>JGI10211J34971_10001856_pt1 | contig 17370 bp, 11 predicted proteins | sample Etolagsediment_FD_34971 | JGI IMG/M metagenome (IMG submission 34971) | reverse complement strand
AATGGTGTTTACTCATCTGGCGCATTTGAAGGTCTATTAGCAGCTGCTGATAGTGACAACCACGAAACTTCTGATGGTTCTTCTGGTTTCGCAGCAACTGATGCAGTTACTGCAGCTGACCTATTAGGCATGAGAAAGAATATGGGCAAATATGGGGTTAATCCTTCAGACGTAGTTTATGTCGTATCACAAGATGTGTATTATAACCTACTAGAAGATGCTGAATTCCAAGATGCTAACTTAGTTGGCGACATGGCTACTAAGCTAAGTGGCGAAATTGGTCAAGTATTCGGTTCAAGAGTACTACTATGTGACGAATTCGCAACTAAAGCAGCTGGTATCTATGGTGCTGTTGCAGTCTACCCAAGAAACTATGTAATGCCAAGATTAAGAGGCGTTACTATTGAGTCAGACTACGAAGTAGCTAACCAAAGAAGAGTATTAGTAGCTTCACAAAGACTAGGCTTCACCGATTTAATCGATGGTGCTACATCTAAGTGGGCATTTGCATACAAAGGAGCTTAATATTAGGCTTATGGTTTTGGTGGGTTGCCTTAAACCCACCACTTTTTAACTATGGCAGATTTAATAACATTAAGAGAATACAAAAACTTTGCGGGACTTACTGGAGAAAGTGAGAATGCAAAAATTAACGTAATTATTCCTGCTATTAGCCAAGCGGTAAAAACATACTGCGGGACAAGTTTTATAGACTATTATAGCACAGATAAAACAGAGTACTACGATATAAAAGATAAGTACACTAACGCTATAATACTCGATGAGAGTCCAATTGTGAGCATCACCTCTGTAGAAGAAAGAGAAAGTCAGTCAGACTCATATACGACTCTAATATTTGAAAATTCAGACTCAAGCGGAAAATATGACTACGTAGTAGATTATAATGCAGATACTATATTTAGAACTACTGCAACAGGAGACAAAATGTTNCCACAAGGAAGAAGAGCAGTAAANGTAGTTTATAAGTCAGGATATTCAGCAACACCCGAAGATTTAAAATTAGCATGTTTTGATTTAGTTAAGTACTATTTAAAAGATGAAAGAAAANNAAACTTATCTATATCAGGTGCACAGATACAAAATCCTGTATCAACAAGTTTAAGGGAAAATATAGGATTTCCTGATCATATTAAACGTATACTGGATTTTTATAAAATACATAAGTAATGGCTAAACAAAAAGTAATTAAAACAATTACTGAAATGATGGATGCGTATTCTGACACTGAAGTTAGAAAAAAATTAAGTAAATCAGAAATACATCAAGTAGAAATTACAACGCAGGAAACAGTAGCAGGATTACTCAATAATACTCCAGCAGCATTGGAAAGTATTTTTGGAGGAACAGGTAGTATATACTATAAAGGTTTTTTGCTTGAAAATACAAAAACAGTTTGGCAAAGTGTAGTAAGACAAATGTTTAGAAAACTTTCTTCTGGAGGTAGTTTCGAAGGAGTAAAATTACTACACGGAGTTAAAATAAATGAGATTAGTGACTTAAATTTAAAAAATAGACATGTAAGATTAATGGCAGGTTCTACTAAAGATAGATGGAAGATTCAAGTAGAAGCAACTTCTTATAGTTTTACTATTTATGAATTTTGTAGGGGTTTAAGAAAACAACTTTGGAAAGACTGGTGCGATAGAGTAAAAGAAAAAAGCGGAGCATTAAGTCATATTACAGGTCTTGACAGCATAGGAGCTCATTCAGCAATTAGTAGAGGTACAAACTACTCTCACGATGCAGAAGATACAGTAGGAGTTGATAGATTTAGAATCCTAATAGAAGAAATAAGAAACTTTGAAGGACCTGCACTAAATATTACTTTTAAGCATACAACAGTAAATTTAGAAGATTGGTTACAAGATGGAGTAAATATTTCTGTAGAGCTTAACCCAGTTAATGAAGACGGATTTTTAGTTGGAGAAACAAGAGTAGTAAAAGGAAGATTAGAACAACAGACAGTAAAATTAGACACTGATTGGAACCAACTAAGACCGAAAATTTTAAGTAGTTTAGGCGATTATTTAAACCAAGAACCGCCGGAATTCGCAGATGAACAACAAGCTTTAGACTATGAATCAAGTAACTCTTTAAGAAAAGATTTAGAAAAGGCAAAAATAGAAAAAGAAGCAAAAGGTATAAAAGATACTTTTAAAAAGAAAGGAGCAAAAAATACTAAAGTTACTAATACTATTAAAAAAGAGCCAAAAAGAAAACGTAGAGTAATTAGTAAAAAGTTTAATAAAAAAGCAGTAACAATAGAAAAACAAACTGTTTCTATACCTCAAGAAGTAAGAAAGGTAACTATAGAAGAAGAAAAAGGAGCTGAAAGTCCTATTACTGCAAATGCAATAAAAAGCAAAATTAATAGAAGTTTGCCTGCAGAAGTAAGAAGAAATATGGGAAGACCTGCACTAATGAATAGAACAGGACAATTTTCTAATAGTGTTAAACTTTTAAACTTAAAGGATACAGGAAAGACATTAATAGGTGAATATACTTATACTTTAACAGGCGGAGGTCAAAGTAAAAATAAAAGAGGAGTATACTCAACTTTTGAAAATAGAGGAGTTAAAAAGTGGCCCGTAGGCTATAATCCAAAACCTCTAATTACTAAAAGTATAAAAAATATTGCTTTAAGACATACAGAAAAGAAATTTACACTTAGGAGAGTATAATGGCATACAGAACACAAAGAAAGAAAATAGCCGAAGCTCTTACAGAAAAAATAAAAAAGATTAATGGAAATTATCCATTTAATTCAAACATCTTTCAAAATGCTGACTCACATTTAGTATTTTTAGATGAAATACAGCAATACCCAAAAGTATGTGTTGTTGCAGGAGACGAGGTACGACAGTATCAACCTGGCGGATTTAAATGGAGATTATTAACAGTAACAATTAGGGCATATGTAGAAGATGCAAATGACCCTCAAGAAGTTTTGTCATTATTACTCGAAGACTTAGAAAGAGTAGTTGACGATAATGACATACTAGTGTATGACGATACTGTATCGCCAAACCTACAAACAACATCTTGTACTATTCAATCAATTAGTACAGATGAAGGAGTCGTTTCTCCTTTAGGTATAGGCGAAATGGTAGTTGAAATACGATATTAGGAAACAGGTAAAGCAGAAAATTCTAGCTGAACCCTTTCCAAAGTAAATATAGGAGATAAGCAAAATGGCTTTAAATCTATCAAGAAATACCAAGGTATTCGTCTCAACAGGTAATGGAGTACACGCAAGTGGTGGTTCAGTACTAAATGTAGACGGATTCACTGGAGGTTCAGGACACGCTGTAGGTGACGTAATTACTTGTGGAACAACCTCAGGAAGTGGTACAGGGTTAAAGGTAGTAGTTACTGCTGTTAACTCAGGAGCTGTTACTGCTGTAGCAATTCCTAATAACTTTAGAGGTACTGGTTTTATAGACGATGAAACTGCTGACCAAAGTGCAACAACAGGTTCAGGTACTGGATTTGCTTGTGTAGTACAAGGAGTTTCCGCTACTACTGCCGAAGGAAGTAGACTACCAACAGGTCTTTTTAAAGGAAATGGAACTGATGCAAATACATTTAAAATTGGTGTATTAGATGGTTACAGTTTTTCACAAGGAAGTGATGCTACTGATATAACAATCAGTGAAGCAGGTTCAGAACCAAATAGAGGTTCAAAAAGATTCAATGATTCTTTACCACCAGCAGAATGGTCTTTCGGTACTTACGTAAGACCTTATAAGCATGGTACAAGCAGTCATAGATCAAGTGGCACAATGGATATGTGTGAAAATATTTTATGGGCAGCTATTGCAGGTAAAGATATTACTGGAGGTTCAGAAACTGGAACTTCAGCAACTGCTGTAACTTGTGATTCAACAGATGCAGATGTATCTTTCGCAAGATCAGACCATCACGAACTATTAAAAATGTCTATTTTCTTTGCATTAGAAAATACAACTTACAGACTAAATGAGTGTCAAGTAAACCAAGCAGAAATTGACTTTTCAATTGATGGTATTGCTACTATCACATGGTCAGGAAATGCTACAACTATTGACCAAGTAACAACAGTTATAGAAGACCCGTCAAAAGCTTTAATTAGTACAGATGGAACTCAAACAACAAGTACAGCTGCAACTTATACAGAAGCATATAACTTTGTAGACACAACAGCTCCTAATGATGCTGACTATTTAAGAAATAAATTGTCAACATTGAGCTTAGCTCACGCAAAGAATTCTTCTGGAATACTAGAAGTTGGTGCAACAGATAGTACTACTACTTATGATATAAATATCACAGGTGGTTCAATAACTATTGCTAATAATATTACTTATGTAACACCAGAAACTTTAGGTCTTGTGGACGTACCAGTAGGTTCTTTTACAGGTGCTAGACAAATTAGTGGTTCATTAACAATGTATTTAGATACTAAGAGTGATGGTTCTAACCAATTACTGTCTGATTTATCAGCAGCTACAGACCTAGTTAATAATGCATTTGACATGAGTCTATTCATGGGCGGTGGTTCTTCTGCAACTCCAGTAGTTGAATTTGATTTACCAAAAGCTCACTTACAGATACCTACTATTGAAACAGCAGATATTATATCAACAACTGTTGAATTTGCTGCTCAAGGTACAGACCTGTTAACAGGAGATGAAATGACAGTTAAATATAAAGGTTTAACAACTCATTCAGACTCCACATATGGAACAGACGTAACTGTATAACAATGACAGCGTACAATCTACTTCGAGAAAGTAGTGTACACATCGTACACAACGGGAGTCGTTATTTAATAAAGACGACTCCTGAAGTGTCGTTCTCACAAACATTTGCGGAAGATGCATACGAAGTTAAGACTTTGCACGATCAAACAAAGATGTTTCAGGGAACAAGCGTAACAAAAGCAAATCCTGCAAACTTTAGTTTTGCAGTTCATCTAACTCAAGAGAAAGATGAATCAATTGTAAAAAGTCTTTTAACTGATTACGATACAAGCAATGGAGAACAATTATTAAAATCTTTTGACTTGTATATCGTAACAGGAGAAAGCACTCTTAAATTAGAAGGGTGTGTAATAACTCAAGGAGAGTTTAATTTAGCAAAAGGCTCACCACTTATATTAAGTGTGAGTGGACAAGCAAAACAATTGAGTAGAGTAGGAGATGCCAGCTATTCGCTTCCAGGCTCACTGGTAAGCGCCAGTTCGACTAGAACTCCCACCTTATCTTTGTTAGATGTAGAGGTAGATTCAACAGATGTACCTAATCTAGCAACCGCCACTTTACAAGTGCAAAACAATATCAATTGGACTCCTTTTGAGACTTTACAAAATAGTTTGTCAGTTACTTCAGCAAGTAATGCAATGTACCCGACAACTTATACATTAGGAGATAGAGTAGTAAGCGGAAATATTACACAATATTTAACAAGTAATAATTCTAGTACTTTTCAATCTTTTGATACCTCAGCAAACATAGCAGTAAAAACCATAGTAAATGGTAGTACTTTTTTAAACGCCAATCTTACAGGTTGTATGTTTACAAAAAGAAGTAATGTTGCTGAAACTTACACGCAGACTTTTGACTTTCGATTAGTTAATAGCCCTGCAAATTTAGGAACCATTATAACATATTAGGAGAAAAACAAAATGGATTTAAAATCATTACTAGTAGATAGTAAAACTACTTGGGCAGAGTTTCCAGGTTTAGAGGGATTTGAAGTAGAACTAGCAAATCTATCAAGAAAAGAATTAGTAAACTTAAGAAAAAAGTGCACTACAAATAAGTTCAACAGAAAAACTAGAGCATTTGAGGAATCATTAGATGACGAAAAGTTTGTAAAAGAGTTTACAGAAGCAACTGTAAAAGGATGGAAAGGACTAAAACTTAAGTATTTAGAAGATTTAATACTTGTAGACTTAAAAGGGCAAGACCCAGAAGTTGAAATGGATTTTTCTTTAGAAAATGCTCACGTTTTAGTAGAAAATTCATCAGAGTTTGATAATTGGCTCAACGAGGTAGTCTTTGACTTAGAAAACTTTCGTAGCAAACAGCCAGGAAAAGATATTAAAAAGGCTGGAAACGTATCTAAATAATTCAGAAATAGGAATGACAAAAGACCAGTATCTTATGATGTGCGAACAGACAGGAGATGAGATAGATTGGGAAAGATGTCCTCCCGATATAGAAGATTTCCCTTCAGTAGTTATAAATGCTTTAAATATTTTTAATACTTTAGGCAATAGAATATATCCTGAAGTAGGATATACAGGAAAAGACTTTACAAACTTTAAATTTTTACTAAAACAATATAATATACCAAAACATTATGTAGACTATGTATTAGAGTTAATACTTTGGCTAGACAGCAGGGCTATCGAAAAATCTCAGAAAAAAATAAAAGCTGAGTATGATAGAATAAAGAATAAAAAATAAATGGCAAATCAAAAAGTACTAATAGAATTTCAAATTGTCCAAAAAGGCAAAAAAATATCTGTCATTCAAAAAGAGACGGACAAACTAGCAAAAAGTACAGACAAAGTTGAAAAATCTACGAAAAGAAATACAAGTACAACAGATAAGTATAATAGAGTTGCTAAAGGTACTGCTCAAATATCTTCTAATCAAACTAAAAACTTTTCCAAAATGCAGCAAAGTGTTGATGGTGGCGGAGGTTCTGGAGGACTAGTAAGAGCCTATGCATTATTAGCAGCTAATGTTTTTGCATTAACTGCAGCTTTTGGAGTATTATCAAGATCAGCTCAAATTGACACCTTAACACAATCTATAGAAAGATTAGAAATTGTTTCAGGTAAAAGTATAAAATCTGTTGCACGAGACCTACAAGAAGCTTCAGGATTTAGTTTAGATTTTGCAAGTTCTTTACGTTCTACTTCTTTAGCGTTAAGTGCAGGCTTTGATTCTTCTGCTATTGCTCAATTAGGTGAAGTAGCAAAAAATGCTGCAGTTTCTTTAGGTAGACCTTTAGCAGATTCATTAGATAGAATATTTCGTGGTGTTATTAAAGTAGAACCAGAATTATTAGATGAAATTGGTTTATTTGTAAGAGTAGATGAAGCTGCTTCAAAATATGCAGATAGTATAGGAGTTGCTGCTTCTGAATTAACAGAATTCCAAAAAAGAACTGCATTTGCAAATGAAGCAATAGAGCAAGGTCAAAAAAAGTTCCAAGCATTTTCAGACGTTGATCCAGATGCTTTTGCTCAACTAGGTGCAGCTTTTTTAGATTTAGCCCAAGAAGGTTTAAGTCTTGTTAACGCAGTATTTGTACCTATAGTACAGTATTTAGACGAAAATAGAGGTTTATTAATTGGATTATTTGTTGCAATTGGACTTTCTATTTTAAAGTCTATTGTACCTGCAATGGGTCAATTTAGACAATCAGCAAGAAATGCCGCGATAGAAGCTAGACAAAATTTTGCAGACTTTAGAAAAGAAATAGAAGCAAATGCCGCTACACAAAAAGCAAATGCAATTACAGCACAAGAAGCAGCAGTAAAAGCAGATCAAGCAAATCTAAAAGTAGCACAAAGTACTACAAAGAAAACAAGGGCTTATCAATCGGAAGCAAAAGGTCTTAAATTAGCAAATATTGAATTATCAAAAGCTTCTACATTAGGTGAAAGAAGTGCTGCACTTGACACAAAAATCCTTGCATTAGAAAAATCAAAACAAACTGCAAAAGGGGCTACTAAACAAATTATTCGCGATAACATTGCAGCCCTCGAAGCAGAAAAACTAGCTATAGAAAATTTAATTGCGTCTGAATTAAAATTAACAACAATTCAAGAAACAGATGTAGCAATCAAACCTAGAAAAGGTTCTTTTATGGCTTTAGAAGAAGTAAGGCTACAAAAAGTAGAACTAAGATCATTAGCTTTAGAAAATGTAGCAACAACAGCTTCTACTAATACTTTAGGAGTAGCATTTGCAAGATTAAAAACAGAAATGGATTTATTACCTCCTTCAACAGGAGCAAATACTGTAGGTTTTGGACTACTTTCAAGAGCAAGTTTCTTTTTATCAGGGTCTTTAACAATTCTTAGTATTAAACTTTCTGAGTTAATGTTAAAATTAGCTCCATTTATGCCTTTAATCACAATATTAGTTATAGCTTTTCCAGCATTAACAAAAGCAATGGGTTTTGGTAGTAAATCTGCAGAAGACTATAGTACAGCATTAGATAAAACAGCAGAAATGTTAGATACTTTTAAAGATAAACTAGATACGGCTAGAGAAACTTTAAATGATGTCGAAGCTCCATTTTCCAAACAAGTCGAAGCACAACTTGCATTTAGAAGAGCAATATCAGAAACTTCTCAAACTCTAGTAGAACAAACCGAAGCTTATAATCAATATCTAGCAGATACAAATTCGTTTGTTAGATTCTTTGGAGATTTTGGAGAAAGAGGAGTAATAAAACAAATAGAAAATGAGACCGAAGCTTTAGTAGATGTTTTATCAAATTTTAAAGAGTTAGGAAGTGAAGGTTTAGCTATTTTAGGAGAAGGCATAAGTAAACAAGATTTAGCTGCTGTTGAAGCTTTAAATAAAGAAAGAGATGCAACAGAAGATAGGATAAAACAAAAAAGAATAGAAATAGCAAATATCAATGCAAAACTTAGAAAAGGAGAAGCTACTGCAATAAATAAAGAAACAGGACTAGAAGAAGGATTATTAGAAATAAGAACTAGAGCAGAAAGACAACTTAAAAAAGATCAGAGAGAATTAAATAATTTAAGAAAAGATACAACAAAAATAGCAAAACAAGCTATAGGTCTTGTTAATGAAGAAGGAACTTTATTTGAAAGATTAGCAAAACAACAAAAAGAAGGAGCAGATGCTTTAGAAAATACAAATTCTGCAATAGATGGAGCAGTAGACTCAGCCAGAGCATTTAAAAAGCAATTTATTACTAAATCAGATGTAGATAAGCCTTTAGCTTCTTTTAGACAAATATCAACAGCTTTGGAATTTCAAAATGATAAAGGAGAAAAAACAAAATTATTAAATGAAGATAGAATAGCTTTATTAAAGAGAATAGCAGAAGGAGAAAACGACATTTTAGGTTTAATGACCCAAGAAAATCAAAAAGCTTTTGAAACTGCAGAAAGTGAAGAAGCAAGATTAAAAATTTTAGTAGAACAAAGAGATTTATTTGAAGAAGCAAGAGTAACACAAATAGCAAATAAAAACCTTCTTAATGAAATAAAACAAATAGAAAAATCAATATCTAATATTAGAAAAGAAACTATAGTAGGAATAAATAAATCCTTTGCCCTACAAAAACAAGAAAGAGACCTTCAATTAGAATTAAAAAAAGCAAATTTAGATAATAATTTAATAGCTGCAAATTTAACAAGAGCAGAAGCAGAAAGACTTTCTAAACTTGAAGTAAATGCAGACTTAATAAAAGAAATAACAGAAGTAACAACAAAAGAAGGCGAAGCTTTAACAGCTATTTTAAAATTAAGAGAACTTAACTTAGCTCTAATTCAACAAGAAATAGATGAAAAAACCGAAAACTCTAGAAGAGAAATAGAAATTTTAAATTTGGTATCAAAAAGATTACAAGCGCAAGAAAAGTTAAATAGCGTAATACTAGAAGGTAGCAAAATAAGTAGAGAAATAGGTTCTTTTGGAGAAGGTCGTGGTACAAGTTTAAATAATACAAGAAGTCAAGAGTTGCTAATAGAAGGAGAAAGAATAAGATTAAAAACTGCTGAAAAAAGAGCTGAAATAGAAAAAGCTCTCATAAAAGCACAATATGCAATATTAAAAACAGAATTAGCAGTTCTTAATGAAAAGAAAGCATTTGCAGGAATACAAGGATTTAATTTTGAAGAAACAATTCAAAGTTTAAATAATGCAGAGTCAATTTTAATACAGAGTATTGACAAAGGCCTTCAAAACGCGGCAGATAATTTTTTACTATCTTTGCTTAAAGGATTTGAAAAAGGATTTTCAAATTTTACTACTGAAATTAGTGGAGCAGCTGCTTCAAACTCTGGGTTAAATTCTTTTATAGACCAGCTAACATTAGGTGAAACAACGTTAAATAAGTTAAAACAAAATAAAGAAAAACTTTTAGCGGAACAAGAAGATTTACAAGATAAATTAGGTAAACTTAATGTATTTCAAGTGGGTGCAGAAGGAATGGGGCAGATTCTTACACAAGAATTACAAACAGTAGAGCAAGCACTAAAACAAATTGACCTTTCCATTTTATCAATATCTATAGATTTGGCAACGGCATCTTTAATGAGATTTTCAGCTCAAGTAGCAAAATTAGGATCAGAAGGGAGTCTTGCATCTACTTTAGCAAGCTTTAGTGGTGCTCTACTACAATCTTTCAAAGTTTTAGGGGCCACGATTGAAACAGAAGGCACAACTAAAGTAGATAAATTTATAGCAGCAGCAAATGCAATCTCAACAGTTATAGCAGGTTTTTCTGCAGTTTTAGAAGCAGATACAAACAGAAGAATAGGCAATATAGATCAAGCAATAGAAGCTGAAAAAAGATTAGATGGTAAATCTAAAGAATCCGTTCAAAAAATAAAAGGAATGGAACAAGAAAAAGAAAAAATTGCTAGAAAAAGTTTTGAAACTAACAAAAAACTACAAATAGCACAAGCAATAATTAGTACGGCTTCAGGAGCTGCAGCAGCATTAGCTATTCCTATAGTAGGTCCTGCACTAGCAGCTGCGATTACTGCATTAGGTTTAGCTCAGATAGCTTTGATAAAGAAAACGCAATATCAAGGAGGGTCGGCAGATATGCCTTCTTCTAATACAGCACTAACAATAGGAAGCCGTTCAAGTGCAGTAGATGTGTCTCAACAAGCTACAGGGGGAGAACTCAACTACTTAAGAGGAGGCTCTACAAGTGGAACTAATCTCGGCGGGGCTGGAGCAGCTATGGGTAGAAAAGGCTACGCAAATGGCGGAGAAGGCATTATAGTTGGAGAAAGAGGCCCTGAGATTATTACTCCTGCAGAGCCAGTAGATATTACACCAAACTTTGCACTTGGCGGAGAAACAAATGTAAACTTTACAATCAATGCAGTCGATGCAGCTGGAGTAGAAGACTTATTAGTAAATCAAAGAGGAAACATTATAAGAATGATAAGAGAAGCAGCCAACGAAAATGGAGAAGACTTTTTAACACAAGTAGACCCAATGGCTTATGGGAGTAAAAGCTAATGGCAACATTTACTAGTTTTGCAAACAGATTACCTGATCCAAATTATGGTATAGCAGAGGACGGCTCTACTTCCAATACAACTATAGCAGGTCCTGGCTTTAAAAGTGTCAAGTTTACAAGTGAGCAACCAACTGCAATCAGTAGAACAAACAGCGGAAGAGTAATTACAAGAGCAATCGTAGCTCATAGATGGAAAGTACAAATAACTTATAATCCTATGACTCGTGACCAATTTGAACCTGTGTATAATTTTTTATTGGAAAAAAGAGGGCGTTTAAAACCTTTCTTTGTTGCACTACCACAATATGCGTCACCGAGAACAGCAACGAGTGGAACAATTTCAGTTTCGGGTAGTATAACATCAGGGGATACAAATTTTTTAATAGATGGAATGGACAGTGTCACTGGAGGATTGCGTCCAGGTGACATGATAAATTTCTTAGATTCTGGAAATTCAAATCATAAAAAAGCATATCAAATTGTAAGAGTTCATACAAGTGCGAATAAGTTATCCAGTGACTTCAGCTTTAGATTCTAGTGATGAAAGAAGACTTTATGTCGTTCCACCAGTCGAAAAAGATGTTACAGATAACTCTACAATTACATATACAAATCCATTAATTCGAGTTGTACAAACTTCAGATGTTCAAGAGTATTCTCTTGGAGTAAATAACTTATATACATTCAGTCTTAACTTAGAGGAGGCTCAACCATAATGGCAAAAAAGACAGTCAATACAGCCATAGAAGAAATACTAGTTAGTAACTCTGATTTTGAGTATGCTCATCTTGTAAAATTTGAAAGACCTTTTGCACCTGACTCAGTAACAAATGAGTTTAGAACAAATGCAAATAGATATGCATACTACACAGACGGTCCTCGTGATATTTCCTTTGACGATGGTTCAACTGACCAAGACGGAAACTCGAATGGTTCACAAGTTTATAGAGCAAATAGAATATTAAGTTTAGGTAGCTATTCAGAAACAACTACACCAAGAGCTACAAATATGTCTCTTACTCTTGCAGGAGAGCATTTAGGAACTTCTATTGTTTTACAAGGAACATTCACAAGTGCTACTTTTACAGCAACAACAGAAATTTATAAAGGAGAGCCTGTAGACTTTGTAGAAGAAGGATTTAGAGAAGGCGATAAAATAAAGTTTACAAAAAGTTCAGGTAATTTTTCTACTGGAGTCTCTACAGTTACTTATATTATTACAGGTTTTACAACAAACAATACCGTTATAACATTAGCTACTACAGGTAATGATACAGATGATACTACTACTTATCCAACAGATTCAAATACTCAAGTAACAATTTCTTTAGAATCAGACGAATTAAATGCAGTTACAAATGAAAGATTAGTTTCTACACTTTCAAATCCTTCTTTTTTAAATCGAGAAGTCTTTATACATAAAGTATTTATTGACCCTGAGACAGGAGACCTTGCAGGAAACTCTAGCATACTTATTTTTAGAGGTATAATTGCAAAATGTAATTTAAATGAGAGTGAAACATCTTCAAGAGTTCAATGGTCACTTTCAAGTCATTGGGCAGATTTTAATGAAATTAATGGAAGAATAACAAGTGATGAAATACATAGAGCATTAGACTCAAATTCACGACCTCAGCCTAATATGGCAATAAGACCTGAATATGCAACTGATTTAGGTTTTATGCACTCGGAAACAACTTTAAATCAAATTGCAATTTATCAAACTACAGAAAGTCGCTTTGTAATGAAATCCAAAAAGAGAGGTGGAATTGCTGGATTATTGGGAGGAAAAAAATATTATACTGTAGAAGAAAAATATCAAGTTGATAATGAAGTAGATTTAAGTGTAAATTTGCAAGGAAAATTTTTACCTGTTGTGTATGGTGTTCAAAGAGTAAACGGTATTCCAATATTTGCAGATACAGCAGCAAATAATTCAAAAGAAGTCTATGTACTTTATGCTATATCAGAAGGAGAAATTCATGGACTGTATAATTTATACATAGATGGCGTTCCACTAATTTGTAGTGATAAAGCAGATTTTGATGTAAGAAATGAATCTACAGGTACTGATAAAGATAATTCTCAATTGCAGTGTTATGGTAGAGCAGATAGAGGAGATACTTTAGGGGGGCAGTCAGATCAAAGTAGTGGGTCAAATCTATTAGCTCAAATTTCTAAATTAGAGGCTCGTGTAGAAAGTTTAGAGAACGATTATTATTCAAGGAATAGAGATTCTGAAGTATCTGAAGAAATTAGAGAATTAGAAGCTGAAATTCAAGTATTAGAAACACGATATCAGTCACTTCAAGCAGGGGATGCGCTAAGTGTAGTTGCAAACTCCGATGCAAGAGGAATGTATCATGGACAAATAGGAAGTATAACCCATCCATATAGAATGGAGTTTCACTTTTTCTCAGGAAAACCCAATCAAAAAGCTTCAAATTTATTAGTAACTAAAGCAAATGCAAATGGATTTAAAAGACAAGCAGATTATTATGAAGGAACTTTACCTTACTGGTCTCCAAGTCACAGATTATTAGATACAGCATATGTAGTAACTACACTTACAATTAATGAAGACCAAACTACTGTACCTGACCTAGAGTATGTAGTTAAAGGGAAACTTACAGAATGTTTTAATTATGATAATACATATGAACCTGCATTATCTGTTTCTGACGTTCATACAAATTTTTTAGAAGGAGATACTGTAAATGTTCAAAGAAGTACTGATGGAAACTCTTACAGTAATACTACAGGAGTAGGAGACGATAATGAAAATTTCAAAATACTAGATAAATACTTATGGACAGGTGCAGATGGCACCGCTTTTTATAGATTTAGACTAGATAGAAGACCAGATTTAGATTATACAGACGGAGCCCCTTCTTATCCCTATTTAAGATTAAAGCAGATAGGTGAAGAAAATACTGGCATATGAGAACTTACAATGCCAAATTATTACAAAATGCTGCACTAAACTTAGTTAAAGTAAATCCTACAAGTGTAACTGATTCAAGCGGTACATTAACAATGACTTTTAGTACTGCTGATGCAAATACTTTAAAAAATGGGTATAGTTACAGTGCTACTTCAGGTCTTATGGATTATCAAGTATTTGTAAAAAATTCAACTTTTCTTCAAGGTTTAAAAAGTTCAGCACTCGTAGGGTCGTGGAGTGGAAATACACTTACTTTTAATGGGTTAACTGGATATGGAGATATAGCTAATATAGGTTCTAATTTAACACAAATAGAAGTATTTAGAGCAACTGTATTTACATTAACTAACTCTGTAATACAAAATTTAAGTAATTCAAGTGATTTAGTTGGAGAAACTATAACATTAAACGAAACTGGAGAGTCCAGAACAATTACTTCTTTCTCTCCTAGTACAAACACTATTAATATAGAATCTCCTTTCTTTACTTTAACAGAACAACGTTTTGATGATGGATTAAGTTATACAATAAGTAGTACTAAAGGAGATAAAAGAGCTTCAAATAATCCTGCAATACAATTGTTAGATTATATAACAAATAAAGGGTACGGTAAAGATTTAAAAATAGAAGATGATATAAATTTAGAAAGTTTTATATCTTCTGCTAGACTCTGTGATACTAGATCTGATGTAACTCTTACTTTAACTAGCGACGTTTCTGTAAACGTAGGAGATGTTTATAGATTAACAGACGATGGAACAAGTAGTGGAAATCATGTAGCTTCTGGAAAAATATCATCAACTCAAGTAATAGATGGTAAAACTAGTATAACACTTACGGATGTTTCAGGTAAATTTACAAGAAAATATTATAATTATATAAGTTATAAAGAAGGAGATATTGTTTACACAACAGACAATAATTTTTATAGAGTAGGAAGTACTGGTACAGGATTAAGAGCAACCAAACCTACTCATACTGTTGGAGTAAATGGTGGATGGACATATATTAGCTCAAATATTCTTCTTTATAAAGAATCAGGTTCAGGACCTGCTTCTTTAACAGTTGACGGTCAAAGAGAAATAACATATAGTCTTTATGATGCAGACTTTATAAAATATTGGAGATATTTAGGCTGGGAAAATCACGATCAAATGTGGGTTACTCGCCATCAAACAAACTTTATTATAGACACAACTAAATCTGTGTTCTCTAATGTTAATGCTTTTTTAAGTCACTTTAATGGAATACTAAGTTATTCAAATGGTAAATATACTTTAGATNTAGAAACTCAAGTAAATACTCCACAAATAGAAAATACATTTAATTCAGTTACTTACGATGANAATGTAAACCCAGAGTATATAGATAATACAGATATTATAGGAGGAATTACTTTAAATGATGACTCTTCAAGAAANGCTAAAAATACAATAAAAGCAAGTATATTTGACCCTCAGAATAATTGGAGTACTCGAGCTGTAAGTTTCTTTAATTCAGATTTTGTAAAAGCAGATAGAGGATTAGTAAGAACAGGAAGTTATACTGTTACAGGAATAACAAATTATTATAATGCTAGAATTGGAGTAGAAAAAGAATTAATTCAATCAAGATTTAGTAAAGAAATTTCATTTACTGTAGGTCAAAAAGGTCTATTACTTAAAGCTGGAGCTGTTATTGCTGTAACTTATGACCCATTTAAATTTGATAAAAAATTATTTAGAATAGAAAATGCAACTTTTAATCCTAATTGTACAGTTAGTATAAAAGCAAGAGAGTATGATGATAGCATATACGTTATATCAAAACAAAGAGCTTCTAGAATAAGACAAGAAGCATCTACTCAATCGGCTGCTCTTGCTGCTCCTGGTGCACCAACAAATCTATCAGCAACATCAGATAAACCAGGAGTAGTTATACTTTCTTGGGATAATGCAAGTAATTTTAATGAGCCTACAGATAGTACTCAAATATGGGTAAGTGATGATAATAATAGAGCAAATGCAGAAAAAGTTGCTACTCTTGATGACACAGTATCCTTTAGATATTCTATAGCAGAGGCAGGAAGTAAATTCTTCTGGATTCGACATGTAAGAAGAAGTACTTCAACTGCAGATAACTCAGTAAAACAATTACTAAGTGCTTATCATCCAAGTGGTGCAACTTCAGGAGTAACAGGTACATCAACATTACCACAGTCAGCTTTATTTACAAATATAACAAGTGGTGTGATAAAATTTGATTCTTCAAATGCATTAAACCCTTCAGGAGCTGCTCAAGATATTGCAATAACAGCAAGTTTACAGAATTTATCAGGAACTCCTACTTTTAGTTTACTAAATGCAGATGGAACTTCACAAACTGATGTACAATTTACTACAGGCTCAGAAACAGGAAATGGAACAACATTTACAGTAGATGCAACTACTTTTGATGTAAGTACTACTCCTAAAATATGTAAAATAAGCTTAACTTCAGACGGACAAACATTTGAATTAGAAATACCTATTAATGTAGTTTTAGACGGTTCAATTGGTCCACAAGGGCCACAAGGAATACAAGGACCGCAAGGAATACAAGGCCCACAAGGTGCTGTAGGAGCCCAAGGTGCGCAAGGTGCTCAAGGAGCTGTAGGTGCTCAAGGTGCACAGGGGGTACAAGGTAACGTAGGTGATTTAGGTGCTCAAGGTACTCAAGGTGCTGTAGGAGCCCAAGGAGTACAAGGTAACGTTGGTCCTTTAGGTCCACAAGGTGCAGTAGGTGCACAAGGGGAGCAGGGCGCACAAGGTGCTGTAGGTGCTCAAGGTGATCAAGGTGCTCAAGGTGCTACAGGTGCTCAAGGTGCTGTAGGAGCCCAAGGAGTACAAGGTAACGTTGGTCCTTTAGGTCCACAAGGTGCTGTAGGAGCCCAAGGTGCTGTAGGTGCTCAAGGTGCTACAGGTGCTCAAGGTGCTACAGGTGCTCAAGGAATAACAGGTCCACAAGGTGCTGTAGGAGCCCAAGGTGCTGTAGGAGCGCAAGGAGACCAAGGTGCTCAAGGTGCTGTAGGTGCACAGGGGGCTATAGGTGTTCAAGGTGAGCAAGGTCCTCAAGGAATAACAGGCCCACAAGGTGGTGTAGGTTTACAAGGGGCAGTTGGTACTACTGGAGAAACAGTTTTTCCT
>JGI10211J34971_10001855_pt1 | contig 17372 bp, 7 predicted proteins | sample Etolagsediment_FD_34971 | JGI IMG/M metagenome (IMG submission 34971) | reverse complement strand
TGATCTACAGCTCAGTGGAGTTTGAAGCGTCAACGGATGCCAGCTCCGCCTCAGGTGTTGGTACAGATACAGGCTCCATATCAGGTACAGGCACCACCTCAGGTACAGGCACCACCTCAAGTGCAGGTGGGATAAATTCCACGTCCAGATCCGGACCTATTCAGCAAAAACCGGTACAGTTCACCAATGATCTTCGCTCTGCTCTCAGCGTTATCACCTCACATATCCTTAGTAACGGACTTATCGATCGTCCGGCGGCTGATATTGAAACCTCTACCCTCTCTGTACGGAATATCACGCTAAAAACGGAACGTGTTATTAATCGGGTTCAGGTATACGACCTTTCATCTGCCAACCGGTACGCACGTCTGCAACTACTCAATCAATTTGAACAGGAAGTGGGTGCGCTGGGGCTCGCAATGCTGGAACGGGCCATTGAACCAAACTGGCTCTATGATGAACAGGAAACCAGGCAGCGCATCGATCAAAATCTGGAAACATTGTCCGAAACAAAAGGTGCCATTGCTGCTGGACAGGTCATTATACGAAAAGGCGACCTTGTAACGGAAGAGACCCGCAATATTCTGCGCAGTCTCAATGAAAAACGTGCAGAAACAGCCACAAATATTGAGCGATTTGTCCGCCTTAGCGGAAACACCATCCTAATGATTATCGCAGTACTGGTATTTTTCCTTTATCTGCGGCTGTACCGGAAATCCATCATGAGAGATCTTTCCCATTTCTCACTGATTTTTGTGACAATGATGCTCATATCCGTCGTCAGCTCGATAGTTTTTCAGTTTGAAAGTCTCAATGATTACGTCATCCCGATCGCCATTGCTCCAGTGATGCTAACCATTATTTTTGACTCAAGGGTCGGGTTGATGTCTGCACTTACGCTGGCCATAGTTACCGGATTGATGAGTGACAATAGTTACGAGTTTATGGTAGCAACGGTTTTAGCCAGTAGTCTGGGAATCTTTACAGTTCGTGATCTTCAAAAACGATCACAGTTTTTCTTCATCACACCGGGCATTATTTTTATCACATATTTGCTAGTAATCTCCGGTTTTGCAATGACCCGGTATAGTGAACCTTCTGTGTACCTCACAAATATGGCTTTTGCCGGTTTGAATGCCCTTTTCATTCTATTTACATATCCGATCATTCTCCTCTTCGAAAAAATATTTAAAGTAACGACCGACTTTACACTCATGGAGTTGAGTGACAGCAACTCTCCACTACTGAAGGATCTCATCATGAAAGCCCCGGGATCCTATCATCACAGTCTAAATGTGTCCACGATCGCAGAAAATGCCGCGGTTGCAATTGGTGCCAATTTTATGCTCACAAGAACAGGTGCGCTCTATCACGACATTGGTAAGATGACAAAACCGGAATATTTCATCGAAAATCAGACCGGTGGAAATGAACATGATACACTTGCACCGCAAATGAGTGCCCTGGTTATCAAAAAGCACGTTACCGAAGGGGTACGGCTGGCCAAGGAAGCCAAATTGCCGAAAACCATTGTCGATTTTATCGAAACCCATCATGGCACATCGCTAATTCGATATTTTTACAAACGAGCAAAAAATCACCCTGTGAAGAAATCGGATATTACCGAAGAGGATTTTCGCTACGAAGGGCCCTTGCCTTTCTCCAAAGAACAGGGAATTGTGATGCTGGCTGATGGTGTAGAGGCGGCCTCCCGATCGATTCAGCAACCCAGCTACCAAAAACTTGAGAATCTCGTTCACAAAATCATCGATGAACATGTGAAAGATGGTCAACTCAATAACTGCCCTCTCACATTCAGAGAGCTCAGCTTAATTAAAGCCAGTTTTACTCAAACGCTTCGGGGAATTTACCATGGTCGGGTAGACTACGATAAAGACGATGAATATAACAAAGATGCAGAGATCAAAAGTGGCGAAACGTACAAAAGTGGCGTAACAGACAATAGTGACAATGATGATTCCGATAACACAAAGGCAACCGGAAATGAGGTGACCCACAAGGAATCTGCATCAGAATGAAATTCGAGCGTGAACTCCAGTTATACATGAATTTTTTGCGTGCAGAAAAGGGCCTTGCAAAGAATTCGCTTGTCTCATACCGACACGACATAACGCGTTATACAGATTTTTTGGAAACCAGTTGTCAACTTGCCACCCTGGACGGTGTGTCTCTGCGTCATATCGAAACCTACTTAAATGTACTTTCCGATTTGGGGCTGGCTGCTTCCACCATCGCCAGAAATATCTCCAGCATTCGGGGCTTTCATGAATTTCTAATGGTAGAAAAATGGACGGAGGCAAATCCTGCGGAGCTGATTGAATTACCATCTTCGGCACGCAGACTTCCGGAAGTTCTACATCCGGAAGAGATCGAAACCATCCTCCATGAAATTGACCGAACGACATCGTCCGGGATCCGTGACGCGGCTATCGTGGAGACGCTGTACGCCACCGGCATGCGTGTNAGTGAACTGACATCGTTGCAAATGGACCAACTTTTTTTCGAGATCGGCTTTCTCAAGGTGACTGGAAAGGGAGAGAAGGAACGTATGGTACCCATTGGCGAGATCGCACAGCTTGCCATTGAGCACTACCTTGAAACAACCCGTAACACGATTCTCGCTACATGCGATCCGATCAAAGCCGGCAATCATCTTTTTTTGAATCTACGCGGGGGTCCGATTAGCCGAATGTCTGTATGGAACATCGTTACATCTTATGCTGAGAAAGCAGGCATACGAAAGAAAGTATACCCGCACATTTTCCGGCATTCGTTTGCAACCCATCTTCTGGAGGGCGGTGCCGATTTGCGAGCTGTTCAGGAGATGTTGGGGCACAGCTCCATCAATACCACGGAGATCTACACCCATGTCGATCGTACGCTGCTACATCAAATCCACAGGGAATATCATCCAAGAGCATAATTATCTACACAAATTTTAAAAATTCAACGACCAGTATTTCATGATTTCATCTAAGATTCTACCACAGCGATTTTGGCAACAAACATGGATTCCGCTGTTCCTTTTTTTTTTTTTTTTTGATGGCACTTGTTGTGTCCTTCCAGTCACGTCCACTATTTGCTCAATTTATCGGTGCCGAACCCTTTACAAACGGAGTTGTTAGTTCGGCAGATATTCGTGCTTCACAAGCCGGCGTGGAGATTATGCAACGGGGCGGGAATGCGATCGATGCTGCGGTGGCAGTTCAATTTGCTTTGGCTGTTACCACTCCCCGAGCCGGAAATCTGGGAGGTGGCGGATTTATGGTCTATCGAAATACCAAAGGTGAAGTTTTTACCCTGGACTTCCGCGAAAAAGCTCCTGCAATGGCTAAGAAAACCATGTATCAGGATGATGACGGAAACGTACTTTCCGAAGCAAGTAAAATTGGCGGGCTAGCATCCGGTGTTCCGGGGAGTGTTGACGGAATGATTAGTGCACTGGAGCGATATGGTTCTTTGCCACTGGAAGTTGTGATGGAACCCGCCATCCGCATTGCATCACAAGGATTTACACTGAATCATATTCAGGCTGCAGATTTGAATGCCCATGCAGAGCTTTTTGAACAATTCGATGCATCCTCCACCCTGTTTCTTCGGGGTGATGGACGGGCCTGGAAGGCCGGAGATCTCTTTATCCAGGAAGATCTGGCCCAAACTCTCAAACGAATTGCGTCTTTAGGTAGAGATGGCTTTTATGCCGGCCCAACAGCGGCGGCCATTGTGAGGGAGATGCGTCGGCAAGGTGGCATCATTACTCTGGCGGATCTACGCGATTACGAAAGTGTCTGGCGTGATCCTATCTCCGTTCGTTTCCATGAATTCACGCTTCATCTTATGCCACCTCCTAGCAGTGGTGGTGTGGTTATTCAGCAGGTGCTACGTATGCTCGGAATCATGGCTGAAGCTAATTCGAATCCTGTTCTGAAGCAACTTCAATTCAATGATGCCACCACGATTCACATGTTGAGTGAGGCGTCAAGGCGAGCTTTTGCAGACCGAAATTACTACCTTGGCGATCCGGATTTCACGGACATTCCGGATAGTTTGCTCGCATATGAGTATCTGAGAGATCGCGCATCGTCGTTTCGGAAGGATCGCGTAACTCCCAGTGATTCGTTATCACATGGCGATCCTGTCTCGTTTTTCGAATCTGATGAGACGACACATTTTTCTGTGATCGACCGGGACGGGGCAGCGGTTGCGGTGACAACAACACTCAATGGTTCCTTTGGAAGTGGTGTGACGATTTCCGGTGCCGGATTTTTGATGAATAACGAAATGGACGATTTTTCAGCGAAACCCGGAGTGCCCAATATGTTTGGTCTAATCGGAGCGGAGGCGAACTCCATCGCCCCTGGAAAGCGGATGCTGAGTAGTATGACCCCTATGATTGTGGAATCTGGGGATCGCGTGGTGCTGGCAACCGGAGCTGCCGGAGGGCCAAGAATCATCACAGCGGTTTTGCAGCAATTTCTGAATCTGGCTTTGTTTGATATGGATCCTGTACAATCGGTATATGCTCCAAGGGTTCATCATCAGTGGCTTCCGGATATTTTATACGCCGAACCCTTTGCTATTTCTGGCGATACGAGGCGTATTCTGGAGTCTTACGGTCATCGGATTGAGGTGCGGGCTACGGTTGGGCGAATTCACAGTGTGTTTACGGGGTTGGACGGGCTTCGCTATGGAGTGGCAGATCCGCGCGGAGAGGGAGATGTTGCGGGCTTTTGAAGAGGAGGAGAAATCAGTACCTTTGTATCGCTACTTAAAAATGCACAAATTCCCCCCCTCGAAACGTTGAATGTATTAGTTTATGAGTCAAAACGAACTTTCCCTGAGTGAACAGCAGCAAATTCGGATTGAAAAACTGAAGGAGTTACGCGAGGCTGGTGTGAACCCCTACCCCTCTTCGTTTGAAGTGACGCACCACACCGATGAAATCTTGCGCAATGAGGTTGCGCTGCTGGCTGAGAATCCGGAGCAAACGGAGGGTGTTACGAAGGTTTCGGTGGCAGGACGACTGATGACACGCCGTGTGATGGGTAAAGCTTCGTTTTTCACGGTTCAGGACTCAAAGGGTACGATTCAGGTGTATATTCGGAGGGATGATATCGGATCAGATTCCTACAATCATACCTTCAAGAAACTGATTGATATTGGTGATATTGTGGGGGTACGTGGGTTTTTGTTCAAGACAAGAACGGGTGAGACGACGGTTCACGCAGAGGAATTTGTACTGCTGTCGAAGTGTTTGAGACCGGTTCCAACACCCAAAGAGGTTGAGAATGAGGCGGGTGAAACGATTGTGTATGATGCGTTTTCCGATAAAGAGCAACGGTACCGGCAGCGATATGTGGATCTGTTTGTAAACCCTGAGGTGCGGGATGTATTTCGAAAGCGGTCGAAAATGGTGCGCCTGATGAGGGAGATTATGGACGATCGCGGATTTCTGGAGGTGGAGACGCCGATTTTGCAACCGGTATACGGAGGGGCATCTGCAAAACCGTTTGTGACGCATCACAATGCGTTGGATATGCAGCTCTATCTTCGAATTGCCAACGAGCTGTATCTGAAGCGGTTGATTGTGGGTGGATTTGACGGGGTGTATGAGTTTTCGAAGGACTTTCGGAATGAGGGTTTGTCACGTTTCCACAATCCTGAGTTTACGCAGGTGGAGTTGTATGTTGCATACAAAGATTACCGCTGGATGATGGAATTCGTAGAGTCAATGCTGGAGCGGATCGCGGTGGAGTTACATGGTTCTTCAAAAGTGTCCGTAGGCGGGCATGTGATCGATTTTCAAGCCCCTTTTCCGCGAGTGCCGATTTTTGAAGCGATTCAGAAGGTGATTGGGGTTGATTTGTCTGACAAATCGGATACGGATCTTTTTCGGATTGCAAAGGAGCATGGGCTAGAACTAGACCCGAATGCTAGTCGTGGGAAGTGGATTGATGACTTCTTTGGTGAGTTCGTGGAGCCTACCCTGATTCAGCCTACGTTTATGGTCGATTATCCGGTGGAGATGAGTCCGCTGGCAAAAAAACATGCCGAGAATGACCGGCTTGTGGAGCGATTTGAATTGATATGCAACGGGAAAGAGATCGCGAATGCCTTTTCGGAGCTCAATGATCCTTTGGATCAGCGTGCACGTCTGGAGACCCAGGCAGCTCTGCGTGGCAAAGGGGATGAAGAAGCCATGGGGGTCGATGAGGATTTTCTTCGGGCGCTTGAATACGCTATGCCTCCGGCAGCTGGTGTCGGAATCGGAATCGACCGTTTAGCGATGATTATGACCAATTCGGAGTCGATCCGTGATGTTTTGTTCTTCCCGCTTATGCGCCCGGAACATTTGGATGGATCATGATATTTTCCTGGTTTTCATCCTCCTCCTACAAATTTCCCTGGTTTCTGGCCAGCAGATACTTCACTAATAAGCGAAAGGGAAGTCGATTTCTGTCATTCATCCAAACGATGGCNATTGCGGGGGTTGCGGTTGGTGCTGGTGGGTTACTCATCGCCCTGTCCATTGCTCACGGCTTCTCTTCGGCGATCTATGAGAAGATATATGCGTTTTCTCCCGATATTGAGATCCGAACCTACCTGCCCGATCAGTTCGAGCGCGCAGATTCCCTTCGCTCATTTATTCTTACCTTCGATGGAGTTACCAGTGCGGAGCCTACGATCACTGGTCGGGTGATGGTACAGACCTCCCGTCTCGCTGAGGGAGTGATACTCAAGGGTGTGGAACAAAATGACACCGCACCGCCTCGATTCCCCCCTGAGATGATACGCTCGGGCCACTATACCTTCGAGCGCACCGAATCCGGCCTTCCAGGCATTGTCATTGGCAGTGGTGTAGCTACTTCGCTGGATGCCCAAACGGGGCAACGCCTTACCCTTTTTTCTTTTCCACGGGGTGATGGGAAACGCCAAACCCCTGAAATCGCTCAATTTACGGTGACCGGAATCGTGCACACAGGAATAGAGCGGTTCGATGATGAATTTGTATTTGCCGATCTACGTCAGGTACGGCAACTGCTTGGATTTGGTCCTAGATCGGCAACCAACCTCGAAATACGTGTAGATGACCGGGATCGCCTGATGGAAATATTTCAGGAGATCCGCGATCGCACCTCCTATCCGTATATTACCGAAACGGTGTATATGCGCAATCAAAATATGTTTGCCTGGGTTGAACTTCAGGAAGCAACTGTTCCACTGATTATTGGCGTGATGATTCTTATTGCCGCGTTCAACCTCATTGGCACCATTTTAATGATGGTCCTGGAGCGGGTTCGGGATATTGGTATCCTAAAAGCAATGGGATCACCCAATCGTACAATTGAACGAATCTTTTTACTGGAAGGATTTTTCATTGCCGCTAGCGGGTTACTTTTGGGCTGTGTGCTCTCTCTGGTTTTCTACTGGCTTCAAACGGAATATGCCCTGATTCCGCTTCCAGAGGAGAATTATTACATGTCTACAGCTCCGGTTGAACCACATTTAACAGATTTCGTTTTGGTTTCTTTCGTCACCGCGACACTCTGTCTGCTAGCCTCCTGGCTCCCTGCGCGCTATGCAGCCAAAATACAACCGGTTCGGGCAATTGCGAGAATCTAACCTCGCTTCCACCCTCCCAAACATCGGTTCAGCTACAAATGAGTTTGAAAAAGACCCGTATATCGAATCGCGGGTTTTCCAACAGCGGAAGCAAACATTGACAGATCTCCATACAAAGTAAATTTTTCTCTGGAGCGGGTAACTGCTGTATAAAGAAGCTCTTTCGTTAGCACCGGTGTTTCTTCCAAAGGCAAAAGAAGCCGTACATGCGAAAACTCCGAACCCTGACTCTTGTGAACCGTTAGAAAATAAGCAGGCTTATACTCTTTCAATCGATCCGGATGAAATGACTTCAGGTCGCTTCCGGATTCAATGTACACAACAAAAGAACCATCTCCTTGATCTACACAAACTCCTGTATCCCCATTGTACACCCCCAATGTGTAGTCATTTTGAGTAATCATCACATACCTGCCATGATACCAACCCGAGCGCCTGTATATCGATCCTCTATGAAGGTAAGAATCTTCCAGCATTCGGTTCAGCTGATCACTTCCTGACTGACCTCTCCGAAGTACGGTAAGCCAGATCTCCTCCTTCCATAAACGGATCATCTCGTATGGGTCTGTTAGAAATTCCATAGCCCGCACTCGTTCCCGAAACCGGTTTTGAAAATAGGCCACCCCCTCTTTATCGTAGTGGAATGAAACTGCCTCGAGACTATCGCTGGAATCGATCCGTTTCTGGATCTCAGTTATGCTGGACTCATTCGTTTTGATGGCAGAAGCGAGTGAGCCAATCCCGCTATGCTCGTGAAACCGGTAACTTTTTGTAAGATAAACGATCATATCATCAGGCACTGATGGAGCCTTGGTTATGCCCACATCCTTGTAGCCGTACGCTGCAAGCAATTCACAGGTTTCCTTGGAAAATTCATTGTTTTCTTTTGTGCAGATATCAGAAAACACGGATCCAGCCTCAACCGAAACCAACTGATCCTTATCCCCTAGCAGAATCAGGCGGGTGTCCGGTCCTGTATGCTGAATGAGCCTGTGCATCAGTTGCAAGTCGATCATAGACGCCTCATCCACAATAATCAAATCGTATGGCAGATAATTGGATTCAGTGGATGGCAGAAGTCCACGAACTTGATGTCGATTCAGTAACCGGTGGAGAGTAAATGCCTCTGCTGACATCAGTTCGTCGATATAATCATCCCTCCATCCTCTTTCATCGTAAACATTGCGTAGAGATTCACTCATGCGTCCTGCAGCCTTTCCTGTTGGTGCCGCAAGCGCAATACGCAACGATCTCTTCGTGAGATCCTGATGAAGCCGGATCATACTGGCGATGGTGGTTGTTTTACCGGTTCCGGGTCCTCCGGAGATGATCAAACATGGCTTATGAAGCGACAGTAGGAGTGCCACTTTTTTCCAGTTTAACTCTGAAATACCCTCACCGTTCACCGGATTAAGTTCCGTTTCCGGGTCCTCCGGCAGGAGCTCATGGATCTTTTGAAGCACCGTCTGCCTGTCAGCTGGAGCATCACGCCGTGAGCGCTCCTGAAACCATGTCTCAATATCCCGTTCATAGAGAAAGAACCGGCGAAAAGAGAGTGAGTCTCCTCGAAGGATGAGTGGCTTTTTCTGGTCCGGATGCTCGTCCGGTACGATAGACGGATCCGTTTCTGTTACCATTTCAGACTGCAGTAGTATTTTTCGATCGATCTTGGTTCTAGCCAAGACCTCTCTACCTTTCTCGTCCAGTCGCAGATGGTTTGCAAGAGATTTTACATCGAGCGTGATCGGCAACTGACTGTGGCCTGCCTGCTCCATCAAAGATAGTAAGCAAACTGCCTGAATTAGATCTTCCGGCATTGAACCATACTCCTTCTCCATAAAAGCAATAAGGCTACGCTCGTAGGGTCGGATCCAACCTTGTTCAACCCCTTTTCGCATCCAATCTGAGCGATGTTCTATTCTGGCAAGAAGAGACGGATTACCTTGTTTGACTGTGTTCATAGGACTCAATATGATTTTTTTATGTGCTTATACGGCATCCATGCTGTAAATCGGGCGCCGTAGCTCCTTGTCGATTTGTTCCAGTGTTTTCGCAACAGGTTTACAAAAATACACTCCATACCCCTCACCGAAAGCAGGGTCCAGCCCCCGGACAAACAGGTAGCCAACTCCTCCGATATGATCCTCAATGTTGAAATTGGGAATTCGCGGTCTCAGATACCGGATTAGTGCCACCAAGTAAATGGAATACTGCAGATCATAACCAGATTCCAAGACCGCCTTTTTCAGGGCATCTGGATGGTAGTCATCTTTCCTGCCACCGAGGTAGTTCGATTTGTAATCGATGATGTAATATTTCCCGTTCTTCCGGGCAACAAGATCGATAAACCCTTTCATCAGATCTCTACGGAAGACCGAATCCGTGGGCATGGATTCTTCTTCCCGGATCAACGAGAAAAGAGTCTGGCTGTCGGGTTTCCGTACAGGAAAATGAAATTCAAGTTCCCGGAGCTGATCCCCCGGTTTCAAGTCGCCAATCAGTAGGTCTCCAACCCTGGCACGGCAGACCCAATTAACGATATTCTGAACTGCTTTTTCCCATTTCATATCCACTCGAAATCGCTGCATCTGACGTTGTATCAAATAGATCACATCTTCATGATCTGCCTGGTGAAAATGAAAATTCGGATCTTCAAAGATTGCATGTATAAACGAACCGATTGTCATACCCCGGGGCAGATGAATGGGATGATCGGTATTCATCTCTACCTGTTCTTCCTTCGAATCTCCAAAGTATTTTTCAAAAACCTGATCGTGGTCCGGCTCCTCCGACCTTCCTCCATGGACCAGTGAACTGAAACTGAATTGCCCTCTCTGGGCTTTCAGTACCTCTCTGCCTTCATACTTTTTGGGTATAAAGTCTGGAAGTGACCCCATACCATGCGTTCCCAGATCTGCTTCCTCTCCGGTATGGTTCACTACCTGCTCCAAGCGAATCTCTTCCGGAGATGTTTCTGCCAGTTGCTTCAGTGCCGATGCATAATCGACCCTATTAAGGCGTCCCTCGGGATCGGTGAGTAAGGACGCCAGCCCACTATAGTGGGTTGAACGATTGTTTTCATGGAAGTACAGATAGCAGAGATACTTTGCCCGTGTTACCGCCACATAGGCCAGCCGAACTTGTTCTGCGACTGCTTCTTTCCGAATCTGAGTCTGGATATTTTCAGGAATCGTGGCCTTGCCCCCTAGGTAGATCTTCCCCTTTCCATCCGTATGAACCTCCTTGGGATTTTTTGCACTTTTACTGGAAAAGAGATCCTTTCCATCCCAGAGTGTCGGGCAAAACACAATAGGGAACTCCAAACCTTTTGAAACATGTACGGTACTGATTTTTACCAGGTTTTGATCACTTTCCAGTAAAAGGGTACGCTCATCGTCCTGATCCGGGTCGGACTGCTGTCGCGCGAACCATTCATTAAGTGCATACGGCAACATCGACTGATCCCGCTCTACCTTGCTGCAGATATCTGCCAGATGGAACAGATTGGTGAGTACNCGTTCTGCATCATAGGTTTCCGCAATTTTTTCCATGCGCCGTCCGGATACTAGAAATTGACGAAATGCAGCCAAAAACCCTCTCGTTCTCCATTTTTTTTCGAGATCTTCCAGTTCCTGTGCGAGCTTGATCCGCTGTTCATCATTTTTCATCACACCTTCAAGTTCATTGAGGTCATACCCCATCAGACCGCTCAGGATCAGCCTGTTTCCATGCATCAGATGACCAGGATTCAGAACTGCATTCATAAATGCATACATCGCGTCTGCCTCGGCAGTTTCAAACACCGTGTCACGAGAGTAGGTAACGGCACCGATTCCCGCCTCTTTTAAGACTTTCTTGATCACTGATGCATCGTAGTTGGACAGAACAAGAATCGCAATATCACCTGCCTGAACTGGTACATCTTTCCCATTTTTTCGAATCAGAAGCGAACCATTTTTTGAGTTCTTCAGAAGCCTCTGAATCTCCTTCGCCAGGTCCCGGTAGATAGCGAATTTTACTTTGCTCTTGTTTCTTCCCGGTCCGGCATACTTGACATGCATCGCCGTTGGAGGTGCCCCGTCCAATAGCAACTCCTCTTCAATCCCGGGATTCCCGCTTACAGATGGAAAATAGTCAATGGATGCTCCAAATCCCTCGTTTTCATGAAGCAGGAAGGGATTTTCTTTGAACTGAAAAAGAGCGTTCACAGCTTTAATCAGGGAAGGGCGGCTACGGAAATTATTTTTTAGAACAACAAAGTTCTGTTCGCCTTGCTCTCCTCTTCGTTGATTTTCCTCTTTCGCCTGTAAATAGGTGAAGATATCGGCACCCCGAAATCCGTAAATCGACTGTTTAGGATCTCCAATCATCATCAATGAACTTCCGGTCCCATCAGAGTCATAGATTCGCTGAAAAATATCGAACTGAACGGGATCCGTGTCCTGAAATTCATCAACCAGGGCATACGGTGTTTTGGTCCGAAGCCGTTCTGCGAGTTTGGGACCCGATTCCGGATGCTGAAGTGCTTTTTGCACCCGCATGAGAAGATCCTGAAACGTAATCTGATCGCCAATTGTGAGCAAATTCTCGCGCTTGGATTGAATGTCCACGTAGGCATGTACGATAAGGGCAGCTGGCAACAGTTCGAGCATTTCTCGGAGCTTAAAAAAGCCATCACAACGCTCAAAAAAATCGTCTTGAACTACCGCATTACCATTTTTTTTGATTTTTGTATCCAGGTACGACCTGCGGACTACTTTGAGCGCTGTCAATTCCTCAAACGGTGAGTCAATTTCAAGATCTGCCTCAACCAAATCCAGTTTTTTTTTCCAACTTCCTAGATTATTCAAATCAGCCTCCGCAATTTTTTCGAGCAACTCATTCTTACGAGTTTGCCACTCTGAAAGAAGTTGTATCCTCTCTGTAGAAAGTTCTCGAATCGCCTTTAGGTACTCTTCAATCGGCTTCAAGTCGTCTGCAATATGTGCGTAAGGTTTGTTGATGAGCATCCGAATCCGCTGTTCAAGATCTGCAGGTTCGCGCACTCCGTCTTGATGGAGACTTTCGATCAGCACTTTCCCCTCCTCCGATTGACTGGATTCCTGGATGAATCTACGCCAGTAATCTTCCGTTGCTTGTTGGGTCAGTGGGTCATCTTGATGAATTCGTACATCAAATGGCATTCCTGTAAGTAGCACTTCTTCATTGAGAACCCTCTGGCAGTATCCGTGAATTGTAAATATTTTTGCTTCATCAAAATCATGAATCGCTTCCTGTAAGCGTGTAAGATCTTCATTCAGATACTTCCTCCTGTGCAAAAACAAGTCCTTCAAAAATGCATCCCCAATCTCTTCCGGGTCTGCCTGCCCGGACTTGATCATACGAACAGCTTGTCGCATCTTGTCTAGAATCCGGTTTTGAAGCTCTGCTGTAGCTTTTCGCGTAAATGTAACCACCAGAATTTGCTGCATGGTGAGCTCTTTCTCAAGAAGAAGCCGGATGAAGAGCCCTTCAATAGTGTACGTTTTCCCCGTTCCGGCATTGGCCTCGATCATAAGCCGGGACTGATTCAATGGAATAGAAAAGATTGATTGGTTTTTCATAGTCTCTAATTGTAAGAATTCATTAAAAGGTTTTGATGTCCGCATCAAAAAAGCGGGTCATGGTTTGCACATGACGGGCAAAAGGATTGTCGACAAAGGATGGATCGAATGGCCGGTCTTTTCCGACAAGTCGTAAGGTGTAGGGATCCTGAAGATCACGATCGAATGACATTCCGAAATCATCCGCCTCAAAGGCAGCCTGTGCCATCTCAAGAGCCTTCATTTCATCTTGATTTTTCTGAAGTTGCTCAGCATATGCATAACTTGCATGCAAAAAGGCGTTTTCCGGTTTCGTTAAAAACTGAAGATAGTAGCTGACAAGATCCTGAAACATCTCTTTATAATTGTCTGGAACAGCAAATGCCGCAATTCCTGGTTTCTTTTTTAAACTGTGCAAGACACTGTACTGGTGTGTTTGATCTCTTTGGCAAAGAAGTGCTAGATGCTGAATCCAGTGATGCATTGCCCACTTTCCAGACATACCCGATTGCTGAACAGTCAGTGGAGTATTTTCCATATAAAATGGAACAGACCCGTCGATGATTATATGCCGGCCATCCACATCGATTGGAAAACTGATCTTCACTTCACGAACAAATACACAATCTCCGAAGCTTTCCCCTACATCCCGAAGAACTCGTACAGCTTCGTTCACATAGGTTTTCAATTCATCCATTTTCATAACACCAGGATAACCGGCCGGGAGCGAACCGGAGATCAAAAGCATTTCCGTCACTTGCTTAAGATCTTTGCCCTTTAAGAAAGATTGAAGAAGCGTTTCAAACAACGTGTATGTTTCCAGTGTGTTAACCCCGAATTCATTGGGTCGTACGTCGGTAGACATTAACGTTGTTTCCAGTTGCTTTCTAACAAACCCTTGGTAAGGATTTTTAAAAAACGAAACGAGTTCATGAAGCTGAATTCGTTCCCCGGTTTCTGGCATCGAAAATGATTTCGTGACAGAAAAACCGTGCATAGCCACCCCATTCCTGTGCAACCGATCCGCCACGGTTGCTGCCACTCCCGAGTACACAGGTGCATCGGATGTATTCCGAAAATGATCCAAGGAAAAAGCACTTAAGGGCTCTTTCTTAACCCATCTATTTACATCCGTTCCCGTCTTTTCAGACAGATATGTAACCCACTCACTAATGATGGGGGATATTGCTTTCTCTTCATTATCTCTTTTATCCTGACCTACAAAACTCACATAATGAACATCCCGGGCCGCAAATATCGATTCCAGAAACATTTGCCTGTCTTCATCCCGCCGATCTCTGTCCGTGACGTGCGGGTCATAGGCCATGATATCCATCTCCGATTCTATTGCCTTTCTCGGATAACTTTCCTCATTCAAACCTACCAGAGCCACGATTCTGTAAGGAAGATTTCGCACGGGAACCATGGAACTAAACAAAATTCCTTTGGTAAATACAGCCGAGCCAGCCGCTTCGTGATTGGTTCTCGATTTCAGATGGCGTTTAAAAATAGAGTAGGGCACCTCCTGCTTTAATTGTGACATTTCGGCCTCTGTTTGGATCCTGTCTAGCAGTGATCGAATCTGAGAAACAGAGGACTCATCCATAAACTGATCCACCCAGCCGCCAAGCCAGTCGCACCATTCGGAGACACTCCTCGCTGTTCTCTTTTGGAACATCATTGCTTCAAGATCGAAGAGTGCGTTGGTAAAACAGCCAATGGTCTCCCGATCTTCCGTTGAGGTAAGGCCCGGATAGATCAGCGACCCCATCACTCTGTCCCCCTGTTCACCACCAGCTAGAATACCAAACCAGATTCGTCTGAGCGCTTCTCTCCATGTATGTAACCGTTCCTGTGGCTGCCCTTCTAGTTTCCGATGGTTCTCATCCAACCCCCAGTACACAGCATTTTCCTCTAGCCATGTCTTCAGTTGATCGATCTGTGAATGACGTACTGACAAGCGCTGCATCACTGGATTCATAGAGAACAGATCTATCACATCTGCCAGGGCAAACCGGGAATCCAGCAGAGTAAGCAGTACTTCCAGTGCCTGATACGACTCCCGTGTATACCCGGAACGCCCCAGTCCAGTTGTGTGATCTGCAGCAGGAACCCCCTCCTCCTCCGATCCGAACACCGCCTCGATGGCGGATGCATAGGTTTGCAAATCCGGAGTAACAACCAAAATATCGTCCGGATGGAGCGTTTCGTCCTCTTCAAAACGACTTGTCAGAAATATTTGAAGGATCTCCATCTCCCGAAGAGGACTGTGACAAGAACGTATCTGCACAGAATGATCCTCTCCAATAGAGGCGTCAATGTGAGCAACAGGTTCAGGGTTACTCCAACTCTCTTTGATCCTGCCCAGCAAGTTTGCAGATGATTTTGGAGGTGGCAAAGTGAGCAATTTATCATACTGAGAGTACAGTTTTTCAAGTTTTGGAATCTCTTTGCCCAAATTGTTCAATACGCTATGTTCTCCATCAACTCTACCCTGAACTGATGGAAATACCTGGTAGATACTTACCTTCTGATGTATTCCATATTTCTGCAAAAGTTCCATAATGGGGGCAGGGAAAAGGCCCGGATTGAACAGAAAAAGATCTGCCCCGGTCTCCATTTCCGATACATGATTACATGCCTTTTCCCAGAGTTCCGCTTTATGAAAACACCTCTCGTCGTCATACAGGACTCTCCAATGCTCGCATAATCGATTCCAGATCAGCGACTGCCATTCTGCATGACCCACTCCTGGTCCATCCATTCCATCCATGATTCCCCGCCCTCTTTGCCAGTCTAGCAACATTCCAGGGCGGTTATTCAGGTACTTATCGAACAAAGAAGCAATTTGAAGCGCAATTTGAGAAGATCGTTCCAGCCTGCTCCTTGAGGGTAATGACAAATTACCGTTCGCCTCTTGGGATAGATCGTGGAAAATATATCCATACACCGGGGGAATCGATTTCACAAAATCCAGATCCTGAAACAATTCAAACAACGACCAGTATAATGGATACCTGTCTGATACTGTCACCTTTGGAAGGTCCGGATAGACAGCCCGGATCTGCCTCCATTGCCAGTCTGCTGGCAGAATCATCTCCAAATTCATCGCGATGCCCATCTGCTCTGCCAATTGAATCGTTAACCATCGTCCCATATCCTGATTCGGAACAATGACTGGCACCGGCTGCAGAGGATCTCTTCCATTCAAACCAGATAGTTGTTCGGCAAACTCCTCTGCCAGTGACCCCAAATGATCACTCTTCACCAATGTAATCATAAAATACTCCCTTTTGTTTTCGTTACAGTTACCTCTTTACTCCCCATCGTTTCCCATGGTACTGCCAAAAATAAGATTTCACGGTGTCAAATCGTGTCACCCTGTCGAAAGAAAAAAGTAAAAAAAATCTGCATTGTGAAATCTTCGCTGATACAATATCTTCCCAACGAAACGAGTTACATCATTGAACGAGTTATCGGATTTAAAATCGAGAGGAACCCACGAACTACAAGCGTCATGAACCGTGCTTTTCAACATACAACCACCGTAATCGCCTTGCTTTTTGCCGCCGGCCTTATGTTGGTTCCGTTTCATCAGCACCCACATTCCCATCCGGAGCACACCAGTGAAAGCGGCCTTTCAATCCATTCCGATGCCGGCTCCGACCTCTGTTTTATCTGTACCATTCCGATCCATTTTGAACCTGCCAAAACGTTTACCTCAGAGATCGATCTTTTCTCATCCGACGAAACTCCTCTTTTTCAGGAAAATAGCGGTATCTCCCCTCTTATTCTTCTTCAAAAAAGCCGAGCCCCACCGGTAACTTTTTTGTATTTCTTTTCGGGTTGATGGGATTCGCCTCCGGGCCCATCCATCATCCATTCTGAAAACTCTCTCTTTCGATACAGTTTTGCCTGTATAGGTTCCTACGAGACATTAGCAGACTCTATCTCTTGTAGCATACTTAGCGCATAGTGCTGTATAGGTTTAGATCGTATCATACAAACGCGACATCTATACTTAATTTTCGCATTCTTGCTCCTACAAAATCCAAAACTGTTCCGTACCCATAGTTTGGCGTATCCGTTAGAAGATGAAGAGTTATAACCCTTTTTTTAAAATTTTCATTATTTAATACTTAAATA
>JGI10211J34971_10001852_pt1 | contig 17398 bp, 18 predicted proteins | sample Etolagsediment_FD_34971 | JGI IMG/M metagenome (IMG submission 34971) | reverse complement strand
TTGCGCCAAGACATATTAGGTCAGATACCAGAGCAAATAGACATTGACGCCCTACGTCGAGAAATTACCGGCGAAGTGTTGTCAGTTGCGCAACAAGAGTTCTGACGTCACGCAAATCCGTGATGAAGTGATGCGTCTTTTGCCAGAACAAGAGCAGGTGGACGTAGAAAACTTACGTCGACAGATTCAAGAGAGCATCGACCGTGGTGCACCGCCTGAGCAAATTGACGCCTTACGTCAAGAGCTACAGAACCGGATTCGCCCCGTTGAGGAGCAGTTGCAGGGACTACAAGAGTCTCGTGGCAGTGTTGCCGAGCAGATAGGTGAACTACGTGGTCAGGTCGGCGCACTGCCTAACGTCGACATCGAAGATATACGCCGCAGGGTTGCAGAAGGCATTGATGCCCCACAAATCACCGGAATTAACCCACTTGCGCAAAGACAAATTGAAGAGTTACGCCGCAGGCTTGAGGAAGGACGCGGGCGAATGGACCCTGACATGCTAGAGCGACTACGCGCGGTAGAGGGGCGTCGAGGGCCTGACTTGTCTGCTATTAGGGAGCAAATTGGCGAATTGCGTGGTCGGGTTCAAGAGCGTCCTGATGTTGAGCAAATTGCTGAGCGGGTACGTGGCAATCTTAATCCAGACTTAGTTCGATTACGTGAACAAATTGGACAAGAGCGCGGCAGAGACATCGAATCTGTGCGCGGTCAAATTAATCCGCTAACAGAGCGTCTTTCTCAGCTCCGTGGTCGGTTAGACGAGCGGCCCACCATAGATCAAGACGCTATTGCGCGACGTGTGCGAGAAAGTATTAAAATTCCTGACGTAGATTTAGGTGGCATACGACAACAGATTGGCGAACTGCGTGGTCAAATCAATCCGTTGAAGGGACTCAGCCCAGACGCCGTACAGCGCATGATTAAAGAAAGCATGGCAAACCGTACTACCGCAGGCATCAAGCCACAGCCTCAGGTACAGCCAAGGGTATCGGCTTTTCCTCCCGGCTATAGGGGGAGGGGGTTAAGATAATGGCGAGTGAAGTACCAGATAACGTAGCTAACCCTTCGCTGTACCGAAAAGCCAAGGCTAAGGCCAAAGCTAAATTTGATGTATACCCCAGTGCGTATGCCAACGGCTGGATGGTTCAAGAGTACAAGCGCATGGGCGGTGAGTATAAAGGCGCTAAAAAAGCGACCGGCGGCGAAATTACCGCAGACCCTAAGAAAAGCGACCTTAACAAGGACGGCAAGCTTAGCAAATACGAGCGTAAGCGCGGTGAAGCAATTGCTCGAAACATGAATGCAGGTGGCTCTGTGGAGATGCAACCTCGTGGTTGTGGCGCTATGATGCAAAGTAAGCGTAAAACAGTGCGGGTGCCTCGTGGCTAAAAAACGCGGACTTGACGACTGGTTTGGTAAAGAGAACTGGGTTGATATCAGTGCTCCAAAAAAAGGCGGCGGTTACGAAAAGTGTGGCCGCAAGAGCGCTGATGATTCAGAGCGTGGTTATCCAAAGTGTGTGCCTGCGGCTAAAGCCGCAAAGATGTCAAAGAAACAAGTAGCTTCCGCCGTCAGGCGCAAGCGAGCTAAAAAGCAAGGTGTGGGTGGTAAGCCCACTAATGTAAGTACGTTTGCGGCCGAGGGAGGCTCAATCATGAAAATGAAGACTAAAGGCTACGCTAAAGGTGGAGCTAGTAAAATGAAGACCAAGGGCTACGCTAAGGGTGGAGCTGGTAAGAAAGAAGACGCAATGCAAGTTATGATTGCTGTCGGAAAGCCCAAGGCAGGCATGATGAGGGCAAAAGGCAAGGCAATGGGCGGCGCCATGAAGACTAAAGGCTACGCTAAAGGTGGTGCTATGGGCAGTAAAGCCAAGTCTAGCCCTGTGCGCGCGCCTTCAAGCAAGAACAGCGGCTTATACGGTCGATAAGTGGCGTATTTACAGTCAAACATCCCGCACTTTAAGTGCTGGGTGAGGCGGGAATACACTCACAATCACGAGAAATACCATGGCGAATTTATTCATGCCATGGTTATTGCCGTAACCACGATGCCTACTAGGTGCTTGTCGTTTCAAGTCATTTTCACGGGTGCGGAGACATACGACACAGACGAGCCCAATGTTCATGGCGGCGCTATGTGGGCTCGTATGCCCATTACTGCTTTAGTAGCAGATACCCCGCTAGATGAGTGGCCTGAGCCTATGCCTGTGTGGGCGGCTCAGCCTTGGGATTGTAGCTCTCACCATCACGCAGTTTATGTTTTGGATCGCGCTACACCATGCCCTTGGTTGGCCAAAATAGATGGCAAAATGTATCCAGCACGGTATCTTTTCACGGTAGATTACTCTGAAAACGAAATTGCGGACGATCCTGCGCAACACAAACAAAGTCATGTATTAGAACTGCTCGATGCAGGAAAATGGACTGGCAACATTGTGGCCTTACCAAATAACCGAGTGCGTATAACGCATCCGGCGTGGTTTGAGACAGGCGAAGGCGCCCCAGACTTTAGGCCGTCACAGCATATCCATTACAGCAAATCTGACTTAGACTACACGCTGGACGTGAACCAAGTGTTCGATAACCTATACGCGGGTGCAGAAGATGGCGACGAGCGGGAGTAAAGATTTTGAGCTAGACGTAGCTGACTACGTCGAAGAGGCGTTCGAGCGTTGCGGCTTAGAGCTACGCACTGGCTACAACCTTAAAACGGCTCAACGCTCCCTTAATCTCATGCTGGCCGAGTGGGCTAACCGTGGATTGAACCAATGGACGGTCAAAGAGAAGACCGTTGCTATGGTCGCTGGCACGTCAAACTATACGATTGACTCAGCCAACCCAACTGCGACGATAGATGTCCTTGATGTATATATTAGACAGACATCGCAAGGCACAACAACCGACATCCCGCTAAGCCGTATGTCGCGCGCTGAGTATGCGCACCTTGCAACCAAGTCTACGACTGGCAAGCCAAACCAATATTTTATTAACAAGCAATTATCGCCCACGATTACGGTTTGGCCGGTGCCTGACAAAGACTCTACTTACACGGTGTATCTGAACGTGCTGAGCCGTATGGATGACGCCGATGTGGGTGCCAACACAATGGAAGTACCCTTTCGCTTTTATCCTTGCCTAGCGGCTGGCTTGGCGTACTACATCGCCTTAAAGCGCGCGCCTGAAAAGGTACAGCTCNTNAAGGGCTTGTACGAAGAAGAGTTTTTGAGGGCGCTATCACAAGATGAGCCACGATCCAGCTTCCGTATCGCACCTGATATTAGAAGCTATGAGATTGCGTAATGGCGTTTGCATCGAACAGGCGAGCCTACGGAATTTGTGACATTACCGGATTCCGTTACCGGCTAAAGGACATGAAAAAGACATGGGATGGCTTGCTTGTTGGGCCAGACCAGTGGTCGCCAAAACACCCTCAGTTAATGCGTAAACCTACGCCAGTTGATTCAGAGGCCTTGAAAGATCCGCGCATTGATCAGGCCGCAGATGGTAATGATGGAAACTTTTTTACTGTCTACACGAATGTGGGCGAGGGTATACTGGGCACAGAACTAACAACTTATCAAATTAACAGCGGGTTAGGCACGGTTGAGGTAACCACGTCATGAGTTTTACATTAGCGACTCTAAAATCGACGGTACAGGATTACTTGCAGGTTGATGAGACAACCTTCAACAACAACCTCAACACGTTTATTGAGGAGGCGGAAAGCCGCATCTTCAAGCTGGTCCAGTTACCTGAACAGCGCAAAAACGTCACAGGCACATTGACCACAGGCAACAGGTTTCTTGCCACCCCGTCAGATTTTTTTGCACCATTTTCATTGGCTGTCATTAGCAACGATCGATATTACTACTTGGATTACAAGCATCCGTCGTTCGTGAAAGAGTACAGCCCAGTGACTACAACCACAGCACAACCTAAGTATTACTCGCTATTCGATGAAACGGCTTTTGAATTGTCGCCTGTACCGGATTCTGGTTATTCGGTAGAGCTACATTACTTATATAAGCCAGCCTCATTGACGGCGGGTGCAGATTCAGGAACCACTGTCTTATCTACGGACCATCCAGATCCTTTGCTGTATGGCACGTTGGTTGAGGCGGCGATTTTCCTGAAAGAGGCTCCAGACGTTGTCCAGACGTTTGAGACTCGATTCAAGGAGGGGATCGCGAGGATGAAGAACGTGAGCGAAGGCCGCGCTACTCGTGATGAATATCGATACGACTTGTTGAGAACAGGTGTTAGTTAATGTCACGCATACCGGAGTTGGAGGGGGCCAGAGTCGCCCTGATAGGCCTTGGCGCCTCTCAAATTGACTATGTAATTGGAGTAGAAAACAGTCAGCAGTGGGATGAGGTATGGTGTATCAACGCCGCCTTATCTGTTTTTGATTGTGACCGTGTGTTTATGCTGGACCCTGCGTCCCGGTACTTGGACACGGAAGATGCAGGTGGCCAGACTGACGTCATGCGTCGTTTACTGCCTACGTTTGATAAACCTATTTATTCGTGTGAGCTTGATGAGCGGGTACCGGCAATCGTTGAGTACCCCATTAAGGATGTGATTGATGATCAGCGGTGCGCTTATCTCAACAACACTGTGGCGTACGCAATGGCGTACGCGCTTTACAATAAAGTGGCTCATATCGATCTGTTTGGCATGGATTTTAGTTACAAACACAACCTGCATTTTGCAGAAGCAGGACGAGGATGCGTTGAGTTCTGGGTCTCTCGATGTATCTCGCAGGGAGTGGGTGTGGGTGTAAGCCAGAAGTCAGCCCTACTGGATAGCAACGTCGTACCAGCAGAGCGCCTCTATGGCTACCATCGACTAGATGATCCAATGCTTGTCATGACAGATCAAGAAGGTCAGTTTATGGTTTGCCCTCAGTCAGAATTTGACGAGGCTCGCAGGCAGTTTAACTTTAAGCAGATAGAAATGCCTTCAGCGCCGGAGCCGTACAAAGGATGATTTCGCAAAACGCAGATGCCAGCTTAGGTAATGTCATGGTCGCCACCTCAGATGATGGCGGCCACAAGCCTGAATTTTGGGCTGACATAATAACCACACGATTAGTAAGTATATCGGCCAGTGCAGAGCCTCATGTTAGGCAACAAGCTGAGGCTTTCCGCCAGCAAGTTTATGAAGTAGTATTGAGGGGGATTAAAAGCGCCATTTCGAGCGATCGGACCACTTTATCGGTTGCTCTACGGCGCCAAGGTCATCACCAAATGGCTGATTTACTAAAGGAGCTATGAAATGGCTATAACATCGGCGATATGTACTTCGTTCAAGCAAGAGTTGTTAGTAGGCACTCACAATTTTACTAACAGCACTGGCGACACATTTAAGCTGGCTTTGTATACCAGCTCTGCGACTCTTGGCGCCTCCACAACCGCGTACACAACCACAAACGAGGTTTCTGGCACAAACTACACGGCTGGCGGTAATGCGCTTACCAATGTCACCCCCACAACGTCTGGCACGACAGCCATTGTGGATTTTGCTGACTTAACTTTTGGTACTGCAACGGTTACTGCGCGTGGTTGCTTGATTTATAACGACGACCAAGCAGATAAGGCAGTAGCGGCAATTGATTTCGGAGGGGATAAGACCAGCACGGCGGGTAATTTCACTATTGTTTTCCCGTCGCCTACGGCTACGGGTGCAATAATCCGGCTTGCGTGATGTCTTGGTATGCCCCTCCAGACCATAGAATTCACACCGGGAATAAATAAGGAGTCGACCGACTATGCGGCCAAAGGCGGCTGGGTGGACGGCAACCTCGTTCGCTTTCGCAAAGGTCGCGTTGAAAAGGTTGGCGGTTGGACTAAGCTTGGTACTAGCTATTACCTTGGGCTTGCTCGCGCTCTGCATAGNTGGATTTCTCTNGGNGGTACTCGCTTTCTGGGATTGGGCACGACATTTAAGTATTACATTGAGGAAGGCGAGTCGTTCAACGACGTCACCCCAATAAGAGCNACCACTGCCGCAGGCGATGTCACTTTTAGCGCCACTGACGGCTCATCAACGATCACAGTCACCGACACCGCTCATGGGGCGGTCAGTAACGACTTTGTTACTTTTAGTGGCAGTTCATCTCTTGGCGGTAACATAACCGCAGAGGTTTTGGATCAAGAATACCAAATCAGCCTCGTTACAAGCCTAAACACCTATGAAATTGTTGCGAAAGACACCAGCGGCGCTACTGTCACAGCCAATAGTAGTGACACCGGCAATGGCGGATCGTCGGTTGTCGGCACCTATCAAATCAATGTGGGCCTCGATACCTTTGTCAAATCCACGGGTTGGGGCGTTGGTACATGGGGCGCTGGCGGCTGGGGCTCATCAAGCGCTATTTCTGCGGCTGGACAGCTACGTCTATGGACGCATGACAACTACGGTGAAAACCTTATTATCAACCCACGCGGTGGCGGTATTTATCGCTGGATTGAAAACACCGGCGTTACAGTGCGAGCATCCGAGCTTTCTCAGGCCGCAGGGGCTAATGCCGTTCCCACTGTCGCTTTACAGGTTCTGACGTCCGAGACTAATCGTCATTTAATTTGCATGGGCGTTGATCCGTTAGTTGGTGGTGTCCGTACCGGCGTCATTGATCCTATGCTGGTGGCCTTCTCCGACTCTGAAAACGAGCTGGATTTCGAGCCTACAGCTACCAATAGCGCAGGTGATGTGCGCTTATCAAGCGGCTCATTTATTGTTGGCGGGATTAAGTCTCGTCAGGAAGTCCTGATCTGGACCGACACCAGTCTTTACTCAATGACATTTATTGGCCCTCCACTGACGTTTGCCATGAACTTGGTCAACGAGGGCTCTGGTCTTGTCGGTCCGAAAGCGGCGTGTAACGCTCCCAACGGAGTCTACTTTGCGAGTAAGACCGGCTTCTACTTCTATAATGGTGCAGTTCAAAAACTACCGTGCCAAGTGCAAGAGTATGTGTTTAACGACTTAGACTTGGGTCAGGCCTTTAAGTGCCACATGGGCGTCAACTCAGAATTTGGCGAAGTATGGTTCTTTTATCCGAGCATCGAAGATGGCACGGGTGAGATATCGCGCTACGTCATTTACAACTACGAAGAAAACCATTGGTCGATTGGATCATTGATTCGTTATGCGTGGCTTGATGCAGGCATTGAAGACCTGCCTTTTGCCTCTGCTCAAAGTGAGTCTCAGCAGTGCGTGTTCCAGCACGAGAATGGTTTTGATGACTACGAAGATGCGATGACTGGCGTCTTTATTGAGTCTGCCGATATCGATATCAGCTCTGGCGATAGCTTGGCTTTCGTCAAGAAGCTCATCCCTGATATGGCATTTGTCACGGAATCGGGTATCAGCACAAACCCCGTCATGAACATAGTTCTGAAGCGTCGGGAGTTCCCCGGACAGTCTTTGGTAACGGATAGCACAAGCCAGATTACTCCGACGACGACATTCAAAAACGTAAGATCGCGCGGCCGTCAAGTTGTCCTGCGGTTTGAGAGTGATGATGACGCCTCAGCAGTAGACCAAAAAGGCTACAAGTGGCGTATCGGATCTACGCGCCTTGACTTACAGCCGAGCGGTAGACGTGCATGAGCGTCTTACTGCCAACTCGTCTGCCCTTTTCGCAAGGCGAGACGGTTTCTTCTGACACCTTTAATCGGCTTATCCGCGTTTTAGAGCTGAACCTTGGTGGCGTCAACTTCAGTATCTCTCCGCACTTCAATGCGGCTGAGATCTCTNAATTACAATTTGCCACGGGCGCTATCATATTCAATACTACTAATTCCATTCATCAGGCGTTTGATGGGGTACAATTTAGGGATTTATACGATCATCAGACTTATCCGGCAGGCGTGTCCATGTCGGCAACAGTGGGGGCCGTAACGGTAACGACACCATGAACGCATTTTTAGAGCAACGCATAGCCAACCTAATGGGGCCAGAGCCCACTTACAACGACCCCATGATGATGGCAGAAGGTGGCGAAGTCTTTGATATTGAGGACCCTGAAACCATGGCTGAAGCATCGATGGCCATGGATCAACCTGTAGGTGACCCCAACGCTGAGCTACGTGCCGCCATGGAAGAGTTGATGTTGGCTCAAGAAACCGCAGAAGATCCTTTTGAGGCTCAAAAAGCGCAACAGCTTATGAATGCCGCTCAAATCGGTTCAGAGGCACCGATGGGCACCATGGCCATGGAGTTATCTGAGGCAGGCCGTGGTGGTGACACTATGTTGGCTCACCTTACACCCGGCGAGGTCATTTTGCCGCTGGGCATGATGGATGATCCAGATTTTGAACGCGCTGTCGAAAACCGATTTAATCAACTTGACCTTGCTCCTGAAGAGTATGTGGCAGGTCTTGGCATTGCTTCCCTCAACCCCATCACGGGGTTAGAAGAGTTTGGCTTTTTTAAAAAAATAGCCAAGGGCGTCAAGAAGGTCGTAAAGAAGGTTGTCCGCCCTATCGCGTCTGTGGCCCAGTTTATCCCCGGTCCATGGCAACCAGTAGCGGCCTTGATCAACAAGGCAGGCACTGTTTATGACGTAGCTAAGGGCAACGCAAGCCCGTTGGCTTTGGCTTCTCTTGCCACAGGCGCTGGTGGATCATTTAGTCAAAATATAAAAGATCTAAAGGGCCTTTCTACTGCGGCTGGGGGCTCCGGCGGCATTTTTGGTGGCCTTAGTCAAGCCGCCTCCCAGACCGGCTCAGCACTGCAAAGCGGTATTGGTAACTTGGTGAGTAACCCCACTCAAACCATTTTCGGGTCTGGATCAGGTACGCTCAGAGGCTTAGCTGGTAGTGCAAGCTTCTCTGGTCAGGCCGCGCCTACCACAACAGCCACCGCTTCCGCCGCAGGCGGTTCTGGTCAGGTTACGGTGCAATCAGGCGATACGCTGAGTAAAATAGCCCAAAAAACAGGAGTGCCCCTCCAAGACTTAATCGCCGCCAACCCACAAATAACCGATCCCAATTTAATTGTGCCCGGTCAAGCTATCAATATTCCCAGCGCGGCAAGCGCTGGGGGAAACAATATATTTCAGCGTATTGGCACAGCGATCTCAGGAACGCCCGGACAACAAACTCCTTTCCAAGAATTTTTGGATGACCAGTTAGGAATTGATCCTTCAGGCGGTGGTATTTTCAACGTTCTCCAAGGCGGTCAAGGTGGCCAAGGTCAACAGGCAGGCGGACTTGGTGGCTTATTAGGCGGCGGTGGTGGTGGCCTCGGAATGTTAGGAGCGGCTGGCCTTGCTGGATTGCTCGGTAAGCTTGCTTACGATGAGGCCAAGGATAGAAAGGGTGTACCACTGACGCCTTCTGTCGCTATGAATGCGGCAGGTCGATTTAATCTTGAAAACGAAATTGCTCGCAGGTCAGGAACGGCGGCACCAAATCCAGTTGAGTTTGGATTATTGCCACAAGGCACGTTACCAGCGCTGAGTGGTGGTCGAGCACCTACAGCGGCTCAGGCTCAGCTTGAGGCACAAAAGGCCACAGGAATGCGTTATGGCGGTCCTGTGATGGCTTTTGCTGAGGGTGGCAATGTAGACGAGCAGGACTTTCAGCGTATGAATGGCGACATTAACGGTGAAGGCACCGAGATTAGTGATGACATTCCTGCGATGCTTTCTGACGGAGAGTTTGTTATGACGGGTCGCGCAGTTAGAGGGGCTGGCGCGTTTGATATGAAAAACAAGAACGGCATTATCACATTAACGCCTACGAAAGACGAAAGTCGTGATCGTGGAACCAAGCTAATGTATGAGATGATGGACTTGTTTAAAGAGTTTGCTGAAGCCCCGGAGGCCGCCGCATGATAATGCCCCCTAAAAAGCTAAGACGGTATCAGGAGGGCGGCGGCGTACAGCCCTACGTCGCCGGTGTAACCCGACAAGAGCGGCAAATGGACCCCATCATTCAGCAGTTGCTGTTTGGTTTAGGGGGTGAAGGCGGCTTTGTGCCGGGTGCAATGCGCGCCGCAGAGCGCACTTTCTTCGACGAACAGGGTAGACCTCTCGTCATACCGCAGGAAATAGCAGGTTTTTCGCCTGATCAATTAGCCGCAATGCAGTTAGCGCGTGAGCAGGTTGGCACTCAACAGCCGTTCCTTCGTCGCGCAGAAGAGCAATTCCGTAGTGGCTTAGGTGCAATCCAGACAGGCGCGGGACAGCAGTTGCGCTCTCAGCAACAAGCATTAGGTCAGCTACAGCAAGGCGCTCGTGAAGAGCAGATGCAACGCCAGCGTGGACTGCAAGAAGCGCTACAGGGAATTCAGCAACAGCGTCAGCTTGCACAGCAGGCTGTAGGCGACCTACGTGGCGACATAGGCGAGCAAAGACGCTTTTCTGCACAAGCACTTGACCAGTTCCAATCTGGATTAGGACGAGGACTAGGTACGTTAGGCGCCGCAACTGACAGGTTTGGTCGTCAAACTGCTGGTATTGATCAGCGCGCACTAGCCGCTACACAGCGATTTGGTCAGGGTTTAGGCGCGCAAGGTGCTGAGCTACGAGCTGGCGCGCAAGACTACAGGCAGGCCTTGCCACAGCAGTTAGGTGTAGAACAAGCCGCCGTCGACCGGTTTGGACGACAAACTGCGGGTGTTGATCAACTTGCTAGGGCGGGTGAACAACAATTTGCACGAGGCGTTACCGGCGCTACATCAGGCCTTGAGGCCTCTCGACAGCAACTTGATCGAGACTTGATGCAAGCACTAGGCCAAGAGCGAGGCGCTGTCGGCAGGTTTGGACAAGGCATCGGTGAAGCCACACAGCAACTACGCAGTGGAGTCGATCAGTTTGGTGCAGGCCTTGGTCAGTCTTTGGCCGAGCAACGACGCGCTGGTGCAGGACTTGGCACTGGCTTGAGTCGTGCTACAGGCGCCTTAGCCAGCTCTGTTCAGGGCTTAGGGCGTGGATTGACAGGCGCTGAGCAACGTCAGTTGGGGGCCGCACAAGAGTTTGGCGGACGACTCGGAGAGTCAGAGCAATTATTACGCGGCACGACCGGTGCGTTTGATCCATCGATGACCGGTCAATTTTACGATCCTTACGAGGAGCGTGTCGTTCAGCAAACCATACAGGATGCTATGAAGGGCGCGGCGCAAGCTGACATCGCTCAGCAAGCTCGTGACGTGCAAACAGGTGGTGAGTCAGCCTTTGGATCGAGAGCGCGCCTGACGGCCGCAGAGCGAGCAGAGGCGCTAGGACGTGGGTTGGCCAAAGAAGTTGGCGGAATACGCTCAGCAGGCTTCCAGAGGGCTCAGCAAACCGCTCTAGGTGAGTTTGCGAGACAGCGTGACGCAGAACGTGCGGCGGCTTCAGGATTGGCAGGATTAAGCGGCCAAAGACTGGGTGCACAAGAGCGAGCGGCACAAATGCTCGGAAGTGGTGCGCAGACCCGATTTGGTGCAGGTCAAGCGTTAGCGGGACAGCTTGGTTCACAAGCACAGCAGATTGCGGCCTCTCGTGAACGTATGGCCGGTCGTGTTGGTGATGTGGCGCAACAGCGTTTAGGCGCTCAGCAGGCGCTAACAGGCCAAATGGGACAGGAAGCGCAACAGCGATTAGCGGCAGAGCAGAGCTTAGCTAATCGCCTATCAAGCATTGGTGGACAGCGCTTTGGTGCAGGGCAAGCCCTGACGTCTCAGCAGATGGCGGCGGCACAAGGCCAGTTAGGAGCGCGACAGGCGCTACAGGGTCAGCTTGGCCAAACAGCACAGCAACAGTTAGCGGCACAGCGTGGCTTAGGTCAGTTGCTGGGTCAGCAGGCTCAGCAACGCTTTGGTATTAGCCAGACACTAGCTTCAGATATCGGACAGCGCAGTCAGGCTGGCCTTGCGGCTCAGCAAGCACTGCAAAACCAGCTTGGTCAGACTGCGGCTTCTCAGCTCGGCGCACAGCAACAGTTCGGGCAACAGCAGATGGGTGCCGCTGGTCAGGCTCTTGGCGCACAACAACAGTTTGGCGGCTTGCTAGGACAGCAGGCGCAACAGCTTTACGGAGCCGGTACACAGCTTGGCCAAACCATGGGTCAGCTCGGACAGCAGGCTATGGGCGCTCGTATGGGTGCTGGTCAACAAGCACTGGGCACTGCCGGTCAGTTGGCTCAAGGTTATGGTCAGCTTGGCGGCGTTCAAAGTCAGGTGGGCCAGCAGGTTGGTGGTGCCATGCAAGGGTATGGACAGCAGTTGCAAGGGCTTGGCGGTCAGTTTGCTCAGGCTGGACAGCAAGATGTTCAGGCGCTTATGGGTATGGGCGGTATGCAACAGCAACAGCGTCAGCAGATGCTTGATGCGCAACGTGCAGGCTTGCTACAGGCTCAGCAGGCGCCGTTACAGCAGTACCAGCAACTTCTACCGTTCATGCAGTTTGCGGCTGGTCAAACTGGTCCTAGCGCTGTGACAACGCAATACACGCCGCCACCTAGTCCGCTTCAGGCTGGTATAGGTACAGGCTTGAGTGCGCTGGGTGCGCTAGGTACTTACTTTAACCCCGGACAGCAACAGCGACAGCAATACGTGCCACCTAGCCAGACAGGAGGGCCCTAATGGCTATTTCAAGATCTCAAATGGAAGAGCAGATTAGGGGCTTTAACACGGGTGGCATTTTAGATCCGTCGACTTTTTTGCGAGAGCCAGAGCCTGATCCCTTCGCATATACGCCTCTGCCGCAGAACGTGCAGGATGACATCGATAGGGACTTTGAGAACCTGTTACAGGAGCAGGCGGCTCGGGCTTTGATGACACCTGCCACAAAAACAGAAGAGCCACCAATTGAGGTTCCTAAATTTGAAGAGCGGTTTCCCCTGTACCAAGATCGTTTAAGTAAGCTTATGGGCCAGAGAGATCGTCCGAGCTTTTACGATTTAGCGTCCACCGTTGGTGGCGCCATGTTGTCTGCTGACCCTACAGCAGGTGCCTTCCGGTCGATGGGCGCAGGCCTTGCGCAGTTCGGCAAAGAAGAACGTGAGCGCCGCCGTAAAGAGCGAGAAGAAGATAGAGCAGTTGCTTTAAAGGCGTTTGAGCTTGCGCAGAAAGATGAGTCTGCCGCTCGTAATCTGCTAAATGAATATCAACTTTACAAAGCCAAACAGGTACCAGACAACGCAATTAAGTTTTACAAGGTGGCCAGTCCCGGCGGCATTCGCTTGCATGGCAAGGTTTACCAAAATGGCGAAGAGATACCGCTTACAGAAAATGAGGCAATGTCCTATAGAGCCATGATTGGCCCTGCTGGTTCAAGCGGCGTAAAAACGACTGGCGCAGGTATGTTTGCCACCTTTATGTCCCAAGCAGATGCTGAAAACGCTATCGAGCAACTTGGCTTGTCTCGTGATGCACCATCATTTGCCACCGCTGTGGCCTCAATCACTGCAAAAACACCTGAGCAAGTAGGAAAATACATCCCTGTGGGTAGCACCTATGGTGAGCTGACGCCTCTTGTAAAGGACGATGAGGTGATCAATATCATGATCACGCCAAGCAAGTCTGCGGGTACGCCGTTGTTCCAAACTTACGCCGGTGACCGACTTAAGCAAATTTCAAAGGCTCAGACTCAGTTCAATGACAACGCGCTTACGGTGTTGCCAACGGTTGAACAGGGATTGAATCTTTTGCTTGATCCGAACGTGCAGACTGGTGCCTTTGATGCGGTAGCCAACCAGTTTAAGCGGATTGCTACTGATGCGTTTGGTACGGTTGATGCTGGGGTGACAGCGATAGATTCGCTTGAAGCAATTGCAAACCGACTGGGTCCAAAGATGAGGCCAATAGGCTCTGGCTCTACGTCAGACATGGAATTTAAGGCGTACAAGCAAGCCTTGCTCAGCATTAGCAATCAGAAGCTGGCTAACTATCTCTCGTTGTATGCGTTTAAGAAGATGACTGAGAACGCAATCGAGCTTAACAATGTTGAAAAGCGTTTACTTACGTCTGGTCAATATTCTGATTCAGAGTCAATTGAAACTGAGCTTCGCAAGCTGGATCGTGGTATTTGGGAAAAATATGATGGCACGTCAACTGACGACTCAGCCATTCAAGGTTGGTATGACAGCCTGCCAGACGGCGCTGTCATATTGAATCGAGGGTCCGATGGAATGCCTCTGATTGTTGATGAAGCAGGATCAAGCGTGGGTCCTTACGTAGTCAAAGGATGGAGAGGATAAAATGCCAATTGGATTACCTTCAAACTCTGCTCCAATCCAGCCCGGTGAAAAAAAGCGCCCGCAGGAGGATGCTGAGAAGGACGATCAGTCAATTATTCAAACGATCGTAGATCGTGCGGGTGATTTTAAAGATGCCGTTACAGGCGCCGGTGTGCCGATTGAGTTCCCCGAGCTTCCTGAAATTACTGATCTCGAAGACGACTCTGGTGGTTTTTTCGATGAGATGGTCGCGTCACAACTCAACTTTATCCGCGATGATCGAGGTAAGGCGGAAAGGATCTCTAAGATTTTTGGCGACGACGATCGTTTTGGTGGAGTCTTTGAAGACAAGTTTGGCCTGCCAATCGTTATGTGGAATGACTTGCCGTATTACGTCAACAAGCCCGGATTGTCTGAGCAAGACCTCAACACTTTTCTTGGCGAGATCGTAAAGTTTCTACCGGCCAACCGGATTGTCAGCGGTGGTAAGACCGTGCTTGGCACTATGGGTCGAGGCGCTGGCGCTTACTCTACTACTGAGGCGCTCGGACAGAGCGCTGAGGCGCTTTTAACGCCAGAGACGACAAGAGCCAAAGACCGTACGTTAGGCGACGTGACCGGCGATATAGCGGCCTCTACGGCTATTGGTATGGCGGCTGATATCGCGGCGCCACAGATTGCAAAGGGCATCGGTGCTGGTGCTCGCACTGCGGGTCAAAAAATTGGTGAAGGCGCTCGCAGGTTTTCTGAGGCTATGTTTCCTCGACTCACGCCTGAAGTGCTTCAGCAGTCACGTTATCCATTAACAATAGGACAGCGAACTGCGCCGCTCCCAGAAGGTCCGGGTCCGCAACTTACGCAACAGTTAAGCTTAGAAGATGAGCTTCGATACGCAGATCAAGGGCCCGGCACAGAGCTTATGCGTGGTTTTGATCAACGACAGCTTGATCAAATTACGGCCGACGCGCTTTCCCTTATGGAAGAGTATGGTTCTGGCATCCCCGGTATCGCAAGCGACTTACGTCAGGCACCTTTAACGGCGGCAGAAGAGGCCGCGTCTATCGTTACAGGCCGTGCTGGAGCGCTTCAGGAGCAGGCTAAAAGGAATTATGAGGCAGTCAAAACGGTGGAAGATCCACCCTTCATGACGCCTGATAGCGTGTCACAAACTGCCGATATGGTTTTAAGTGTTTTGCCTGAACGACAATTTGCATTTAGTCAACTAGACATCATGCCGGTGTTGCAGGGTGAGGTGACTAATCTGCGGCGCCTTCGCAAACTTGCCAAAAATCCACGTTTTAGAGACCAGACGCTGAACAATGTTCACGGTCAACAAAAGCGCCTAAAGTCGGCAGTTAATAGCGCACCTCCGGGCAGTGAAGAGCAGGCTATTCTTATTGCCATGAAGGACCGTTTAGATGAGCTAGTCTATAACGGTGTTGAGCAGGGCTTGATTAACGGTGATCCAGAGGTCTTATTGCAGTTACAAAACGCCAGCGGCCTGTACCGAGACTACATGGCTTTACGTGGCAAAGGCGGTGGCACCAACCTAAACAACGCAGATCGTACCGCCAATCGGCTTCTTGAGCAGTTGAGCGCAGGCAATTACACGCCAGTACAAGTGGCTAACTTCCTGTTTGGTCATCACAAGTTCAATCCAAATCAGGCTGTGCCATTGATGCTGGATCGACTGAAGACCGTACTGCCTGCCGATGAATACTCACGGTTTACTGCCTTATTGAAGGATGGAATCCTTGCCAAGGCGTTTACGAATCAGAAGGGATCGGTATCACGTAAGGCTGTAACCGACAACTTTGACGACGTATTCAAGCGACAAAAAGCTATTATTGGTAAGCTTTTTTCTGAGGACGAGCTTGCCCGGCTCATGGCGTTCCGTGATGACGTCCTGCCTACGGTTTGGGCGGAGACGAAGGGTAACCCATCGGGAACCGCCTACACGCTTCTTAGTGCCGCTCAGAGACGCGGTCTGCTAAGCAAGGTGCCTTATGTAGGGGCACAGATAGAAGAGGGTGCACGAGTTGCCAGCGGCATATCTAACGCTCTCGATGCAACACGTCAGTCTATCAGCAACCTACAAACGCCAATCTTCAGCGGTGCCACTCAGGCCTTTATTCGATCTAATCTTGACGAGATGGGTGATGAGGGCAGAGATTTGCCTGAGCTACCAGCAGAAGAAAGGCGAATGCTAGAGCAACAGCTCAATGATATTGAGCAACAGGCGCCTATGATTGATGAGGATATCGGCGAAGATCCGTTGGCCTTCCAGACACCGGCACCACAACCTCCAATGCAAATGCCTAGTTTTGAGCCGCTACCTGACGTTGGTGGCGGCATGGGTTTGCCAACAACGCCGCTATCCCCCAGCCTTCTCCCCTCCGAAGAGGACCGGGAGATAGCTATGCGTCGTCAGCAGGGGATAGCTGGATTGATGGCGTAGCTTCGTCTACTTGGGCTGGGAGGGCCGCAATTAAGGCGCCGTCTACGTTCCAATCTAGCTCGTACCCCATTGCCGAGTCTCCCGGCAACTCAATGATCAGGTTGCGACTCATAAGGCGCATCAACGCGGCTTGTTGATGCAGAGTCATACGGCTGAACAGGTCGATCACTTCTTGCGCTTCCATAACCGGGCGATACGACTGTGGGACCTGTTTCTTTTTGCCGAATAGCTTCACTGATCTTCCTCCATGATATGGAATATCTGGTTGTACTCATTCTCAATCAGCACTTGCAGTTGCTGAATTTTGCTCCTACGACGCTGTGAGCAGATCTTGTTCAGCTTGTCATAGGTTTCTTCATCGACAGCCAGCGACTTTCGTCGACGTATTGGCTTTTCGTCTTCCATGATGACCCCTCAAAATGTTACGATAAATAAACTTGTGCACACATTACACTATTTTATGTACAAACTCAAAAATTATATGCTCTCCATGCAGAGCCACTGGATGATCAATCAGCCGCTATACGAGGCCATACAGGACTCTGTGCCTCAGATTGCGAAGTACCGGGCACGGCAAGGGATCGAAGATCTGGGAGACTTGGAGGTGCGGAAGCACATCAAGCAAGTGTTCCCTGACATCTATCGCACACCCTTGTTGCGTCGTGCCTACTGCAAGATGCTGGTCGAGGAAATTGATCAGATGAAAGCCGAAGGCTTGTTTGCGCCGAATGATGATGAGGATGAGTTGCGGCAGATCCCTGAGA
>JGI10211J34971_10001851_pt1 | contig 17402 bp, 16 predicted proteins | sample Etolagsediment_FD_34971 | JGI IMG/M metagenome (IMG submission 34971) | reverse complement strand
TTAATGTAGCAATTTCCCCCAGAGTCTTTTATTTCCCAATTAAAACCTTGATTATTAACTTCATTTTTACATGAATGTGTGTAATAGGTCATTGTTTCTTGTACTTCAGTCCAGCTATTAACAATCCAAAAACCATTATTTCCACAATCAACATTACCCTCTGTCCAAGTAATAACTTTATCCCCAGCTTCCACATTCATAGTTTCAGAAAGATATGTTTCTGCATTGTTTGCTTTTAATAATCTAACCGCATAGTAACCATCATGAAAAGTACAGCCAGTGGTATAATATGAACCATAGTTAGAAAGGTTGGTCCATTTAATTTTCATACTTTTGTTAAAGGTATATAATGTTAGAGCATTCTCTTTCCCTTTCCCTTTCCATGGAATACCTTGCCAACTCTGATATGGTCTATTTAAACTTCCACTTTGTTTAACTCCATTAATAGGTATTTCATATGTATTACTTTTTCTAGTACTTGATGTATATTCATACTTCATTTGACAGTCACTCAAAGCAAATAGAAAACTATTTAAAAATACTAGAATTAGTAATATCCTATTCATAATGTACTCCAAAATATATAACTAAAATAATTAATATGAGAGGTATGAAATTCAATAATTTATTACTAAACAATAGTAAAAAATCAACCTTTGATGGGATTGAACTAAAAACTAAACTTATAATAAAAAATATATAAAGTAAATATGTATAAATATTTTCTTCAAAATAATAAAAGAAATTTTGATAAATATAAAAGGATAAAGGCAACAAACTCAATGGTGCCATTGATATAAAAAAAGCATTATACCATCTGATATTTTTACTAGATACATAACCTAATGTATAGCCAATTGTGTTATTCTTATCATCTTTATTAATAGAAGGTAATAATGATATCCAAGTTGGTTTCCCATAGCTTATAAATGAAAAGATAAAATGTGATATTTCGTGAAAAAAAGTACCAAAAAAATACACTATCCAAGCTGTGTAAATATTTTGTTTTGAGCTTTCTTTTATTTTTCCAATTATTGCAGAAAAAACTATAAGAAAAAATATCAAATGTTCTTTAATTAATTCAAAAGCTACTGTTTCAAGTGTTCTGTAATCTAACATATTTTCCATCTCCCATTTAATTTTGAATAGTATTTGGAAGGCATTTACCAATACTTGTAATAATTCCATCACATAAAGAATTAGTTTCACACTGAGTACCACTGTCCGTAGTATCTAAAATTCCACATTTAGACTTTTCACACTGCTTTGATGTTGAATTATAAATTTCATCACTTGCACACATGGTCATGGTGCCTTTACATATATTTTCACTTACTATATAGTTATATTGGGGATCACATATATCTTTATCCTCATCAATACAAGTTTCAGTTGACACATCATATATATACCCCTCAAGTTCACATTTTGCTTTAAAACTCATATAACATGTTCTAGTGTTTGGATCATAAGCACCATTTTTACAAATCTCTGTATTGCTTACACATTTATTTTTATTGACATCATATACATCAGTAGGATTAACACAAAGCTTTTCATAGTGAGTTATATTTTGACAAATATCTTGAGCTGCATTATAAGTAGAGCTTCCACAATAGGTTTCTATTCGTTCACATCTATTATCATTCCATACATATCCAACACCACAATCAACATCACTTGCTGTTGTTTTTCCACAATTTTTATTTCCATCGATAGGACAAGTATAATCTACTCTCACACAGTTATTAGATGGAGGAGTTGGTCCATTTGTACATGTAGGATTTCCACAGTCTTGTCCTGTTTCTCTTACTTGCCAAGTATTTGTGTAATAATTTGAATCTGAATAACAATGATATGAGTACCAATCATATTCCATTTTACAACTACCATCTGATTGTTCTGTAGTATTATCAGGACATTTTGAAGCTATGTAACAATAGTCACCCTCAGCAATAAAACCTTCTTTACATTCGTTATATTCAAGAATTTGCCCACTTCTGGTATTCCACAACAAATCATCAGAACTATCATAAATTGCAACAGCAACTCCATGTGGTCCTGCATAATTTTTAGCACTAATTTTTATCGTATGTTCCCCACTATTCAAATCAACATACTTTGGCGATTCTTCTCCCCAATAATCACTTGTATCACTATGTATTTGATTATTATCTATATCTATAGTGGCATAGTTATCAGTTTGAATCCTTACCTTATATTTATCATTTTTAGGAGCATAAAATTTGTATGTATAATCTCCAACACTAATATTATAAGACGCAAGTAATCCACCCCAACCAGCAGGAGAAGAACTTCCAGAATTTGATAGCACATATTCATAATTTATTTTTTTTAAATAATCTGATATTCCATTATTATTAGAATCTTCGTAACACTTTTGGGCACTTTGTACAGTGCTTGCAGGACATATTTTGACAAATGATTTAACAACATGGTGTTTAGTGCTATATCCATCATCAAACTCTTCATACGAAGGACATTCCGTTATTCCATGAGGACATGTTTGAGTTTCTAAAAAATCTATTTCACAATCAAATAATTCACTTTGAAGTCTTTCTAAATATATAATTTCATTATCAATAATAGTTTGATTTGCTTCTGTGTAAATATATTCCATAGGTACTTCAATTTCTGTTGTTGCTGTTTTAGTGCCAATATCTACAATTCCCTTGTTTTCCAAAAAAGGTGATATTGCAAATAAACTATTAGTTAAGAATAAAACTATAATCAAATTTTTGTACATCATTGTTCCTCATCAAATAAAAGCATATAAACAAAAGTTCTTTTTCCCTCTTCATTACTATCAGGCAAAAAATCAATATTTACGCTCATATTATTTGGTTTTCCAGCCACCCAAAAGTTCACTTTTGTGTTGTCATAAGCTCCATCTTGAATAATTTTTGTTGGATGATTAGCCAATGTCGAATAAAATGAATTTTGTTGAGTTAAATTATTAAGTAGTTGTAAATAACTCATTGATGATTCAGAGTAAATTCCATAAACTTTTACATTTGATATAATTGATTGTTCTAGTGTTTTTTTCTCACCATCATAGATTTTTCTAAAAGAAGCTCCTTGATTTGATGAACTTTGTGAATTAAACAATAAGCCAGGAATTAGCCCTAATTGTTTGATTGAGTCAAAAATATAGTAGTTTTCCCATTTTGTATCACTTGAAAACTTTTGTGTAGTAAAATACTCTGCATTGCTATTTATATCATATGCAACATATCCACCATTAAGGAATGTTTCATTTTGAACTGTTTTGTAGGCATCTACAGGACCCCATGAGTATACATTTGTACATAAAGTTTGAGAATTTCCATCGATAGTATTTGTCGAACAAGTTTCTTTTTTAAATTTTCCTTGAAAACTATTGATTCTTTTGATTATTTTAAAGCCGCTTGATGTTTTCAGTAAAAAAACTTTATCAATTAAAGCTATATTTGAATCAGTTGCTCCTGATTGGATTCCCTCATCAGTTACATAATTACCATACATTGGTCTATATTGAGTATCTACTTCTATAACAGCATAGACTTTATATGAGATATTATTATCTACATCAAATGAATTAGGTTTTAAAATCCATGAGATTGAATATCCATCATTATTTTCAAATTTTTCATACGCATATTTTTTTGATGATGATTCTTTATGGCTTGTTTAGAAATATTAAACGTATTTGTTTCAATCATATTAGCAAATGATAACTCACTCATCTCTCTTAATGATGTTTTAGTTCTTTCTTCCTCATCGCCATTTGCACTTAATCCACCTGCTATATCAATTCTAGGTCTTACTAATCCTGTTTGTTGAACGCCATTAGCTACAGTGATTTTAATATCATCATCATTAGTCCAAGATTTTTCTACTAATGGCATCTTATCTTCTAAAAAAAGCTCTTCACATACTTGCTTAGTACATGATGTATTAGTTGGGCTATCTACACACCCTATTTCAATATCTTTTAATTCTGGAGGTAAATTTAATGGATCATAACTTGTTAGATGGCGATAAGTTGGTATACACTCTGCTTTTATTTTACAAGCACTTACACATTGTGATTCACTATAATATGCACCATACTTTGGTTCTCTTTGTTTTGCTTCATCAGTAACACATACTTTGTATGAAGTTGAACCTATAATGACCGTTTTAATTTCACCATCGCAAGATGAAGCATCTTCGGTAAAATGAGTAGCACTACAAAACCAATATTTATTATCCACATATTCTAATTTTGATTTAACTAATTTTACATTCAACCTATCATCATGTACTGTATTATTTCCATCATTGTAATATGTTTCATAAAAATCAATTTTGTATCTAGGGGAACGAATAACATCCAAATAGATCTTGACAATATCTGATAAGTTTGTAATAAATACAGTTTTTGAATTGATAAATTTAATGTATTTTTGATAGTTTTCATCAAAATAGCTCACATCAATTTTAAACATATAATTTGAGCTGTTAATTTCATTTTGAGCTATTGTTTCATTGTATTCATTACTTGATACAGATATATTTGAATCATATTGAAAGGTTGTATTAAAATCAAGTTGAATAAATTTTCCCATCATAGTAAAATCAGACTCAATCTCTACACTTTTATTAAATTCGACAAAATGATTTTCATAAGTTCCAATAACCTCTTTGTCTTTTCCCATATCCTTAGATAAACAGCTAGATTGTTCTTTGCAAAGTTCTTCACAATCTTCTTTTGCCTTATCTTTACTATCTTTAAAACTTCCACCTTTAAAAAAACTATTATTTAAACTTGGTAATGGACAATAATAGGAATTAGCAAGTTTTCGTGTTACATAACAATCGATTGTTTTTAAATTTGCCAATCTTGAACGAGCATTATCATAAAAATCCTCCATTGTTTTTATGACTCTATATTCTGTTGAATTATCATCTTTTTCTAAAATTGTATCTTTTGAATATGTTGATGGATCTTTGGAATCAAACTCTCCTACTTTTGTTTTTAATTGACTTGCTATTGTGTTTCCAGATGTTGGTAGCTTAAATTTAATAGCATTGGCATAACCCTTTAAATCTTGTGGATTTGAAGCATTAATATCTTTGTTTAAATATTCAATACCTAATTTATCTGCAAGACTTTCAACTAAAGAAGCATTTAAATCAGTTCCTTTTGAAAGATTTACATCATACTCAATAAATAGTTTTTTTGAATTTGAATCATTTTGAGGGTCTATTTGAAAGCTATTATTTTCATCAACATTTTGTGTATCAGGGAAAAAGTCTAAAGAAATTAATCTATTTAGTATTAACAATAGAATGAAGATATGCTTCATAATATACTTCCTTTGTACTAATCAATGAAATAAACTCTTCTACTTTAATATCTCCTCTTACTATATATTTAATATTTGCATCAGATGGATAGGGGTCGTTTTGATACTTTCCATAACCTAAAATAGGTACTTTTGTAATATTTAAATCAGTAAAAATATTTGGATCAATCACTCTTGTAAAATTTTTTAAAAATATGTGTTCTGCTTGATAAGTCTGCAATTCTTCTCTTAACTCAACTAACTTTTGCTCAAAACTTAAATCTGTAAAACCTTGAAAAACTAACAATACTTTTGTTCCAAAGTTAAAATTTAAAATACTTGCTTGTTGTATAAATGTTTTAATAGACTGTATAGGCACACTAGAACTAATAAAATAATAGATTGCATCAGTAGAACAACTTGAATTATTTACTTCGGTTAGTATATTTTCTAAATTTGAAGCGACTTTAGGAAAAGTATGTTTTATTTGGTTTGTAAGAATATTTGATTTTTCTAATGATTTAAAATCCAAATCATTTGCATACAATCCAAGAACTAAAAAAATATTGATTAAAACTATCTTCATAATTAATCCTGATATGCAAATGCTGCATAATCTTTTCTTTGATTGACAACTAAAATAACTGTATTACCACTACCTTTATTTTTGAAAGCATAATTCATAGGGTTTATACCCAATTCATTTGAGGGACCGATAGTTGGATACAATAATTGCATAGTATATTGCGATACAGGCATAATGGGATTTTTTTTACCTCTACATAAAATATCTTTGGAATACCCGTTTAATGTACTTCTTATTCTATGTTTAGTGTTTAAAGTAGCAACAACACCCTTATTTGAATGCATATCTGCTAGTACTGAACCTGTTACAAGTTTTGCTGTGATAATTGGATTTTCATGTGTTGATATTGTTCCTGTTGGAATATTTCCAACACACCCCATTGAAAAATATGCACTATCTATAATTGTTTTAAGTTGTTTGCCAACTTCTGAATTTCTTTTATAATTTGATGGTAAAAGAGCAAATGTGGAATTAGCTACACAACTTGCAGCACCTGCTAATGCTCCTGATACTGTTTCAAATAAACCTCTTTCAGGAATTAAACTAAATGCTAAAATATCATTCCATTTTTTGGGATCTAAAACTCCCAAATAAACGAGTTTTGCATAATCATTTTCAAATGCAAACATCCCTTTTGTAGTTTTTTTTAATATCATGTGCATTAATGGGAATTTAAATACATTAACATAAACACCTCCATTGCCCTTTGAGTTACCTGATTTATCTGGTCTAAATTTTCCAATAGTAAGCCCTAATGAAGAAACTTTATTATTTATAGTTGTTACATCAACTAAATATAGAGGTTCAATCATAGTTGCAGCCATCCCAAACATACCTTTTTTGGGATCATCAGTTTTGCACATTACCCATTCACTAGCTGATATCGTGAACTCTTTCCAAAAAACATTCCAGTCATACTGACTTAATAATAACTCTATTCCAGTTTTAACCTGTTCATCGGTTGCTTTAGCATCTACCATGCCCCCGCCATCAGCATATAATTTTAGTGTTAGAAACAAAATCAAAAAGAATCTCATCAGTGTTTTCCTTCTGATACATTTTTTCTAAGAGCTATTATATCAATGGTCTTAGTATAGATATTTTCTTCAATTTTTGTGATTTTTGTAGGTGATGAGGTTATTTTAAATCGTTCCAAATAATCTAATACTTGATTACTTATTGGATATACTTCATTTAAGTTGTATTTTAAAGCAAACTCTCTGGAATCTATTTTATTAACCATATATATACAGTTTTTACCAAAACTATCTATTATATAATCCATTACGAATGAGTTTTCATTGCCATTGAGAAAACATATCTCAAGCTTGACTCCTTTAGGAAGAAAGGATGGAATTAAATCACCCTGTTTTGCTAATACATTTCCGTTTAAGTCGATTACATCCCATCTTGCCTGAACAAAGTCTTTTTGCACTTTTTCTATACTTTCAGAACTATCAGGAAGTTTAATGTTTGATATAAATTGCTTTTCTACTTCGTTGATTAAATGATTGGTTATTGCAGTACTATTAAGCTCATGTATAGCATTATTAATAAGAGTGTTGCCATTAACTTCTAAAATATCATATTGCACACCTTTTACACCAAAATCAAAAACTTCTTGATTTGCAAAACTACTAATAATCAAACTAATAGTGAGAAAATATAGTCTATTCATCATCAATAGATATACCTTTTTCTCTTAAATATGAGTACTTATTTAATCTTCCTAATAATTCAAACCTTTTCCATTCTATTATGCAGTTTTTTATACCCTCTTTATAAACTTCAAGTGATTTTTTTAAATTTTTATTTATAGAAAATTCATATTCACCTGTAAATATATATCCGTCACATAATTTATTCTCATAGAGTTTATCTGCAACTGGTACTATATATTGTTTTACTAAATCATAGTTCTTTAAACTAATAAACATAATATATCTATTTAATACAATTGAAGATACCAATAATGAATTAGCTTCTTTTTCAAGTTTTCTAAGTTCATTTAGGTAGTAACTGTGATCTTTAGATTGTGAATCTATTTTGATAGAATCAAGGGCTTGAAATTTTGATTTATAAATATTGAATTTTTTTTGCTCTTTTTTATATTCATTAATTGTAAACTCTTTTGCATACAATAAAATTTCATTATCTAAAGCATCACTTGCTATAGTGGATTGAATAAAGATTGCAACTAAAAAATATATTTTAATCATTTGAAAATTTTCACAATATTTGCATTTATAAAGTGATGATCTTTTGTTACATACCAATTATTTGCAACTTTTTGTTTATAAACTAAAAAAGTTGTTTTTTTAGGCAACTTTTTTAATATATATTCATCTTGTTTATAAGGTTTTACTCTTAAGTTATCATTATCGTTAATAGTTTCTACTTTAATATAATCAGTTAAATCACTTTTGAGAGCTACTGTAATATTTTTTGATATAAACAATCCACTATCTAATTTAAACCATCTATCATTTTGAAATGTAGGATCAAAACTTACTATATCACCTGCTGAATATATTTGAGCAATTGTTGCATTAATATCTGGTCTTTCTCTACCATTTGCAAACCAAGTAATGACAAGAAGTTTTTGCGATACAATAGGTAAGTCATTTAAATCTTCTTTTTTGGAATTTTTATTGTCATTGCTACTATTGATTTTAGATAAATTTTGTTCTAAATATTCTATCTTAGATGTTAAGGTATTTAAATCATCTTGAAGCTGTGTAATATGTTCAACTAGTTCATTTACTGTATCTTCAAGAAGAAGCTTATTGTTTGATCCTTGTAAATTTAACACAAGTAAAAAAATTAAAGTTGCCCATTTCATTAATCATTTCTTTTTTCAAGATACTCTTTAAATTTTTTATCATACTTACTTTCATATATTTCATCTTTTTTTGTTTCTGATGTTACAATCTTTTGCTCTAAAAGCCTAACTCTTTCTTGTAGTTTTATAAAATCGCTTGTTTCAACTTTCTTATCAATAAGCGTATCTATTACCTCTTCGTGCCCTTTTAATATATCAACTAGCTTCGTATCATTAGCTGATAATAATCCAAAAACACCTAATAGTCCTAATAAAACAATTTTTTTCATTCTTGACCCTTTAACTATATTTTATGATAGATATTATATCAATATATAGATATTTTGTCAATGATAAAAGAAAGAGTTATTCTTGATTATGTTGAATATGGTTGGAAATATTTGCTGAGCGGATTAAATTTTACTTGACAATATTATCATCATAAGATAATATTTAGTATAAATAAATTATCATTATAGGATAAATTAAAATGTGATAAAATGTTTTGATTTGTGCTACATAGCCATTATCAAAAGCTAAAATAAATTTTTTCCTTAAACATATAATGTATATTTTATAACATATATTCTATGTTAATAAATTTTAATTATCAAGTGATTTATTGAGTGAAAATTATTCTGTTTTTTCCTTTATTTTTTGCTTCATATAACATTTTATCTGCTAGTTTTATAAGTTCTTTCCAGGATAGGTTTTCAATATTAAATGCAACACCAGCTGTTATACTAGTCTTTATTGGTTGCTGATTATAAATAATTGGATTTTTTTCAATACATACTCTAATAGATTCCATAGTTGCCTTTACAATATCGTTTGGTTCTCTAAAAACAATACAAAATTCATCTCCACCAAATTTATATACTCTTGTTTTTAAATTTTTTGTAATTGTGATAAATATTTCTACCATCGTTTTTAAAACAAAATCTCCACCATCATGGGTATAGCTATCATTTATAGATTTAAAGTTATCTCCATCAATAAATGCAATTGATATTTGCGAACCTACATTATTTAACCAAAATGTTTCCAAATCTCTATCAAGTGAATTTCTATTATATGCTCCAGTTAAATAGTCTATATGATGTTTTTCTTGTAATTGTTTATTTTTTTCTTCCAACTCTTGTATCTGTTTTGCAAGTTTTTCTTCATTGGTAACACTTTGAATTGTTCTAATCTTTTTACTTTCATTTACAAAAAGCTTATCAGATTTTTCATCATCTTTTTTTACATCTTCTTTTTTGATCACCTTTAAAAACCAAACTGTTTTTTTATTCTCACTTTTTTTTGGAACAAATGAAGATATACCTATTTTCGCATTAAATTTTTTATTAGACTCATCAATTAGTCCACTAAAAAGATAGCCTCTTTTTCTTGATAAAATTTTTTTAAGAGCATCTTTTCTCTCCTCAATAGTGTAAAGATTAATACCCTTTTGAGAGAAAAACTTCTCAACATATCCATCCCATACTGAAAAAGTACACCCATTGGATTTATTAAACTTCTCACAAGCAAAATATGCCAAAGTTTCACCAGTTTCCTTCTTTATATACTCTTTTTGATATACCATTGAATTACACTGGGGACAACTTCCAACTTTAATTGGTTCAGCAACAGGATACATTGCTAAAACCATGTCGCATTTAGCATTTGATTCATATACGTCTGCTTCAAGTTTTAAATTATATTTTGATGCAATGGAGTTTAGTAAATTTATTTTTGCTATTGATGGTTTAGAAATATCTTCTTTGTAATTTGCCTTTATAAAACTTTCATCAATCAATCTATCGATCTCACCTATAACAGACTCTAATGAAAACTCACCATCTAAAACTGATTGTATTTTTTCATCAATCTCTTTCATATATTCTACATTGATAAGTAATGGGGCGTATTGAGAAATCCAATCAATAAAAAATATTGCTATCTCTTGAGGATTAAGTACTTTTTGAATTTGAATTAAAGATTTAGACTCTATTAAATTTAATATTATATCATCATGTTGAGAAACTAATCCTATTCCTTCTTTTTCTAATATTTGAGCGGCAAATCTTCCTATTCCATATCTTCTAGGTCTTCTACTATTATAAGTATATGGATATACACTTATAGGGTAAATTTTATCATCTGATTTAAATTCAGGTAATACTACTACTTTTGATTGACCTTGTTCTGTATTATCATTTTCATGAATAGTTTTGATATATTTACCAGATAAAATTTCCCAATTATCTTGCCCATCAATTAACTTATGTGCTTTTTGTTTCAACTTATGTTGTCCAGCTACAATATCAACACTAGAAGTATCGTAAATAGAGTTCTTTAGTTGAGTCGAAAGAGTTATATAGAAAATAAATTCATATAGCTTTATTGCGTCCTCTTCCTCTCTTTTATTTTCAAATTCAATATTTTGAAACTTTTTTACTTTTGTGATATTTTTAGGAAAATACTCTTTAGAATAATGTATAGGTCTAATTGCTTCTTGAGTTCTATCTACAGAGCTACTTGTATCAAAAGTTCTTTTTCTTTGTAAAACTTGATACTCTTTATACTTTGAATTTAAAATTGTTATTATCTCATCTACAACATCATAATCTATATTCCAACCATTTGTATCAGGATTTGTGATTAAATCTGCATTATACAAAAGAGTTGCAAGTAGAGTTGTATATTGATATTCAAATTGAAATAAATAAAAACAGTTATATTTTAATGTTGCATTTGTTAAAGGCTCATGAGGAGTTTTTTCTGTATCTTTTTCAGGTTTATAATTATCAATAATATGTTCATATTTAGGATCACTCAACTCTAATACACAATCTTCTATCTCTTTTGTCATATCAGATGTAAATCTCGTTTGATGAGATGCACTAAATTCTACTCCATTATATGGCTTATAATCAACCTTAACAACAGTCATCTCTTGTGAATCAAATTCAAATATTTGTTTTTCCCTTTTTACAAGAGGTACTAATGCAAATATGGAATGAAAAGATAAATAAAAAGTATCAATTGACTTGTACCATAATTTATATTTTTCATCTAAAAGAAGTTTTCTTGTTTCACTATTGGCATTTTGGTAATCTGCAATTTTTTCAAATTTTTCCCTTTTAGATTGAACATATAATTTTTTAATAGCCCAAAATAATCGCTCATCCAAGGTTTTTTTAATAGCTGATAAAATATATTTCCTATCCATTGCAAACTCCTATAAAAGATGCTCTATTTTTTTACAAGCTTCAAGTTTTATTTTTTCAAATACAACACCATTTTTCACAAGTCCATTTCCAAAAGCTCTTAATGTATAATCTACTAATTCACTATCAACACCAAATGCCTTTGCTGCAATATCTAATTCCGTTTTACTATTATTCATCTCTAATATAATTTGCAAATGAAAATTTCTTAAAAATTCATGTGGAAAGTGTTTTGGAGATTGAGCTGCAACTAAAAGTCCAAATCCAATTGAGCGGGACTCTTTTGCTATTACATTTAAATAAGAAAAAGGATCTTTTTTTTCCTTATCATCACCTGCTACTGTTTCTGTTTCATCAACAACAGCATATGTATCAACCTTAGCACCTCTACTTTTGTCTTGTCTATTTTTATAGTCACCTCTTAATTTGCAAGCTCTGAATATTTTTGCTATACAAATATCAACAAAAAATCTTTGTATATCTTTATCTTGTCCACTAATATCAAATATATTTAGTCCTGGTTTTACAGGAGGTAAATTATCATTAAAAACCTCGCTATCTAATAATCCATGCAAATAAGAATAAAGTTGTTCTAATGTAGTTAGAGAATTTTTAAAATCATAATTATCAAGATTAATACCATAGTTTTCTAACCACTTTTCAGGTTCATATCGTTGTATATCATCTTCTAAATATGTTTTTTTTGCAACTTGACAAAACTCACTAAAAATATTTTTTATATTGCTATTTTTGTTTTCTATAAGATTTATTAGTCTCTTTTTATCTTCATCTGTAGTTTCACTATTAACACTATCTTCTAAAATTTTTAACTCAACTAAATCCTTTTTAATGTTTTGAATAAACTCTTGCGATAATGAATCTTCTTTCTTCTTCTTTTGAGATAAACACTCTTTAATCACCTCAATTAATTTGATTGTATCTTCTAAAGAGGGTAATGGTTTTAACCAAGTGGTGTAGTCTTTTAGTACAAATCCTTTGATAATATATGTATCTCTAAATAAATTATTTAACATATTTATTTGTACTACACCAAGTGTACTGAAAAAGTTTTTCTTTAATAACTCAATAATCCTTTTAATTTGAACCTTTGGTCCAGCATTTCTTATTGCAAACAATTGTTCTTCATTTAATTCTAAATTATTTTCTATAATTTCTTTTAAAATCTTCTCTGGTAAACCAAGATCAAACTCATACATATTGATACCAAATTCACTATCCCATGCTGTAAACTTAATATAGTTTCCAATTACATTGCCATTATCATCATGAAATTCTAAATCTCCTTTAATATCAAAAACATAAATATGTTTATTAATTTCATACAAATGTCTAACCATATCTTTCAATAGAGTAGTTTTTCCACTACCACTTTTTCCAACGATTAATCCATGCTGATTAGTTGCTTCTTTTGAATCTGGATTCCAAACTAAAGGGGGAACATCTCTTCTTGTTGCATATTTTCCAACTATATAATCTTGTGAGATAACCAATTATGAACCTTTAGGAATATTTGCTGATATATTTTCTAACAATTTTTGTTTATAATTAAAATTATACTTAGGTGTTTGACTATGATATTTTGCAATATTTTCCCAACTCCAAAACTTTTGATTATGATTAGAAATAATGGAACATGCTTTTTCATAACTTTTTTTGATATCAAAATAATGTTCGATAGGCATTTTCCAAAATAAATAATTGATTTGATAAGCCCCACAATCTAAATTTTTAATCCCATTGGTTGTTAGGGTATCAAGAATCTCAATGCAAAATTTAAAATTTAAACAATCTATGGTTCTATTATCAATAAAAAACTCTTGAATATTTTTTCCTAGTTTTTCTTTATCTTGTGCATTGTTAAAAGATATTAAATATGGATAACCAATTGGTTTTTTTGGATGTCGCTCATTTTTTGCAATTGAATACATAATCAAATCATCAACTTCACAAGCACTTACATTTAAAAATAAAAAGAACATTACTATTAGTTTTAAAACCATCACAACTCAAAATCTTTACAAAAATTAACTATCTTTGGTTCAATAGCCCTACTACATGCTTTTGTTAAAAATATATCTGCAAGATCATCTGAATCTAAAGCTTTAAAGATAAAAGCTCTAAAAAGATTTATTTGTGGTGTATCAATTTTTAAGCTATCTAATGCTTCTAAAGCAAAATTAAGTTCATTTACATTAGTGGAGTAGTGATCTAAGGTTAGTGCGACCAATGCAGTTACAAATGTTTTTGAAACTTTAAGATATTCATTACTAGGGGTTTTCAAATTAGTCTGTATAATTTTTTTAGCAACTAAATGAGCATCGATAGGACGATAGTGTAAATAATTTAAAACTAAAAAATTACCTGCACTAATATTTCCTTTTTCACTTGCCAAATTTAATAAATATAACGCTCTTTTTTCCAGACTATCTTTATTTCCTTGAAAAGATTGATTTTTCGAAGTAGCAAAAAAAGAGATTGCAATAGAGGTTATATCATTATAGTTTTTGTTTTTAATTGCCTCTTTTAAAATACCATTTTCAATAACAGCTATATCTTTTTGACTAAGTACCTCTTTCAAATCATTTGCAAGTGACATTACTACCAATATAATACTAAGAATTAAAAACCTCATATGCTAAACCCTATTTTCTTGCATCTGAACGATTGATTCTATTTCTTCTTTCAAGCTCTAAAAAGATATTTTTTAAATGATCTAAATAAACAACATCTCCAGGGTACTCTACTAGTTGACTTTCAAGCTCAGTTACAACATTTTGAACATTGTCTAAATATTGTCCAATAGCATTCGCATTTTGTTCATTATCTGACATACTAATCTCCATAGCATCTTGTTTAATTTCCAATATAAGATATTTAATCGCATATATAACATTTGTTCTTGCTAACATATCAGCATAATATTGAATATCTAAACTATTTTTTGCACCTGAAAACTCTTTGATTAACTTCACATAATATGAACCTTGTGGCACAAAAACACCTATCGGGGTTGATGGTGACGGATTATTAGGATTTACATGGTGCATAATTGTTTTATAGGTATTTTGATATAGCCCCTCCCAAGTAAATTCTATATCATCAGTAGATGTTGCGGTCTCTTCTAAATATTGAATCGAAACCAATTTACTTTCACATTTATCAGAATCTTTTTTTGACTGAGGACAAAATTTTGCCTGTACCACATTCAAATTAGCAGGTATTACAAGTTTTCTTGATTCAGTTGCATTTATATCTGTTCCACCCGTTAAGAACTCTAAAATATCTTTATATGTATTTTTTGGCTTTATCCAATTAAGTTTTAGTGCAACAGGTGACAATGAATCATTTGAAGCTAATATCTTCATCCCTATCTCTTTATTAATATTACCATCTGCATCTGCTATTGATGTTAAACTTACTGATTCTTCAACAGCTAAAATTCCAAAAATTGAATACTTTAATTTCATCATCGACAAATCTATATCTTCAAATCCAAGTGAAAAGTTTTTAAATTTACCATCACTAATAAAATTAGTAAAAGAATCCTTTTGAATTTTAGTATTTTCACCACCTTTTTCATCTAATTTTTTACAAGCTTTACTATCTTGTATTGTACAAACCGAATTAAATATATTTTTACCAACAGTATCATTCCCCATTGCTTTAAACATTTTTGAATTTAAATTTCTATAACAATTACTATCATTATCAGGACAATTTGCAGCTCTCATTGCATCATCAAGCCATGTTGCAGCTCCTTGCATAGAGTTAGCAAGAGCGTTGTTACCTAAAAAGTCATCAACCTCATCTTGCATACCCTTCTTAGCACTAGCTATCGTGTCATTTTTAGATAAAGCAGCAACTGTTAATTGACAAGCATTTTGGAGCATTTGCTGAATTTTTCTTACCAATTTTTGTACATCTTCAAATGCTTTTCCAACGCTAGGTAATGTTTGAACCAAAACTACTATTACACCCATTCCTACACTTGATATTGCCATTTCAAGTTGTTTACCTATCTCTTCAAGATTTAAAAAAGCAGTAAATCCACCATCTAAAGAGATTCCACCACATCCTGCTTTTATACTCGGTGGTCTTCCTTTAAACCATGGGGTAAATTGATTAGTTCTTTTTTTAAAAGAATAAGTTTTTTTCCCGTATGAATTGTATGTCATTCCTGTATTATCATCAGTCCAAGATCCACCACTTGTTGATGTTGATTCAAACTGAAGTGCCAATAGATTTGATTGCCCAACAAATAAAATAGCAACTAAAAACATTGATATAATTTTACTTCTCATAATCTATTCCTAAATTATCGTTAAAATATCTCTCCATATATTCTTCACTCCCTTTTGTATTCCAAAACTCTTGAGCACTTAAATCTTTTCTTTTGATAAACTTATTATTTAGCATATACTCTATAGATTTATTTACTAAGTCTAGTTCTGTGATTTTTCCAACATGAATTAATGTATCTTTACTATTTTTCAAATCTTTAATAAAAACAGATGGTGTTGTATATACCTTAAACTCATCAAATGCTTCTGGCTGAATGAAAGATGGTAGTTTTTTTAAAGAGTTTGCAGTATAAAAATTGTGGTATTGTTTTTCCCAATGTTTTTTTGACTCTTTTGAGTTAAATACTAAATTAAATTTAATTGTGGGATTGTCTCTTACTACATATGCCAAAGCAACTAATGAATACATATCTAAAGCTTTATTCATACCCAAAAATATATTGAATTCAAAATTTTGTGCATGTTCCATAAATAGGTTTTTTCTATGTAAACTCATCAATGGTCCATCCCAACCTTTTGATGAATCAACTGTTCCNATTGGTCTTGTACTTAANGGGTATTGTGGACCCATCTCTCTTATTGCTTGACCTTTCATATANGCATCNTGTAGAACTTGTGTAGTGTACCAAGCATACCACATTTCTCTTTTTTTAATATTCTCCATTGTTGGATTTTTGTATGCATTAGCTATTGCTGGAATTTGTTTTACCTCATTAATCATAGGCATTCGATTACATCTTTCATCACTACCATCATTTTCTATACATTTGGTGCCATCTTCTAATCTAATCTCTTTTGGCTTTGGTGAGAATTCATTTTGGAGGATATCTCTAATTTCTGTGAGTAATTCAGTATGTTTTTTTTGTTCTTTCAATTGTAAAGCTAAAATTTTTGATATATTGTTTTGATCTTTACCTAATTTTTCTATCTCTTCATCGGTTAAAGTGGAATTAGAATCTTTAAATTCTCCAAATCTAAATCCCCTTTCAATATTTGATTTATCAGATTTTATTTCAGTACCATATACAAATAAAGTAAAAATGAGACTTGAACTAAATATAAATGCTTTTATCATACAAACCCTTTAATTTGTAGATATTATATCTATATATAGATATTTTGTCAATTATA
>JGI10211J34971_10001849_pt1 | contig 17413 bp, 33 predicted proteins | sample Etolagsediment_FD_34971 | JGI IMG/M metagenome (IMG submission 34971) | reverse complement strand
AAGCGGGAGGCTCAAAAGCTCACCTTAGAGGCTCTTAAAGCTAAACAAGAAGTGGCTGCTGCGGATCGCGTATCTGCCAGCGCTTCTGCCGATGCCGCCGCCGCTCGTGTGGGTAATGATCCATTTGCCAAGATGACCCGTCGCATTTTTGTGCTGTCGATGGTCGCTCTGGGAGCATGGGCCATGATGGGCGGTTTGACTGGTCTGGACATCTATGTGCCGGTTGAGCGCACTACCGGCTTCAGCTTCATGGGCCTGTGGGACAACGTGAAAACACAGACCGAATACATCAAGCTGGAAAACGCCCTCGTGCATTTCGAGTGGCTCAAGATTAGTATTCTGGCTGCTGGTTCTTTTTACTTAGGCAAATCTTAAGGGGTAATAAAATGGCTATGAAACCAAAGAAAACCAAGAAGTCTGGCGGCATCCCGTGTGCAGGTTGCCCGAATCCTGAACGCTGCATGAAGATGGGCGTTTGCATGAAGAAGGCTGCTTACAAGTAATGCCTGTCCGCAAAGTCAAAGGCGGCTACAAGTGGGGCAAGTCGGGCAAGGTGTACAAACGCAAGTCCGACGCTGAGAAGCAAGCCCGCGCCATTTACGCTGCCGGGTACAAGAAGAAGAAATGAAGCTGTGGCCGCTGATTGTCGTTTTGATGGTCAGCGGTTGCGCTGAACTTCGCACATTGACCATGACCGAAGATGAGCTGCGCTTGTACGGTGATCTGGAACTGCGAAAATGTTCGAATACGACCGTTGTGTGTATTCAGCCGTAGAGGTTGGGCAGCTTCAGGCTGGCGAGCAATTTCGGCTCGACGGTAAGACTTTTGTGGTTACGATCAATGACGGCCAGCGGTATCTGGTCGTGGATGAAATTGGCCACACCAACACCGTCCACCTCGACGCGGAGACGTTGGTGCAGCCAAAGGATTAAGCGCCGTACATCTCCACCATCACTGCAACGATAATCGTCACGACAATGGCGATAATCATCGCGCTGGCAATGATGCCGTCGTTGGTCTTGCCCTCGACAACCAAAGGCTCGCGCTTTTGAACTACTGGCTTGTCGGCGCTTTTATTTGTCTTCCGCTTTTTCTTGCGCGTAAAGTAAGGCGTTTCTGATGCCTTTTTGGCATCCCAGCCTTGCTCGACCCTACGCTTAAATACGCGCTCAGGAATGCCATTCAGGACAGCCATTGCTGCCATTTCATGGTCATATTTTCTTGACTCGCCACGCTTGGCTACTGGAGTATTTAGAGCGCGCTCCAATGTCCAGCCTTTGCTCGTCCGATTGTAGATAAGGTTGGGGTTGAGGCCTTTTTCTTCGGCCAGTGATTTAATGGTCTTTTTCATTTGAAAACTCCTGTTCCTGCGGTTTCATAAAGGGCGTATGCGATCAGGAACCACATCGCTACTCCCGAAAAAATAATCACGAAGTCAATGAATCGTCCCATGACGGTATGTCCTTGCGTCTTGATTTGTCTGACCGGCTAAATTTACCCGGCTCCCATTTGCCCCAAGGCGACACTTTTGCGGCTCTTTTGGCAGCCTCAGAGTGCGTCATTAAAGGGGTATTGAGGATTTCCTCCAATGGCCATTTGCGGTTGTAGTGCCGGTCTGCGATCTGACAAGCAGTCAATCCGTGTGGATTTTGTTCTTTATCTTCTGCTAGTTTAATAATCCATTTTGCGATTCGGCTTGGCGTCGCCATTACATGTCCTCCAGTTTTGTTTTTCCTTCCTCAAGGCAACGCAGAATTTCTGCCTTGTTCATTTGGTGCGTTTCGATAAGGATGTATTGAGCATCCTGCGCCAGTATGTCGATTTCATGGCAGTCCGGCTTGTCGGTACTTCTGGCAAGATCCATGATCTTCATGGCCATTGCTTGTGCTTTCATTAGTACATCAAAAGGGTGGTGGTTCATTGGATCCCTCAGCTAATGCGTCTCTGATTAGTTGCTTTTGATCTGATGCTAAAAAACTCCAAACTTGTTCTTGATCATCAGTCTTCATCTCCTTCCAAGTCTCCTGAATTCCTTCCTTGTCTTCGTCCTCGCAAAAGTAGATCAGGTCGAACAGCCACATTTGGCGACGCTTCTTTGGCGAACGGTTTAGACTGGAGAGAAACTTCTCCCCGAAGAAATCGGATTGTGTATTCGATGTGTCCAAGCTCATCCTTCCAAATCTGCCTGTCTGTTTTCTCTGCAAGTTTCTGAACTAATGTTCTGCGCCTTTTGGCGTTCTGTAATGCTTCTGATATGAGTCTCATTGGTAAGGCCCGTTTTTGACCATAGGTGGGCTAGTCCTACTCGCAAGGTTGGTCAGAGGGAATTGGCTACAAGCACTCGTTGCCCACGGCCAGATCGGCCAATACGGCGCTCTCCGGAATCTTTTACCAATCCTTTTCGGATTAATGCGGATGGGCGGGCAGTAATGCTTGAGTACGGCATGCTTTCTCCAAACATCGCAATCATTTCATCTGCCGTCATGCCACGAGATCCTGCCGCTTTAATGGCTTCATACACCATGCGCTCAAGATTCGTGGTATCAACAGATACTGAGGCAGCCACGCTGGTATCAACAGCGCCGCTTCTGCGAAGTTTGTAAGCCGGCGTCCCAAAGTCAGAATGTAATTTCATCAGACCACTCCTCAGCTACAGGCGCATCGTTTTGCAATGCCTGATAGTCCTTGGACTGCATGATGGTGTTACGCATCCACTCAGGCAATGCAGCAAACCCAGCTTCATCAAAGCCTTGGTCACCAAACTCAAACAACATGGTTTGGTTAATCTGCTCTGGTGCGGCCATACCCTTTGGCAAGGTTGCTAGGCTTCTAACATTTGCATACGTTTTGTCCTTTGGCGTTGAATGAACAACATTCACCATGCACGGCTTGCCAAGAATATTCTTGAGATCAAACCCGGCCAGTTCTGCATCCGTGAACGGACGTCCACGCCAAGATTCAAGATCACGGCGCAGGATTGCTTTTTCGTTGAATGACGCCGTGTAGCGGGCGGACACAACAAACGGGCGACCGTCTTCCATCAATTCATTCGACAGTTCCCAGCCAAGCAAAATCTTGTGCTGCCAAGTGTCGTATTTCTCGTTGTACTGCTGGCCCAGATCAATCATCTGGTAGCACACTGCTACATGATTACCTGCCGGTGCGACCTGAAAATCACCAATGGACTTTGATGTTGCTTGAACAACTAATGACATAATTACCTTCCTTTTACTTAAAATGGGCATGCGTCTGCGTTTCCACGATAAGCAGCTTGGGGTGCAGACTGTTTCCCTAACTGCAATGCTTCAAGTTCTTCTTCAAGACGGTCCAGAATCATACGGGCATCACGCAGTAACAGTGTGATTCGTACTTCTGGCTGCTTCATTAATTCGTCGTAATCGTTGTTCATCTGACCACCTCTTTATTTCCATTACGCAGTCGGCATATTCTTGCCATTCGCTGATTGTTATTTCGTCCCATTGAACGGCGTATTCGTGCCGTTCTTGGCTATAAAGTACGACCGGATAGTGAATCATCCGCAATCTCCTTTGCGCGCCACCACGGGCGACCTAGCATCCATTCGCTGATAGCGATGAAGTAGAACTTAAACATCAGCGTCACCCGCAAACTCGTTGAGTTCGTCAATGCAGCCAAGCCATACATTGCGGCCTACGCCGTCGAAATTCCTTTCAAACAGGCCCATCGCCATGTATGGGATGTCTTCGATCTTGATGCTGTCGCGGATCATGTCGTACACCTGCTTGGTGAGACTGATTGACCACATCGGATGATCTGGAGTCATGCCGTTGTCGGTTTCGGCTTCAAGTTGATCGTGCAGGTTGTACTGCGCTGCGTTCATGTGTTGCATGTCTATCTCCTTGCGATTGAGAGATTACGATTCTAGTCAGGTGGAATTAAATGTCAACTTCCGTTGAAACATGTTCTTCAAGTTCTCGCCAGTTGATTTCATTGATGCCCAGCATGTCGACCAAAACATTATTGGCAACAATGCCGCCGCCTCCTTTCAGGCACTCCACTGCCCAATCCAGCTCTTCGCGGATGTAATCCAAGTCTTCCAAAGTTTCCGGGTTGTACCAGACGTTGATGAGCCAAGTTTCGCGGTTGGTCCAGCCGTTGTATGTGTTGTCCATGTTGTGTCTCCTATGGCCCCCGAAGGGGCCGGGTTGGTTAGGCTTGGATTTCTAAAACTACAAATGATCCGTTGTTTCTAAACTGTTGAAGTCGCATCCCTGCCTTGCGAGCCAAGTCTGAATTGCTTGCCCATGAAATGTCGGTGACTTCATCTCCTACATAGTCAACACCAGTCCAAACTGCCGCATGGGTATAGACGCGGCTGGAATTGCGAGAGTAGGTTTTTCCGTTGTGTTCTACGCTGTATTTGTTCATGTCGGTCTCCTTGCGAGGATTCAGGCAACACCGTGTCACCTGATGCTTTGCATTCTACCCCTGTTGAATTCTATGTGTCAACCCCAGTAGAACAAAAAAGTTGCCAACTTAATTGTTTGACAACTTTGGTTGAATCTGTTGACTTCTGTCGCTAGACTCGCTGCCCCATGAACAAGCACGAACTAATCCAGAACTTCGGGTCCGTACAGGAAGTGGCAACTTTGATCGGCGTTTCCGTCAAGGCTGTCTACAAATGGCCGGACGAACTTCCGCCGCGTATTGCAGACCGGGTAATTGGCGCTGCATGGCGTCAAAACAAGGTGCGGAAGCTGCCTCCCGTGGTAAAGTAACCCCTTCATTTGAGACCTCCTCGGTGGCTTGATGGCCTCCAACCACTCCTCCAGTGGTGAACCTTGTCCCGCTTCGGCGGGATTTTTTTTGGCTTGACAGTTCAACTATGGTTGTGTTGAGATGCGGCCTCCATCAACAAAAACCGAGGAAAAAAAATGGAAAACAAAGTCGATTTATTGCTGTCCCAGCTAAAGAAAGTTCAGCAAAAAGGCAAGGGTCAGTGGATGGCCTGCTGCCCTGCACACGAAGACAAATCACCGTCATTGGCAATCAAGGAGAATCACGATGGGCGTATTCTTGTTAAGTGTTTCGCTGGCTGTGGTGCTGCTGATGTTGTACATGCTGTTGGGCTGACGCTTTCGGACCTTTTTCCGGATGGCAACAGCCATGAAATGCGCCCGTTTGCGTTTGCTCAAGTAGAGCGCCGCAAGCAGGCACAGGAGGCCGACAGGCTGCAAAAAGAACGTCTGATACTGGCCATTGCCGACTCAGACCGGAAGGCCGGAAAGCGGCTTTCGCAAAAGGATCTTGACCGCGAATTGCAAGCCTTTCGAGTCTTGCGAGCAGCGGGCATTGATGTATGATGACCCTACGCGCTGTGGCAGGCGCAAAGAGTTCGAGAACAGTCTTCATTGGGCTGGTCTTCTCGACCGTTTCTAACCCACTCTTGGGTGCTTCGACCTCCGGAACTGCCACCGGGGAGACCAGCACCAATGGAGATTGACGTTGCACTATTACCAATTCCACATCGGTGATTACCGCAAGGACACCGTTCACCTTTCTCGGCTTGAGCATTCAATTTACCGCGACCTGATTGACTGGTACTACTTGGATGAGGCCCCAATCCCACTCGAAACCCAGTCGGTTTCCAGACGGTTGCGACTGGTATCCCAAGAAGAACGGGATGCTTTGGTTGCGGTTCTAAATGACTTCTTTGAGCCGTCAAATGATGGCTGGAGGCACGCCAGAATCGACCAAGAAATCATAGATTATCACGCAGTTTGTGAGCGTAACCGATTGAATGGTAAGAGGGGAGGCAGGCCCAAAAACCCAGTGGGTTCCCAGTCGCAACCCAGTCGTAACCCTAACCATAAACCAATAACCAATAACCAAGAACCAAAGAGAGAGCGCTTCGCGCCTCCCTCCGTTACCGAAGTGGCTGAGTACATCAAGGAAAAAAATTATTCAGTCGATGCACAGCAGTTTGTGGACTTCTACTCCGCAAAGGGCTGGATGGTTGGCTCCAACAAAATGAAGGACTGGAAGGCTAGTGTCCGTACATGGGTCAACCGTGATAGAAATACAAATCAAAAAACAGCCATCACCGAGGTTTGGAAAAACGCGATATGAACATCATCCACGACATCGACCTTCGTCGCTTCATGGCGAGGCAGGAATCCCAGTCCATCCGTCCTGCAAAGGATTTCTTCGACGGGGCAATGGAACGGCTTCAGCAGGGCAACGCTGTCTTTGGCGATCAACTGCCTTGGAGCAAAACCGCAGCGCACTTCCGCTTTCGCCCAAAAGAACTCACCATCTGGGCCGGCGTCAACGGTAACGGCAAATCATTGGTCATGGGCCAAGCGGCATTGTGGCTGTCTGCTGCAAACAAGCGCGTCCTGATCGCCTCAATGGAAATGCCCGGAGAGGCTACGGTTGCCCGCATGCTTCGTCAGGGCTGTGGCGCTCCACTTCCACCTCGTGACTGCGCTGAAGCCCTGATGCGCTACACCGACGACCGGATTTGGATCTACGACCAGCTTGGGTCTGTGAAGCCTGAGCAGATTCTGGCCATGATCCACTGGGCTGCTGAAGATTTAGGCATCGACCATGTGATGATTGACTCGCTGGTGAAGTGCGGCGTGACCAACGACAACGAACCGCAGAAGCAGTTTGTGGACGCGCTGGCTTGGGCTGCGAAGGAACACAACATCCATATTCATCTGGTTCACCACATTCGCAAAGCAGCGGACGAGCGGATCATCCCGGACAAGTTTTCGGTCAAGGGCGCTGGTGAAATCGTGGATCTTGCCGACAACTTGCTCATCATCGCGAGAAACCAAGTCAAGGAAGCCAAGATCCGGGCCATGCAGGAAGTGGACGTGTCTGAGCCTGACGGATTTATTCGCGTTGCAAAGCAGCGTCACGGCGAGTGGGAAGGATTGTTCAACTTTTGGTTTGACGCCAGAAGCCAGCAATGGATTCCGGAATACGGGAAGCCGGCAATGCCTTTTCCTCCGCCAGATGAAAACGGTCGGATGCCAAGCCTGTACGGTGAGGTGGCGATATGAGTCGTGAATCCAACCGTAACCGCTGGCCTAAACTGGCCAAGGCCGTAGACCAGATGAAAGCCGCTTTCGGTGACGTACAGGTTCTGTGCATCCGGGAGAACGGCCAAGTAGTCGCAGGCAAGCCATACGGGGCTGGATCTGCATTCATCGTCCCAGAAGAGGACTGGCAACCGAGGAAAAAGAAATGAACCCACAACCGAGATCCGCAGAAGAACTCATTCACATCATGCGCCTACGGGCCAAAGACTTTGCCAAGGCCAAGTCTGACCGAGTGCGTCTGGAGCATTTCCGCAAGTCAAAGCAGGCAATGCTGATGAAGGAAGCAGAGCGTGCCGGCTACAACACGGCAGCCGCTCAGGAACGCGAGGCTTTGGCCGACCCTGCCTACGCAGAATTGCTCGACGGTCTCAGTGCCGCAACTTACGAAGAAGAGGTGAACCGATGGGAACTGGAAGCAGCGAGATTTGCACTGGAAGTGTGGAGAACCCGACGCGCGGACGAGAGAGCAGAGATGAAGCTGACCTAAATATGCCGTTAGACGCCACACAGACGCCCTCAGAGCCAAGATCTCTTCAAAAAGGTACTAGGGTAGCGCCCATGTCAGAACAACAGCGTACAGAGCGGTTTAACCTGCTTTCTGAGATGGGCTGCTGCATCTGTGGCCAGCCACCTCAGATTCACCACCTGATTGGCACGAAATGGCGAGGCATGGGCCAGAAGGCTGATGACCGTCACACGATCCCGTTGTGCATGAAGCATCACACCGGATCGCATGGCATTCACCACATGGGCATGAAGAAATGGGAAGTGAAGTTTGGCGATCAGGAGCAGTTGCTGCTAGAAACAGATTATAAAATCGAAATGCTAAAACAGATTCACAAAAATGGTTATGTAAATCCAACCGTATTTGAGCAAGATTTCGAGCAAAATCAACAACTTACTTGACATATAGTCCTCCTTTTGTTAATATATATTTATATGGATTCAAGCAATGACAAAAATAAATTCGCGGGCAAAAGGAAAGGCCGGTGAACTCGAAGTCGTCCACATCCTCCGTGAAGAGTTGGGACTTGAAGCCACCCGGAATCTTGACCAGTGGCGAAATGGCGGGTCTGACATTCTTGGCCTCGATGGCTGGGCAATCGAAGTTAAGCGCGCTAAGACACCCAAACTATCCGAATGGTGGAACCAAGCTGTCCGTCAGGCTGGAATTACAAAATTCCCCGCACTCTGGTATAGACTTGACCGCAAATATTGGCGGGTTGTGATTCCGCTGCACTCCATCACCCGTGATTTCGGACTCAATCTGGATCTGGAATGGACTGTGGAACTCAGCCCTGAAGCGTTCTGTGCAATCGCACGCGAACATATAGCGGAGAAAGAGAATGGAACAGCCGACACCGAACACGGTAGGCCGACCAAGCAAATACACTGACGAGTTGCTTGCAAAGGCTCGTGGTTACATTGCTCACGCCGGACACCAAGACAAACTGCCGACCCTTGAAGGGCTGGCACTCTATGTCCAAGTAAAACGGTCAACTATTTACGAATGGTCAAAAGATCCTTCTAAAGAAGAATTTTCGGACATCGTTGAACAAATCTTAAGCACACAGGCTGAAACCCTTATCAACAAAGGGCTGAAGAACGAATACAACAGTTCAATCACAAAGCTGATGCTGCACAAGCACAACTACAGTGAGAAACAGGAAGTGGATCTGTCCAGCAGTGACGGAACCATGCGCCCAACGGTTATTGAGCTGGTGGCTCCGTAATGGGTAAAGGAAGCAAGCCGCGTCCGATCCCGGACCGCAAGCAGTACGAAGAGAACTGGGACCGCATATTCGGGAAGAAGAAAGATGAGCCAAAAGGCCCAACTCCAGATCCCGCCTAAACTCATCCCGGTCTTCAATACGCCAAACCTCCGCTACCGTGGAGCCTATGGCGGACGAGGCAGCGCAAAGACCAGAACCTTCGCCCTGATGACAGCCGTTCAAGGCTACAGAATCGGACAAGGCGGAGGCACAGGCCAGATACTGTGTGGCCGTGAGTTTATGAACTCGCTGGACGACTCTTCGCTAGAAGAAGTGAAGTCTGCAATCCGGTCAGTGCCGTGGCTGGAGGACTATTACGAACTCGGCGAGAAGTACATCAGGAGCAAAGACGGGCGAATCAACTATGTCTTTGCCGGTTTGCGCAGATCACTGGATGCCCTGAAGTCAAAGGCCAAGCTGATACTAGCGTGGATTGACGAAGCTGAGACCGTATCGGAAACAGCATGGAGAAAGCTGATCCCTACGGTTCGTGAGCATGACTCAGAAATCTGGGTGACGTGGAACCCTGAATCCAAAGAATCTGCGACGCACAAACGCTTCCGCCAAGACCAGCCAGACAATTCACTGATCGTGGAGATGAACTGGCAGGACAACCCGTGGTTTCCTGACGTACTGGAGCAGGAGCGCATACAGGACAAGAACAAGCGCCCAGACATTTACGATCACGTCTGGGAGGGCGACTTCCTTGTACATGCTGAAGGCGCTTACTACGCCACCGAAATGCGGGAGGCCAAGGATCAAGGCCGTATTGATGTCGTGAACTACGAAACCTCAACCGGCGTCATTACTGCATGGGACTTGGGTATCGGGGACAGCACAGCTATCTGGTTTGCTCAGTTCATCGGCCCGGAAGTCAGAATCATCGACTACTACGAATCCAGCGGCGTTGGGCTGGATCATTACGCTCGCGTTCTACAGGAGAAAGGCTACACATATCGGGAACACATCCTGCCGCATGACGTGCGGGTGAAAGAACTTGGGTCCGGCAAATCCCGACTGGAGACGCTAGAGGCGCTTGGCGTCAGCCCGGTAACGATTGCACCTCAACTCATGGTAGACGACGGCATTCAGGCTGCCCGCTCCATGCTGAAGAACTGCTGGTTCGATGCAGAGCGTTGTGATAGGGGCATTGACGCATTACGCCAATACCACCGAGAATACGATGACAATGGAAAAGTATGGCGTAGCCGGCCCTCTCACGACTGGGCATCACACGGAGCAGATGCGTTCCGATATTTGGCGGTTGGCTACAGACCCGCCCAGACTAATTGGGGCGAACCGATACGGAGGAACCTCCGAGGGATAGCGTAATGGCAGGACTGCTCGACTTCAGCAATGAACAAGAACTGGCGATGACGCCACAAGAAGTTGAGGAAATTCTGGCGCAGGTTCGTGCATATCTTCCTGACGACAAAGGATTGCTAAACGCAATCGCCCAGCACGAAACACAAAACATGACCCACCCGGATTCAATCCGGCGCTGGAATCAATCTCCGACCGGCTGGTACACAGGCGGATTAATGCAGGTTGACGAAGGAACGTGGAAGGACATCCAAGATCGCCCCGCACTGCAAAAGTGGCATGACAGCGTTGCTGCAAAAGGCGGCCCTGATTTGCGCGATGCCGACTGGTCTGCCGCAGTAAACCCACTGCATTCAGCAATGGCAGCAAGAATGAAGTTCCTGCCGATTCCTGAAGCAATTCCAAACGACAAAACAGACTGGCCCAGATACTGGAAGCAGTATTACAACACCGCTGCCGGCGCTGGAACTGAGGCAGGCTTTGCAAAAGACATGGAAACCCTGTACCCACAACTGAAAGGGCTTTTGCGCCAGAAATACGGATACTGAAATGGCTGAATTATTTTTCGATCAGATTCTTGCCGCTCTAGGGGCGAAAAAAGAACCTCAGCAAAAAGGCCTGCTTTCTTCACAGCAGCCGCTGTCTATGCAAGAAAAACTTGCAGTGCAGCCAAATCTATATCAGGACTTTTGGACTCAGAATCCAGCAGCAGCATTCAACCCAGCAAATCCGTTCGCATACAGCGCAGCACAAAAAGAAGCGCCTGAGATTGCTCAGAACTGGATGCGCGAAATACCAATCGGACTTGCTGCCACTCCCGGGGCGGTCGTTGATATTGCTGCCGCGCCATTCAAGGGGCTGCTGAAAGGCGGCCTTAATCTTGCAGGGCAAGACAAGCTGGCAGAAGACATTCCGTGGTTTCCGTTGGCTGGAGCGTCAGCAGACGCAGCAAGAAACGTGATTGAAGGCAAGTTTGGGAAGGCACCAGAACTGAAATCGCCAGAAGCAATCTCCGCAGAACTTACTGGCGAAGCAATCCTTGATCCATTGGCTGCAATGGGTGGCGTATCTGCATTGCGTGAAGGATCAAAGATCCCCGGCCTGCTAAAGACTGAATCTGCAATTCCGGGTCCTGTTGGCCGTCCTGCTGTTGGCGCATCTGGTCGCCCGACTGGCGCTATCGAATATCCGGCAGTGCCTGACGCAAATCAGGTTATCGCAGCAGAACGACAAGCAGCGCGGGTTGGTCCACAGCGCCCAGTTGAGCCGCCCGGATACAAAGATCCGCGCGTAAGAGCGCCAGTTGACCCAACAACAGGAATGTACAGCCCGGTCGAAGAGGCGCTACTGAACCTGCGTCAAGAGACGATGACGCCGCAGCAGGCTCGCAGCTATCTGACAAATCAAGGTTTGTCTCGCGGACAGCTAGAAGATTCTGGCGTTTGGGATGACCTGCAATGGGCGCAAGACAACAATCAGCGCGTTACCAAAACAGGGCTGCTGGACACCATTGAAACTGAATGGCCGCAGCAAGAGTTTCAGGTCCGTAGTTTTGACCCTAACGAATCCACAGACATTGATTTTCGCTGGCATGATGCCGAAGTTATTGATGATCCTGAATACATCTCTGCCAACGCAGAGGATTTGATGTTTGATGCACTAATCCAAGACCCTGAAGCTGTGTTAGCGCAAGGCAACGGATATTACAGACAACAGCGTATAGAAATTGCCGAGGCTTATGCCAATGGCGACGAAGAACTAGCGCAGCAAATTTTTAAGGAATTAGAAGATGCCTCCGGAAGAAACCCCGGAGTTATAAATTTAAGTTCTGATGCAGAGGAAGCATTGCGTAATTGGGCAGAAGAAGCCGCAACAGAAATGTATTACGACAATCCGTATCTCAGATACCATATTGATGCAACCGGACAAGGGGATTACTACACAGTAACCGGAAGCGATGATGTAGGCTGGAGAATTGAAGATCCGCGTGGATTCATAACTGATGAATCAGTTTGGGGCCTCGGCGAGGTTGAAGTTCGCATTAGAGAAAATGCCCTTAATGAAGGTTTTTTGTCTAACGGAGGGGAAACAAAATGGCATGAGTACACGATGGGCAAGCTGTACGACAATGATCCTGATGCGTTAGCAGCCGCAAATTACGAAGAAATTTTGGTGCAGGCTCCGCCACTCCGTAACGGCAGGGATTACACGCCAAGCAGAACTCATTGGGACGACGAAGAAAATATCGTTTATCACGTCCGCAAGACAGACCGCACCGGAGATAATGGGGAAAAAGTTCTTTTCATCGAAGAATTGCAGTCAGACTGGCATCAGGCTGGCCGCCAAAAAGGCTATGACAAGCTGTCTAAAGAAGAGCGCACAGCAAAATTGTCTGAATTCGAGCAGACAATGAATAGAAAAGGCGCTGAAATTAAAGACATTGAAGAAATGTTTAAGACCGTAGGCGAAAACCCGGAGTTAAATCCAAGGCTAAATGCGGCAATCAATGAAATTGCAGAAATGTACGACCCTCCTGCAACTAAAGGCATGGAAAAATGGAATCTTGCGAGAAATGGCATAAATGATGCGCTGACTGTAGAAATGATGGGGATTTCACCTTCTGATGCAAATCATGAAAAACTGATGAAAATGATTCAGGAAACGCCAGAATTTTCCGCCTTAAAGAAGGCTCGTATGGAATACAGGACTGCAATGCAGGAAGATCAGGCTATCCGGTCAATGATTCCACAGGGCGCATTTGCTGATGATCGCTGGATTTCTCAGGGAATGAAGCAAATGCTGGTGAAAGCTGCGAAAGAAGGAGATGATGGCGTGGCTTGGACCACAGGCCAGCATCAAGTAGAGCAGTGGACTGAACGCTCCAGAAAGCTGTACGAAACGCTGTACGACAAGAAAATGCCGAGCGCAGCCAAGAAACTGGCTGACGAGTACGGCCTGAAAGTCAAAAAAATCGAGGTTGATGGCGAAGAAGTCATGTATCTCGAACTCAATGACAAGGCTAGAAAGCGAATCCTTGAGCGAGGCATTGAAATGTCTTCCGCTGCGCCGTTAATTCCCGGAGCCGGACTGCTTGCGGATCAACAAGATAACAAGCAAAATCAACCGAAACCCGGCTTGCTGGCCTAATGGATTTCTGACATGGCAATCACAAATTACGCAAACCTCCAGACGACCATCGCGGACTTTCTAAACCGCGACGACCTGACGTCTGTGATTCCTACGTTTATTCAGTTGTGCGAGGCAAACATCAATCGCAATGTCCGGCACTGGAAAATGGAAACTCGGACCAGCGGTCAGCAGTCTGCCGGCGATCAATACATGCAGATTCCGGCTGACTGGATTGAGACCATTCGATTCCATGTCACTGGCTCAGGAACAAGCCCTATTGACCTGATCTCACGCGCAGCTATGCAGGACAAGCGCGCAGGAGCCGAGGACACCTCCGGAACGCCGCGCTATTACACGCATGCAGACAGTCAATTTGAGCTGTATCCGACCCCGGACGCAACCACTAACGTTGAATTGCTTTATTACGCTAAGGTTCCTGACTTGGCGACAAATTCCACGAACTGGCTGCTTGAAGAAGCGCCAGACGTGTACCTGTATGGATCCCTCTTGCATTCAGCACCGTATTTGCAGGAAGATTCACGCATGGCCGTGTGGGCGCAGATGGCATCTGCATCCGTGGCCAGATTAAATGAAGCGTCAGAACAGGCGCGTTACTCTGGCTCCGGCCTAACACTCAAAGTAAGGGGATTGGGATGAGTTTTTCCAACTATCTTGAAACTGAACTGCTCGATCATGTATTTGCGGGCAATGCGTATTCTTCACCGGCTTCGGTTTATGTATCGCTGCACACTGCAAACCCGGACGAAGATGCGTCTGGTGCTGAAGTAAGCACTTCAGGCACTGCCTATGGCCGCTTGGCTGGCAGCTTTACCGTAAGCGGCAACACCGCAACTACCAGTGCTGCGATTGAGTATTCAACTGCTACCGCCTCTTGGGGAACGATCACCCATATCGGCATTTGGGATGCTGCCACTGCTGGCAATATGCTTGCCTACGCTGCCCTGAGCGCGTCTAAGGTCATTGCTTCTGGTGATGTATTCCGCATTCCGGCAGGCGACATCGACATTACGCTGGACTAATAGCTGATGGCTTTCGCCTACGGCTTATACAATTACGGCGACGGCTATTATAGCGCGACCAAATATGTGGACGCGGCGGCTTCGGCTTCCGCGTCTGCATCGGTCTCTGCGTCTGGCTTAATTCTTAATCTTGCGTCTGCCGCAACTGCGGCAACTTCTGCGGCAACGGCGTCCGGTCTTGTTGTTAAGCAAGGCTCTGCGGCTGTATCGGCTGCGGCGTCACTGACAGCCTCGGCCAATTACACCATCAATAATTCAGCATCTATATCGGCATCTGCTGTTGTAGATGGCTTGGGTCTGCGCATTGCGAAGGCTCAGTCGATTGTGGTCAACACATCGGCTGTTGTCACAAGCGCCGAGATCATTTATCTGTCGAGTGCATCTACTGCTGCTGCGGCAACGCTGCCAAATGTAACGCCAATCGTTACGGCTGGCGGCAGCGCGGAAATTCCGTGCGCTTCTACCGCATCTGCATCTGGGCAGGTCGTCAAATTGGGCGTTGCAGCACCTGCTGCATCTGCATCTGCCAGTGCGGATGGTGAGCTTGTCAAGCTGGGCGTGGCTGCGCCTTCTGCATCTGCAAGCTTGACGTCTGCCGGAGAGAGAATTGCGCTTGGCATTGCTGCTTCGGCTGCTGCTGCAACAGCGTCCGCCAGCGCGAATATCACGGCAAATGCTGCATCTTCCATTGCTGCTGTAGCAGCCACAACTTCTGAATGCGTCCGCGTCCGATTTGGACTTAGCGCAATATCTTCGACCAGTGTTGTTATATCCATTGGCCGAGAAAAATGGGAAACTATTCCTGTAACGCCGTTCACTTGGACGAAACTAGCCGCCTAAAGGGGATTTACGATGGCTGATACTACGACTACCACCTATGGACTGACCAAGCCTGAAGTAGGCGCATCCGAGGATACTTGGGGCGGAAAACTCAACGATAATCTCGACGACATCGACGATCTTCTTGATGGCACGACTGCGATTAAGCCGAATCTGACTCAAGGTCAGTGGAAGGTTGGCGGAACCCAAGTTACCGCTACTGCTGCTGAGTTGAATTATGTCGATGGCGTAACCAGCGCGATTCAAACACAGCTAGACGCTAAACTCGCAAAAGCAAGCAATCTTTCTGATCTGACTAACGCAGCAACCGCCAGAACAAATCTTGGTCTTGGTTCTGTTGCCACGCTCAATGAAGTCAACGCTTCAACTATTGCTGACAACTCCGTAGGCGCTGCTGAGCTGAATGTTAGCGGCGACGGTACTTCCGGGCAGCTTCTGTCTTCTGATGGCGATGGCTCGTTTAGCTGGGCTACGGTTTCGGGCGGCGGCGATTACATCATGCGCACTTATACGTCGCCTGCTACGTGGACAAAACCCGCTAACTTGAAAGCTGTAAAAGTCACTGTTATTGGCGGCGGCGGTGGCGGCGGTGGCGCCAGAGGCGACGATTATGGCAATAGCCCAGCAGGTTACTCAATGGGTGGCTCAGGAGGCGGCGGTGGGATGGCTATAGAATATATTCCTGCTCCATCAATTCCCGGTCCAGTTGCAGTCACAAGAGGTGCGGGTGGAACTGCTGGCCCCGGCCCCGGCTCAAATAGAACCGCTACAGCATCGGGTGCCGGAGGTACTTCATCTTTTGGTAGTTTCTTATCTGCAACTGGTGGCGGTGGATCTACAGCCGCTAGTGTTCCTGATTCTAATCCAACAGCTATTGGTGGCAGTGGAAATGGCGGCGTAGGAAGCGGTGGAAACATAAATATGTCCGGCGGCAAAAATCCAGCTGGCGGCGGATCATTTTTTTACACTCCGACAACATCTATGGGCAGCAGGACGACAGGCGTAGGAGTTGGTGGTGGAGCTACTGGAGCAACATCGTATAACAAGAGTGGGATAAGCGGTGCCGTAGGGCAAGACGGTACAGTAATTGTTGAGGAATTTTATTAATGAAAGCATTAATTTCGCCGGATGAGATCCAAAAAATCCAATGGATAGCCAGTTGGGAAAATGTTGATGATGTCTGGCAACCGCAGTATGAAACCATCGAAGACTGTCAGCGCGTAGCCCAAGTTGCGCCGGAAGCCTTTGAAGTTGCGCCGCCATTGCATTGGGTAGATTGCCCTGATGATTGCGCTGCGGACGAGTGGTACTACAAGAACGGACAGCTTCACAAGAAACCTGAAGATGCTCCGAATCTAGACCAGCCTATTGAGGAATAAAAATGTGCGGAGATCGCGCGCGTTTTGCTATTGCAGGATATGAACACCTGCGCGAATTTCTTGACCTTGAAAACTGTGCCGAATTAACTACTGTTCTTAGAAATCTGATTGACGAGGGCAAAACTCGTAAGGACGAGCAGTGCCCACTGAGTGATGCCGTACACGGCGCACCGGCATTCGACAGCTTGCTAGAACAACTATTGCCGCACTTCGAGCAAGCATCCGGCAAACGTCTTTATCCGACTTATGCTTATGCCCGCCTTTATGCACCGGGTGATGAGCTGAAGATCCACCGCGACCGACCAGCCTGCGAGATTAGCGCCACCTTGACGCTTGGCTTTGAGGGTACGCCGTGGCCGATTTACATGGGCGATAAGGAAGATGGCTCAGACGGTCGCGAAATCACAATGGCTGTCGGCGATGCTGTCCTCTATCGCGGCATGGAGAAATACCACTGGCGAAACAAGTTTGAAGGCGAATGGCAGGCGCAAGTATTTCTACACTATGTTGACGCTGACGGCCCGTATGCAAATCAAAAGTATGACGGTCGCGGAAGGCTATCGCACCATGCGGTTCCAGATTATCGGTTCTGGCACTACCCAGACATCTTGACCAAAGAAGCCTGCCAGAAGCTGATTGAAAGCCTTGAAGCACAATTTGAAGGCGAAGAAGCACAGATTGGCATGGGCGCCGATGGAGTGGTCAACAAAGAGATTCGCGATGTTAAGCGCGTAACGCTTGCATCCTATCGTGGTATTGGGGCTACGATGGTCGGTATTGGTATGGATGCGAACCAGCAGGCATGGAAGTTTGATGTTACCGGTAGTAATCAGACGGACTAC
>JGI10211J34971_10001847_pt1 | contig 17417 bp, 18 predicted proteins | sample Etolagsediment_FD_34971 | JGI IMG/M metagenome (IMG submission 34971) | reverse complement strand
CTCTATCCAAAGAGACATAACAATCTCCTCTGGCATGCAATCCTAACATTTCATCTTGACTAAGTAAATCTAATATTAGATATACTTTTGGGTGATAATCCATAGGAGTAACTGCTTTTAACTTCTTAACAGTGGTGCGTATAGCTTCTTTTTCCCCTTCACTATAATTACCTCTATATACTTTTAACACTAAAGCTACATTTTCTTCAGCATTTTGAAAAGCATACCAGTATGCTTTCATCAAAGCAACGGGATGTTTTCTTTCTGTCCATTGAAAAATAGAATAAAATACGTAAGCATCATCAGGCACTCCGGCTATATTATAAGGCTTCACACCATTAAATTCATCTACACTTATACCATGAGGCACAACCCCAATAGGAACTTCTACACCACTATTCTTAAATACGTCAACATTCCATCTACTTCCTACTAAAACCTTATCCACATTTTCATTTATATAATTCTTCCAATCTGGGTGCAATTTAGAAGTTTCCCATATAGTGTACCCAACATTAACCTTACCAGCTTCCTTTTCTCGGCTCCAAAACTCAGGTGTAGTGTGTATAATAACCACGTTGTATTCTATATCTTTATTAACCAAACCTTTTAACAATTCACCTTCTTTACCTAAATCAGGTCGTTGTTGCTCGAAAGATATTGGTGATAGTGTGATAGGAACCCCCAAACTATGTAAAGCTAGTATATTACCTCTAGAAGCTTGTGCATAACCAGAATTATCAAACGCTGGTGATATATATTTAATCCCCCTTATGTCCATCTAATTCCTCCTTTACCTTATTTAATTTAAAGTCAACCATTTCCTCTACAAACTCCGTGCCTAAATATTCTATTATCTGACCCACCATAATATATGCATCAGCTAATTCTTCTTGTAATTCAAAACGAGCGCCAGGCCTTTTTCTTATGTAATGTGATGCTGCAACTATACACTCTGCACACTCTTCTTCTAGTATTCGCATCTGTTCCTCTACACCCCACTCGCTCAATGTCTGCCTAAATAATTCTCTCCTATCCTGTCTATACATAGCGTATCTCCTTACTAAAATGTTTCAGCTTCTAACATTTTGGCATCATCGGTTAATTCTTCCGGCTTCGACACTTCACTAACTAAATCCTCATATGCTTTATCAAAGACCTCTATCCATTGCGGAACTACATTGGCCTGCCAATCTAATTCGGTTGTTACCCATTTATATGCATTTTCTGCTTTCTGTTTAGCCTCATCATAATTATTAAACACATGTAACATCGTCTCAATTAAATGGTCTGTGTCTACAACAGGTCTAATAACTTCATTATCGTGAGGAAGAACCGTAAACAAGTTGTGGTTAGTTCCACTATCAACTAAATACCCTCTGTCTTCAGTAATATTCTCTGTCAGCGCTGTATTATTGGGCATTATAATAGGTGTCTTAGTAGCCATAGCTTCAATCCAACTCAACCCCCAACCCTCACCAAGAGCGGTACTAATTACACAATCACTGCAGTTGTAAAGCATGTTAACAATTTCTCTTGGATATCCTTGATTAGGCCCAAAGTTTTCTGGAAACAAAACATCATCTTTAACACTTAAACCATATGCCTTGCAAACTTCAGGCAAATTCCAGCCTTGATCTTTCTGCGCCATATGTAAATAAAGCACAGTATTAGGGACCTGTTTTTTAAATTCAGCAAAAGCACGTATAGTTCTAGGTATGTCTTTTCTCTGTTGATTACGGTTCAAATTCATCCATATAAATTTATTAGCATGTCCTTTGAAATATTGGTTCCTAAACGCCTCTACATCTTCAAATTTATGAGGATAATAATCCCTGGGGTTAGCTCCATGAGGAATTACAAGAGGATCCTTGGATCTTGGGTGGGCTTCTAAAGATTCCCGCTTACCAAATTCCGTATAAGCCACTACATAATCAGCAAAATTAACGTTACTAATCCATTTAGCTTTAGGTATGCCATCAACGGGGTAATAACAAATAGATTTAAATTTCTTGCCCTTCTCGTGTCTCAAAAAAGGTATAACTTCCGGTAAAAAATCTAAAATGAATGTGTCTTGTAGAAAAAACATTAAATCAAATTCCATATTAGGCATCATATTACAAACCTTTTTTCTGCCATAAGGATCACGATCTGGATTAGTTCCAGTAGGCCATATTCTATAGGGAAAATTATGTGGATCTCCCCAGTAATTGATTCCAAATACATCTATATCATACCTACCAGTTTTATATAACCCTTCAAAAATATTTCTACTAACAGTACCGAAACCAGTAGCACACGTAGGTGAATCACAGTATGCCAATACTTTAATTTTTTTCTTACCACTCATTTGAATAGTTGGTTTTTGAATTACTCTTTGTTTATACTTCTTTTTCTTTTTAGCCATAATTAGTTCTCCTTCTTAACCTTTGCCTTTCTTATCGCCAAAAACGGCGCGGTATAATTTACTCTTGCATTATCCTGTATTATATCCTTGACCGCAGGATTACCATCCATATATTTTTCAACAGATTTCTTATTTAAATTAACCATTTTTGCAAACGCTTCTGGTGGTACAGAATTAAAAACTGTATTTAAATCATAGGTAGTTCTTGAGTTTTGCCTTATATAAATCTCCTCGTTTTCATTTAACATATTTACACCACTATTTCTTATCTTTTCCATGATGAGCATATTAAGTTCACGTTCTCTGTTGTCTAAAATTCTCTTTACACTCCTAACTCCTTCCCACTCAGCAACTAAATTGTGATCATCGAGTGAATAGGTAGATAAAAATTTATAATTAGACTTCTTACATGCTTTATTATATTCACTACAATATTCTTTATAGTCACACCACGGACAAAATATATTAAGTCTGGCCTTTGCATCTCTCTTTTTTAAGTCAACCATCTGATCATGCACGGTCTTTAAATAATCTGAAAAATCCTCTCTTTCCTCTACGGTTCTATAAGTGTATAATATCTCAGATCTTAACATATCTAAACTCAAAATAATCCTTTCATAACCAGGCCATAATATACTTGCAACCAAATCATAAATTGATAATTGAACATCTGTTTTCAATTGATCAGGTGTTGGCGCGGTCTTGGAAGTTTTATAATCAACGATCAATAATGTATCCCCATCTGATTCTACAGCCTTATCTATAGCCCCAACTAACTTTATACCATCTCTAGTAGTAACATCCACAGAGTTTTCATTAAAACCAAATTTAATTTCAAGTCCTATTATTTTTTTTCCTAATTCAAACTTATCAATTCGGCGAGACACCAAATCAAAACCTTCTTGGTGAACACGCATGTCTTCAATACCTTCTTTAGCAGATATTTCAACATACTTTTTAATAATTTTCTTTTTATCTGTTTTAGTAAACTTACCTTTTTTCATCCATATTTGACCGGCTAACTCTAAAGACTCATGCACAGCCCGGCCCAATCTAAACGCTGGAGATGCTACTTTTGGTAAGTGGTCAACATATTGAAACCAATACTTTTGTAAACATTGTAAATAGGAACTAATTCTTGTTGCACTTAACTTAATTTCTTTAGCCATTTATTATTACCTTCCTTCGATAAAAAATACTTGCTGCTTTTAATCTACCTAATAAATATTTTCCATTATCTTCCCATTTTGAAATACACTTTAAAAGTTGTCTATATTCCTTACCAGTCAACATACCTTTAGCCGTGTTACAATCCTTACAACATAAAACTAAATTAGTTAATTTAGAATTACCACCCCTTGCAATTGGTACATCGTGATCTAAAGATATATTTTCCTGTGATAATTCCCCACTACAATAAACACAATTTTTATTACCATTTATTAATAAATTTTCTAAATCTTTTTTTGTAGCAGCTTCCTTTATACTACTAGCCTTAACAAGAGTTGATCTCCAACAGGTTGCTTTCCAAGCAAACCAATTATTATATTTCATTCTATAATAACTTTTTAATGAGTTAGCATTATGGTTCTTTGATTTCTTTCTAATTAATTTTTTCCTTTGTCGAGGACCATAAATCCAAAATCTTATTTGCTCTATAGGAAACCCCGTTAAATCTGCTATTTTCTTTGGGCCGTGGCCCTTTGCTCTTAAATCTACTACTTGTTGTTTCTCTTTTTTAGTCCATTTCTTGAGCGCATAAGAAATGTCTATCGGTGTGTGTTTAGCCATCAAACTATCCCCCTATTAAAATGTAAGAATCAAAAACTGATTCTCTAATTTAATAGTGGTTAGTTTAATCTTTTAAAAAAAATTAGATAGTTAGTTTATCAATCTCCTCTAAAACTTTTATTTGTTCTTTAGTCAAATCCTTCTTTTTAGGCATAACCATATTTAAATGTGCTATTATATCACCATTGGGTCCACCATTAAGCCCTTTTCCACCAGCACCCCTAAGACGAACTTGACCTCTGTCTCTCATTCCTTCTTTTATCTTCATTTTTATTTCTTTATTTCTAATCTCCACTCTACCCCTACCCTCACATTCTTCACAAGCTTCAATAATTCTACTTCCTCTACCTCTGCAATCAGGACATGTAGTAGTTGTTTGCATATAGACACCTTGCCCTTGCTTAACTTCCATCACGGTGCCCACACCATTACATTTACTACAAAATTCAGATGTTTTTGCTCCAGTACCATTACATTCAACACACACATCAACAAAATTAATATCTAATTTTATTTCACCGCCTAAAATAAATTTATTTAAGGGCACTTCAATCTGTATTTCGACTGAACCACCTTTTTTAGGAGCATTAGGATTAGGACGTCTTGAACCATGTCTATGCATTCTTCCAAACATATCAAATGGATTAAGACCATTAAAACCATACGGATTAAACCCACTCATAGGGTCATCATACTGCGCTCTCTTCTTAGGATCAGATAGAGTTCCATAAGCAACACTAATTTCTTTAAATTTCTCTTCAGCTTCCTTGTCTCCTGGATTTCTATCTGGATGGTACTCCAAAGATAATTTACGATAAGCTTTTTTAATATCTTCCTGAGAAGAATCTTTATTGACTCCTAATACTTTATACAGGTCCTTCGTCTCCACACTCAATTACCTCCCATTCAAATCCACAATTAGAACATTTATACAATACATAAGTATGAGTTGAATGTTCTTTATTTTCTACCTCATAACTCAATTCATTACAAGCAATACATTTATTTATATAATCTACCATACTTTTCATAATAAACCCCTTTATTCCTTCAACATATCTACAACATAACCTGAAATTTCAACAACGTCTTTCTTAAAAACCATGGACGTGGGTGCAAAAAGCTGATTACTTTTTAAATCTGGGTACTTTTTTGTAGCAAAAAGCACTTTAGAAACAGCAGGTAAGAACATTACTCCACTATTTGAATCATACAGATTAAACTCTCCATCTTTTTTACTAAAAAAACTTGGATCTAATTCATGATAAGTACCCTTTCTAGGAATAGTCATAAAATATAATTCTTCAGATATTTTAAACGCATAGTTTCTAGAAGGCATTAGCACCATACTAGGTGTTCCTATCTGTACACCATTTTCTTCTTGCTCAACTTCACTCATTTTTACCTCCAATCACTTTAAAATAGTCTACTTGTACTTCAGTCCAAAACTTCTTATCATACCCACCACAATGTCTGCATTGTCCAGGATAATCTCTTTCTTCTATATGACCATGTACTTCCACGAATGTTCCATGTGGCAATTCTCCAAGAGCGTCAGCACATTTAAAAGATGAAATCTTAATATATTGATATCCTTTGGAATCAACAGCAGGAACAGCAAGCCGGGCCTTAAACAACGTGGAATTATATTCTCCTACCATTTTTACATCTGGATTTTTTATTATACCTTTCAATCTTACAAAGTTTTCGCCTTCCATTTTACTCTCCTACCTCTAAATATTTCAATATAATATCTTTCGACAAATCAGAAGGATCTAACCCTTTACCTTCCCCATCAACTTCCGTAATAAAAACAGAAGCAACATTCATTTTGTTATTAAGATCCTTATACACACTAAAAGTACCTTTAACTCCGGCCATATCATTATCAAACATGGTTATGATGCCTTTCATAGCATAAGAACACAATAAATTACACTGACCTGGTGTAAGCTTACTTCCCATACACGCTACCACATTATATAAACCATACTCATGCATTTTCCAAACACTTTTCTGCCCTTCTACAACAATCAAAGGCATGTTTTCTCCATATTTCTTTGCATTATGTAGATTATATAAAACGTGATCTTTATCAAATCCATAAGTATGTATGTACTTCCTATCATCATCGACATTATGACGTATGTCTCTCAAACTATAACCTGCCAACATACCATTAACATCTCTTATTGGTATAATATCACGAATAATACCATCTTTATCAGTATAACCGCCTGCAACCTCAAAAAAATCCAACGTCTCATCTGAAAACCCACACTCAAAGAAATGATTAGATCTAAAAACCTTAAATTGATTTAAACATTCTTCAGTTACTATTGAATCACTAACATCTAGTTTTTTATTAAATCTTATAAATTCTTCTTTCTCTCTTCTTAATTGATACTGCAAAGATTTAAATGATAAATCACCTACATCACCAACCAAATTTTTTAAATAGTCTACAGCAGACACAAAATCAATATTAGTAACGGCTTGAATAAGCCCTATAATATCGTATCCATAAATTTCATGGCATCTTCTTGTAAAACATACCCAAGTTCTAGATTCTTTATTGAACCTAAACGCAGTAGTATTATCACCACCATGAATAATACAACAACCCCGTATCTCACGAGCAGTCTCACGATCTACCTTAAACCCCAAAGACTCAACCAAGTATCGTGGATCTACTACATTCTTCATATGTTTTAAATTTGTTCTAAAATCATCTCGTTTAGATGTCTTCATCATCATCATAATATGCACTACCCTCATTTATTACTTCGTCAAAACGTGTAAATGCTTGGTGTTTTATATCCACTTCCTTTATACGTAAACGATCTTTAAAAAAGTGATATCCTATTCCTTGTTCAGATGTTCCACCCCCTCTACGGCTGTCTCTAATAATAAGTTTATGTGAGCCAGCCTTTCTTGTATCAGTCTCAATCTCGTCATCTTTTTTACCCATCCAGTGCATGATTACATCACCATATCTTGCAATCTTATCACTATCTGCTATCTCCATATTTCTATTTAACTGAACAGCAGTTAGTGCAGGAATTTCTAAAGTTCCTGCAAGGTCTTTTAAAACCGTGGTTACATCTCCAAGTATTTGATACTCTTTACGCTCTCTATCAATAGAGCTTACATCAGGCTCTTTAAGATAATCAAATACAATTAACCCTAAGTTATGTTTAACTTTATATTTTTTATAAAGTGCGATCACTTTATCTACTGAATAACCTGGCATATATTCATGATATAATCTCCCATTTTCAACAACTTCGGAACATTTACTAACAATCTTTTCATAAGTTTCACTTGAATACCCACCATGAATTATCTCTCGCTCTCTAACATTAGCCAATGCTGCTACAGCCCTACTTCTCCATTGATTAAAAGACATTTCCGTATCTATATACAATACAGGAAGACCTACTATGTATGCAACATGTAAAGCTATATTTGTTAAAAAAGCACTTTTACCTTCCTTTAGCCGAGCAGCAACAATATGTAAAGTTGAAGGTATCATACCATCAATTTGATTATTTAAAATAGCGTAACCAGTATCAATACCACTCATTTTAACAGGCTTTTCTTTTCTTTCTTCTATATATTCTTTCAAACCATCTGCTAAGTCTCTAGGTTCAGTTATAGATTTACTATCTGTAGACAAATTTAAAATCTTATTTTCTACAAACCCAATTAAATCAGAACTTAACTTGCCGTCTTTAGCATTATCAACAAGATGTGTGGTGCTTTCCTTTAAAACTGAATATAATTTATATTTTGTGCTTGCTTCTAAAACAGAATTCAAATAAATATCGAAGTTTAAATCAGACACACCCATGTTATTTATGCTAACCACATAATCAGGACCACCTATAGCAGCTAAACAACCATCGGTTCTAGCTATATCTACCACCATAGACACGTCAAACTTTTCTACTCCTTTGTTTAATAAAGATTTCAATAACACAAATAAAGTCGCATGATCGGGGTGTAAAAAATCACGCACATCAGTCTTAGAAAGTATACTGTAAAAATTATTTATATCTTTAAATGAATAGTAAAGCAATGCACGCTCATCCTCTGGCTTGCAAAACATTTGTTTAAATTCTAATTCTTTCATCTACGCTCCTGTCTAATTTGATATAATTCGTTATCCCTTCTAGTCAACTCTCTTTTAAAAGACGCTATAAGCTCATGGATAGATTTATCTACTCCGTCCAACAACATAAGCTCATCTTTCATAGGTTCAATATCAGCCTGAAGAGTTACCAACTGCTCTACAGTAGCCATAAGATGCGCTACAGCATTAGTTTTATTCTTATAAACCCTCACCAATTCAGGAGTCAGCAAATTTGCAACAACTCCATCTATTATTCTCTTTTTTCTTACTATCTCTATCTTGGTCGTATTCATTTGATACCGCAAAAAAATTAAGTATTGCCCCAAAGCAATGCAAAACTGACTGATTTCCACACCGTCCGTGGTTTCCAATTTACGTATATCATATTGAAATATCTTATCAATAAAATCTCTATTAGGATCTATCTTTTCAAATGGTGTTTTATCTATCATGACGCTTCCTCATCATCTGATCGTTCTTCAAAAATTACGTACTGCCCTGTACACAAATAATCATGAAAAATTATTTCTCCCGTTTTGGGATCAACCGCTGTTACAAACTCGGTTTTCATGCCTAATTGTTTGCATTGAAAACTTAAATCACAGTACTTTTTCTCTCCAGTTATTGTACCATCTTTTAGCGGACAAAAATCAGAACAATCTTTATCTAGAATGTCTTTCTTTTTACCTGTGATTATTATATCAGACATACCCAACCTCACTTTTTAACGCCTTGTTTATTCTATTTAAAATAAACTTCTTACTTAATTTCTCATTGTAATTAAATCTAACTAAACACAATCTTTCATTCTCTTCTACATATTCCAATTTTAAATTGTCTCTTTTCTTTTGCTCAAAAAACCCACTCCTTGAGCCATGAAAATGCTTAACAAATTCAAAATGCTGACGACCTTGAATTTCAATCAGCACTCCAAGGTCTTTTATAAAAATATCAAAAAATAATTTTTGACCTTTATATCTTAAATACCATTCGCTTATAATAATATTGTGGGGAAATAATTTTTCTATTATTTCAAGGACATCATTAGCTTGCTTGCTCATCGTAGTATTTCCTCAAACCTAATAAATCAATAATCTCCTCACGTAGTTCATTACACATATTTTCATCTTCAACTAAATAATCTTTAGCGGCCCACAAACCATTAGCAAAATTCTTATCTTTGTATTTATACCACGATCCTAATTTCTCAATAAGTCCTAATTGTTCACCCAAAGTTAAAATCTCCCACGGCACATGATACCCCTCACCGTAGATAAGTGGTACTTCCGCATCACGAAACGGTGCTGCAAGTTTGTTTTTTCTTACATGAAAACTAGTTTTATGCCCCACAACCTCATCAGTTACTGGAACAACAATCCTAGAATTTTTAAATTCCCCGCCTTTTACCGCTATTCTTCCAGTCGCATAGAAATCTAATGCTTGGCCGCCAGTTGTCGTGGTAGGGTCACCATAACCACCAATCTTAGATCTAATTTGGTTTACAAAAATTAATAATGTGTTTGTCTCACTAGCTACAGGTGAAAGCTTTCTTAGTGCTTTAGACATAAGCCTGGCCAATAATCCAATAAAATCATCACCAATTGCAGCTTCCGATTCGGCTTTTGGAATCAAAGCAGACACACTATCCACTACGGCAACATCAATTTCTCCTGTCTTCATTAACATTTCAAGAGCATCTAGGTTATCGTCCCCTGCAAAAGCTTTTATGGTTACTAATTTTTCTAAATCTACACCCATATTTTCAAATAATTTAGGATCTGCTGAATGCTCTGCATCTACAAAAACACACTGCATTCCTCTTTTCTGTGCCTGTGTTATAACACTCATAGCTAAAGTAGTTTTACCACCACTTGGAGGACCATACACTTCATATACTCTTCCAAAAGCCATACCGCCACGGCCCAAGGCTGCATCGAGAGACAGGCTTCCTGTGGACACTGTCTTTACCACCAACTCAGCTTGGTCTGCCATAACACCTATAACTGCGCCATATTTCTTTTTAATAGCTGCTTTAGCAGCCGTCATGGTGCTATGAACTATTTTCTTCTTCTTTTTCTTCGCCATTAAAATTTTTCTCCTTTGACTTCTCCATATTTTCTATAATTTTATCTATATCAAAACCTATTCCTTCTTCTCCATGAATCTTAATATATTCTTTTATACACGCATCTTGAGCTTTCTTTGATCTAATCATACTTTCCAAATCTTTCTTTCTATTCATAATCTGAACAGCTTTATCCGTAATCCATCCACAATTTTCTTGCCCAAAAATTCCAAAATGTAAAGGCATAGTAAAATTAAACTCAACGTTATACTTAAAAACTGTATTAATTATTTCCCCACACTCTACTAAAGCTTGTTCCTTGGTTAAATCCGTTGATTCCATACGTGCTTCTACAAATCTTTTTGCTATAGCTCTAGCAACACCTTTTCTTCTAAATGGAACAGCCAAACCTGGATGATAACGAACAAACAAAGCATCAAATAGATCAATTAAATCTGATGACTTTTCTATTTTTGGATATGTATAATGAGATTTAATTACTTTATAACCTTGCTTTTCTAAAAATCTTTTACAAACCCCTGTAAGCTCACCATAACCTGATTCAAAAAGATCACACTGTTCTAAATTATTCACAGCTTTTTTTATACTATCAACCAATTCTTTCACTAACTTCTCCTTTTAATTGGGGTAAGCAAAGAATTCTGATTTTCGTGAATAGCAGAATCAAATATTAACGCAGAATCTTCATCACTACACCGCAACACCAAATCATCACCAGCTATGGCGTCTATAGTTTGCTTTAAAAGTCTACCATTTAAATCAGCTATAAACTCTTTATCATAATCAAGTTCCCCATCATATTCAAAGTCGGTATTCTCACTAAATATCCTCATTTTCTTATCTTTTATATGCATAGTTATTCTACAATTATCATCTTGATCTAAAATTTCTTGAATAGGAGCTAAAGATGCAGACATAGCTTTTTTATTTAATAATATAGTATCAGTAAACGAGTCCAATGCAGATTTATATTTTGGATATTCATGGCCAATATTCTGTGACCCTTCAATATAAACATTTCCAAACTTGGCCCTGATTTTTGAATCATCAACCTCAATAAATAACTGAGTATCATCAGCTGGAAGTGCTTTGGACAACACATTCATAAAATCATGTTTTGAAGTAAAACTATCAACTTCGGTATCAGTTTTAATTTTATATTCGGATAACATCACACCAGTTGTTCCAACAAAATTGACATGTTCTTCATCAAAATCAACCCTCATACCTTGAAGAGGCCCTCTAACTTCTCCTGGATCTATAGCATATAAAACTTTTGTAATTGCAATTTTCATTGTGTGGGAATTCAAAATAATATTTGCATTCCCAAATCTGTCAGGACGTGCAATAGCAGTGTCCCACAAATCTAATCTAAGTTTGTTCTTAGAAGTAGAACCATCTTCGAATTTATAGTCTATAAAAATATTAAGAGCATTTTTTGTAGTCTTGATTCTTGCTCTATCAGAACCAAAAATCCCATTCCATGGCTGAAATGGGAGTATAAATGAATATAAGTTGTTTAAAACTATAGAGGTAATACCTTCATTTTTTATTTCACTTGTATCAGAATAATATTCTATGGCTACATTACCATTATTAGACAAAAATAATACCTTATTGTCTTTAGCCTCTATTAAAATTCTTCCTTTAGTATCTGTTGTATTTCGCACCGCAGTAAGTGCCAACAGTTTTACAACATATTGCAGTTCTTGTACATCAATATTAAATTCCATACCCTCTTCCTTTCACTTAATTTTTTTCTTTACCTTGTCCACTATATTATACTACAAAAAACAACTTTTGTTAAGTGGTAATATAAATATAATCACTATTTTTAGTTTGTCAAGTCACTTTTTTTATTTTTTTATAATTTTTTATAATAAAAACATAAGCATTAAATATTATTTGTCAAGTTTTTTTTAAAAAAAATTATAAAATATCTAAACCATCAGTAGTACCTACCACAATTGAATCCATTTTAATGGCTGTTATAGACGCTTGTAAATCATCTTGTGTGCTCATAAAATATTTAGCACGTATCAGCGCAGGAAAATCAACGTATCTTCCTGACGCCACTATAGAAGCAGGAAAGTCCTCATATGGGTATGAAGTTACATAATCTATAGCAAGTCTTATGGCCTCATCAACACTTTCAAATCTTGATGTATCATATAACGATTTAATCTTATGTAATTTTCTTTTTATACCTATAGCTGTATTAGCTGGAACGTAGGATTTTAAATCCAAAATCCATCTATCAATTCTATCTCGCTTCCATGCAGAATCTCCAGACGTACTATAAAAATAATCTTCTACAATAGATTTAAATGACAACTCGACGGTCTCAAATCCTTGAACAATCCCCATGTAATTAAGATTATATACTTTTTCTTTATTTTTAACTATATCGAAATGGTAATCATCTATTGCTGTCGCATGTACATATGCAGATAAGTCACTATGTGCTGGTATTCCAGTAATATATGCACCTAAACTTGCCACGCTTGTAAATATCGAAAAACTAATTGGAAATCTATCTTCGTATAAGTAACTGTTGACAGTAATATTTGCTAACAAAGGAAGTTTATCAATAAAAGTATAAGAATTTGTAAACCCTACACTTGCCTCTAAATTAGAAATACCAGTGTCATATCTTTTGCCTAATAAAATGGCTCCTAAATCACTCTTATATACACACCTTATATATGCAGCTAAATCTCTAGGTTCAGACCACATACACGAAGGATTTATTACTGCCGACAAATCATGGTGTTCCATAGTAGCTACAGACACAACAGAAGTTAATCTAATAGTTTTAGGATAAATACTTGCAGGTAAGTCCCCAACTACACCTATAGCATTTAGATAAGCCGAAAGATTTGCAGATGGAATGGGATGTATAATAGCTCTTATATCACCAGCTTCCCACCCCCTAACTATAGCTGACAAATCACGAGGAACTTGTGTAGCAACTACGGCTCTTATATATGCAGACAAATTTTTTAGATATCTAACAGCGTTTATTGTAGCTTGAAGATCATAAGCACCATAAACACCATTAAGGTAAGTCGGTAAATCTAATATTTGCCACCCATATATATTAGCACCAAGATCTTTAGGTCTTACAGGGAATACATATGCTGGTAGATCATTAAGATAAGTCGCCCTTACTATAGCAGACAAATCATCATAAGCTACACCAGTAGCGTACGAAGATAAATTAGCTTCTACTTCTCTAGCCCAAGCTCTCAAAGGATATACTGGTAAATCCACCCAAGGATGCATGTCTACATAAACAGGCAAATCTTTATATTGAAACATTGTCATCCGGGCTGATAAATCAGAAACTTGCCAACCATATATATCAGCTAAAAGTGTTTTCATCGGCCATACTTTTAAATATGCTGGTAAATTAGAAGGAGGTACTGGATTTATAACAGCATTTAATCCCTGATAACTCATAACTCTTATAAAACCAGGCAAATCTTTTTCAACAAACCCATGTATAGAAGATGGTAGATCTCCGTATGATTGAGAAATAACATCTATATAAGCAAGAAGATCCGCCGGAGAATGCATTCCTATAAAAGCAGACAAATCACTATCACCACTGTATGTACCATAAATAAAACCACAAATGTCCGCACTTGTACTTGTTGTAGGCCTAAACCACTCAGCAATATAAGCTCCCAAATCTCTTATACCACCATACGTACATCTACCTTTAAGTATTTGCACACCATAAACACTATAACCAACTACATATGTTACACATTCTTTTAAATATGTATATGTATAATCATGAAAAGGACCACTTATATCTTCTAACGCATTTATGGACGCTTGTATATTACCCACACTGCTATAAGAAGGTCTAACAGCCCAATTAAGTGTAACATCTCCAAATTTTTGTGGGGTATACGTACCAGGATAAAACTTAAAAATAAGATTTCTCATATCCTGTGTTGTATAGTTGTCTATTATAGCCATATTATTCCTATTAGTTACCTGGTTTTAACCAATCTGCTATTAGTGCGTTTGTACCACTTGTTGGATATAAAGCTACTGCATAATGATTTTCATTATAATCAGTAGGTATATCAAATGTTCCACTTACCCCGGACGAAATAACTCCACCTACATATTCACCAGTACTTCTTCTATAAAGCCTTACTGGTATACCTGATGCACCTGTACCCGCTACTTGCGTGTGTCCAGAACACATAAATCTATTTAAAAAAGTATAAGTATCACTAGTGCCATACTGCCCACTAGAAGTTGCAATTACATACCAACTATAACTAATTGCAGTAGGTGTAGACATATAAGTCGATACATATTGACCACTCTGAGTACCAGATATTGTTTCTATCTGACTATCATCATACGCATCATAAAAAGTAGCATCATAAATATAACTTGAATCCAACCCAGTTAATGTAGTAGTTAATTGTAACTGATGAGCTAAACCATACATAGTAGAATAAGGTACAGGTATTGGATTACTAAAAATAAATGTAATCGTTCCATAATAATTAAATGTAACTAAATCATTCCAATCACTATAATATGTAGCTTTAATCCAGGCAGCTGAACGAGCTATATTAGATATACACACTTCATCAATAATTCCAGGAAAATAATCTGAACTAGCTCCTCTCATACCAATATAATCGTAAGTACCACCAGGAACAATATTTCCATTAGATAATGTCTGTGTATCATAGGAACCATTATCAATATTGCCATCAAGATAGTAGTTAATTGTGGGTGAGACACCGCCCGTATAAACAGCAGTAATTTGATGAAACACATCATCACTTACAGTAGTACTACCATCCCGGCGGACTGAATCAGCGTCATCTCTGACTATAAGCCGCATTTTCCCCGCATATACCCTAAATTCTACTCTATCTCCATTATTTTCATAATTGCTATAAAGATATGTATTATTAACCGAATCACTAGTTTTAAATACAGCAGACCATGTCATATCACCAGTTCCCGGATTAAGATTGCTACTAGAATCAATTCTTATGCCTTGACTACTGCCATTGAACTCTATAGCTTTTCCTATTTTTCCAGTCACCAAATCATCAGAAATCATAGATCCAACAGAGGTTCCATGATTAATATTTTTTGTAGAATCTAACACAGCATCAGTACCGCCAGAAGGGTCTTGAGACATGTGCCAGACACCTACAAAATTATCATCCCAAACATTTTGTGCTACGGCATCTCCAGTATCTCCTACATAGGTTGTATTACCAGATGTTGTTGCATCATAATATAAATACAATTCAGTATCTGTGCCAGATGTTATTGTGGGAATTTTTACCCACAAATTAGCTTCTTCATTTTCATAATCCCATCTTTCTATCTCAGTGAACAAAACATTATCATTTGAATCAGTAATCGCTATCTTCTTCCTATTATCCCAACTACTTCCTGGAGGACCTTGTGGTAATATGAAATTTGAAGTATATTTCGCTACACCTTTTAAAATATTTAATTCACTTATATAACCATTTAACTCTTCCCCAGGATAAGGTGTCTCTGCAATATAAAGAGGTTCCGCACAATCTACTATAGAATCTCCAGTACAATCATATCCAGAACCAACTTTAAAACCATTAATATATATATTAATTTCATTTCCATATCTAACAACGGCCATATGATACCATACTCCTGTACTAGCAGACCAACTTGGATTATAGCTATCAGTCCAATCTCCTGTAGAAGTAGCATATTTGAATCCTAAAGTACCAACACCGTCATAATGAAAATGCCAACCTCTATCAGATGCATCACTTGAGCGCTGACATATTAATGCTTGAGAAGAAATAATACTAGTAAAATTTATCCAAAATTCTATTGTAAAATCTTCTGAACCAAAATACCAATCAGAACTATCTGGTACAGTTAAATAATCACCACTACCATCAAAATAATATGCACCACCAAACTTACCCGTTGAAGAATATATTTTAGGATTTCCAAGAAATGTAACAACATGTTCACTATCAGATCGATCTCCTTCAAAACGTAACAAAAGTTTTGTATATGAATCTATTTCGTATGGTGTTGTCTGAGGAGTGAAGTTAGAAGTCCACCTGGCTATTCCTTTAGATATTCTTATCTCAGACATATGTCCTTTTGAAACAGTAGCCCCATAACACATAATATAAACATCTCTACTAGGATCATTAAGCGCCTCACTACCCATGTTATATGGAGAATCTGTTACTTCCACACCGTTTATAAAAAAATGTGCATTTGATCCATTTCTAACTGCTGCCATATGATACCAAGTATTAATATCCAAGTCAACTGAATTAAAGGCTTTTGCATAATATGTAGTTGGATCAGATACTTTACTATATGAAAAATATATAGTAGTTACAGACTTATCGTAACTAAAATGCCAGCCCCTTGCACTTGGCGCTAAATTTCTATTTATAAAATATGTTTGAGAAGAAAACGCACCGTCGGACTTAAACCACCAATCAACTGTAAAATCTCCAGCTCCAAAATCAAAATCATTATGGTCTGCTATACTTAAATAATCACCACTACCATCAAAATACATACTTCCCAGCATACCACTTGCTGTTGTAGAATATAAATTAGGATTACCGTTTGTAGTTACTACGTGTTGAGAATCAGATGCATCACCATCCATATGCAAAAGAAAAACAGTCCCACTTTCTGCTGTAGTAGGAGTCAACTCAGTAAAAACATCAGTGGCATCAAATCCAGTTTGTCCTGTACCAGAAGATAAAGTAATAGCTATAGGAAAATTAGTAAGATCTTCATCTATCTTTGAATTATCAATAATTAATTTATATGCATTATTAAATCCAGCTAAAGACATATCTGTCTCCTTATTATATGTTTATATCAACAACATCTTCTTGTTGAAGATATTCGTTTGCTGCTCCTTTAGTAGTGGTAGAATAAGCATCAACTAATGTTCTATCTGTCATTTCTAACAC
>JGI10211J34971_10001846_pt1 | contig 17427 bp, 12 predicted proteins | sample Etolagsediment_FD_34971 | JGI IMG/M metagenome (IMG submission 34971) | reverse complement strand
CCACATTATCCTTTCCCACCTTGCTTCCCGGCTCCGCCAGTCGATAGTGTCCTCGACTTTCGGCATTTCAGCTAAGTGCACGCTTTCAGCATCCCGCGACTTGAATCTCATTGCTGCCCACGTCTCTTCCGCCGTGTGAACTAATATAGGCGCCAGAATCCGAACCAGGCAGTCAAGAATTTTATGCATCGCTGTTTGGCCGCTTTGCCGGGACAAACTGTTGGCTGTATCGCAGTACATTCTGTCCTTGAGCACATCCATATAGATACTGCTCATCTCGATAGTGCAGAAATTATATATGAGCGAAAAAACTTTATGGAATGCAAAGCTCTCGTAAGCCTGCCTAACGTTCGTAATCAGCTTTTGCAACTGCTGCATTGCCCACTTATCTATCTCAAACATATTATCGTAAGCTACTGCTTCTTCACTCGGGTCAAAATCATTGATATTGCCCAGCAAGTATCTAAGCGTATTCCTGATTTTCCTGTAGGCATCCTGCGTCCGTCCTATCAGCTCGTCGTTGCAGCGTATATCTTCCTGGTAATTTACACTTGCCACCCACAGCCGCAGAACATCCGAACCGTATTTGGCCACCTCCTTCTGCGCATTAACGTAGTTCCCCAGTGACTTCGACTGCTTAATTCCATTCTCATCAACAGTAAAGCCGTGTGTCAGGACGCTTTTGTATGGCTCTTGCCCCATCGCTCCGAGGGCCGGCAGTAGTGACAGTTGAAACCACCCCCGGTGTTGGTCCGAGCCTTCCAGATATAAATCAACCGGCACCGGCCAGCCAATTTTTTTAGCTGCGCTGTACCAGCTACAGCCCGACTCGAACCAAACATCAAAAATATTCTCTTCCTTCTCCAGGCCGTCGAAATCAAAGCCCTTCGGCAATTCAAAATCCTCACCGAGAATCTGGCGAGGTGAATCCGTAAACCAACTGTCGGAACCGTGCTTGGCGATATGCCTGGCCACGGCTAATACAGATTCTTTTGTCATCAGGGTTTGCCCATCAGAGTTCACGAAGACCGGTATGGGTAATCCCCAGCTCCTTTGCCTGCTGATGCACCAGTCAGGCCGGGATTCCAGCATCCCCTCAATCCGCTTTTGACCCCACCCAGGAATCCATTTTACATTCTTAACGCTCTCCAGCGCCAAATCACGCAAACTCTTTCCTACGCCGGGCAATTCTCTGTCAACACTGATAAACCATTGTTCCGTCGCCCTGAAAATCACCGGCCCTTTGCTCCGCCAGCAATGCGGATAGCTGTGTACAATTTCACCTTCAGCGAAGAGCAGTCCCTTTTGCCGCAGATTCTCGCTTATGTCCCCATCTGCCTCCAAAACATTTTTCCCGCGCAGCCAGCCCGGCACCGTATCATCATATCGCCCATCGTCCATCACCGGAGAATAAACCGCCAGCTTATATTTTTGCCCTGACAGATAATCCTCAAGGCCGTGCCCGGGCGCAATATGGACAAGTCCCGTCCCGTCTTCGGTAGTAACGTAATCGGCCCCGATTACCATAAAAGCATCCTTATCCGTCGGATTATTTTCTACAAACGGATGCAAGTACCGCAGCCCTTCAAGCTCGCTGCCCCTGACCGTCTTTTCACTGACGCTGTATTGTCCTTCTTTCAAACCACCTGCCGCAACCACCGCACCGAGCCGCTCAGTTACCAATATCGAGACAAACCTACTGCCGTCTTTTTCGTAACTTATCGCCCTATAATCCAGTTCCGGATGCACAGCCACCGCCAGATTAGCTGCCAGTGTCCACGGGGTCGTCGTCCATATCATAAAGCAAACTTGCCCTTCATCGGCCTGTTCCTGCGTAACCAGACCAAGTTCTATTAACCGCCCAATGCTTTCTTTAGCGACTGGGAAATTCACAAAGATACTTGGGGACGAGATGTCTTTGTACTCAAGCTCCGCCTCCGCCAGTGCCGTCTCACACTCAATCGACCAATGAATCGGCTTCAATTGTTTATAGACCAGACCCTTATCGACCAACTCGGCGAATACCTCCATAATCCCCGCCTCGTACTGCGGTTTAAATGTAAGATAGGGATTCTCGAAATCGCCGAATATTCCAAGCTCCTGAAACTGCACGCTTTGAATTTTAACGTACTTGCTGGCGTACTTCATACACTCCCTGCGGATATCGAGCTTGCTTTCTTCGCGCACTTTATCCCCGAGTTCTGCCACCACCTTTGATTCAATCGGCAGACCATGACAGTCCCAGCCCGGCACATAAGGCGCATCGAAACCCGTCATAGTCTTATACTTGACGACAAAATCTTTGAGTACCTTGTTTATAACGTGACCCATATGAATATCGCCGTTAGCGTAGGGCGGCCCATCGTGAAGCGTGTACAGCGCAGCTCCTCTCCGTGCCTCCCTGATTTTGGCATAGATATTCTTCTTCGCCCATTCTTTCCGCAATTGCGGCTCACGCTGAACCAGATTCGCCTTCATAGAAAAACTGGTCTTTGGCAGATTCAGCGTATCCCGATAACCCTTATTTTTCTTGTCCGACATCAAAAAATCCTCAAAAGCACACAAATAGCAAAACAAGTATATTAAAATTACCACAGCCAACTGTCAAGAGCATCTCGTTGCCTATTTTTCCGACTTTGTAGGAACCACAAACACATTAACCACCAGACGACAAAAGCTTTTGCATTCGGTCGAAAAAAGTTATACTGTTGCCGGAGATATTGCTATGTTCAAAGATAGAAAAGTTGTTGTGGTAATGCCGGCCTATAACGCAGCTGGCACGCTTCGTAATACCCACGAGGAGGTTATGGCCCAGGGTATCGTGGATTTGGTCATCGTTGTTGACGATGCCAGCAACGACCAAACCTCTGCCATTGCCGCCCAACTGCCCAATACTATCGTCCACACTCATACCAGCAATCTCGGCTACGGCGCCAATCAAAAAACCTGCTACTCCCTCGCACTCCAGCACGGTGCCGATATCATTATTATGGTTCATCCCGATTATCAATACACGCCGAAGTTGATACCCGCAATGGCCTCTATGATTGGCAACGACCTTTATCCCTGCGTGCTCGGCTCAAGAATCCTCGGAGGATACGCCTTGAAAGGAAAAATGCCGCTTTGGAGATACATTGCAAACAGATTTCTTACCTTTGTAGAAAATATTCTCACCGGTGCAAAACTCTCCGAATACCATACCGGCTACCGGGCCTTTTCCCGTAAGCTTCTGGAGCAGCTTCCCCTCGAAGCCAATTCTGACGATTTCGTATTTGATAATCAGATGCTCGCCCAGGTTTTGTGGTATGGTCACACCATTGCCGAGGTGAGTTGTCCAACCAGATATTTCTCCGAAGCTTCCTCAATCAATTTTTGGCGCAGTATTAAGTATGGTTTTGGTTGTCTGTGGACCGCTTTGAAATTCCGACTGGCCAAATGGAATCTAATCAAATCGAAGTTGTTCCTCCGCGTTCCCAGGCCCGAAGCAGTCTCCGGGGAACCATCTTAAATAGATGGATAAATCGCAGAACAAACATTGGGTTTATTTGATTTACCTGACTCTCGCACTCGCCACCCTCGTCGTTTATTGGCAGGTGCACAACTATGGGTTCGTCAATTACGACGACCCAACCTACGTCAGCAAAAACCAAAACATTCAATCCGGCATCACATGGGAAAGTCTCAAGTGGGCTTTTGCCACAGGCCACGCCGGCAACTGGCATCCTTTGACCTGGATTTCGCATATGTTCGACTGGCAGTTGTTCGGCGCTAATGCCGGCTGGCACCATCTGACCAGCTTATTTCTACATATAGCAAATGCTCTGCTGCTCTTTGCGGTTCTCAAGCGAATGACAAACACACTTTGGCGCAGCGCTTTTGTTGCAGCGGCCTTCGCCCTCCACCCGCTTCACGTCGAGTCCGTTGCCTGGATAGCCGAACGCAAGGATGTTCTAAGCACCTTCTTCTGGATGCTGACAATGGCTGCATATCTGCGCTATGTGCAGCGCCCGGGGCCGGTTCGATATCTGTCAGCGCTTCTGTTCTTTGCTATGGGCCTTATGGCCAAACCCATGCTTGTAACTTTACCGTTTGTGCTGCTGCTTTTGGACTATTGGCCTCTTGGCCGTCTTCAGTTTGGACAAAACGTTAAGCATCTTGGTCGGCAGAGGAGCAAATCCACTAATGCTGTCTCACAACGGCAGCCTTTGTATCACTTGCTTTGGGAAAAAGTTCCATTTCTTGCGATTTCAGCAATCTCAAGTGTTGTTACTTTTCTTGTTCAGCGAAGTGCAGGCTCCGTAGCTCCGATTGAAGCGTTGCCTCTCATAGTTCGTATTGCCAATGCTATTGTTTCTTACCTAACGTATATCCAAAAGATGATTTGGCCCAGTCGGTTGGCAATGTTTTATCTGTATCCCGACAAAACCGATTTAATCTGGCGGGCAGCAGCCTTTGCCCTTCTGTTGGGGTTCATCACCGTTGCAGTGGTTTGCCTGATGCGCCGCCGCAAATACCTGTTCACCGGCTGGCTCTGGTACCTCGGAACCCTTATACCTGTCATTGGCCTGGTTCAGGTCGGAGAGCAGGCCTTCGCTGACCGCTACACCTATGTACCACTTGCGGGATTGTTCATTGTCATTGCCTGGGGTGTCCCCGACTTGCTGGCGAAATGGCGATTTCGAAAACCTGCCCTTGCCGCCTCAGCGATAGCAGTTCTTCTTGCCTTGTCGATATGTGCCCACCGCCAACAGCGCCATTGGCGTAATACCACAACCCTTTGTGAGCATGCCTTCGAAGTAACCCGGGACAATTACGTGGCCCACTTCTGTATAGCAGGTGACTTCCTCCAGAAGGGTAAAAACGATCAGGCTATTGCGCATTATAGCCATTCCTTGCAAATCAAACAAAATTACTTCATAGCCCTTAGTGGCCTGGCAGCAGCGCTTTGCAGCCAGGGCCAGACCGACCAGGCTGTCGAATACTATACCAAGGCCATCCAACATAAACCTGACTGGGTATTTCCTATCAATAATCTGGCCTGGATTCGGGCTACGCACAAGCAGGCCAAATTCCGCAATCCTGAAGAAGCTGTCCGCCTCGCCGAGCGAGCTTGTCAGCTCACCAAATACAGGAACCCAACCATCTTGGATACCCTGGCCGCTGCTTACGCCGCAGCGGGTAGATACACCGATGCTGTGGCCACTGCCCAAAAGGCCTTGGAGCTGGCACAATCCTCGAATGAGGAACTGCCGGAAAAAATTCAAAACCGCCTGCGTTTGTACAAGGCCGGTCGCCCCTACATCCAGCCTTAGCACCAAAAGTATCCTCTCATTCAGGATTTCGATACCGATAAACAAACGCTCTATATCAAATACACTCAAGACTCTTGACAGTGCAGCTTACAACAAATAAAGTTGTCTGCAATGACAAAGAATCTCTACATAATTGACGGCCATGCACACATTTATGCCGCCTATTATGCCCCTATGCGTCAGAGGTTGACCAGCCCAGCCGGCGAGCCAACCAAAGCCACCTACATCTTCACAACTGCACTCTTAGGCCTCATTCAGCGTCAAAAACCCGATATGCTCGTCGTGGCGATGGACAGCAAAATCCCAACGTTTAGAAGCGAAATTTACGCCGAATACAAAGCAAACCGCCCGCCGATGCCAGACGATATGCCTCAACAAATAAACCGAATTGAGCAGATTCTCGACGCGATGAACATCCCTATGTTGCGCCTCGATGGTTTCGAGGCCGACGATATTATAGGCACTCTCGCCAAAAAAGCTGTCGCTGACGGCAATGACGTCTTTATTTGTTCGAAAGACAAGGACATTCTCCAGTTGCTCGACGACCACATTAGCACCTTCAATATCAAGACCGACACCGCAGCTAATGTTACCTCGATGGTTGAAAAAATGGGAATCACACCTGCTCAATTTGTAGATGCGCTTGCGCTACAGGGTGATACCTCGGACAATGTCCCCGGCGTACCCGATGTTGGTCCAAAAACCGCCCTCGATTGGATACGAAAGTACGGCTCTATCGAAAACCTTTATAGGCACATCGATGAAATAAAAGGCAAACGCGGTGACAATCTCCGCAGGTTCAAAGATATTCTCACGTTGAGCAAAACCCTGGTAACTATTGACTGTAACGTCCCGCTGGAAATTGATTACGATTCATTATCTCTAAAAGAATTCAACGAGGCCGAACTCGCTCAGATTTTTACTGAACTCGGCTTTAATCGCCTGCTTTCGCAGTTGGGCCTACAAAGCCCATCGCCTGGTAAACCGGCACAGCCGGTTGACTTAAAGACTGCCCGCGACTTATCAAGACCCGCTTCAACAAAAACAGTCACTCACGATTATCAACTTGTGGACACGCCGAAAAAATTCGATGGGTTTCTGGTCAACCTCAAAAAGCAAAAATTGTTCGCTCTTGATACCGAGACAACCTCTATTTTCCCCTGCCGCGCAGACCTTGTCGGCATTAATTTCTCGTGGCAGCCGCGAAAGGGCTTTTATCTTCCTGTAAAAGCCCCCCTGGGTTCCAGGTATCTTGACCTCGATATCGTACGCCGGAAACTCGCACCAATACTTGCAGACGAAAACGTAAAAAAAATCGGTCAGAACATAAAATACGATATGCTCGTCCTCCAAAACGCCCGAATGCCTGTAAAAGGTGTTCACTTCGATACGATGGTCGCTTCTTATTGTCTCGACCCGCAGCGCGGCAGTCACTCAATGGATGCAATGGCATTGGATTTCTTAAATTATGAATGCATCCCAATATCAGCCCTTATCGGCAAAGGCAAAAACCAGCTTACATTCGATATGGTCGATACTTCCGCCGCTTGTGAATACGCCGCCGAGGACGCCGATATAACTTTTCAGCTTTACGATTATCTAAAGAAGCGTCTCGATAAACAGCCGTCGCTCAAAAAGTTGTTTGAAGAAGTTGAAATGCCTCTCGTCTCTGTGCTCGCTGCTATGGAATACAATGGCGTCTCGCTCGACATCGCACTATTAAGAAAAATGTCCGGCGAACTCACCGAAACACTCAAAGAGCTGACCGATAAAATTCACGAACACGCCGGCTCCGTCTTTAATATCGATTCCCCGAAACAGTTGGCTGAGATTCTTTTTGACAGACTCGGTCTCGAATCGATTCGTATCGGCAAAGCCGGAAGAAGTACCGACGCAGCGGTACTTGAACAATTAACCGGCCAGCACTCCATTATCAAACTGATTCTTCAGTACCGTACGCTAAGCAAACTCAAAAACACCTATGCGGACAAGCTCGGCTCACTTATAAATCCGCGAACAGACCGAGTGCACGCATCCTTCAATCAGACTATTACCGCCACCGGCAGATTAAGTTCCAGCAACCCCAATTTGCAGAATATTCCCATCCGCACCGAACTCGGCAGGAAAATTCGTGCAGCTTTTGTCCCTAAGAGCAAAGCAGATTGCATCCTCAGCGCCGATTACTCCCAAATTGAACTGCGCCTGCTGGCGCATTTTTCAAAAGATAAAGCCCTTAGAGCTGCCTTCGCCGCCGACCAGGACATTCACGCCTTTGTTGCCTCACAAATTTACGGCGTCTCAATTGAAGACGTAACCGGCGAAATGCGCTCAAGCTGCAAGGCCGTCAACTTCGGAATCATTTACGGCCAGGGCCCGTTCGGACTGTCACGCGCGATTGGAATAACTCAGGCCGACGCAAAGAAATTCATTGACGATTACTTCGCACGTTACAGTTCAATCCGTAAGTTTATGGATAGCGTAATAGACGCAGCCAAACGAACCGGCTATGTTGAAACCGTTTTGCATCGCCGCCGAAAAATCCAGAACCTCAACAGCAAAAACGCTAATAAACGCGCCCAAGCCGAGCGTTTTGCTGTCAATACCGTTATTCAGGGCTCAGCCGCCGATTTAATAAAGGTTGCTATGCTCAACATCCAGCAAAAAATCGAAGCCGAAAATCTCCCCGTAAAATTGATTCTGCAAATCCACGATGAGCTTGTTTTCGAATTACCAACTAAGGAAGCTGAAAAACACGCAGAGTGGATTGCCCACGAAATGACCACTGCCATCACATTCGATGTCCCCCTGAAGGTTGATATAACCTACGGCCCGACCTGGCTAACCGATAGTTAACAGCTCTTACGGCATAATAGGTTGCAGATAATACACCCACAGTGCTGCTACTTCCCGCAAAATATATTTCGGCATCTCCGTAAGAACGTAACTTTCTTTCGCAGGCACGGTATAAACCTCCCATCGCCGACGCTGGTACGTCATCTTGATTCGTGGCAAATGGTAAAAGTGACTGACCGCAATCACGCGCTTAATCCCCAGCCGCTCGAACATCTGACACGTATTCTTCACCGTGGCTTCGGTATTCACGCCTTCTTTATCAAGCACGATTGTCTTTTCCGGGACACCTAATTCGATAGCCATCCTCCGCATCGCCTCCGTCTCATGCACTGCCCCGTCACCAGGCCCACCGGAAAAAATCACCCATTTAACCAGACCATCAGAGTATAGTTGACATCCCGTACGTACACGGTCCGCCAGAGCATCGGAAACTCTCCCATCAGCATAGACCCGTGCGCCGAAAACTACGACAGCATCCGCTCGACGACGGTAATCCGTCTTACCAAAGCAAAACATCTGCCCCAACGGAAAACCCACCAGGCACGCGGCTACCGTAGCAACGAAGACAATTTTTGTTAGTAGAACTTTCTTCCCCTGTAATTTTCCTTTCTCTGCCACAAGAGCAACAAGAACAATCGTGATTGCCGTACTCACAATAAGAGAAAACGCCACCGGAAATCCAGCGGTAATTGTCCCTCGGCCAAGCAATACGTAGAAGTTGACCACATTCTTGACGGTAGTGACAAGCAGGATACCGACCAACCCCAACGTCAATAAGCGCCGCCAGCGGGACAGGATAGGGCGTATAGAATATGCAACGAGAGAGATAGACACAACGGCCAAGAATAGCCGCGACGCAAATGTCTCAACCGGACGAAAATCAATCCACCAATGGTTCGAGTCGAAACCCGGATAACGAAACTCTCCCAGGATATTCAGTAACGAAAACCCGCCAATGAAAACTGCCAGTCCGCGACTAAACGCCAAAAGCAACATGCGCCTAACAGTCAGCCGCTCATATTCCATTTTCCTATGCACACCAACTTTCCCAGAACTTACTTTTGTCGCCAAGTGCTTCCTTCCACCGCCGCAGCTCGTTACCCAGCCGTTTCACGGTCTTAGCATACTTGGTGTCATCAGCCAGATTTTTAAGCTCCCACGGGTCGGCCTGCAGGTCGAACAACTGTCTCGTCCGTTTGCCTTTCACCAAGTACTCGATGAGCTTGTAACGCTCGTCGCGCACGCCTCGCTGAATATCTTTGTAAGCAAAGAACAGGGTGTCTCTGACCTTGCGTTTTTTGCCCCGGATGATTGGGGCAAGACTCTTACCCTTGACCGAGGCGGGTACTCTAACTCCCACAAGTTCGCACAATGTGGGATAAATGTCCTGCAGATAGCAGAGAGCGTCGCGCTTCTTACCCTTCGGTATTCCGGGCCCGCTGATGATAAGAGGCACATGTACACTGTGCTCGTACAGGTTCTGCTTGCCCATAAGCCCGTGCCGACCCACTGCCAGGCCGTTATCGCCGGTAAAGATGATGATTGTATTCTCAGCGTGCCCCCCATCCTTGAGTGCTTTTAACACTCGACCAATCTGTGCATCAACATGCGTAATCATCGCGTAGTAGTCGGCTATGTGTTTGCGAATTTCCTCCGGCGTCCTTGGCCAGGCCGTCAGTTTCTCATCACGAATCCTCATCTCGCCATTATCGAACGGATGCTCCGCTATAAAACTCTTCGGCAAGGGGATTTTGTCTGGGTCATACATATCGTGATATTTCTTCGGCGCCGTCCGCGGGTCATGCGGAGCTGTGTACGAAACATACACAAAGAATGGCTTGTCCTCTTCGTAGTTCCGCAGAAATTGTATCGCTACATCACTGAACAATTCGCTCGAATGTTTTCCTTCTCTGTAGTATCTGGCTTTCTTTCGATATTTTCCGGTAGGGTCGTAGTCATGGATAGGAACTCTGTAATGGTCGCTCATACCCCCGAAGAAAATGTTTGCACCGGCGGTGAACGACCGCGCGAACGCTTCTTTATCATTATGCCATTTGCCGGTCGCATACGGTATATACCCAGAGTCCAGTAGAACTTCCGGCAGCATCCGATGTTCGGGCGGAATCGTGCCGCCCGTATCCACAAGGTCGAACAAATTCTTCCCCGACAGCAGCATAGCCCGACTCGGTTTACATACCGCGCCGCTCATCGAACCCATAATATACGCATTGGTGAAAGTTGTACCATTGTGCACAAAGCGGTCCATATTTGGCGTGACTATATCTTTGTTGCCGAGCGCGCGAATCGTGTCAAAACGCTGGTCATCGGTGAACAGGAAAAGGATATTTGGCTGTTTTCTTTTCGCCCTTATTCCACCCATGCTGGCACAGCCCGCCAGTATTGACATTGCTCCCGCCGAAGCCGCCCCAAAGCCAAGGGTCTTGAGAAATTCCCTTCTCGTTTGTTTCTCCATATCGCTTCCCCTTATGCAGCCGAGAATATCGCATCGAGCTTTTCCAGGAAGTATAACTCGTGGCCAAACAAAAAAAAGGAAAAAGCAGAACACAGTGCTTGTTTCAATGGTATTTGAGCAGAATATTGACGCAGCCGGTAACAGCCAATAGAATGAGCTTTTGTGATTTGTCTCTAAAAGACAAAAAAGTTGATGTTAGCAGAAACAGGGAAACTTATGACGACAATTAATGAAAATTTTCTAAAACTTCAGGCCGGCTATTTATTCCCGGAAATCAGCAGACGCATTCGCGCCTTTCAGACCAAAAATCCTGACGCAAGGATAATTAGCTTAGGGATAGGAGATGTTACTCAGCCGTTAGCCCCGGTTATTATTAAGGCAATGCGAAAAGCTGTTGACCAAATGGGCACCGAAGCCGGTTTTCGCGGCTATGGGCCGGAATTGGGCTATGATTTTCTAATCGATGCGATAATCGACAATGATTTTAACCCACGCGGCATTGATTTGCATAAAAGTGAGCTTTTCATCAGTGACGGGGCAAAATGTGATATAGCCAATATTCAGGAGGTTTTCGCTCTGGACAATGTAGTGGCCATCCCCGACCCCGTCTATCCCGTATATGTCGATAGCAATGTTATGGCCGGAAGAATCGGCAAAGCAAACCAACAGGGCCAATACGACAAAATCGTTTACATGCCCTGCACCGCCGAGAATGATTTTGTCCCGAAGCTGCCCGACCAACACGTTGATTTGATTTATTTGTGCTTTCCTAACAACCCTACAGGGGCCGTGGCTACGATGGAACAACTCAAAAAATGGGTCGATTACGCGAAAGAAAACAAAGCAATAATCCTCTTCGATGCCGCTTATGAGGCCTTTATTTCTGACCCTGATATTCCCCATTCAATTTACGAGATTGACGGCGCAAAAGACGTAGCAATCGAGTTTCGCAGCTTCTCCAAAACCGCCGGCTTCACTGGCGTCCGATGCGCGTTTACCATTGTACCAAAACAACTGCAGGCCTATACAAAAGACGGCAGGGCGGTCGAAGTCAATCCCCTCTGGAACAGACGCCACAGCACCAAATTTAATGGCGCTTCATATATATCACAGGCCGGTGCTGCCGCCGTCTATACACCGGAAGGTAAAAAGCAGTGCCGCCGGATTATTGATATTTATATGAGTAACGCTGTGTTAATTCGCAAATCGCTCACCAAGCTCGGCTACGATGTCTACGGCGGCGTAAATGCCCCATATATCTGGATGAAAACCCCGGATGGCCTAAGCTCCTGGGACTTCTTTGACCGCCTTTTGACGAAAGCAAATGTCGTCGGAACACCGGGCGTCGGTTTCGGACCATCTGGAGAGGGCTATTTCCGTCTCACCACCTTTGCAAAACCGCCAGATGTCAAAGAAGCTATGCAGCGATTTGCCGCTGTTTAGTAGTACTTTGTCAAATTTGATTTGAGAATATGCCAAGTATATTCACAAGTTATTTGTCAATTTACTCTTATGGTTTTTACCCAAGTCACTTCTTCGCCGTTGAAACGACATGAGTTTCATTCCGGCAGCCCGTCGCATTCATTCTGCGAGCCCCAAGGGCTCATAATGACTTATCTCCAAAAATTACGCTGAATTTCAAGTCAAGTCGGTTCGGATATGCTCCCAAAATTGATTTTACTTTACCTATTCTATATATTAAATTGCAGAAGGGGAAGTTAACTTAGTGTGGAATTAATCATGGGACCGGTAGAAAAAAATCTGAAGCGGGCGGTACTTTGGGAGCCGGAGGGTGATAAGAAAGTTCGGTGTAAGCTGTGTGACTGGCAGTGCTTGATTGATGAGGGTAAATTGGGTAGGTGCTGCGTCCGCAAAAACATAGACGGTGTGCTATATTCGCTGACCTACGATAAGGTTTGCTCGGCTAATCCCGACCCGATTGAGAAAAAGCCCTTGTTCCATTTCCAGCCGGGGACGAGCAGTTTTTCTATAGCTACGATGGGTTGTAATTTTCGATGCGAATTCTGCCAGAACTGGCAGATAAGCCAGGCAGCAATTGAGGATGGGCGTATCGACGGCCAGGCAATATCGCCGGATAAAATAGTTGAGGCGGCTGTTCGCAGCGGCTGCAAGAGTATTGCTTATACCTATACTGAGCCGACTGTTTTTATGGAGCTTTGCAACGATTGCGGTCGTCTGGCGAAAGAACGTGGACTGGCAAATGTGTTTGTCAGCAACGGCTACGAGACAGTTGAGGCGATTGATTTTGCCGAGGAATGGCTTGACGGAATAAATGTTGACTTAAAATCCTTCAGTGAAGATTATTACAAGCGGCTGTGCAAGGCGCGACTTCAGCCGGTACTTGATACGATTAGCTACATCGCAAAGCAAACAGACATTTGGTTGGAGACCACCACTTTACTTGTCCCGGGCGAAAACGATTCCGACGACGAGTTAAAAAAGCTCACTGATTTTATCGTTAATAATGCCGGTCCTGATGTCCCCTGGCATATCAGCCGGTTTCATCCGCAGTATAAGTATCTGGATTCGGTCCCTACACCAATTAGTAGTCTTGAGCGTGCAGCGCAAATAGGCAAGGAGGCAGGGCTGCATTATATTTACCTCGGTAATGTGCCTGGGGCGAAATCCGAAAGCACCTTTTGCTATAGCTGCGGTAGATTATTGATTGAGCGAGTGGGGTACAGAATTGTCGCCAATCATATAGAAAACTCCTGTTGTCCTGATTGCGGCACAAAGATTGCAGGATTTGAATTGTAATATTGGGGACGTATGCTCCTATAACCAATCCAGGTTATCCTTGCCCTTCAGGAGCATTTTGAAGACGTCGCGGCTCATAGGTATCTGATAGTCGTACGAGTTCAAGATTCGGGAATCGCGGACATTTACAACCCTTGCCGTAAGATAGACTCTATCCCGTGCGACGGCATAAGTGCCAACCACGACGGCCTGTGCACGATGCTTAATACCAATGTCTGATAGTTCACGGGAAAGTAGAAATTCCCCTGAACCCTTCTTTATGAAAACGGTTGTTCGTAATTTCAACTCTATGGCGGTGTAGCCCCTTTGCTTAAATCGTGATGCAATTTGTTCTGAGACCACTCTTCCAAATGTGGAGGACTCACTCAAGTCATCGAGATTAACAAAGCTTGCTACGAGAATGAGACTGCCTTTGGGTAGTTCGACGGGCAGCTTTTTGAGCAGGGAATCTACAGCGGTATAATTGACTTTCATAATATCTGTATGTTTATCCGTAAGCTGTATATTGTTCTCAGCAGCGCTCAAAAGAACTTGTAATTGGGCGGCCTCGATTTCAGACTGCTTGTTAATGCTCTTAATCTTGGCCTCATCTCTGGCTTTACGTACCTCGGCACTATCATATGGACTTTCAGTCTCATATAGGCTTTTGCAATTTTCATTGCAGCCGATAAGAACGGTACAGGCCAGGGCCATCAACGTCAACGTGAGGGACTTAATCATTTGTCAACAACCTCCATAACCTTACCCTGCATTGCATAGTTGCTATCCCATGGTGGGGTGTTAATATAGTAAGTGCCCGTATGACACATTATATAGGTGTGGCCGCTTTTGAGAGACGTCGTGATTATAACTTCATAATTGCCGGCTTTAACGCCATCATAGGCTCCATCAGCGGCCCCGGCAAGAATTCTGCTCAACTGGCCGATAATGTGGGGACTGCGGACCCGGCGGTCATTGTGTTTTACTAACTGGATGTCAAAAACTATCAGGAGTTTAGCGGCTGCGGGGTCGTCAACCACATTGTAGCCGGCATCGACCAGTTCCGAGATTAGATAGTTTTGATAGGCCCTTTTAAATGGTATGGTTGCAAGTCGGTCTGATTCATCAGCTACGGTCAGAGGCCTTCTTGTCGTCCAGAAGATGGGGTTTTCCTTATCTCGAAAATAAAACTTGGGGTATACGACCAGCGGTATATCTTTTGAAATTTTACGACTTTGTTCCAATTGATTGATAACATCAGCGGCTAATACATTCCAGTGAAATGCGGCCTGCATCTTTTGCTGCTCAGTATATGAATAATTCGTAGCAACAGGTCTTTGCGATGTACAGGAGCTCAAGTACATTGAAGCAAGTAACAGTATAATGATTAGTGTGTATTTGGCAAACATATCACCGTCTCTCCGTTTTAGAATTTTGCTTATTTAAGCGCCCTTCTCCTTTACGACATAGTTACAAGCGGGAGCAATTAGATTGTTATAAATGTACAGAAAAAGGTTTAGGTTGTCAAGCTTTTTCTTATAAAGCCGGTACAAGGGATGCACATTCGGGCAGTCGGACTTGGCTTAACTGAAAAATTCAGAGAGACCGCTGAAAAAGGGAAAAGTGCGTGCAATTAGCGAAAATTGGGATGGAATAGACAAGATTTGCTAAGTCCGGGTTCAAACAGGGCTCACAGAATTGATTGTTGCTGTCCTAACTATGGTAGAGAAATAGCAGGATTTGGTTTGTAATAGAGTTTATCTGCCGGGGCCTCGGCCTCGGTGTCGTCGGCCTGGGCCGCCGCAACCTCGGCTAAAGCGGTGGGGGGGCTCGTGGACTTCGGCGGCAGCGGCATCCAGCTCAAAAAAGCCGCCTTCGATTGAGAGTGCTTTTGCATTCACCAAAGCGTCTGCTATCTTTTTGTGAGCGGATTCGAGAATTCTGCCGAACGTCTGCCGGGAAATGTTCATCTTCTTAGCGGCCTGCTCGTGATAAAACCCCTGAAGGTTGGCCAGCCGAATTGCTTCAAGCTCATCGATGGTCAACGTGACGTGCTGCAAGATGGCCAGGGGAATACCAGCCGGTTTATAATAGCTGCTCTGCGGCAGGTGCGCTACCCGTCTGTATTGTCTTGGTCTCGGCATATTGCAAGTCCGATTCTTTTTCTCTTGTCGTTTCGTTAATGGTCGCAGATATTTGGTCCGCTTTGCAACTGGCCGGTTAAGTATTGCTGAGCCAATTCCTGCGGGGCATTATCTGTCGCACCAACGACGACGTTAATATTGTACTGTGCAAATAATTGCTGGGCCCTTCGGCCCATTCCGCCTGCGATTATCAACTCGACCTGCAGTCCTGCAAGCCATTTGGGTAAAGCACCCGGCTCGTGGGAGGGTGCATCTACCAACTCCTGGCCCTTGATAGTCTTGTTGTTACTGTCAACATCAATAATGGCAAACTGCCGGCAATGGCCAAAGTGTGCCGAAAGTTTGGCGTCTGTTACTGGAATTGCTATTCTCATATTATTCTAATCCTTAATTTGTAATGAGCCAAATGCACTGACTATTTCCTAACTGTTATTATCAAGTTCAATTATTAGGTTTGATACTCGCTCGAAGGCCTTTGCTGTTTGGCTTTTGCTGCAATGATATACGTATGGCTGTCCGGCATCACAGGATTGTACGATTTGTGGGTCTATTGGAATCTGGCCGAGAAAAGGCACACCCATTTGCTTGGCCATATATTCGCCGCCGCCGGATTTGAATATATCTGTTCTTTGACCACACTTAGGACAAACAAAACCGCTCATATTCTCTAATACACCAAGCACGGGAAGGTTGAGATTGCGGCAGAAGGTAATGCATTTGCGGACATCAGAAACGGCTACTTCCTGCGGTGTGGTGACCATAACGGCCCCGTCAGGATTTCCCAGAAGTTGAACTATCGAAAGTGGTTCATCGCCGGTTCCGGGCGGCGAGTCGATTATGAGAAAATCCAAATGGCCCCATTCTACATCTTTTAGAAATTGCTTTATCATCTGGAACTTCATTGGTCCTCTCCATATTACAGCGTCGTCTCTGCTGCGCAGCAGAAAACCTATGGACATAACTTTGAGATTTTCAGTCACTTCAACAGGTAAAAGGGCTTGGCCTTTTGCTTCGATGGTATTTCCTTCAAGGTTTAGAATTTTCGGGATACTCGGCCCATGTATGTCGATATCGAGAAGTCCGACGCGCTTGCCCGCCAGGGCGAGTGAGACCGCAAGATTGACCGCCACGGTACTTTTGCCTACGCCTCCTTTACCTGAGAGCACCAATATCTGGTGTTTTATTAGTTCGACCTTTTCCCGGATTTCTGCCTGCTCGTTCTGTAACTGCTTTCGGCGTTCGAGATCGATTTGAGGGATTTTTGTTTCTTTTGCCATTATCTCGTTTCCTTTGCATCTAACATATATAAGATTGCTTCCCAGAGTGACACTACTTGCTCTTTTAGGCCGTTGTTTGAATATTCCACAATACTCCTGCCGGCAATCTGTGCCCTGGTTACTTCTGTGTTGTAAGCAATTTTACCGGCCAGCTTCAGGCCTTTTTCGCTGGCTCTTTTTTCAATGAATTTTGCAATTTCAGGGTTGATGTCATATTTGTTGATACAAACCGCAGTTGGAATCCGGAAATGCTCGGTTAATTCAACGACCCTGTCAAGGTCGTGCTGGCCGGCGATGGTTGGTTCGGTGACAACCAATACCAAATCTGCTCCTGTAATCGATGCGATAACGGGGCATCCGATGCCGGGAGAGCCATCTGCGATTATGAGTTCTTTGTTTTGTTCGGTTGCGATTTTTTTTGCCTCTTTTCGAATCAGGCTAACCAGTTTGCCGCTGTTTTCCTCAGCGATTCCCAGTTTGGCGTGAACCATAGGGCCAAACCGCGTATCGGATATAAACCACTGTCCGTTTATACTATCGTTAAATTCAATCGCATCAACGGGGCAGAATTCCACACATACCTTGCACCCTTCACACGAAACCGAATCAAT
>JGI10211J34971_10001845_pt1 | contig 17428 bp, 14 predicted proteins | sample Etolagsediment_FD_34971 | JGI IMG/M metagenome (IMG submission 34971) | reverse complement strand
CGTAAACCGTTCCCGCTCCCAGTCGCAGGCCGTGCCCAGCCGGCGCAACTGGTGGATGATGGTGCCGCCGTACTTCTCTTTCCACTGCCAGACACGTTCCAGGAACGCCTCGCGTCCCAGGTCGTACCGGCTCAGACTCTCGCTTTCCTTCAGGAACGCCTCGACCTTGGACTGCGTTGCGATCCCTGCATGGTCGGTGCCGGGCAGCCAACAGGCCTCGAAGCCCTGCATCTTCTTCCATCGGATCAGGATGTCCTGGAGGGTGTTGTTCAGGACGTGGCCCAACGTGAGCATGCCCGTCACGTTCGGCGGCGGGATAACGATGGTGTAACTCGGCTTGGCAGACTCCGGGTCGGCATGGAAATAGCCACGCTGCTCCCACGTCGGATACCACTTGGCTTCCACCTCCGCTGGGCTGTAGGCCTTGGGCATTTCTTTGGTGCTCATGGAGAGACTCCGGACTGATACTCGGGCTGGGAAGCGATTGTAGCAAACCGGTTAATTTAAGCTCCTTGCGGCGGATTTCCAGACGGGAGAGACGGCGGTTCGCTGTGCGCGCCAACTACGGGCCCGCAGGCGAAGGTCGGTCCGCGAGTCCGATGGCCCGGGAACGCCGGTCGCCAGTCCGGCATCCTGCCCTGCAGGCAACTGCGGCCCCCGGCTAGTTGGCCTTGACCGCCCACGCATTTGTGTGGTTGGGGTGGTTGTGGTACCACTCGGCTGCGCACGAGACGGTGGCGCCGTTGTACCCTCGGTCGTGCACCACTTCCTTAAGGCTGGTCAGCGGCCAAGCGGTCGTCCCGCTCTGGGCGCCACCGATGTTCTCGGGGCTTTGTTGCGGATCGGCATCGGCGAAGAAGATGACGGACTCGGGGCTGGCGACGCGACGGACGCGCTTGGCACTCAGGCCGTTCAGATGGTCATCCTGGCCGTTCGCGTCCACGTCATCGTAGTCGTAGTTGTTCATCCCGTAGTGAAGGACCATTCCGTTGCCGGAACCGATGGACGGCGGTTGCTCGTCGTTGCTGGGACAGAGCCACATCTCTTTCTGGGAACCGATGTACATGTCGAGTCGGTCGGTGAACATCGTCACGTTCGGCGAAGCCCCGGTCTTGATGGCGGGCGTCCAGTCGTCGTAATCGTCTGCGTACATCCCGCCGGCGATGGCGATCTGGCGAATGCGGTTCAGGCAGTCTGCCCGCCGTCCGCGTTCCTTCGCGCCGGCAAGCGTGGGCAACAGCATACCTGCGAGGATCGAGATGATCGAGATAACCACCAGAAGCTCAATCAACGTGAAACGCCTGGACATCGGTCATTCACCTTTCGGAAGCTCCACGTCCGGGAAGTCGCCGAACAGATCCGGGTAATCGTAAGCAAGAGGCCCGATCGTGTCCGGGCAGACAAAGCAGAACCGCTTTTCGAACGCATTGGTCAGTTTGGCCGGGATACCCGCGGGCACGGTGCGGAGAGTGGCACGCTGGGGGGCAACAGCGGCGGCGACAACGCCTTTCGTCATTGCCAGTTCGAGGAAATCCGCCCGGGGCAGAGGCCCGGCGAGGATGAAGAACGTCGGCGGCAGAGACGGTTGCCAATCGGTGGCGAAGAGCTTGGCACAGTCTCGAGGCAGGCCGATGGCCGAGACGACGACATCGGCTTCGGGGAAGCGTTCCAGCACGTCCTGGAGAACGGGAAACGTGAACCAATCCCCGACCGGCGGGTGCCAGGTCGACATGTCGCGCCCCGTCTTCTGGCTCATCTCGTCGCGTACCCCTTCCGGGAATCTCGGGAACGCAACGCCCAACACTCTCCCGTGCTCGCCAAGACCGTCCTTGACGCCCCACTTCAGGCTCCTTTCCAAGTGTTGGTTGTGTCCATCCCACCCGGGAGGCGGCATGAGGATCAGGACCTTGGACTGCGGGCACTGATCCGCGATGGTCTCACCGACAACCGTAGCGGCCACGCGCAGCCTGGCGGCCATCGCTGCCATCGATCCTGGCTCGTCTTCCGGATCGGGCCAACACGCACGGATGAGGACGAGAACGGCGAGTATGGGAAGTACCCTCGCAGCCCAGAGCATCCTCTCCGACGGTCGTCGCGTGTCCGGTTCTGCGCCGGGCGTGCAGTGCAGAGAGTTGCCGCGCTGTGTACTGCCGTGTGTCTCCATGTTTCTCGCTCGCCTGTTGTTTCTGCCCTTGCTCTGGCGGAATTCACAGTCAATGTACCCATTACCCGTGTAGGTCACAACCATGTTAAGGGTATCCGCATGAGCAAGTTGCCTTCTTCACTGTCGATGTCGTCCACTTGGGGCAGAAGTCTGGCTGTCGCAACCATTGCCACCTGTGCCTCTCTCGGGGCCGCCGAGCCTGCGCGCGTCGTTCTGGTCGCGGGACCGGACAGCCATGGCTGGGGCCAGCACGAACACGCGGCCGGTGTGAAGCTCCTGGCCGACGCCCTGAACGCGGCCGGTCTCGGCGTACAAGCCGACGTGTCGACGGGGTGGCCCGCCGTAGACGCCCTGAAGGGAGCCAAGTCCGTGGTCGTGTTCGGGGACGGTGGCGAGGGAAACCTGTTGAACGACCGTCTGGACGATCTGGCTGCGTTGACGGCAGAGGGGACGGGGTTTGTGTGCCTGCATTATGCCTTGGAGGCCGGCACAGCCGAGCACGGCACCAAGATGATCGGTCTGCTGGGCGGCACGTTCGAGGTGAATTGGTCCGTGAACCCCATGTGGACACCCGATCCCGTGCGGCTGGCGGAGCATGCGGTGACCCGCGGCGTCTCGCCGTTTGTGCAGTATGACGAATGGTACTATCACATGCGTTTCCGCGACGGCATGAAGGGCGTCACTCCCGTTCTCTCGGCCCTCCCGCCAGCCGACAGCCTGGCTGACGAAGATGGTCCCCGGTGTGGCAATCCGGCGTTGCGGAAAGAACTGGCCGGTGGTGTGCTGCAGCATCTGGCATGGGCAACGGAGAACGCGAACGGCTCGCGTGCATTCGGCTTCACCGGCGGGCACTTCCATGCGACATGGGCCAACGACAATGTGCGGAAGCTCGTTCTGAACGCCATTGTCTGGACCGCCGGTATCGATGTGCCCGCGAAGGGCGTGGCGTCCAAGTCGCCGGTGATCGTGCGGCACAAGAGCCTGTTGGCCGCGATTTCGAAAGGCGACGTGGAGGACGTCGAACGGCACATCCAAGCTGGTGCCGACGTGAATGAGGCGAACAAAGTAGGATGGACTCCGTTGCACTACGCCTGTGTGCGCAACCGTGCGGAAGTCGCGGAAGTGCTCCTCAAACACGGGGCCAATATCAACGCCGTGACGTCCAAAGGCGTCTCGTGCCTGCATTTCTGCGTGCAACGGGACTACACCGATCTGGCAAGACTCCTGATCAAGCACAAAGCCAGCCTGGACATCGGTGACTCGGATGGTTGGACTCCGTTGCACCACGCGGGGGCCAAGGACCGGATCGAGATGGCTACGCTCCTGCTGGATCACGGCGCGAAGGTGAACGCGTTGAGCACCCGCGGAGGAACGCCTCTGCACGAGGCATCGGCAAGTGGGAGTGCCGAGCTGATCAAGCTGCTCATCGACCGTGGCGGAGACAAGTCGATCAAGGCCCGGAACGGTAAGACCGCCCTGGACTATGCGGTCGAGCTCGGGAACGAGGAAGGCGCGAAGGCGCTTCGGTGAAACGTGAGGCGTGAAGCGTGAGGCGTGAGGCGTGAAACGGGGCCTCACTTCGGGAGATCGAGCGGGGTAGCCAGGTCGATGAACAGGCCGTGGAGTGAGCTGTTCTCGGGTTTCTTCTCGTTGAGCTTGCCGGTGGAGAGAATCGTGTTGTTGGGGCGCTCGGCCGAGTAGACGTCTTCATCGCCGCCGGCGTCAAGGAGGACGGACCAGCTCTGGCAGCCGGTTCGGTGGTAGTGATAGGCGTTTCCACGGGATTCGCCCTGCACCCCGCTCCGGCCGGCCGTGTAGCGGTCCACGCCGTCCAAGTCAATCAGCCAGCCGATTCCCTGCATGGCCGCGCTTCCCTGGCTGAGACCGTCGGCTTTGTACGCATCGTTGCCGGATCGGTCGAGGAGCATCCCCATGGCGATGTCCCACGCGGCGCCCTGGCCGGCAGCGGTCTTGGCCCAGTAGGTGTCGTCCCCCGCGTGGTCCACCAACACGCCGACCGCCTGGTGGCATCCGAACCCCTGCGCGTACCGGTCGCCCGAGTAGAGATCGTTGCCGTTCCGATCGTCCAAGATGCCCAGTCCCCAGTAATAGGCGCCGCCTTGACTGAACTCGCCGGCGTCGTAGCGGTCGTTGCCGCCGAGGTCCATCAGCAAACCGATCCCCCCGGTGTCGTACAGGCGCACACCGAAACCGACGCCCTGACTCAGGCCGTAATAGGTGCCCCGCATGCCGTACGCCGACGGGGTCGGGCCGTTGGCGCGATACAACTCGTTCCCGCCCTGGTCATAGACGAGCCCCAGTCCGCGGGGGCCGCCGATGCCTTCGCTCGAATCGTGGGCCCAGTAGATGTCGTTTCCCCCGCCCAGGTCGATGACGGCGCCCAGACCGTAGAAGCCGGCCCCGATCGACCATTTGCTGCCGTGGTACTCGTCCGCCCCGTTTCTGTCGAGCAGGATGGCGACGCCGTACAGTGCGCTTCCACACGACCGAATTGTGCCCCGGTACGTGTCGTCGCCCTTGTGGTCCACGAGCAGGCTGAGCCCGAGACACGCCGAAGCCGGCCCGGTGCCATCACTTTCATACGTATCATCTCCCTCCAGGTCGATCACGACCTGAACAGCGGGCCGGTCTTCTCTGCTGTAGGCGTAGGCGTCATCGCCCCCGGCATCGACGACGACATCGATCCGCGACAGATCGTAGGTGTTTGCACCTGTCCCACCATATACGTACCACCGTCCCTCGTGTTTGAGTGTGGCAAACACCGATCCTGTCACGGCTTTGCGCAGGGCCCGCGGGAGCTTGGCCGCAGGCGCGTCGCTCGGCGGCTTGGGGGCGGTGCCGAGAACGCCGGCCAGGCTCCCCGCGCCGTCGAGCAACCGGGCGAAGTCCACGTCCATGCTTGCGCGAAGAGAGTGGATGAACGGCTGCGGATCGCCGTCGTAAGGGTCGAGTGTCTCCATGTAGCGCCCGATTGCCATGGGGATACCGGCGCGCGCCGCCAGAGGCAGGCGTGCGAAAGCCGCATCGACGTGTGCCTGCGCCTCGGCTACCGCTCCGGCGAGGACGTGGAGCGTCTCAGGCGGAGCCGTGAGCGCTACGGGATCGGCGAGTTGCGGTCTCCTCAGATCGAGATTGTCGGCCGCGTGCAGCAGGACCGTCGCCGGATCGCGTCTGATTTCGACCATCGGATCCGTGATCAGGCGATGGAGTTGCGGCAGGAGGACCGGGTCCTGGAAGGCGCTGCTGACACGCGTCAGGGCGTTGGCGCCGTTGTTTTCGTCTTGTGTGTCCGCCAACAGCGTGAGGAGTTCGTCGACAGGTTCTTCGATGCCGTGCGCCTTTGCCTGCTCCAGAAGGAGTTGTGCAAGCGCCCCATCGGCAGTGCCTGCCCGGAGTGGCTCAGGCAGTGAGCCATCCTCCAGTGGCGGCTTCGGTTCGTCGACCGGCCCCGTCCAGTCGCTTCTGCGGGCCAGCACGATCCTGTGTTCCTCCTGCCGATTCCCGTCGCCGGGCGTGGGCATGGCTGTCCCTACTTTCGGGTCCGTGCGTCGGACGCGCAAGGTCAGCACGTCGCCCGGCGCGCTCTGCTCGATGACGTGGGAGAACTGCTCTGTGTTCAGTTGCCGACCGTTCACCGCCAGCAACACGTCTCCCCGGTCTACGTACGGGGATCGAAACGCCGTTCCTGTCAACGGCCCGGGCAAGACACGATTGACCACCGGTCCGTCATATTCGGGTCGGTCCTTGAGCGACAGCCCGATGAATGCAGTCTCCTTCGACGCCCTGAGGGGGGCCTCCGCGGGTTGCGGGTCCAGTGCCAAATGTGACACACAGCCCGCTGCAAAGACCGCAAGACCCGCGAATGCAGGGGTGATCGAGTGCTTCATCCGTCCGTTTCCGTTTGACGCGACGTCTCTGAACCGGGATCGCGTGCAGGGGCGCCGTTGGTGTTGACACATGTCTGGTCCGTACTTGTAGTGTTCCGACGCTTTCCCCGCAAGTTATCTCCAAGGTCGTGACGGAAGTTGACGGGAACGTGCGATGACGGTCACGTCATAGCGCGTGTGCCGTGGCGGGAAACGATTGCCGCGTTACACTACTTTCAGCATTTGCCAGGAAGGCGTGGCCGCGTGCCATCAGGGACAGAACCACCGAGCACAAGCAGCACTATGGACGAACCGGACGATAGATCTGGACAAGCACAGGGAACGATCCTGTCGGTGCGCGGCAGTGTCGTGGATATCGGGTTCGACGCGCATCTGCCGCCCATTCACTCCCTTCTGCGTGCAGGCGAGGAGGGGCAAGTGCTGATCGAGGTGTGGGCGCAACTGGATTCGCGCCGCGTGCGCGGGATCGCGTTGACCCCCACCCAGGGCATCGCTCGCGGCATGGCCGTAGAGGATACCGGTGGGCCGTTGAAGGCCCCGGTCGGCAAGGGAGTCCTCTCGCGCATGTTCGATGTCTTCGGCAACGCCATCGATCGACAGCCGGCGCTGTCCGATGTGCACTGGCGTTCGGTCCACCGGGCTCCCCCCTCGTTGGCACGGCGATCCACCAAGTCCGAGATCTTCGAGACAGGCATCAAGGTGATCGATGTACTCGTGCCGCTGGAACGTGGCGGCAAGGCGGGGCTGTTCGGCGGGGCAGGCGTGGGAAAGACCGTGTTGCTTACCGAGATGATCCACAACATGATCGGGCACCACGAAGGTGTGAGCGTGTTCTGCGGCATCGGCGAACGATGTCGCGAGGGCGAGGAACTCTATCGCGAGATGAAGGAAGCCGGCGTGTTGCCGAACATGGTGATGATCTTTGGCCAGATGAACGAGTTGCCGGGCAGCCGGTTCCGTGTTGCCCACGCCGCGCTGACGATGGCCGAGTATTTCCGGGACGACGAGCGTCGCGATGTGTTGCTGCTTGTCGACAATATCTTCCGGTTCATCCAGGCTGGCTCGGAAGTGTCCGGTCTGATGGGACAGATGCCGTCGCGCCTGGGCTACCAGCCTACGATGGGAACGGAGCTGTCGTCCCTGGAGGAGCGCATCGCCAACACCGACACCGGTGCCATCACCTCGATCCAGGCAGTCTACGTCCCGGCGGACGATTTCACCGACCCGGCGGCGGTGCATACGTTCTCGCATCTCTCGGCGTCGATCGTGTTGTCGCGCAAGCGGGCGAGCGAAGGGCTCTACCCCGCCATCGACCCACTGCAATCCAGTTCCAAGATGGCTACGCCGGGCATCGTCGGCGACCGGCACTACGGCTTGGCGCAGGAGATTCGGCGAACGCTCGCGCAGTATGCGGAGCTCAAAGACATCATTGCGATGCTCGGCCTCGAACAGCTCTCGACGGAAGATCGCAAGGTGGTCGCCCGCGCCCGCAGGTTGGAGCGTTTCCTCACCCAGCCCTTCTTCACGACCGAGCAGTTCACCGGCTTAAAGGGGAAACTCGTCAGTCTCGAAGACGCGTTGGACGGCTGTGAACGGATCCTGCACGATGAATTCATGGACTTCCCGGAGAAGGCACTCTACATGATCGGGACGGTCAGCGAAGTGAAGGGAAGAGCAAAGTCTACCGTTCAGTCCCCTGGCAACGTCACGCCCGAACCGAGCCCGAGTCCGGACGCAAAGCCCCAACCCGAGGCCGGAGATGCTGCCGACACTGATGAATCTTAAGATCCTCCTGCCATCCCGGATTTTCGCGGAGATAGCGGGCGTATCGCGCATTGTGGCGGAGACGTGCGAGGGGGCGTTCGGGTTGTTGCCCCGCCGGCTCGACTGCGTGGCGGCGCTCACGCCCGGGATACTGGAATACGAGACTGCAGGCGACGGCGAGGCCTATGTGGCCGTGGACGAAGGCGTGCTGATCAAGACCGGTCAGGACGTTCTCGTCTCCGTGCGTCGGGCACTGGGCGGGGCGGACCTCGGGCAACTGCGCGACTCGGTTGAGCGCGAGTTCCTGTCTTTGGACGCACACGAGCAGAGCGTGCGCTTGGTTATGGCAAAACTGGAAACGGGATTTCTCCGTCGCTTCATGACGCTTCAACATGAGTAACGAGTCCACCAAGAANCCCTCGGGAAGCTCCCCGACGTTCGCGCAGGAGATCGGCTCGAAGGCGGCGCGCAAGATCAAGGCGCGCAACTCCACGGCAGGGGTCTGGTTCGGCTTGGGCATGATGGGACTCGTCGGCTGGTCGGTGGCGATTCCCACGTTGCTCGGCGCAGCCCTCGGTGTCTGGTTGGACAAACACTATCCGCGTCAACATGCCTGGACGCTGGCGCTGCTGGTGGGCGGGCTGATGGTCGGCTGTCTGAATGCATGGCACTGGGTCGCCAGGGAGGACAAGGCCATGCGGGACGAACAGGAGGATGGCGATGAATGAAACGCTGATGCTTGTGGTGGCGTGCATGGCAGGTGGCGCGCTTGGCGTCGTGTTCTTCGGCGGTCTCTGGTGGACGATACGCAAAGCCCTCCCGTCCAAGCAGCCAGCGCTTTGGTTCTTCGGCAGCATGCTGGTACGAACGGGTATTGTCCTGGCCGGCTTCTACTTCGTTTCAGGGGGGCATTGGGAGCGACTGCTTCTGTGCCTGCTGGGGTTTGTCATGGCACGCTCGCTGGTGACGTGGCTTACCCGACCGTCGGGAGACGACCAGGCTCACACGACACAGGGAGTCAGTCATGCGTCTTAGTCCCGACGAAATGATCTTCTGGCAGCACGGGTTCTTCAAGCTGAACGCCACGCTCGTGTTCACGTGGATACTGATGCTCGTTCTGGTCCTCGGCTCGAAGCTGATCACGCGCCGACTCTCCGTCGGTCTGAAACGCTCCCGCTGGCAGAATCTCCTGGAGGTGATTGTCACGGCCATTGAAGGTCAGATCGGGGAAGTCGGCATCGGCCAGCCGAGAAAGTACCTTGGCTTTCTGGGCACGCTCTTCCTGTTCGTTGCGTCGGCCAGTCTCTGTACGGTCATCCCCGGGTACGAGCCGCCGACGGGTTCACTTTCGACCACCGCGGCGCTAGCCCTGTGTGTGTTTGTGGCCGTGCCGCTCTTCGGCATCGAGGAGCAGGGCTTGGGCGAGTACCTCCAGTCATACGTGAAGCCGACCTTCGTCATGCTGCCGTTCAACATCATAAGTGAGCTTTCGCGCACACTGGCCCTGGCCGTCCGTTTGTTTGGCAACATGATGAGCGGGGCAATGATCATCGGCATTCTACTCACCATCACGCCCTTCTTCTTCCCGATCATCATGACAGCCCTCGGTCTGCTCACCGGCGTGGTGCAGGCATACATCTTTTTCATCCTGGCCGCGGTCTACATTGCGGCCGCCACGCGCGCCCGCAAGCCGGAACCCAAACCCGAAGCATTACCCCCAGCCGTCTAGACACCAGCAGAGACAGACAAAGGAGATACCATGGATAGCATGACAAGCATCGCGGTGGCATCGATTGTTACCGCCGGCATCACCACCGGGTTCGGCACCCTGGCGCCGGCCCTTGGCGAAGGCAAAGCGGTCGCGACAGCGCTGAGTTCACTGGCACAGCAACCCGACGCAGCCGCCACCATCACCCGCACCCTGTTTGTCGGTTTGGCGATGGTCGAGTCCACAGCCATCTACTGTTTCGTGGTCTCGATGATCCTCATCTTCGCCAATCCGTTCTGGAACCACGTCATCGCTCAAACCGCGGGAAACTGACCCATGCTCATCGATTGGTTCACAGTCAGTGCCCAGGTGATCAACTTCCTCATCCTGGTGTGGCTGCTGAAGCGTTTCCTTTACAAGCCTATCCTGAAGGCCATTGACGCCCGGGAGACGCGTATCGCCACAGCGCTCGCGGATGCCGACACGAAAAGGACAGAGGCCGAGAAGGAACGCGAGACATTTCAGGAGAAGAACGAGGAGTTCGACCGGCAACGCGCCGAGATGCTGGACAAGCTCCGGGACGAGGCCCGAACGGAGCATCAACGGCTCCTGGAGGCCGCCCGACAGGACTCGGACGCCTTGCGTGCGAAGAGTCAGGATGCACTGAAACGCGAGCTTGCCGCCTTGGACGACGAGATCTCTCGTCGGACTCGGGAAGAGGTGTTCGCTATCGCGCGGAAGACGCTGACTGAACTCGCCGGGGTAACTCTCGAGCAACGCATGACCGAAGTGTTCATAGAGCGTCTGCGTGATTTTGACGACGAGGCCAGGAAGGGCATGGGCGACGCCGTGGCGACATCGACCGATCCGGCAGTCGTGCGTAGCGCTTTCGACCTGTCGCCGGAGCAACAGGACGCGATTCAACATGCACTGACCGACGCCTTCTCGGCCGGGATTCACATCCGGTTCGAGACGTCACCGGAGCTGGTCAGCGGCATTGAGTTCAGCACAAACGGCAAGAAGGTAGCGTGGAGCGTTGCGGACTGTCTGACGTCGCTGGGAAGGGACGTCGGCGAATTGCTGCAGAAGCAGGCCGTCCCTCACGTCAAGGCTGACGCCGAAGACGGAGCGAAGCCCAATCCGGAAACCGATGCCACGGCGGCAGATCAGACCAAATGAGCAAACCGACCGACATCCTGGGAAGCGTCTTCGACCGCACGTTCGCCGGCATCAGACAGGGAGGCGATGCGTTCACGCCGCAACTGAAGCCGCGTGAGGTGGGCACGATCACCAGCGTTGCCACCGGCATCGCCAAGGTCTCGGGTCTGCCCGGCGTAGGGTTCGAGGAGTTGGTGACATTCCCCGGCGACCTTCTCGGCATCGCGTTCAACGTGGACGAGGACGAGATCGGAGTCGTTCTGCTCGGGGACTACTGGCATCTCCACGCGGGCGACGAGGTCCAACGCACAGGCCGGGTCATGGATGTTGCCGTGGGCGACGGACTGCTGGGCCGTGTGATCGACCCTCTCGGCCAGCCGCTGGACGGCAACGGACCGGTGGCTTCCGGCGCACGACTCCCGGTCGAGCGTCCTGCCCCGCCCATCATGGATCGCTCACCCGTCACCGTGCCCCTGCAGACCGGAATCAAGGTCATCGACGCGCTCATCCCCATCGGCCGTGGGCAGCGCGAACTGATTCTCGGCGACCGCCAGACCGGTAAAACCGCTATCGCCATCGACACTATTCTCAACCAGCGCAACCATAATGTGCTGTGCGTCTACTGCGCCATCGGTCAGCGCGCATCCACCGTCGCCAAGACGATGGCAACCTTGCGTGAGAAGGGAGCGATGGACTACACCGTTCTGGTCGTGACCGAAGGCAACGATCCGCCGGGGCTGACTTACATCGCCCCCTATGCGGCGACCAGTATTGCCGAGTCCTTCATGGAGGCGGGACGGGACGTGCTCATCGTCTACGACGACCTCACTCACCACGCGCGTGCCTACCGCGAGCTCTCCCTCCTGCTCCGACGCCCGCCCGGTCGCGAAGCGTTCCCCGGCGACATCTTCTACATCCACTCGCGGCTCCTCGAACGTGCAACGCATCTGGCCGAGGAGTTTGGCGGGGGATCGCTCACGGCGCTGCCCATCATTGAGACGGAAGCGCAGGACATGTCCGCCTATATCCCGACCAATCTGATTTCCATCACGGACGGGCAGATCTACCTGTCGCCGTCCCTCTTCGAGCTGGGCGTGTTGCCCGCGGTCGATGTCGGGAAGTCGGTTTCGCGTGTCGGCGGCAAAGCTCAACGGCCTGCTTTCCGCACGGTGGCGGGCGACTTCAAGCTCGCCTACGCCCAGTTCGAGGAACTTGAGAGCTTTGCCCGATTCGGCGCACGTCTGGATGCAGACACGCGCAAGGTTATCGAGCACGGACGCCGCATCCGTGCCTGCCTCAAGCAACCGGAGTTCGCCCCCGTGTCCGTGCCCGCCCAGATCGCCGTCTTGCTCGCGTTGTCCGCGGAGCTCTTCGACTCGGTGCCGATGGACCGGATGGGCGACGCCGAGCGGGCCGTGCGCGAAGCGGCGGCAGAGATACCGGTGGAGGTTCGCGAACGCCTGGAGGCCCCCGCCAAGCTGAGTGACGAGGATCGCCACACGATTCTGCAGATCGTCCGCACGTCGTTGGAACGCTTCCAGGCGGGACCTGACGTCCAGCCTGAGCTCGATCCCGAGGAGAAGCCGTGAGCGACACCGCGGCGAGTCTGCGCCGGAAGATCGCCGGAGCCGGAGACCTCCAATCGGTCGTCCGCACGATGAAAGCTCTGGCCGCATCGAGCATCGGCCAGTACGAGGAATCGGTGCGCGCGTTGGGCGACTACTACCGCACGGTGCAACTGGGGCTGGGGCTTTGCTTCCGGGAAGCCGGATCCACGTCACCGGTCGTCGAGGGGGCACAGCGGACAGGGAAGGGCGGAATCGGCGCGGTCGTGTTTGGTTCGGACCAGGGATTGGTGGGGCAGTTCAATGATGTGGTGGCCGACTATGCGGTCGAGACTCTGGGCGATCTGACGGGCCGTCCGCAAGTCTGGGCGGTCGGCGAGCGCGTCCACGCGCGTCTGAGCGATGCGGGTCTGGCCCCGGCCGGCCTATTCGCCGTGCCGAATTCGGTCAGGACCATCGCCGCGCTGGTTGGTCAGGTCCTCCTGGAGAGTGAGCCAGCCCGTAGCCGAGGAGAGGTGGCCGAGTTCCATATCTTCTATAACCGTCCGGCCTCCACGACGGTCTACCAGCCCGTCAGTCAGCGCTTGCTGCCGTTGGACGATTCATGGAGATGCGAGCTCGCCAACTTGCCTTGGCCGACGAAGAGCTTACCACAGGTCATGTACGGTGGAACGACGACTCTGCGGGCGCTTATCCGCGAGTATCTTTTTGTGTCGCTTTTCAGAGCGTGCGCCGAATCTCTCGCGAGTGAGAACGCGAGCCGTCTGGCGGCGATGCAACGTGCCGACAAGAACATCGACGAACTGCTGGATGGCCTTACCGGGACTTTCCACCGCCTGCGTCAGAGCGGCATCGACAAGGAGCTCTTCGACGTCATCTCCGGCTTCGAGGCACTGGTCAGTTCCTCTACTTCGGGCGATAGTGGGAGATGACCTGCCGAGAGAACCGGGCCGATACAGACAGGAAGAGAGTACGGATGATGCGCACAAACAACGCAAGACGTGTAGTTCGCAGCCTGGCAGCAGTGACTTTGCTCTCCGTCTGTTCGCGATTGGTCGCAGACGACGCGGAACGCGTGGCGACACTCGTTGAACAGGGAAGAAAGGGACTCGCTGCCGGCGAGTATTCTCAAGCCAGCGAGGCATTGTATCACGCCTTCGAGCTGGCACCGGACAACCCGGACGTGAACTTCCTGCTCGGCCGCGCGGCGTTTGCGGGCGGCGACTACGAGGCGGCTGTCATGGCGTTTGAACGCGTGGTCATTGCGCGCCCCGGAGCGGATCGTGCCCGTTTGGAGTTGGCGAGGTCGTATTTTGCCATGGGATTGCTCGAACTGGCGCAGACGTATTTTGAGGAAGTACTGGCGCACGATCCGCCGGCCGGGATTCGTCAGAACGTGGAGAGCTTCCTGAAGCAGATCAGCGTGCGGCAGAAGACACGGCAGCGGCACCGGTTCTTCGGCAATCTCTCCCTGAGCCTGGGGTGGGACACCAATGCGCGCGTGAGTCCGGACCACACGGAGATTGCGGTCGACCCGGGGCTCTTTCCCGGGGGTACGCTCCAGCTCACCGGCGATGCCGCGGACCAGGCCAGCGACATGACGTCCACACTGTCGCTGGCGCTCACGCATCGGTACCGCTTCTTCGGTCAGAACCGCTTCTGGGAGACGTCCGGGCTGTTCCATGAAGCGGCGTACAGCACGGAGAACGATCAGGAATTGCAGGTCGTCAGCGCGTCTACCGGACCACTGTGGCAGGATTCGCGCGGGACGCTGGCGTTGCAGGCGAACGTGATGCACCTGTGGAAAGACTACGCGACGTATCTCGTGTCGTACGGCATGGTCGCCCCCTGCACGCTGGTTGTGAGCGACCGGTTTCTGTTCAGCACGGTTGTGCGCTGTGACCGGAAAGACTACAAGGAAGGCACCGACCGCAAGGCGACCAACATGTCGATCGAGTTCCGTCCGGTCGTGATGTGGAACCGAGCCAGAAGCCGCCTCACATTTCGGCTCCGACTGGAGCGCGAGAACGCGGACGACGTGGAGACGGAGTCCTTCAAGCGACTCGGCGTTGCGTGCCGGTACGAGCGCGATCTGCCGTTGCGCATGATGGCATACGCGCGGGTCCGATACCAGCATTCCGACTATGACGAAAGGAATCTCCTGTTTGCCGATGATCGTCGCGACGAGCTTTGCGAAGTTCGCGCCGGCGTCACCAAGAGTTTCACAGACCAGGTTTCAGCCGAGCTCAGTCACACGCACACCGACGCGAGCTCGAGCATCGACCTGTATGAGTACGACAGAGACCTGACGACGGTTTCGGTCAACGTGCGGTTCTGAGGGAGAGCATCCGAAGGCGGGCGCTGCCCGGAACGAGGAGCAACGACAATGAGAATAACCAGACTCGCGGCGGCGGCAACGGTTGTGTTCACGACGGTGCTGGCGATTGCTCAGCAAGCGGTTCCCGGCGCACTCAGCAAGGAGCAGATCGGCTCGGTTGTGGCTGTGCGCGGCACCGTGTCGATCACCGGCATAGACAGCCAGACACGGCAGGCGCAGACGAAGGGGCCGGTGTACCTCGGGGACCGCGTGGCTACGGACAACCGTGGCCGCATCCAGCTTGTGTTCACGGACAAGACAATTGTGAGTCTGGGGGCAAACACGACGGCGGACTTCGCCGAGTACGTGTACGATCCGGACAACAAGAAAGCGGCCATGACGACGCGGGTCAGCAATGGCGTATTTCGCGTGATGGGCGGTGCGATCACGAAGCTTGCCCCGGAGAAGTTCAAGACGGTCACGCCCACGGCGAGTATCGGCATCCGTGGCTCGTTCTACATGGGCAGCCTGTTGCAGGGCGTGTTGAAAGTCGTCTTCCTCGGCGGCAAGGGGATCTACGTGTTCAACGACCTTGGCCGACTGGACATCGCCGTGCCGTCCGATGGTGTGGTGGTGAAGCCCGGCACAAAGCCTGAGCCGATGCGCTTCACGGTGCAGGAGATCCGGACAATGACCGAGACGCACACCGGAACGGACGAGGACGGCGGCGAGGAAGAGCGTCCTCCGGCTGAAGACCCGGCCCAGGATCCGGACGACGGGAACGAAGAGCCGCCGGCCGACGATGGCAACACGAAGCCGACTCCGAAGCAGGCCAATGTGGATCCGACGGGCACGGGAACCGACGGAGATACAGGGCCGGGTGGCGGCGACAACCAGACGGAGTCCTCGCAGTCGGCATTGACCCAGACGACAAAAGAGACGGCCGAGGAAACGGCTGAGGCCATAGCGTTGACCGGGTACTACGCCGCGAGCGCTGTCGCCGTGGAACAGGCAAACGCGGAGAACACGCGGTACGGGCACGGCCCCACCGAGGCCACGTCGCAGGCGGGTGCTGTGGTCGGTGAGGCGAAGCCCGTGGACCAGGCGAGCAACCTATGGACGGTGCCCTTCGCGTTCCCCGACAACGCGGTCTCCGGCACGGACGCCACGACGTCCGGGACGCGGACCGGCCGCGGGCTCTTCTCCGCCGAGGCATCGGGGATGACGGAGCACACGGTGATCGTTCCCGGTCCGGGAACAGCGGATGTCTCCTACGTCTACACGATCGACGATGCGGGGGAGTTCGCGTTCTTCCAGGCAGTCAATGTGCCCGCCTTGTTCGGGGATCAAGACGAATTCCTGTTCTCCGAGCTTGGCTTTGCCGGTGCACCCGCGGCTGACGGCGGCGAACCGGCGGATCAGCTCGCCCTGTACAGAGGGCCGGCTCTTGGCCTTGCGTTCGATACGCTGAACCTGCTGCTGACCCCGCGGCCGGAGACTGTCGAGACGACCGTCAACTTCCATACCGGCAAGGTCATCGGTATCCCTGCCGTTACGCCCGACGTGGGGCGAGGGGGCGGTGGGGCGGAGTGGTTCTTTTTCGGCGACCGGAACGGTGACCAGCTCAATGTAACGGTTGCGGGTGCTGCAACCGCGTTCGACCCCACGCTTGCCGATGGGGCCGGTCGCGAGATCCCGGCCGCTGTGAGCGGCAGCGGCACGGGCATGTTTTACGGCTCTGAATGGCAAGGACTGGGGCTGACGGCAACGGGTTTCAACGCAACGGGCGACAATGTCACGGGCGTCTGGGACCTGGTCGGGGCACAGCAGTTGGTGGAGACGACTGCAGCGCCGACGGGAGCGATCACGGACATTCAGGGCTTTGCCGTCGGCATTGCGGAGTCCGCTGACACGGACGCGTCTCCGCTGCTGATGTCCGACCCGGACAATGCGTTGGCCCTGAAGCTGAACAGCATCGAGGGAACGGTCAGCGGCGGCTTCGGGTTGAGCGACGCCCGGGCACTGGACACGGCCCGATCTCCCGAAGGCGATATCACGACGATAGGACCAGTGGCGGTGGGAGCGGGGGACGCGGGTTCAGCATTGCTGTCGGACACGATGTTCGTCGGCGACGTGAGCGCTGGTGACAGTGCCGTGCTTGTCGGCGTGGGCAGAATCGCGGCCCCCCTGGCCGAAACGGGGAATGTGCTCACGGGCGAGGCCCTGTCGAAGTTGCCGGACGCTGAGACGGGGGCGGCCATCTTGCCCGACTGGGTTCACTGGGGCAACATCCAACTGGCCTATACAGATTCGTCGAACGGCGAAGCGACGCACGTCGTCCACGATATGGGCGGCCTGTGGACCGGCGCCGAAGATCGCGTTGCGGACCTCGCAACGTTGTCGGAGGCGTCCGCCGTGTACCGGGCTGCGGTCCGCGCCGTTGGCACGATCGTGGACCCGAACGGTCACGTCAACTACGAGTCGATGTGGGGCAAGTCCAGGTTCGACATCGATTTGGGGGGCGACACGTTCTCGTTCCACTTGGGCCTGGAATCGAATGTGACAGGCGAATACAAGCTCTACGGCACGGGTACTGTGGAGGCCGGGGGCCTGACGGGCTCCGTCCATGCCCTTGATCGGCCGGGCGAGCAAGTCATCATCCCCGCGGTTGGTGCGCTGACGGCCGGCTTGTACGATGACCCGGCCAAGCCGGGACCGGACGGCGATCGGTTACTCGGGACGTTTGCCACGGACCTGCTTCCTTTGGCGGGTATCGAGCCGATCAGTCGTGTCGCCGGTATTGTCGCCGGAGGCGCCGACACGGGCCCGGCCATGATCGGCCGG
>JGI10211J34971_10001844_pt1 | contig 17435 bp, 9 predicted proteins | sample Etolagsediment_FD_34971 | JGI IMG/M metagenome (IMG submission 34971) | reverse complement strand
GAGCAGATCTCTGAAGTCTTTCTGAACTTCCATGGTATTGTCCTCTCAAAAATTCAATGGCGGCGATTCGCTCTCGGGGCGTCTTGCTGAGCCAGTAGACGAGATCTTCCTTAATTGACGAGTCCCTTTTCAAATCCAGTTTTTTGACAGTTTTTTTAATCATGTTTTTTCACCATGGTCTTGATGGTAGATGTCTTTTTCCCTTTTTTGTCGATTGTGTATTTAAACATTGCACGCATTATAGAGTTTTATTTAAATAATGATAATTATTGCCTGTACGTCAATTCGGACACCATAGGTCCTGAAAAACTGAAGATTAAGTTCATTATCAATTTGTTGAAAACGTCTGTGTTTTCTATTACAAGCAAATGCTTTTTTATGCTTAAAAATTTTAATGTCATGATGTTCAATGAAAAATTGAACTGTTGATTCAAGTTGTTTTATTGCTTCCGTTCTCCATCCTTTTGCTTCATCTTTAAGCTCCACAAAATATATATGTTCATTACTATCAGAAGTCAGCATACCGTCACAACGCCCTCTACCAGGTTCTTCGTCGTCATATAAAACACATTTATCAATTGCAGTAAAAGTCAAAATTATTTTCCTGTCATTCTTAACCGTAGCAATCCATTGTGTAGGATCATTTATGTTTGTACGGGCCTTTGATCCATCTTGGTCATCACATAATCCAAATGTTGAGGCATCAATCGTTGGTTCTTGGCAAGCAGTTTTAAAAAAATTCATAACCTATAGTTCTTCTTCAATTTCAATTAATGAATCAAATAACTGATTACATTCTCTCAAATTGTCGTTTAGATAATTGTTATCGGAAGGAATACCTTCAGGCATAGACAATTTGTTAATTATTCCATATGCTTCGTCTAATTGATATACAACAACTACACTTGAAGAAACCAGTGACTTTTCAGAAATAATGTTATTCAATTTAGGAATTAACTGATTTGACATCAAAGATGTATCAATCTTGCCTTTTAAATATTCCCCTTGAATGGCTATACTTAGAAAGTTGATGATAAAAGGACTGTGTGTAGAGATTATCAGCTTGTTACCTGAATTGATGTTGTTGAGTTCTAACAAACTTTGAAGTATTTGCCATTGCGAAGAAGGAAACAAATTTTGCTCAGGTTCTTCTACAATGTTTACAAAAGCTGTTTTGTTGAATTTGGATGAAAGAACAGAAAGTGCAACTCTTTTTTGTTCGTCTGTTAGGCTGTCGTTGCTCAAAATTCCTTTTACACCTTTTTTAAATCTTTTCAACTCATCACTGCTCATAGGTTCTTTGTTTACTTCACTCTGCTTCTTTACAGAGTTTGCCAAATATCCCGAAACCAAGTATAAAGGGACAAGTGACTGAAAGCCGCTGGATGCTTCAGTAAGTTTGACTTTGTAATCTTGGCCTTTCAGATTAAGAGTATCGTTTAATTTATCATATTCAATATTTACATTATTGATTGGCAGTTTCACCAACCCTTTCATTTCGTTTTTTGCATTATCATACTCCGTAAGGAATTCTTTAAGAGATTCTGATGATAGCTTTAATTCCTTAGGCGTTTTTACATAGGTAATAAAGTTCCTTTCTGCAGGCACATACATAATTTGTGGAAGCGGATAAGCAACACCTGATTTTTCCTGTATAATCAACGAGCCATTTTTATATATAATTGAGTATGCATCACCTTGATAATCAATAACGGTGTTGTCAACGCCGTTTGTTTTTAAGTAATTCTCTAGTCGATGATAATTAAGATATTTATTTCTAAGTGTATTTTTTCGTTCAAACCATTTCTTATTGTAGTCTCCTCTTACCAATGCTTTCTCAATCCAAGTGAACGTAGAAATCAACTTGGCTATGGTGCTTTTACCTGAACCCTGATTACCAACAAATACGGTAACTTTTTTCACATCAATCCAGCCATCATTATCTTGATAACCTTTTTTTATGGGACCGAAATTTTTTATTTTAATTCTGCTCATTTTATATTAACCCTCATGATCGAGTCGATCTATGCCTTTCTTGTTCTTTTATATATTGCATAAGCCATCACACAAGTTCATAACGTTTAGGGTGAGCAGCAGGCTTGAGAAGGTTGAAAAGAAAGAACCAATGGAATTCCCGTCCGCTCGACCCGCTGGTTATGCCGTGAGTGTCAAAATAGACGGCACTTTTCCCAATTTGCTTTAATCTAATTAACGAACATGAGAACAAGATAGCTTCGCTCTTGATTTTACTCTAACACAAAAAATATTTCTTTTACAAAATTTGAAAAATGCCCTTTTGCCCTTGAAAATCTCGATATAGGGCATGAATAAGTGTGTTTTTACTGAATTGCTGTAATGATTCTAATCATTCAGCGTGTTACGACCCCATCTCCCGGAGAAAGGAAGCATTCGACTTGCACACCATTTCGTTCGTCCCTCACGTCATTCCGCTCCGTTACGAATCCTTCCTTTCTCCTTGCCCGCCTGCTTATTCCCGGCTCTGCTGACCTGGGGAAAAGGCAAGCCGGAATCCGAGGTTGTCGAACCGGATGCCGGGTTCGAGCCTGCCGCGAATGGCCGACCGGCAGTACCCGGCGAAATAGATATAGCTGCCGCCCCGGCGCACGTGGCCCGAGCCCGAAGAGGGGCCCGTGGGATCCGCCACCGAACCGGAAGGATAACCTCCGTACCAATCCTGACACCACTCCCATACATTGCCACTCATGTCAAAAATACCGAGTCCGTTGGGCAACTTTTTGCCGACCGGGTGCGTGGTTCCCCCGCTGTTTTCATCGTACCACGCAACAGTGTCAACATCATTACTTCCTGCATACTTCTCTTTCTTCCCCCCACTCCTGGCTGCATATTCCCACTCCGCTTCGGTGGGAAGTCGAAACCGGTATCGGTCAATATTCTTGAAAATGAGCGCTTTGATAAACTCCTGCGTATCCAGCCAGGACACTTGTTCTACCGGATAGTGGTCACCCTCTTTGAAATTTGACGGATTATCTCCCATTACCGCCACCCACTCCCCCTGAGTAACAGGATATTTTCCCATGTAAAACCCATCAAGCACAACCTCATGCACCGGCCTTTCGTCTTCATCTCCGTCACCAAACATATCCCCCATCATGAACTTCCCGGCAGGGACGTAAACAAACGCCATTCCTGTTACTGGATCGGTAAATGCCAACTCAGGCGAAGAAACCTTTAACTTTTCATCAAGTATGTCTTCATCCGATATCGCAACCTCATCGCTTTTGACAATAGCACAAAGCTTTGCTCTATGAGAGTAGTACCTTGACAATATACTGCTAGGCTTATTTTTCCTGATTTCTATTAATTTTGACAAGTCATCTATTGCTTTTTGATAGTCTTTTGTTTCTTCGTAAATCGAAGCTCTTTCTTGGTAAAGGCTCCACGAATTCGGACTAAGTTCTATAGCTCTGGAATAGTCCTGTATAGCCTCCACAAAATTTTCCATTCTTCTGTAAATTCCTGCTCTGGTCCTATAATATACGGTGTTTTTAGGTTTACGCTCAATACGTTCGGAAAGGTCTTTAATTTTATCCTCCATTTCTCCCAATTCAACATGCAGTGATTCCCTGGGATTCTGATACCATGGGTTAGTAGGGTCCAGTTCTGCGCATTTATTCATGTCATTTTTCGCTTTAATATCGTTTTTACCCCGGTACGATATGGCTCTACAACGATATGCTTCAACGAAAGAAGGATTAAGCTTTATAGCCATCGAATAATCTTCAATTTTTTCTTCATACTCGCCATACGGGCGCGCGTTGGCACGACCATGATATGCTTCGCAAAATTCAGGGTCTAATTCAATGGCTTTGGTGAATTTATCGAAAGCGTCTCTTTCATAGGCGTCTGCGTGGGTGAATTCTTGATCTTTATCTCTTTCAAGAAAAGCCTGCGAAGCATAATAACACCCTAAAAAATAATGGATTTTAGGGTCTTCGGGAAATAGCTTCTCAAGTTCTTTCTCAGGCAGCCCATATCGCATATCCCAGGCCCAAAAACTGGCAAGCTCATCTATTCTCTTATTATCTGCAAATGCCTTTGTGAAATCATTTTTCGCCGATAAGTGATAATCTTCATCTTTCTTAGCCCAGGCTCGAAAAGGTCTTTCATCCAGTGATAAGCTGTCTTCTTTTATCTTAGCGCAGGCCCGAATAAGAAAAGCTTTTAGATTATCTCCATCTGCTGCTATCAAAGATGTCATATTTTGTATGCAGCTGTTCATATCACGGGATCTGAAATCTGAGAGCCCCATTTCAAAATAATAGTCTGCCTCTATTCTTTTGGACGATTGGGGGAGCCAATATTTTGACTCAGCTTTTCCTTCGAACTGTTTCTCATCTGCTCCATTTTCTCGGAAACGTACCGCGAAAACCCGGTATGAAACGGTCGAGGATGAAAATGAAATACTGCGTGAGGTGCTGAAAGAACGGCCATCGGAGAAGCCGAAGGCGCAAGCGTTTGACGAACCTTCGGTCTCACTCGACCATATCCTCCATCCGATTGTATTCAACAAAGGCATCATATTTCCCGAACCGAACCCTTCCACATAAAGGCCCTCCAGTTCGTCCAGGGTGGGCATCCGCCATCCACCTCCGTCAATCTTCAGATTCTCCACCCAGGTTTTACCTTCGTTCCAATCCGTTTCCCTTTCGGGACCCGCCTTCCATTCCAGTCCGGTTCTCTTGTCGTGGACGATCCCGTTGGAATAGGCGATGTAAATACAATCACCTTGAGTCCTGTTTGGTGTGGGTGAAGAAGAGGGGGAATATCTCAGTTCGGCTTTTCCTTCAAACTTCTTGCTATTTGCCCCATCGTTTCGGGAACGTACCGCAAAAGCCCGCCCGTGGTCTGAGACGTCACGGTAGCGGCGGGGCGTACTGCCGCCATCAGTGAACAGAAAGCCTCTCCCTAATGACAAACTTTCCTTTTCGCCTGACCATACGAAATAGCCAAGAATTTTCAACAAAGGCATCATATTTCCCGAACCGAACCCTTCCACGTAAAGCCCCTCCAGTTCGTCCAGGGTGGGCATCCGCCATCCACCTCCGTCAATCTTCAGATTCTCTACCCAGGCTTCAGTTTCGTTCAAGTCCATATCTTTGTCAGGTCCTGGAAACCACTCAAGATCAGTCCAATTGTCTTTCACGACCCCATTACCATATTCGATGAAACGGGCGTCATCAGCTTTTTTCTTTTCGATCCCGAACGCCAACTCCAAAAACTTTTCCGGCTCCATCTCCACATCTTGTCTCGCATCTTTATACCCATCAAGCGACAATGTTACGGCATGTTTTCCAGGTCCGACTTCCAATACCGAATCGGTTTTCTGCCCAGTATCTTGATTGTCCAACCAAATGGCCGCCCCTTCCGGAACACTGGTAACNCTGAGCCTTGCCATCAATGGTTCGAGTGTTACCGAAATTTCCGCNTTCTCATTGAAATTCACCATTACTTTCCCGTCGANCCGCCGGTGTTTTTCTGCTTCAAAGTGGTAGGCGTGTTCTCCAGANGAGACATCTTCCACCACTAGTGGTGTTCGTCCCAAAAGATTCCCATCCAGATAAAAGCGTGCTGGATAAGATTCGGAAAATGTTTCGGCCTCCGCCTTAATGGTGCCGAACAGCTGCCTTAAGATCACATGGATCTCTGTCGGTTTATCAGGGGTAATTCTCTCGATTCGGCTGGACGGGAAATATCCTTGCAACTTCAATCGAATGGTCCGTTTTCCGGCTCCTATGCGAGAGAGGGACAACGGCGTTTTACCCCGCTCAATACCGTCGATAAAAACATCGGCCAAGTCGGGTTCCGAGGTAATCATAAGCTCTCCCATTCCCTTTTCGACAACTGATGCGAAAACCGACGCGCTGGTAGCCGAAACTAAACGGTCTTTTTCAAATTCCCTGAGACCAAGGCGCGAGCGCAAATCCTTTTCCAGTGTTTTTGCTTCCTCGGTATGAATCTTCAATTCGCGGGCTTTCGTTTGCAGCCGCTCCCGCACATTTTCCGGAAGCTTGCCATTCGGCGCAAAGGAATACGCAAATTCAAGGACTTTCAGAAATTGTTCCTCAGATGTAAGCCGGGGTGGTGGTGTTTGGTTTATGTCAAAGTCGCCCTGTTTGGGCGAAAAAAGTTCCAAAAAAGTGGAGACGTCCGCCAGCCTTTGGTCCACTTCAATTCTTGTTGCCTTGTTCAAGAGATCGTTGATTTTGCGTGCGGTATCTTTTCCGAGGCCGTCAATATACCGCTCAATCGGTTCCAAGTCGTGAAAACCGATCAAGCGGCCGGTGAGAATGCGATAGATCATTACACCGAGGGAAAAGACATCCGACCGTTGGTCCGCCTCTTTGAATCCGCCGCGCTGTTCAGGAGCACCATAATACTGAGTAGCCAAGTTCGTGCCGGTTACGGTTTCAAAAGCCCTTGTTAACAAATCAACTCGGCTTGCTTCTTTGGCGAGACCAAAATCTCCGATATACGGTTTGTTATCTTTGTCTAAAAGGATGTTGGCGGGTTTAAGATCTCTATGGATGATGGGCTCCGATCGCTTGTGAAGCAAATGGATGGATGTCAGAATTTCGCTAATCAGCGGTAAGGCTCTGTCATAGCTTAGATATCCACCTCTCCCTGCCTGAAGCAGTTCATCATCAGATCCGATTAAATCGGAGAGGTTCTTGGGGTAATAATCCATGGTAAAGTATGGTTTCCCTTGCCAGGTCTTAGTATGTCTTACGTTGACAATGCCGGGGATGTCTTCCATGGAGAGCCTTAGCATGATATCTATCTCCCGTCGAAATCTTTCTTTGAGCTCGGCAAGGGAGAGTCCCGATTCACGGACTAAACTTGGCTGTGGGGAAAAAATCTTTATGGCCGATTGAAAAGAAACCTCCTTTGACGATGCCAGAAAAACCTCCGCAAACCCACCTCTTCCAAGACTTCTCTCAATGAAGTAGTTGTCAAATTCACGGAGGTTGTTAGGCAGAATGTAAGAGAGCTTTTGGGCAGCTTGATAATCTGAATGCATGTTTTGGGGAAGTTTTCCGCCAATAAGCCGTAATTCCTCCACCAAGGTGACAAACTCATCTGCACATTGCTCAGGGTGTATTGTTTTGAGCTTTTTGATGATCCCGGATTGTCTATTTTGCTGAGCATCGAGCTGCAATTTAAGAAACGGCTTGTGAAAATCTTTGTAAAGCCGTTCCATCTCGGCGCGTGCTTTTCCCGAATAAACATTTTCGATAAGCGCCCGATCCACAGTTGAGATGATATCTTCGATCTCCGCATAATTTGCCAAATCAAAACCATACTCTAAAAGAGCGGCACGATACTCACGAACTTGTTTTAGATTAAGTTCTTCGGAATAAACCTCATGAAGCTCCGTCATCACGGCAAGGGCTTTTCCGCTTTCTTCTCGAGCCTCTAACCCATTCTTCAGGCACGCGACGGCGCCTGCAATGTCTCCGCTTTTATAGAGGCGCCTGGCTTCACCGATGGTGGAAGCCTGGCCGGTTGAAAATATGCTCTTGATACGATTCAGAAATCCCATTAAAGAACCCTCGGGGTTTGGTATTACTAACGTGGTCAGCAGGTTAATTTTCGCTTAATACAGCCAGCAACATGCTGAGTCTCGGGTTAAACCAGCAGGCCGCCTAAACCTTTCCGGTTATACCCATTTTGAAAAGCCATAACTAAGGCGTCATAACAAGGCGGAAGCCAAGGTCATTCCCCCCGCGCCCCGGCGTAAATCTCCGTCGATTCGTCGAACGGCAGTCTCTGGCGGCACTGAAGCAGCCACCGCCACGAACCACGCGTTTGGAGCCTGTAGATGGCCCTCTTGGATTATGAACTGGGCGGTGAGGAGAGCCCCCGCTTTGATACCAATCCTGATACCAGTCTTGGCACCATTCTGACACGTTACCGCTCATGTCATAAATGCCAAGCCCGTTGGGTAATTTTTGGCCCACCGGATGAGTGGTTCCGCCGCTGTTTTCAGCATACCACGCAACCGCATCAATATTTTTGCCCCCTGCATATTTTTCATTTTTGCCCCCGTTTCTGGCTGCGTATTCCCATTCCGCCTCGGTTGGAAGTCGAAACTGATGTTGCAACTTATTTTTTGAGACAAGGGCTTTGAGAAACTTCAGGACGTCATTCCAGGATATGCATTCTACAGGATAATCTTCCCTCTCGCTAAAACTTGATGGATTATCTCCCATTATTACCGCCCACTCTCCCTGGGTCACGGGATATTTGCCGATATAAAACCCATCAAGCAAAACCTCATGTACATGCTTTTCATCTTTATGCCCATCACCAAAAACATCTCCCATCATGAACTTTCCGCCCGGCACAAAAACAAACGCCATGCCGGTTATCGGATCATTAAATGTTGTCCATTTTTCAAGCCGGAAATCGGCCTCAATAAAGCTTTCCGGCTCAAGGTGCACCATTTTCGTTACCTCTTTACAACCATCAATTTTTAAGCATATTTCATGTTCGCCGGCGGATACCTTTAGCAAATGGTCCGTTTTCTTCCCTGTATCCTGGCCGTCCATCCATATGGCTGCGCCCTCTGGAGTACTGACGACATTGATCGTGCCTTGGTTCTTAAACAGTTGGAATTCCTCTTCCAAGACAACCCCCGGTAAGACCATAATCTCCTTTTCGGCATCAAGATAAGAATCGCGTTTAAGTGTTATGGTGTGCTTTCCGAGTGCTATTTTCGCTTCTTCATCTATCTTCAGCATTGATTCCTTACCGTCAACCCATATCGAAACACCCGAAGTTTTACTTCTTAGAATTACCTTCCCGGGCATGGGCCGGAGCGATAGGTTAATTTCCCCTTCTTTGTCGAGATCTACAAGCACCTCTCCTGCCTTCTCTTGATGGTTGTCCGCTTCAAGTCTGTATGTGTGTGCTCCAGCCTTTACATCTTCTACTGTCAACGGTGGCCTACCCATCAGCTTTCCATCAAGATAAAAGCGGGCAGGATATGCACTGGAGAAAGTTTTCGCTTTTACGCTGATTGTACCGGTTTGATGTTCCAGAATAACATGGATCCTGGTTTCCTTGTTTGGGATGATCCGTTCAATCCGACTTACAGGAAAAAACCCCTTTTTTTTCAAATCAATAGTCCTTCTCCCTGTGCCTACCACTTCTATGGAAAGCGGCGTCATGCCGCGGTCAATTCCATCTAAAACAACGGTGGCCATCTCCGGTTCTGATGTGATGACAAGGNTTCCCGCACCTTTTTCTTCTGCGGNTTTCAATGCAGCGGCGGCTTTGGCTGAGACAACACGGTCGTCTTTATTTTGATTCAGGCCCAGACGAGAACGGAAATTTTCCTCCACAATTTCGGCTTTATCCAAGCCAAGCCCGATTTCCTCTGATTTGGAGATGAGGGCCGCGCGTACATCTTCGGGAAGTTTACCATTTGGTGTAAAGGTGTATGCCAGTTCAAGGGCTGTGAGAAATTGCTCTTCGGGTTTAAACCCGAGTCGAGAATCTTTATTCATTTCAAAGGGCGGTTGTTGGGGTGAAAAGACCTCTAAAAAGCTCGAAAGATTTGCCAATCTCTGATCGAGTTCAATCCTCGTTGATTTAATCAATAGATTATCGATCTTTTTTGCAGTATCTTTTCCGAGACCGTGAACATACCTCTCAATAGGTTCCAAGTCGTGAAAACCGATCAGCCGTCCCGTCAAAACACGATAGATTATTACACCGAGGGAAAAGACGTCAGCCCTCTGGTCTGTTTCTTTGAACCCACCGCGCTGTTCGGGAGCACCGTAGTATTGCGTCGCTAAGTTGGTGCCGGTGACGGTCTGAAAGGCCTTTGTTAACAGATCTCCCCGGCTGGCCTCACGGGCCAGACCAAAATCCGCAATATATGGCCGGTCTTCTTTGTCTAAAAGAATGTTGGCGGGTTTGAGATCACGATGAATGATAGACGTCGATCGATTATGAAGCCAATGGATGGAAGTCAAAATTTCGCTAATCAGCGGTAAAGCTCTGTCATAGCTTAGATATCCGCCTCTTCCTGCCTGAAGCAGTTCATCATCTGATCCTACCAGAGTCGAGAGATTTTTAGGGTAATAATTCATGGTGAGATAAGGCCTTCCCCGCCATGTTTCAGTATGCCGTGCGTTGACAACCCCAGGTGCCCTTTCCGCAGAGAGGCTGAGCATGATTTTGGCCTCTCGTCTAAATCTCTCTTTGAGTTCGCCAAATGATAGCCCAGATTTCCGGATTAAACTCAGCTGCGGGGAAAAAATCTTTATGGCTATCCGAGAAGAAAATCCCTTTGGTAATGCCAGAAAAACCGAGGCAAATCCGCCGCTGCCTAGCCTACGTTCGATCAGATAATTATCAAATTCTTTAGGGTTATTCGGAAGGACATAGAATCTCTCTTGGGCAGCCTGATAGTTAGAATGCATTGCGTGGGGTAAACGGCCGCCTAAATGATGCAACTGTTCCACCAGTGTAACAAACTCACTGGCGTTGGAAACCGGGTCCGTTTTTTTGAGGCGCTCGATGAGCTTAAGGTGCTTTTCCCTCTGAGCGATCTTCCAGAAATCCTGTGATCGCTTCTGATACTCTTTGTAAAGCCCTTCTGCTTCCGATCTTGTTTTCCCGAAATAAACCCCTTCTTTTAACCCCTTGCTAATGGTGTTCAGTATCCCCTCGATAAGGTTGTAGTTGGATGGGTCAAAAGGCGTGCTAGTGAGTGTGGCCCGGTGTTGGGTCAGCTTCTTTTGGTGGAATTCCTGAAGATAGATATCATGATATTCCCTGACAATGGCCAGGGACTTTCCGGTTTCTTCGCGCGTTAAAAGGGCCTCTTCCAGGCAGTTGAGGGCACCTTCAAGTTCACCATCCGCATAAAGCCGTCGGGCCTTATCAACAGCCGAAGCCTGGCCGGTCGAGAAAACTCCCTTTATGCGGTTTATAAAACCCATGATAATTCCTGCGGGATTGGTATTTGAAAATCGGGTTATCCCGGAATAGCCCACCAATTAACAAAAAAATATCCCACAGATAAGAAAGTGAGTCCAAACCCGATCTGGATTAAAACATAGATGGTCTTATTCTCTCTTGAACGAAGGTTATAAAAAACGCTGCGGTTGAGAAACACCACGATGCCCGTCATCGCTAACAAGACCAGGAGTCCAAGCACACCCTTCCACCAGTTTCCGGCAACCTTTTTTTTGACAAAAGCCCACTCTGTGCCCGTGATCTTGACCTGTGCGTGATTGGCCGTTCCAGACTCTGCATCCCACAAGGCCGCCTGAATGAAGGTTTGATTTCCTTCCCGCCAGTATGAACCGGTCAGGAAGTATCTGGCGCCTAATACCTTCCCGACGGAGGATGCAGTGCTTTCGTCGATCATGAAATCCGTTTCCCGCTTCTTCATATCATAGAATTTGTCCATATTCCGCATCACAAAAATAAATTTTGATGAGCGATCCAATGCCAGGGCCAACTGCTTTTCAAACCGAACGCCAAAAGACAACTGTGCGTTAGTCCCTTCTTCACGAAACAGATAAATGGCCACGGTTTGCCGATCCCCTGGCCTCCAGGGGATTTTCACAAACTTCTGTGATTCGTCCCGTCCCGGAACGAATCGCAACGCTGCTTTCTCCTCCATTTCTAAAATAACTCTTTCAGCCAATTCTCGTAGAAGATCCGTTGATTCCGGGTATGTATTTGCAAGAGCATGGCCCATAAGAGCCAGAAAGGCGAATATGAAGAGAAATAGTTGTTTTGAGGACACAAAACCACCGCTAGACTAATTTTTTGGATTCAAGACACCGCATAAGCGATTTTTCACGCTAAATACTGAACGTTGAGATGTCGCATGATGAGAATCTTTCTGTTCCGGATAAATGTTTTTTCAAGGGCAATTACGGACCGATGCTCTTAAATCCTCAGGAAATTGTCAAGAGTTCAATAATGACCAAATCATTTATCTTTTCGGAAACGCACCGCAAAAGCCCGCCTTCCGAAGGAATCGGAGGAAGGGCTCAAGAAACTGCTGCCGTCTGAGAAGGAAAAGTCTAATGCATGCGAGGAACCTTTCTTCTCGCCCGACCATACCCACCATCCGGTCAATTTAAGCATTGGCGTCATATTCCTGTCTCCTAAACCTTCCCGGTAGAGGCTTTCAAGTTCATCTGTGGTAGGCATTTTCCACGCGCCGCCGTTAGAATTGAGGCTCCGAACCCAGGATTTTGCCTCGTGCCAAGATGTATCCTTGGGGAGTCCTGTCTTCCACTCAAGCCCAGTCTTAATGTCGAAGACGATCCCGGAGTCACAGTCCACATAATCGCTGTCACTTTCAGTCTCATCGCCTGTAATGGCTTCTGGCAAAGCATTATTCAGTTCTTTTTCGAGTTGGAACTCTGCCTCTAAAAGCTCCCCCGGCAAGATCTCAATGGTTTTTTCGGTACCCACATGTGAATTGAGTTTAAGATTTATGGTGCGTTTTCCAGCTGATATGTTAATTTTGCTGTCAGTCCTTTTCTTTGACATCTTACCATCGATCCAGATAGCAGCGCCAGAGGGTGTGCTCTTGAGACTGACATTTGCCGGAAATGGCTTTAGAAATTCATCGATTTTCACCTCTTGATCCAGCCTTACAACCACTCTCCCTGAGATCTTCTCATGATTATCTGCCTCAAATCTGTATGTATGCGTTCCCGCAGTCACATCTTCCACAGTCAGAGGCGGGTTGCCCATGGGTTTTCCGTCAAGATAAAAGTGGGCAGGAAAGGCATCGGAATAAGTTTTGGCCCTAACATTAATGCTGCCGGTCTGATGTTCCAGGACAATATGGATTCGGGTATCTTCATCAGTGACGATTTTTTCAACCCGACTAACAGGGAAAAAACCATTCATCTTCAGACGAATAGTCTTTTCTCCAGTCTCTACTCTATCTATGGTCAGCGGAGTTGTACCTCGTTCAATACCATCAACTGAAACTGTTGCCATCTCCGGTTCTGAGGTGACCACAAGAGTTCCCATGCCTTTCCCATTTTCGGTTTTTACAGGATCTGCTGTGGCTGAGATAACCGGGTCGTCTTTATCCTGATTCAGGCCAAAACGAGAACAGAAATTCCTTTCGAGAATTTCGGCTTTACCCAAATCAAGCCCCATCTCCTGAGATTTGGTGATTAGGGTAGCGCGTACATCTTCAGGAAGTTTACCATCCGTCGCAAAAGCGTATGCTATTTCAAGGGCTGTCAAAAATTGATCCTCTGACTCCTTGAGTGCAGTTCCGGCGGAATCTGTTTGAAATATCTCAACCTCTGACCGCTCGGGCGAAAAGATATTTAAAAGGGTTGAAATGTCAGCTATTCTTTGGTCCACCTCAATTTTTGTGCACTTATTCAGGAGGTCGTTAATCTTGTTCGTCATGTCTTTTCCGAGACCCTGAACATATCGCTCAACAGGTTCCAGATCATGCACACCTAGGAGACGTCCCGTCAAAATGCGATATATGATTACACCAAGGGAAAAGACGTCGGCTCGATGGTCTGTTCCTGTTAATCCACTAAGCTGTTCAGGAGCACCGTAATATTGGGTGGTTAAGTTGGTGCCGGTTATGTTTTGAAATTCATCGGATAGCAAATAGGCCTGGCTGATCTCACGGGCTAGACCAAAGTCCGCGATATACGGACAGTTGTCTTTGTCCAAAAGGATGTTTGTGGGTTTGAGGTCCCCATGGATTATGGGCGTGGTTCTATTGTAGAGCAGATAGATGGATGTCAAAATCCCCCTGATGAGCGGCAAAGCCTTGTCATATGTGAGATATCCACCTTTGCCTGTCTGAAGCAGTTCGTCATCAGATCCGATCAGGGTGGAGAGGTTTTTGGGGTAATAGTCCGTTACAATGTAGGGCTTTCCCCGCCATGTCTCGGTATGTCGCGTGTTGACAACCCCAGGGATTTTTTCCTCCGAGAGCCTTAGCATGATTTTGGCCCCGCGTCTAAATCTCTCATTAAGTTCAGCATGTGAGAGCCCAGATTTATAGACGAAGCTCCGCTGTGGGGAAAAAGCTTTTATGGCTATTCGAAATGAAATNCCTTTCGGTGAGGCCAAAAAAACCGAGGCAAATCTGCCTCTGCCGAGCCTACGNTCAATAATGTAATTGTCAAATTCCTGTNGGTTTTCCGGCAGGATATAAGACTGTTCCTGAGCCATCTGGTAGTTCGAATNCATGGTTTGAGGAAGGCGGCCGGCAGTACGCCGTAACTTTTCCACCAACGTAACAAATNCATCGGCGTTGGACACCGGGTTCATTCCCTTAAGCTTCTCAATGATCTCCTGGTGTTTTTCACTTCGGGCTTTTTCCCGCAAAGTCTGAAGTAGCGCCTGATATCTTTTATAAGTTTTTTCTGCCTCCGATCTTATTTCCCTTGAATAAACCTCTTCCTTTAACCCCTTGCTAATGTTGTTCAGTATCCCTTCGATNAGGTTATAATTGGATGAGGTAAAAGGTGTGTTGGAGAGTGTGGCCCTGTGTTCAGTCAGTCTCTTTTGGTGGGATTCTTGCAGATATATGTCATGATGTTCCCTGATGATAGCCAGGGCTTTTCCGGTTTCTTCACGCTTTAAAAGGGCTTCTTTCAGACAGTGGAGCGCCCCTTCAAGATCGCCATCCGCATAAAGCCGTCTGGCTTTATCAATAGCCGAAGCTTGGCCGGTCGAGAAAACTCCCTTCATACGATTTAAAAAACCCATAATAAAGCCTGCAGGAAAGGTAGAGTATCCGGAAATCGGATTATCAAAACACGTTTAGCTTTATTTTTTCGATTAATTTTAGAGTAATGATCTTAAGTCCTTAGGAAATTGTCAAGAATTCCCTTTATAAATCCTGATCATTGATTTTGTTGTTCATTGCGCCAGACTACCATTTCGGGCCTCGCCGGCGCGGTTATACGCCGAAGGCCATTCGGAACTTCTGTGAACGGATCGGGCTGGCCAAAAAGAACAGCCAGGTGGACATGGCCCTGTTGGAACACTTCATACGGGAGGACCTCAATGATAGCGCTTACCGGGTTATGGCGGTTTTACGCCCTTTAAATATGCCTACTACATTACCTGTGTAGGTGTAGAAAAAGATGAGAAAACCGGAGACATTACGGCGCTACACTGCACCTACGATCCGGAAACAAAAGGGGGAAGCTCTCCGGACGGGCGAAAGGTGAAGGGGACCATCCACTGGGTTTCGGCAGCCCATGCCCTTGAATCTGAGGTGCGCCTTTATGAACATCTGATGCAAACACCGGATGAAAACAAAAAAGAGGAACCCGGACTCAATGATCTATTGAACCCAGATTCCCTGGAATTACTGACGTCATGCCAAGTGGAACCCAGCCTGAAAGATGCGGCCCCCGGCAGCCAGGTCCAGTTCGAAAGGCTGGGCTATTTCTGTGTGGATCCGGTGGATTCCACTCCGGGAAACCCGGTCTTTAACCGGATCGTGTCGCTTCGGGATACCTGGGCAAAGATTGAAAAAGCTCAGAAATCCAAAACCGGTTCCAAAGGCAATTCCGGATAAATCTGTCCATGGGCCGGTGGCATGGAGTTGTAAACCCATTCGATATCGACAGTTCCCAGCGTTAACCCCATGACCCGGCGAAAGCCTCTGAAAACCCCTCGAACGAGCACGTCTTCCATCTTCATGGTCAGACCGAACAGGGCCACCGTCGTGTTTTGTGGAATCTTTAGAAGTTCATCCCGAAAGGCCATGGGGTAAAATGCCAATCGCCGGCTGTCAGCCGCCTGGCATTGGATCACCGGTACCAGCACCGGAAACCCGTCCGGTTTCACATAAGCCATGAATTTAAGGGATCCGAGCTGATTAAACAAATCCTCCGCAAAGGGTTTAAGAATCCTGTTCTTTATTTTCGTTTTGGCCATCCCCTTTGCCAGACGGGTCAGCAGCGCGGAAAAAATGATTTTCGGCATGGGAAGATCCGTTGCCGTGGATGTCTCCAACAGATCAAGATAGTGAACGGTATTGATTCCGAAATAAGTATTGTACCGGAACATGGGGATTTCATTATAACGTTCGTATTCCGGCCCCTCATTTTTCAAATGGGTCCACTTGGCCCGCCCCCGCCACATTTTTTTATCCATGGTCATGATCAAAAAAGCGATATGGGGGTTTTCCTGAATATACGCTTTGCTCAAGCCTTTGCAGAACTGGCCAAGGGTCAACTGCCCGGGATTGGGAGCCATGATGGATGTGATCAGGGAAATATGGGGCAGCCCTTCGGGATTGACGCAGGCGACCAGTCCGATTTTTTCCGCCGGTTCAAAAGATTTCATGTCCTGTTCGCTGAAAGAACTCTTTGTGTTCATGACCCCTAATCCCTTTCCANTTNCAGTTTCGNCCCGCTCCAGAGTACGATGGAGGGATCCACCCCCGAATTCCTGGCAATTGCCGCCATCTTTTCCATCCGTAGTTTATCGATCAATTCACAGTCCTGGTATGCCCATGAAAGATCCAGACGGGCGTACTTGTCTCTGCAAAGGTTGTTAAAGGCACACAGTTCCCATCGTTTTACCAGACCCTTTAAATGGGCGGCAATGAATTTGCCGATCCCCCGTATGTTGTCTTCCGTGAGGGTTGCATCGGGAATGATCGGTGTTCTGATCCAGATTTCCTTGGGGTGGCCACCGGATTGCAGGGAATTTCCCACGTGAATGAGGTTTTTCAAAATCCTGTCATTAAGGGTGCCGGTAAATCGTTTATGCTTTAGGGGGTCGATTTCTTTTAGATCAAAGAGCACCAAATCCGTGTAGGGGAGTAGCTCATCCAGTGCTTCAGGAGAACACATGCCGCAGGTATCGAGAGCCGTGTGAATGCCCGCTTCCTTTAGTTTTTGCAGCAATCCTCGGTTAAATGGGGCCTGCAGGGTCGGCTCTCCCCCGCCCAGGGTCACGCCGCCGCCCGATGTCTCGAAATAGGCCCGGTCTTTCATGATTTCCTGGAACAGGTCATCCACTTCCCATGANGCTCCCAAGATCGCCAGGGCGGTTCCCGGACACTCTTCGGCGCAACGACCGCAACCGGTGCAAAGATTGCGGTCTATGCGATTCCCGTCCGCGGTAAAGTGAAGTGCGCCTTCCGAACAGACTTCCAGACAGATTTTACAGCCGATGCACCGGTTTGAAATCCAATGGATCTGGGGGTGGGGGGAAATACTCTCGGGGTTGTGGCACCAGCGGCAGCGGAGACTGCACCCTTTAAAGAAAATGGTGGTGCGAATGCCGGGACCATCTTCAGTACATGCGCTGGATTTCAAGAATCGTGGCTTCGGGACTTTGGTGCGTCACAACTAAAACCTACCATGACTCACCCGCTGAATCACTTCATCCTGCAGCTCTTT
>JGI10211J34971_10001841_pt1 | contig 17441 bp, 36 predicted proteins | sample Etolagsediment_FD_34971 | JGI IMG/M metagenome (IMG submission 34971) | reverse complement strand
TGGACAGTTTCAAATATCCATGTTTATGAACGTCACTTTGATCAATTAGAAGCGTTGGAAGTATAATGCAAGGGTTACGTGAATTCGTAATTGAAAGTCTTGATGGTGATAAAGAACTTGTCGCGTTCAATTACGATCTATATTTTGACAATCAATTTGATTGCTTTAAACAAGGTGAAGACTTTTTTAAAGATAATGAAACACCAGTTTTAACTACTCGTAAAAAGTTTGAATTACACTTTCATAAATACCTTGAACATCAATTGTTTACACGTCTACAAGAGATCAAATACTACAGTCCCGTAGATATAACAGATACTCGCAGACTAGTTGCCGTCAGTGCTGATTGTATTTCGATGATTCAACTTTTAGTTAGAGATTACATTCACGTAATTGTTCACTTTAGAAGTTCAGACTTTGATGGTGCTTTACCAGCTGACTTAGAATTTATTTGTACGTTACCTCATCAACTTATTGTTCATTTATCTAAGATGAAAGAAGCGCCTAGTTATGAAGAGTGCGATAAAACGCTATTTAAAGATTTAAAAAATATGCCAGTGAAAATCAGTTTATCATTTGGCTCATTACATAGGACTAACAATGACTAAAGAAAAATTAAACAAACGTTTTGTTGTAGATTTTGATGATACACTTTGCCAACATTTTGGTCCAGACACTTCTGACATTGAAGGAGGAGTTCCTAATCTTCCACTCATAAATAAGTTAAACGAGTTATTCGATAAGGGTTACGAAATTAGTATTTTTACAGCTCGTGGTCATTTTTCTGCTCCTATTCGTGAAGATGCAATTGCTATGTATCGTCCACGCATTAAAGCATGGTTAGAAAAACACGGTGTTAAGTATAATGAGCTAAGTTTTAATAAACCTTATGGTATAATCTATATAGATGATAAAGCAATGAGGCCAGACGAGCTTCACATGTTAGAAGGATATTAAATGATTGGAATTATTCCTGCCGCAGGTAAAGGCACTAGGTTTAAAGAGTTAGGAAAACAATACTCTAAAACCATTTTACCATACAAAGAAAAACCTATTCTAATCCACCAAATTGAGTGGTTAGAACAACACGGCTGTAACGATATTAGAGTTGTGTTAAATCACCAAGAAGAAACAGTAAAAGAAATTCTTAGTTTCTATAACAAGAAAGTAACTATCACTAGACAAGAACAACAAAATGGTTTGTCTGGAGCAATTCATAGTGGTTTGTTCGAAGGCGATAAAGATAGTGTTCTTATATTGCTTGGTGACTTGGTTGTTGAAGATCAAATTGCTACATGTGATTTTGATGTTAACTTTATTTCAGTTCAAGAAGTACCTGACTATTCAAGATGGTGTATGGTTGAAGATGATTCTAAAGGATCGTTAACATTCTTTGATAAACCTCAAGAAAGACCAGATACTAACTTAGCTGTTTCAGGTGTTTATCACATCAAAGATTCAGAATTATTGTATGCATTTTTGACTGATCAATTATCTTCAGATAGTAATCGTATTGCTGGTGAATTCCAAATTAGTACAGTACTAGAAGATATTTCAAAAGTTGATTCTATGTTCACAACTAATTTAAATCTAGTTGACTTTGGAACACTAGATGAATATCTACAAAATAGATCTGTTAAGATTAGTAGATCATTTAATGATATTGCTGTTGATGGTCCATTTATTACTAAGAGTTCTGAGTTAGAACGTGAAAAACTTATTAAAGAATACAATTGGTTTACTAATCTACCTGACGATATTGCAGTAGATACTCCAAGAATCTTTGGTAAAGATCTTTACAGTTCAAGAACTTGGTATAAAATGGAAAAGGTTTTAGCACCTTCATTACGTGAAATTTATCTATTCTTGGATTCATCAGAAGAAACTTGGGATTCTATTTTTGAATCAATGTTTGATACATTACATAAAATGGAATCTTATGGTCAACCAAATAACTTTATGAAATCTATCGTTGGTAAAACTAAAGATCGTATTAAAGATATAGAAATCCCAGTTGAGAACAAACTAGTTAATGAATTCATAAAAGAATTAGAAAATGAAATTGGTAAATTCAATAGACCATCATTAATGCACGGTGATTTTTGTTTCAGTAATCTACTTTATGATTTCCAAGCAGATAAAATTAAAATGATTGACCCAAGAGGTGAATTATTTGGAGACCATTATTATGAAATGGCTAAAGTTTTCCACAGTATTCTATTTGATTATGATTTTGTAGACTCAGAGCTTTATGTTAAAGATGGTGATACTTACAAATTATACAATAATGGTAAAACTAATATAAAAGAATTATTCAAAAATAAAACAAATAAATATTACAAAGAAGAAGAGATCAAGTATATCCTTTTGATTTGTGCAAGTTTGTTTTTGAGCATGATTCCATTACATTCACACAACAAAAATAATCAGGAGGTTTACTATGATATCTTTAAAAATATTTACAAAATATATAAAGGATAGACATGGAAATTTTCGAATTACAAGGGCAGCTCCAAATTGACCCTTGTAAAAAAACTTTGTTGTTTGTGGACAAAGGAAAACAAGACGAATACACAAATACGTATGGTACCGCTCGGTACATCAAAGAAAAAATTAAAGATCAATATAATATAATCACTATTGGTACAAGTTGCGGTTTAACTGATAATTATTATGAATTTAAAAGTGGTTGGGATAAACTACTTAGAAAATCAGACGCTGAAAATTATAGAGACATAAATAAAGTTGAAATACATAAATCATTGGAAGCATCATTCAATGGATTGCCCGATATTGATAATATCATTTTAGGTACAGATTTTGGATATCGCTTACCATTGACCGCGTATTGTAATACTTCGCTTAATAAAGAACTTAATGAACTAAAACACGAATACTTTGATTATGTCGGTACTGACGAAAAGACATTACATGACATTGAAATTACTGACAAATATCTAGTAGATGAATGGGACAGATTAGTTTCACCTATTGCTTTTAGTACTAAAACTGCTCATTTTATGAACTATTTTATTAAGTATTTAAATGACAATAACAAGTTAAAAGGTAGTGTAATTTCATTTATTATTGATCCAGCATTTCCATCATTCTATTATAAGCAAAACAATATTCCATTAAAGGCTTATTATTTTGAAGCCGATAAACGTGGTACAAGAGATTTTTTAAAGTTTCCAATTGCACAATTTCAACATTTATTATATGATAAGAAATTTAACAACAATTCATTAGATGATTGGGGTATTGAGGAAGAAGTTCAGAAAACACATAACTTATTTTTCGCCGGTACATTATTCCATGACACAGGATTTAGAAGTACAGTTTGGCCAACATTCTTAAAAGATGTTAAAGCTAATAAAAGTACTTATTTTGTTCCATTAGTTAGAAACAATTTCACTAAGAAAACTAAGAAACACGAAGACTATCTATCAAAAAATAGAAGCGAGATTGTTGATGAGGTTACAAGCCATCAAAACTTTAAAGAAGGTATTCCACCTTTAGAATTGTATAAGCAAATAGCTAAATACAAATATGGTATCGTGTTTAGGTGTGTATCACATTATGATTCATTGAACTTTAAACCAGTATTTTATGTTTCGGAAAATATTCTTCCATTGTTGGATGAGCAATATGATCCAAGCTTTTTACAAATACCAAAAAGAATACAAAAACATTTAGTTGTACATAACTCTGCTGAGATCGATGAACGTATTGAATTTTTTAATTCTAACCCAGAAAAAAGAAATGAAATATTGGCAGAACTAAGAGAGTTATTCAAAATTGATCAGTTTATTAATAACGAAAATGATATAATTAATCATGAAATAACAAATATACTAGAAGGATAGAAATGAAAATAGCAATCGTATTTGGTAAAGGTTTAGATGGTTGCGGCGTTGAAAAATACGCTGCAGTTTTTCAGGATTTTTACAAAGAAGATTTAGACATCTATAATCTTAAAGAAAAGACTTTCGGTCGAGGTGGTGGACACGTTGGAGAGTACATCGACTTTTTACCAGAAGAAATAGAAGAAACGGCTCAAAAGCTAAACGACAACTATGATATTGTTATCTATAACTCATACCCAGGAAGTGGTAATAAACCAAGTACAACTAAGTCATTCTTTTTTGATATGATTATGAAGGTTAATAAACCTATCACTGTTGCTATGATGCACGAAATCAAAAAAGCAAACTATGAACGTATTCCAATGCACGTTGCTATTGCTAATCAATGTGATCAAACTTATAACTTTAGTACAATTACTGATTATTCTACAGCCGTTAAGTCTATATTAGATCATAAGCAAGATCGTATTAGACGTTTTGCTATGCCAATGAATATCAATTACAAAGCTGTGCCATTTGAAGAAAAAGAAAAAATGGTTCTATATGCTGGTCGTTGGACATCAATGAAGGGTCCTAATAGAGTACTAAATTTCTTAGATATTCCTAACAATGAATTCAAGGGTCGTTTAATTGGTATTGAGCGTTCAATTGGAGCTAAAGGCGATATTATCGATCATCCAAATTGTGTATATCAACCTAAGTTTGATAACCTTGAAGAAGACATGGAAACTTGTACAGTGTTTGGTCCATACCCATATGAAGTTGGTCAAGAATTACTAGCTAAAACAATGTTTGGTTATTCTGGTTTTGCGCTACCAAAAGAGCCTCAAAACTATGGTGATCGTATGGAATATTCACAAATGGAAATCTTCATTAATGGTGCTATTCCAATTTTTGATAAACATTATGGTGAAAACAATGTAGACAGTACTGGTAAACGTTATATCGATAATGACAAAATTGCATTATTTAGTGCTGAAAAAGATTTATCAGATGTATATGATCAAATGGTTGAAATTGCTAATAACAAAGAACTATTTGAAGAATATGTAAAAAATGGTAAAGAGTTCATTTATCGTGAAGTATCGGCTGATATTGTTGTTCCTAATTTCATTAAAGAAATTTTAGAAGTTGGTAAAGAAGAAAACAAACTTTCATTTGAAGAACTACTAAAGAAAACGCATGGTGAATTTGGTTACGAGAACTTCTTAATTTTAATGAATACATTCCCTGATAATGCGCTTTCATTTAATGTTAAAGATTGTACACGTAATGAATATTCATATTACGTTAAAAAGAAACGTGAAATATTTGAAATTAAAGACGAAGAGGTTGGATTGGATGAGTGGTAATATTAAATGGGCAGTTGCACAGCCTCTCATCGGTGGAATGTCAATTGGTTTTGAAGCAGCATTTGAAACACCTCCAGTAGCTATTATTACTGCTGGATTTGATAATGATTCGCATTACATCAACTACATGAATAACACTAGATCACTTGGTATTCCGGTAATCAATATGAAAGATGATTACGAGACATTTATTGGTGAAGATGATGAAAAGCTTTTCAATAAACTTTGTACTAATCTAGATGTATTAATGCACGTAGCTGTTTGTGCTGGATTATCTCAAATGAATTCAAGTACATGTGGATCTAAGAAAAGAGGTTGTGCAGATAACGATCAAAACCAGAATATGTATGCTTTATCTCGTCTTGGTATGAAAACTGAAGCTAAAGTTGTTGCTTATGAAAATGCTCCAGCTGCTTATACTAAATCAGGTGAAGCAACTATCAATAGGATTCGTGAAATTGCTGAAGAATATAATTACACAACACAACTAGTTAAAACAAATACAATTCGTCATGGAATTCCTCAATCACGTCAACGTACATTTATTATGTTTTATCGTGATGGTAATCCTGGGTTGTTTAACTATGAAGATAAAGATTTTCCATTACTATCTGATTATTTAGATATGATTCCTGAATCAGCTAATCAACAAACTCCAGTTGCTGAAGATTCATTAGATGATTATTACCACTTTGCACTTGATCACTTAGGTGTAAATACGATGTTAGAAGCAGTTAAGAAAATCGATCCAGAAGATAAGAAATCCACTTGGACATCATTACAATTAACGCAAAAAATTGGTTTTGATATTGCTGCTGATTATTTCGATAAAAAGGGTAATGAAAAAGCTAAGAAATTATGTTTACATTGTAAAGCTAAGACAGATGCTGGACAAAACTTCTGGGATAGTTCAACGTTTATCACTCATCAAGGTCAATATATGAATGCTGTAGTTAATAAAGCTGCACATCGTATGTTACAACCAAAGTATGAACGTGGTTATAATATTCGTGAACTGTTATGGTTGATGGGACATCCACATGATTTTGATCTAGTAGATGAAAAACTATGGAGCAACATTAGTCAAAATGTTCCAGTAAAAACAGCGACATTTATTGGTAAAAATATTAAAGCTTACGTTGAAGGTGAATTACCTATCAGTACAACACCATTCGTTAAGCAAGATAATACTAAACAACGTTGCGATACACAATCACATCCACAAGATGAAGATTGGTAAATTTAAAAATTCCCTAAAATAATTAGTGATTTCCGTTTACATTTCATAGAACATTTGATATAATAGATCATGAAATAAACAAAAGGCGGAAATCATGAAATACAATAAATTTACTAATGAAATCAGACTTACTGTTATGGGTCAAGGTTCTCTTGACTCTCAAAAAGAATATCTATTAGATTGGATGCAAGCTACTAAAGATCCAAAATACAATAGACTAAGACTTCAAATTCAAAAAACTAATAAGGATATCGATTTGCAAAAAATTATGTTTAATATGCAATTAATGTCTGAAGGTTTAGGCATATAATGGCTTATTCTGAATTAACCATAACTGTTCCAGAGTGTTTTGTTAAGTATGCTGATAATGAGTATGCTAAAGGCACATATGATTCAAGAAAAAATTGCGATTCATTATTATTAGAATGGTATACAATTCATAAGTCTGGAGAAAATATACAGGCGCCATTAAATTGGAGACATGACTTTATAATTGATGGAAAAAAGGTTGATGTTAAAGAAATTTCAACAAAATATTTTAATATTAAAAATAGACAAAAAATTCAACAATTTAAAGAATCTATTGAAATGGGACAACTAGATTGTTTTCTTTATTATCAAACTGATAAACCAAAAGATAGATTACTAAAAGCTGGTGATGAAGTTACTGTTAAATTTATTAGTAAATTGTTAGATGCTAGTTCTGAGATATCTAAAGTTAAATATGGTGATACTCCATATATTGATTTAAGATACAGAAATGACATAAACTTTAATTAAACATTTGATATAATATACGAAATTAAACAAATAAAGGATAGAAAGATGATTAAACAATTTCAAGAAGTACGTGATTGGAAAGCAATTCGTGGCATTGGTGGCTCTGAAGATGCACCTATGAAAGATCGGTTACAATCTCAATACCAGCGTGTAATGCAAGAATGTATTGAAATTCACGAAGCAATCGTATTGAATGACGATGAAGAATTTATGGATGCTGTTGGTGATACCATTGTAACATTAATAAATATTGCTGATATTAAAGGTGTTTCTGCTGAAGATTGTTTGAAACAAGCATTTGATGTTATTGAATTAAGAAAAGGTTTAACAAGACCATCTGGTGACTTTGTTCGTTATGCTAAGCTTAGTAAAGAAGATCAAGAACTTTGTGATAAATTACAAGGTAACCCTGGTAATCAGTACTTTACTGAAGAAGCATTACAAACGCTACAACCAAAAGATTTTGTAAAATAATAAAGGACAATATATGAGTACACGAGCTACAATTTCAACTGAAATTGAAGGAGAAATCAAAGGAATATATGTTCACTTTGATGGATACGAAGATGGTGTTGGTAAAATACTTGAAGACAATTACTTGGACTATGACTACGTAGTTCAACTGATTGAGCAAGGAGCAGCTTCTTATATGGGTAATTCCATTGAAGATTGCGATTTTTATTATGATAGAGGTGAACCTCTGGAAATTTATGAAGCTGAAGATACTGAAGACTTTATTACGAAGTTTGGAGAATCTTATAACTACTTCTTTGATCCAGAAACAGAAAGTTGGGAAATTCTTTAAATTTATTGTTAAAACCGTTTACATTATCAATAAAACTTGATATAATAGTTCTATCAAATCAAATAAAGGAAATAACATGATCAAGACTAAAATGGATATCAGAACTTCAACTTCTTACAAAGGTACTACAACAGATCGCAATGATCCAGACATCGTTGCTCTTAAAGAATCTCTTAAAGGTACTAATTTCAGAGTTTGTTTACGTGGTCGTAAAGCTAAAACAAAAATGAATGTTAGAAATTACTGGACTGGAAAAATTCATAACTTATCATATAATTTTGGTGGAAATGTTGTAGGCGGTTTAGATAACGCTAAAGAGTTTGACGTTTACGTGTATGTTAAATAGGTTTATATTATAATAAATAAAAAAAATAAGGATAGATATGAAAATAATTGACAACTCAAAGTCAGTTTGGTACGAAAAATACAAGCCAGCATGCATCGATGACCTCATCATTCCAGAGGAAATCAAAACAAAACTTAAAGCTGATATCGCTTCTCAAGATATCACAAACATTGGTTTGTTCTCATCTAATCCAGGTACAGGTAAATCAAGCACAGCACACTCTATTATTAAAGAAATCGGTGGTGAAGCACTATGGATTAATGCTTCGATGGAAAAAGGTATTGATGTTCTTAGAGGTAAAGTTGGTAAGTTTGCCAGTCAATCTTCATTTGATGATAATATCAAAATCGTAGTTATGGATGAGTTTGATCACTTCTCAAAAGATGGTCAGGCGGCATTCCGTGGTTTCATTGATGAATTCAGTGCTAATTGTAGATTTGTTTTTACAGGTAACTACAAAGAAAAAATCATCGAACCACTATTAGACAGATTGGAAGTTTATGACTTCAATTCATTCAGCAAAGATGTTATGGTTAAACCAATCTTTGAAAGAATGAAGTTCATTCTGGAAAATGAGCAAGTTCAATACGAACCTAAAGATCTAGTTCCCGTAATCAATACGTACTATCCTCGTATTAGATCTATGATTGGTGCACTTCAAAAGTTCTCTAAAGGTGGCCAGTTCGTCGTATCAGCTAATGAACTAGATGATGTTAATGTATTTGACAAGGTTATGCAAGTTGTATCACCATCAACATATACTGATATGATTACTGAAGTAAACAAACTAAATGGTCCTGACAATATGTACACGTTCCTATATAATAATGCGGCTAAGTACTTCAAACCAGAAGTTTATCCAAATGTTGTCATTACTATTGCTAAATATCAACATATGTCTGATTCAGTTCGTGACAAAAATCTAAACTTGGCAGCTTGCTTAACTGAGCTTATGAAGGTAAAGGGTTAAATTATGATTATAAAGGTACCCCATACTCAATATGTAGATGTACACTTAACAAATAATAATATTGACGATATTTTTCTAAAAAAATTATATAATCTTTATAACTGGAAAACATCTTATTATGTTAAAGATGGTAAAGTTATGGAGAAAGTAGAGTATCATACTTCGCATTCATTTGAAATCGAAGAAACCGTTAGAGATGCTTCTGAAGAAGATTATGAAGCTTATGAAATAATTAACAAAATAAAGGAGAAGCTATGGAATACTTAATCGCGTATTTTGCAATTGCACTGTTTATGCTTTTGGCGTCAAGCTTTGCTGCTGGATATCATGGTATTGACATCGCTAAAAAGGATGCTTTTGATAGTATCATCTGGCCAGTTACCATAGTTGCTATTATTGGTACTTTAGTAAGAATCATTATTGAAAAAACCAAAAATAAGAAGGAAGATTAGATGGATTCTAAATTAATTATAACGCATAATTCAGATGATCTTAGTGTCGATGAAGCAGTAATTTCGCAACTTGACATCCAAGATGGATTTCACTATGCTCTTCAAGACATGAGTATTAAATCTATTGATTATAAGTCATTTATTGAAGATTTAAAAAGTATTTGTGATTTAAAAGAGTTTGATTATTCTAGAAATAAAAATAATGTCAATTATAAAGTACAAGGCGAAAAACTAAGAGTTTACGTTCGTGGTAATTCTGTAGATTTATTCTTTGGTATTTATGCACAAACTGAAGAAATTTGCAATAAAGCTTGGCAAATTTATCTAAAACATAGCGATGAAGATGACGGCGTTGATATGTTTATGCATTCGTATTTTATGAATTCTGGACAATTAGATAACGCATCTAAACAAATGGATATTGAAGAATTACAATATATTTCAGATAAGTACTATCCATATATAGATACTCAAATTATGTTTGATCAATTCTTTACAGGTGCTGAAAATATCCTGTTACTAGTTGGTGAACCTGGTTTAGGTAAATCCAAGATGAGTACATTAGCGCTTAAACACGCTTATGAAAATTCTGATAAATTACCATACGACAAATTAGAAGATAATCCAGCTCTGGATAACCAATTTATATCAGTGGTTTACGTTAAAAGTACAGATGTTTTGATTAATGATAAGTTCTGGAGAGATATGGCTAAGATTCAAGCTGATATCTGTATTATTGATGATCTTGATTATATGTTGACTAAAAGAGATAGTGAAGTTCAATCTATTGATGATGCTAGAAAAAATGATTTTTTAAATCAATTTTTATCATTCACAGATGGCGTTGAAAAGTCAAAGACAAAATTTATCATTACTACTAACCAGAAGTACTCTGATATTGATTCAGCCCTTTTGAGAAAGGGTAGACTATTCGATATCCTTGAGTTAAGGGCTCTGGACGCACCAGAGGCGCTATCAATATGGTTAGATAACAACCTTGACGAAAAGGATTTTAATGATATTTTTAAAACTCACGAAGTTCTACCAGCTGATTTAGGTTCTGAAATCAATAAAAGATTAAATAAAAGAATTAAATCCGCAACACAACCTTATTTAAAAGAGGACGGTATTTCTAAAGTACAAAAAGCATCGAGAGTTAAAAAGATCGGATTATAGTTTTATACAAACGACCCTTCGGGGTTGTTTTTATTTGTTTGCTTAAAGGAGATATACTATTAAAGCATTATTTGGAATAGTTTTAATGTTAGTGTTCTACACAACTTTAATATTTTTTACTATACAATTTATAAAATAAGCGTGGAATTTTTAAAAAATGAAACAATTCTATTCATTACAAATTGGAAGAAGATCTTATTTCTTTCAATCAGAACAACATCTAAATGAAGCAAAAGAACGAAGTCAAGGTATGGGTGCTTCTGACACGTCTTATATCCAAAACGCTGCATTCGTGTTTGATCATGGAGAAGGCAACTTTATCAAATCCAGATACGATTTGCTTGGTCTTTTAAAATTATTAAGTAATTAAAAATAATTGTTTACTTTTTCTGAATTACCTGTTATAATAGATTCAAGAAATAAGGAAAGAGAGAATATATTATGAAAAAGTTAATTAAAGAACGTATCGGAAGCTTCGAAGCTTCAGAGTTATTTCCAAGTGATATGATGACTGAAGCAGACTTCTTTAAACATATCTCTAATACGTTTTATAATTCTGATATTATCCCAGAAGATACTGTGTATATGCAAGTAGAACACTATGGTTACGATGGGGCTTTTGATATTAAATGCTATTCAGAGCGAGAAGAAACAGATAAAGAGTATGAAGCTCGTATTGCTAAAGAACAAGCTAAGGCTGAGAAAGAAGCACAAAGAAAGCTATCTCGTCAGGATAAAGCTCTTAAAAAACTATTAGAAACATTCGAATCAGAAGAAGAGATTATGGATGTATTTAAAAGATTAGCTAACAAATGAAGGATAAAGAATGAAAGTTGAAATAAAACCGTATGTGAACTTTATTGGTCCGCACCAAATTGCTGAAAAGATTCTATTCTGGAAAGATCCGTATGGTGATGCTGTTATGAATCTAGGTGATTTCTTATGCGGCAAAAATGATGATAGTTTGTTACTAAAGGTATGTCAAAAATTATACGACTACCGTTCCAGCCGCCCAAGAGCATTTGTTCATATTGACCCTTACGATACTTGGTCTATGGATGAGACATTAGCTCATATCATTATACCAATGCTTAAACAACTTAAAGAAACCAAACACGGTTCTGCTTTAGTTGATGATGCGGATGTGCCGGATGAATTAAAGTCAATCAATTCTAAAATCGAGAACAAAGACTTTGGTACTGATGAGAATGTCCATAATAGATGGTCATGGGTTTTAGATGAAATGATTTGGGCATTCGAGTATAAGCTTCACGATGATAGCGATGTATACGACGAAGAAAAAGAAAAACGTATGGCTAATGGCTTTAGATTATTTGGAGTCTACTATCAAGGATTATGGGATTAGTGAAATGGGATATACAAAATCTAGTATCAATGGAACAACTTTAGAGAACAAGAACGGAAAACTTTACGTAAACGGCAGGCTGTTAAATGATGAATACTTAATACCACCTCCAAGCCGTTTCGTATGGTTTTCGATTGGTCTTATTTTAGGTTTATCTACGCCTTATATTCTTTATCATTTAAGTACTATTTTATGATTTGGAATTTATATAGACATAACACCGTAGCTGGTAATCAAGTACGAATAGGTCAATTCACTGACATCATGGAAGCTAATAAAGTAGCACTAGAATGGTTGAAGTCTGGTAAGCTGACCAAGTTTGAAAAGATACATCTCGAAGGAGAATACTAATGCAAATTGGCAATCATTTCATTGTACTAGGTAAAGCTGCTAAACTCTATACTGGAGATCAAGAAGAGATTGATCACTTAACAGAAGTTAATGAGGTTCCTCCTAAATTCAATTACAGTTGGTGGTTTTGGTTACCTAAGATTAGAATTAAACCTGCAGGCACTATAACGATAATTGATATTCGTTGGTTGTGTTATTTCTTCTATTGGGATAACTACAATTTAATGCACGTGGATAAAGAATGAAAGATATAATAGCAACTTTGCAATATCCTGATGATCTAGATATTATCATCGAAGTTAAATCTCTAAACTTAGGTGATGATAATATGTTAACAGTTGACTACAATGTAATTAATACAGATCCTAAAGGTACTATTGATAATAATGCAATAGATGATTATATGCAGGAATGGTTAAAAGATTTTGCTGACAAAGCCGTAAAAGCATCTAATAATATGAATATTGGAATTAATTAAAAATAATTAAAAATAATTGTTTACATTTTAAGAAAACTATGGTATAATAGATTCAAGAAATAAAACAAAAGGTAATTAATATGAGATGGGAAAATAAGAAATACAAAGAAGGTGATACTCGACTTGTTGAAAGGTTTGCTTGGGTGCCTACTTCGATTTCGGGTACAGACACTGTTGTGTGGCTCGAGAAATACCACGCAGTTGAAACGCTAGTAGCTGAAGGTCACGACGGTATGTTTGATTTTGTTTCTTTAGAATGGGCAACAGTAAAAACTCAACTGAAGGATAAAGAATGAAAGATATGACGATTGCTGTAGTTTTTGGATTTGTTTGGACCGCTTTTGTTTACGGAATAGCTTATACTACAACATTAGATTCAGTTAATGAAGACTGTATTAAGACTGGTCATTTTTATGTAGTTGATAATGTCTTTGAGTGTAAATTGAAAGGTAAAGAATAATGACAACACAAAATACAGAATTAAGGCAAAAAATAAATGAACTAGAACAACAAAACGCAGAGCTTGTGACTCATTGTGAACACCTAAAAGAATGCTGCTACATGCTAGGCAATGGCATGAAGGTTGACTTGGATAAGGTTAATCAAACCCCACAACAATCACTAGCCAAGCATGATGTTGAAGTGCTTGAAGGAGCTTTATCCTGTGTAAACAACACAGAAGACTACAATAACCTAATGTACTACAAAGTCATATTAGGAGAAAGAGTAAAGTGAGAACAGTATGAATAAAGATAACTGGCAAGACCTATTTAAAAATGCTTGGAACCTATTGACGTGTGGTAACAATAAAGCTCCTCTAGATGATGTCTATGTAAATAGTATGTCTATTGAACACTATCTAACTGAATGGAATATGGTCGAGATTGTTTGTCCTAGACAAGTCGGTAAGTCTACATTTATTATGGACCATTATAGAAACGGTGATATTCTATTAACTCATCACCGTCCAGAAAGAGTTGAAAGAACATCAAGAAGAGACTTAATCTTTCAAGTACGGGACGACAGATTCGGTTCACGCATCGATAAATTACGCTTTAACGGACTAAACCCTACTCCTGCAAGATATATCTTTGCTGACGAAGTTCATGTAACTCGAGAGGTTTTATTCGAACTAGTAGAATGTAAACTGATTGATAAACAAACCAAAATATTTTCACTAAGAACACCAATAAGATGGGACTACTAAAATGAGTGTATTAAAGTATCACGACAAACTAAAGAAACTATATCGAAAGCTAACAAAGGCCAACCTTAAAGGTAAGTTTAAGAAAGCCCAAAAGATTGAATATAAAATTATTAAGCATATTATTAAAACAAAAGTGAAATAACTGTTTACTTTTTCTCAATTGTGTATTATAATAGACTCAAGAAATAAAGAAAGAGGATTATATTATGGTTACTTTAGGAAAAATTAGAGACGCATTATCATCAGGTAAACAAGTTTTTTATTATGGTGATACTGGTGTAGATTCTATCGATGAGATTTTAGATTATAGTGTATCTGTAATAGACGCTTCTGGTACATCTTTATTATGTGAAGCTAGTATTAAAGAAGACGATTTATCAGAAATCACTTTCAGCATATCTCACGAAGATTTTGAATTCAATTGTGTTGACATATATTAGGAGTTATATTATGAATGTATTACATGAACCACTTAAAGAGTTTGACCAACAAAAAGTAATTGAAATGTATTCTGAGAAAGATGGCTGCGATGTCAAATACGTGTGTACTACCGAAATCCTTCCTACATCAATAGTAGCTGACGTCTACTATAGAGATACACCTCATCCTGAGTTTGGTAATCGCTACTTTGGTATCTTTATGGATGGTATGGGTCGTGGCACTATTACTTCAATGGATGCTGTAGAAGAATATGACTTTGCAGCTATCCAAGATGATGATGGTAATTATCAGTACAGTCAACATCGTCATGATTATAAGAAGTTCGATAATGGTAATATGATTGATGGTGGACGTCATTACACTCGTAGTAATGGCAAAGTAGATATGTTTCAGGTCAAAGATGGAGAGTTTATTAAATTATGAAAAGTCAAGATGGTGTACTAGAAACTTTTATCAAAGAGATAGAAGAGCAATACGAAAAACCAGTTATTTTTGATATTACACATACTGATGGTATAATAAATAATGTACAGAATACGTTATCTAAAAATACATTTTGTTTAAACAAATCATCATTTAGATTTAGTGCTAGAGTAGAAGAAGAATCTGAATATTCAATTATTAAATATTTAGGTGTATTCAGCGTATATGGTAATTGTCCTAGTGAAAAATAATTGAAAATAAAGTGAAATAATTGTTTACTTTTTCTAAATTTTATATTATAATAGATTCAAGAAATAAGGAAATAAGTTATGAAACAGCTACATATTGAATCAATTCAAACTCCTGAAGAAGCTATCAAACCTCTTATGGAGAGATACCTTCAGTTATTAAATTCTCATGACTGGTCTTATGAATATTCTGATGATAGATCATTTAGAATAGCTGGTGCTGAGCATCTACAAGCTATTCGTGATTTAGCAAAAGTTGTTGATCCTGATTTTGGTATCTATTGGAAACATTCACCATTCACTCGTCCATCGGAGAAAGTATAATGAAAAAGTTAATCTTATCGGCTATGTTAGCATCATCATTCTCAGCTAATGCATCTAACAATTACGATGTTAATGACATGTTCTATATGGCTGATACTCTGTATTGTGAAGCTCGTGGTGAAGGACGTGTTGGTATGATGGCCGTTGCTGATGTTATAATGAATAGAGTCGAGTCTAAAAGATGGCCTAATTCTGTTTATGAAGTAACTCGTCAGAAGTATCAATTCTCTTGCGTCAATGATGGTAAAGCTCAAACTCTTAAAATTGACGAAGATTCAGAAGAATATGAGTTAGCTTTATATATCTCACAACGTGTACTAAGTGGTAAGTCTCCTCGTATCACTCACGCTACGCATTATCATACAACAGCTATTAAACCTACATGGTCAAAAAGCCAACAGATTGCTAAGCTAGGATTAATTGGTAATCACGTATTTTACGCATACAAATAAGAAATAAAGAAAGGTGGATATAATGTCTAATATATTTAATGGTATTGTAGAATGCGAAGGACTTAAAAAGCCTAGATCTTATAGTATGAGTATGGTGAGTGATGAAACTCTACCCAAACAGTCTATGAGTAGGGTTACTGAATACATTAGTAAAGTGACAATTGATGCTAGTTATATAGTGGATGATGTTTATCATGGAAACATCCATGAACTAAGAAGAATGAGAGAAGAAGCTAGACGCAGGATTGTTGACCATGTTTATGGTGATTATATTAGAGATCTTCAAGCTCTAAAACATAAAATCCATAGACTTGGTGTATCTACTGATTATGATGTAACTATGTCTATTATTAATAATATAGACGATATTGTAGATGATATGAAATCTATAAAATAGGATTAACTATGTGGACTTATAGTACTAATTGGATGGGACCACTCAATCCAGACTTTATCAAGAAGAATGGTGGTGGCTGGGCTGGTGGTCGTATTGATGTTTATTGCGATGATGATACCGACCCAATGTACGAAGAAACCTACAAGGGTAGAGATGAAATCGGACTACCTATTATGACAGGCGAATCGTGGAGAAGCTTTACTAACTTCCTTGAAAGTTATAGTAGCTTGAGATATATGAATCTGAATGCTTTGGTATTTGAATATGAAAAGAACAACGCACCTATTGAATGGTTTAAGGAGTAAGTGATGAATATTGTAGAAGTAAATGATCGAGTGGTTTATACCAGCAAGTCTGCGGTACATGAAAACTTTTGTGTAGCTGTAACTGGAGAGTTAACCAAAGAACAAAAAACAGCATTACATGCGGTTGTGGCTAGTGCTGTTAATCTATTTGTAGACAAAAAGGATTAAATTATGAACGTTATATTTTGGATTACTTTGATGGGGCTTACTTTTTTAACCCCAGTTTATATATTTCACTTGGGTAATGAGACACAAAACCCTATTATTATAGGTATGGGATTTTTGTCAATTAGCTTGATGGTCATTACATTTATTCTGATTCATATACTGGATAACTTAGAGAAAAAATCATGACTAAAGTTATCCTACTACTAGTATCTATTGTATTCTTGACTGGTATGTCACGTAATAGCCCTCCTCAAGAATACTATACTGTGTGTACACAAAAGAAACTATATCATC
>JGI10211J34971_10001839_pt1 | contig 17445 bp, 16 predicted proteins | sample Etolagsediment_FD_34971 | JGI IMG/M metagenome (IMG submission 34971) | reverse complement strand
ATAATAAAATATACCAAAAAAACAACCTGCTGGTGTTCAGCAGGTCTGTTAAGTTATGTCTTAACTAAAAGTAAAACGGAGGGTGGGAGGGGGGACTGGTCATCAGTGGGCGATGTGTTACTCTCCTCTTATTACAATAATCCCATCTTTATCAACTTTGAAGGACTTTGAGGCGGAATCCAAAAGTTTTGAGATGTCAAGGTGAGAGTAATGGTTTTCAATGTTTGTTACGGACGTTCCTGCCAGTTTACTCACCTCATAGATTGGGACTTGTGCGTAGAGCCTACAGGTTATACCAAAGTGTCGTAAACTGTAGAAGGAAAACCGTTTTCCTGTCTGGTCGAACCCCAAGTTTGCGTATTCTATCGCATCTTTCCAGAGTTGATAGAACTTCTTTTTGCTGAACTGTGAACCATCCAGATTACAGAATATCCAGTCAGTTGGTTTTGTGTGTGCGGAGTATTCCTTGACTCGGTTTAGATATTTGCTCCCTCGTGAGATAACTGTTCTGCTTCTCCTGTTTTTACAGATGGTATCCGGAAGATCAAACCTCAAGAACTGCTCGGTTTCGTTCTCCTTGTGTTGGCTGATAGTACTACACATACTCCATTTCACCGACCTTATTTCACCGAACCTCATAAATGTGTTGGCTTTGAGAAGGATGAAGTCACGGAGAAGTTGCCTGTCGTATTTGTCTTGGTCAAGTTCTGCGTCTTTTACCCATTTTCTCAATGCAGTGTAGAGGACCCTATATTCTTCTAATGTGAAGGAGTCTCGGCGAGATATTTCTCCCTTGATTTGAATCTGCTCCGTTTCAGCCCTGTCAAACGGTAGGTATCCTTTGCTGAAACCAAACTTTATAATCGAATTGATGGTCGTGTATTCATTGCGAATTGTTACATCTTGGGCAGGGGCATCTCGATCCCTTCTGTAGTTTCCGTAGTCCTGGAACTTAAATCTGTCAAGCTCGTTGACTCGAATGTTGTGACCGATATAGGGTATGATGTGTTTGAGGATCTGCGATCGGATGGTGATAAGTCTTCCTTCCGTGATTCTACCAGTCTGTACATCCTTTTGCTTCTTCTCAAGAAATAGTTTGCACAGTTCTTCCCACGAGCTTCCTGAAATCTTATGACCGTTTCGCAATTTGGTCAGGAGACTGATGACCTCCTGCTCTCCAAGTGTCAGGGCATCAGAAAGAAGTTTCGTACGTAAGGATTTTCGGTAATACAGTTGTTCTTCTGGAATCCACATCCTGAAGTTGTATGTCCCGTTGGATGCTTTGGTGGTGAAGATGATCGCCTTGTCCCCAAAGACACGATATTGGTTCTGGTAGGTCTTGGTGTCTGGGAGTTTCTTATTGTTTTCAATGATGTTCATAGTTTCACACTTTTTTTGAATCTGAACCCCAGAAACCCCTGTAAACAGGTTGTTTTTGAGGTTCTTTTGAGGTTTGTGTAAACCTATAACAATATAATAAACAATAAGTTAGTTTTTAGGTGTTATTCCCACTCTATAGTAGCCGGTGGCTTTGATGATATGTCGTAGGCAACACGGTTGATGCCGCGGACTTCGTTGATGATGCGGTTCGATACCTTCGCAAGGAAGTCGTGCGGCAGGTGGGCCCAGTCGGCAGTCATGCCGTCTGTTGATTCTACAGCGCGGAGCGCAAGCACATTCTCATAGGTGCGTTTGTCGCCCATCACTCCAACCGACTGCACAGGAAGAAGCACTGAGAAGGCCTGCCATACCTGCTGGTAGAGGCCACTTGACTTCAGCTCTTCAATAAGAATTTCGTCAGCGTTCTGCAGAATTTCAACCCGTTCGGGGTTCACCGATCCGAGCACCCTGACCGCAAGGCCGGGGCCGGGGAAAGGGTGGCGCATGAGAATATCTTCAGCTATGCCAAGTTCGCGGCCTACAGCGCGGACCTCGTCTTTGAACAGTTCGCGCAGCGGCTCAATGAGCTTCAGCTTCATGCGCTTGGGCAGTCCGCCAACATTGTGGTGCGATTTGATTGTTTCCGACGGCCCTTTGACGCTGACGCTCTCAATCACATCGGGGTAGAGGGTGCCCTGCACGAGAAACTTCTCTTCGTGGATGTGCTCTTCAAAGACACGGATGAAAGTGCGGCCTATGATCTTGCGTTTTTTTTCAGGGGAGGCTACACCTTTCAGCCGCGTGAGGAAAAGGTCGCGCGAATCGGCAAGGGTCACTTTCAGGCCCAGCGGCTTGAGGAACTGCATGACTTTTTCTGCTTCATTCTTGCGGAGGAGGCCGTTATCAACAAAAACGCAGTGCAGCTGTTTGCCGATGGCTTTACTGACGAGAACTGCGGCCACGGTAGAGTCGACCCCGCCGCTGATGCCGCAGATGACCGTATTGTTTCCTGCCTGTTCGCGAATATCCTCTATCTGGTGGTCGATAAAGCTTTTTGACGACCAGTCGGGAGTGATTCCGGCAATGTTCAACAGGAAGTTCCCGAGCAGCTGTTTTCCGTACAGGGAGTGCTGTACCTCGGGGTGGAACTGGAGTCCGTATATTTTAAGGGCGGCTTTGCTTCCATAGCTCTCGATGGCGCACATTTCAGAGTTTCCGCTGCTTGCGGTGACGCGGAATCCTTCGGGCATGCGGGTTACCTTGTCGCCGTGGCTCATCCATACATCGGAATCCGGAAAGCCCTCAAAGAGCGGGCTTTCATGACCTGCGCTACGGTCTACCAGAATTTTAGCCCTGCCGAACTCCTGCTTGGAGGAGCTTTCAACTGCACCGCCGAAATGGTTTGCGATGGCCTGCAGGCCGTAGCAGATACCGAGGATAGGGAGGCCGAGAGAGAAGATTCCGGGGTGGGGTAGAATGGCTGAATCACCATAGACGCTTGTGGGTCCTCCTGAAAGGATGATTGCTCTCGGGTTGTGCTCGCGAATGGTTTCAGGTGTGGTGCTGTAGGGGAGGATTTCGGAATAGATGCCGAGTTCGCGTATGCGGCGGGCTATCAGCTGTGTGTATTGTGATCCGAAATCCAGTACCAGGACAGATTGCATGGGAGGACGGTTGTTGGTTTAGTGAAATGCAGGCATCAGAATCCCCATTCGCTCTTCCAGTCTTTTTCGGGGACTGCCGACGGATCCATTGAGGGGTCGGGTACTGCTTCTTCAGAGTGATCTGGCTGATTCTGGTAATACTGGAACCCTTTCGGGGTGAAATATTCAATGTAGACCTCAGGGTCATAGAGGTTCGAGGGCCTGTTGGTCGTTGAGGAAATTGGTACGGCAATGACATTGTCGGGTATATGGAAATACCTGTTTTCAAGGCCGAGTGCGGGGTCGGCGTAACAGCGTTTCATGAACCCTGCCCATATTGGCAGAGAGGCGCGGGCGCCCTGGCCGTATTCCATGGAGGTGAATTTGATTCGCTCATCGTCGAAGCCGGTCCATACCACGGCAACCAGCTGCGGAGTGAACCCCGCAAACCATGCGTCGCGAAGGCTCTGGGTGGTACCTGTTTTGCCTCCGGCCTCAATATCGAGCCCGTAACGGGCTCGAACGGCAATGCCTGTACCCTTGTTGATGACATCCTTCATCATTGAGACCATGACGAAATTGCTGGTTGAGTCAATGGCGAAGCGGCTGTTGGGGACATATTCCGACAGGGTGTGGTGGTTCTTGTCCTCCACTTTCAGAATGGAGACCGGTTCGTTCCAGACACCATTGTTGGCAAAGGTTGAAAATGCTCCGGCAAGTTCAAGCGGTGACACTTCAGCAGTTCCCAGTGCAATTGAGAGGTTCGAGGGTATGGGTGAAGAGATCCCCATTCTCCTCGCATAGCTGATTATTTCGGAAGTGGTGAGGTTCTCATAGGCAAGCCGTACCGTCACCTGGTTCAGTGAACGGGTTATGGCCGAGCGGAGGGTGGTCCATCCCCCTGAAGAGTTGTCGGAGTTTCTTGGAGACCAGATCTTGTCACCGCTTTTGAGCTCAAGGGGCTGGTCGAGCACCTGGAAGTTGGCGGGGATTCCCTTGTCGATGGCAGCGCTGTACACAAAGGGCTTGAAGGTGGAGCCCGGCTGGCGCCGTGCCTGCCACACATGGTCGAACTGGTACTTGTAGTCCTCGGGTGCGAATTTGTTGCCGCCTACCCATGCCTTTACATGGCCGTTTGAAGGGTCTATGGCTACCAGAGCCACCTGAATGCGTGTTTTGTCGTGGAGAAGCCCTTTCAGCCATACTTTGTCGGCCTTGAGTTTCGCCATTGCGCGTGCGTCCGAAAGCCCGTCTTCGTCGCGCATTTCACGGTATCGGGCACTCTCCCTGATTATCTGGTTTTTCAGTGGCTCGGTCCATGTCCAGTAACGGTCGAACTTGGCCTGAAGGCTGGCGAGATGCTCGGAGGCCGCCTCTTCGGCGTAGTTCTGCATACGGCTGTCGAGTGTGGTCTGAATTGTCAGGCCGTCCCGATGGAGATTGATGTCGCCAAGCCTGGCTGCGGGCTTGACTGTCTGGCGGATATACTCGGTGAAATAAGGGGCTGCTCCGTGGTGGCTGACCGGAGTGTAGTTGATTGTGAGCGGAGTCTTTTTTGCTTTTGCCGCTACGGCCGGAGTGATGAACTTCTCCTTTTCCATCAGGGAGAGCACGAGATTTCTCCTGCCCAGTGAGCCTTCCGGGTTTTTTTCCGGGTTGTAGGCTGTCGGGTTCTTCAGTGTCGCAATCAGGGTTGCGCTCTCGGGCAGTGTCAGTTCACTGGCCTTTTTGCCGAAATAGGTGATTGCCGCCGCTTCAATTCCGTAGGCTCCGGAACCGTAATAGACGGTGTTCAGGTAGAGGGCCAGGATTTCGTCTTTGGTATAGGTTTTCTCCAGCTCAACTGCCGTCACGAACTCCTTCATTTTTCGCGTGACGGTCCTCTCCTGCGTCAGAAACAGGTTCTTTGCAAGCTGCTGGGTAATGGTGCTCGCCCCGTGCCACCGGCTTCTGCCCCGTACAACATTCTCTCCCATGGCAATTACCAGACGGCGGAGATCGACCCCCCAGTGGCGGTAGAATTCTACATCTTCAGTAGCAATCAGTGCCTTCTGGACTGACATCGGAATGGATTTCAGAGGCACAAAGGTCCGGTTTTTGAGGAAAAACTTATGCAGTATGACGCCATCCTCCGAATAAACCAGTGAGGCCAGATCGGGGTTGGGGTTCTCAAGCTCCTCAATGCTCGGAAGGCCGAACAGGTTCGATTTTGCAACTGCGGCAGAGGGAGCCGCTGTGAGGGACAGGGCGCTGATGACAAGGGCCAGAAAAAGTGCCCTCATAGGGGCCGCCGGCAGGAAAGAATAACGAGATCGTATCATCGTTCAGCAGTCAGTCTTGAAATTAGTCATCAGTTTCGGTGCGGTTTTCATAACAATCGGGTATCAAGAGCTCTTTTTATACAATTGCCCGGCAAATTCAAAATGTTTTTTCAGGGCTGCAGTAAACCGGAGGGCGTCCTCAAGCATCGGGAGGTGGCCGAGGTCCATGAACTGTGCCAGTTCTGTAGGAGCCTGAGTTCTCTTTTTGCGTTCATGATAGAGCGTCACAGTTCCTTCAGGGGGGATGGTCTGGTCGGCCATGCCAACGCAGCAGAGCACGGGCGAGGGTATGCTGACGACGCTTCTGGTGTACTTCCTCAGCGCTTCCGGATCTATCGAAAAACGGCCCACCGCATTGGTGGCTTCGCGGTCGGAGCCGGCAAAGTCCTCAACAATGATGTTGCTGTACTCCTCTCCTATATCTTTTGCTGTTGCCCGTTTGATGAACATGCTTTTCATCGGATCCACCAGAAAAATGTTCCTGAAATGGAGCGAGATGTCAATCAGTCCTCCCAGGATGAAGAGTCCGACGGCGTTGCCCATCGACTCCTCAAAAATGCCGCAGGCAATGATTGTTGCTGAAAGCAGAGCATCCTGATAACGCAGAGCAAGCTCGGTGGCCACCATTCCTCCCATGGAGTGGCCCACAATATGCAGGTTCCGGGAACGGTCAAGTCCGAGATGCTCAATGAGTGCTCCAGCTTCATCGGCGAATCCGCCAATGGTGAGCGAAGGGGTGTGCCCTTTGATGAGGGTTCTTCCTGTGCCGCTCTGGTCGTATGTGATGCAGCGGTAGTCTGGCGAAAGCAGCGCTACCACCGGCTTCCAGTAGCGGGCCGATATTGCCCAGCCATTGACGAACAGTACCGCCGGTTTGGTTGTTGCCGACGGGTCCGTTTCCGCAGTGTCCTCGTAATACATCCTGCATCGGTCGGTGGCGAAATAGCTCATGCGTAGAGGAGGGTGTCGTTTGACAAAAAGAAAAGTTTAATATATAACTTATAATACGAAAGGGCAGAAAGCCCTCCCATAACTTTTTTACACCGCCCAACTCTTCCTATGGACTTTTCGCCCATCGCCTTTGTTGCGCCACTTGTCGATTTCATCATGCATATCGACATCCATCTCCAGGTGCTTGCTGCAGACTATGGTGTCTGGCTCTACCTCATTCTCTTTCTCATCGTCTTTGCCGAAACCGGTCTGGTTGTTACCCCCTTCCTGCCCGGTGACTCTCTCATCTTCGCAGCAGGATCGCTGGCCTCACTTGCCGGCTCAGCCCTCGATGCAAATCTGCTCTTTCTGGTGTTTTTCTCGGCCGCTGTTCTGGGAGATACCCTTAATTATGCCATAGGCCACAAAGTGGGGCCACGGGTGTTCGACTACGAGAAATCATTCATTTTCAACCCGTCACACCTCATCAAAACAAACCATTTTTTCGAGAAATACGGAGGCAAAACCATCATCATCGCCCGTTTCGTTCCCATTGTCAGGACATTTGCCCCATTTGTTGCCGGTATCGGTGCCATGACATATCATCGTTTCATTTTTTTCAATATTTCCGGCGCTCTTCTCTGGGTTGGCCTGTTCTGCTACAGCGGGTACTTTTTCGGCCAGCTCCCTTTTGTTCAGGAGAACTTCAAGCTGCTTATTCTTGCCATCATCATCCTCTCCATTCTTCCTCCGATTGTTGAGTATATCAAGCACCGCCGGCTCCAGCCGTAGCTCTCGGTTTCCGTAGCCCGCTGATGTTGAGGGAATGTGGATAACTTGTCGAAGGATTTGGCTGTGTCTCATGGCGGGACAGGGGAAGAGACGGATGATACAGTATGGTAGTTTTCTGTAAGTTGTTTTATTATTGTTTTTTATTTGTTTGTTCGTTTTTTGTGTGTGTCATTGTGGAATAGTTGTGGGGTTTCTGATTTTATCTGACGGAATGAGTGTTGATTGTTGACAACATTTGTCCGATGAAAAAAATATTCCATTAAGTTGCCGGATTTTTTTATACTTACACTCCGAAACGGCACATCGGCGTATAGCGCAGCCTGGTAGCGCACTTCCTTGGGGTGGAAGGGGTCGTGGGTTCAAATCCCGCTACGCCGACAGAGTGAAAATATTCGCATTCGGTCAGTCGCCATGACACATTCCAGCGAACAGGAAACCCATCCGAAAATAATTTCCTGCCCTATCTGTGGTAACTCCTTCACCTGCGAAGGTTCTCTTGACTGTTGGTGTGCATCGCGCACTGTGCCGGCGGCCTTGCTTGAGGAGCTCTCCCGTCGCTATACCACCTGCATTTGCCCTTCATGCCTGGATCGCCTGAGGGCGGAGCATACGGCCGGCTGATTGGTTTCCCCTGAGGAAGTCCTTATATTTTACAAGCGTACTGCCGGCGTCCAGACTCTGACGCTTCCCCCTTTTTTTCATGGATTACACATGAGGAGCGACCTGATGAAGACAGATGGCTTGATGAGAGTGGTGCGCATGACACTGCTGATTGCGGCATGCCCGCTCTTCCTGCATGTTCCGTTGCTTGCGCTGCCGGTTTTTCCGGAGTCCGCACCAGCGACGACTTCCGCGGAGCGGAGCTCTCTGGCAGATGGCGAAACTGTTGTGTCTACCTCGGATCTTGACGATGGCATCACCAGTGTGAGGGGCATGATTCGTGTTGATGCACCGGCAGCTTCCATCTGGCGGGCCCTGACCGATTACGACAACCAGAAGAATTTTGTGCCGAAGGTAAGGGAGAGCGGGCTGATTTCGGAAAACGGCACTGAGCAGGAGATGTTTTCAGTCGGCCGGACCGGGGTGCTTTTTTTTAAAAAGACAGTCACCATCCAGCTTCTTCTCAAAGGCGACTATCCCAAACGCCTCTCCTTCCGACAGACGAAGGGGGACTTCAAGCTGTATAGGGGGGAGTGGACCATTACCAGGCTTGAGGGTGTTCCTGGCCGGGTACTGACATTCCGCGCCCATATCAAACCTGATTTTTTTGCTCCTGACTTTTTTGTGCGGGCGGTTCAGAAAAAAGACCTGCCGGGAATACTCCTGGCCATGAAAGAGCGTGCCGAGGGTATGGCCGGCGAAATTCATGGTGCTGCAGGGAAGCTTCCTTAAGGGGTGAACCGAAGCCCTGCCGCCGTAGCTGATACCGGGCAGTCAAGCCTGTGACTGAACAGTTCTGTCGCTTTGTTTCCTGTGCAGTGGCTGGTGTGGATTCTTCCAATCGGGAATTTTCCCAGCGCCAGAACCGTTTTTTCCAGCCTCTCCTCATTGGCTGATGATAAGTGCAGCCCACCGACAACCGAGGCTATCCGTTCCTCTCCGCTCACGGCTCTGATATGGTTGATGGTGTTCACAAGCCCAGAATGGCAGCACCCGGCAATAATGACCAGCCCTTCCGTGGTCTCTATCCAGAGCGACAGATCGTCCTCAATCGGGTCAGGGACGGCGCCTTTGGTGTCGAGGAAAAACGGGCCGCCGGGGTCTTCAAATTCGCTTACTCTCGGCACAGGGCCAGTGACACGAATACCCGGAAGAATTTCCATCGGCGCGGTTGCATTGAGAATTTGTGATGGGTTGAGAGCCCGGATGGCCTCTTTTCCCTCATTGGGCATGTCGGTCGGTTTTGCCACCCCTTCACGGATGCTCCACCGCTGTGTGAGTGCGCCCGGATGCATGCATACCTTCATTGCCGGAACCTCCCGGAGCACCTGAGCCACCCCTCCTGTATGGTCGTAATGGCCGTGGCTGAGCACCAGCATGTCGGCGTGCGACAGCTCAATTTCCAGCTTGAGGAGGTTGGCCGCAAATGCTGTTGATCTTCCCGTGTCAAACAGCAGCGTAGAGCCTCCAGCCTCTATCCAGAGGGAAAATCCGTGCTCGGAGCTGAAGTCTGAAAGTGGCGTGTTGTCAACAATAACGGTGATGCGGATCTCTTCGGGTTTCATCATGGTTGCGTTCGTTGGAGTGTCAGCAGTTTTCAGTAGAATGAAAGCTGTGTATATTTGTGCAGAATCGCAACTCATGAAGATTCCTTCCCAAACAATTTTCCCTGTGTTTCAATGCAGAACCAAACTGTCAGTATTCTCGGGTGCGGCTGGCTCGGTCTTCCCCTAGCCAAAGCTCTCATCAAAAAGGGCTTCATCGTCAAAGGCTCCACCACCGCCGAAGAGCATTTGGAGCAGCTCCGTACGGAGGGAATTGAGCCCTATATTCTCAACCTCAGCCCCGAGCTCGAAGGAGATGAGCCGGCAGAGTTCCTTGAAAGTGAAACTCTTATTGTCAACTTTCCGCCCGAGCGCCGAAGCGATATAGCGGAGTACCATGTCCAGCAGTTCTCATCGCTGATCGATGCACTTCAGCTCTCCCCGGTGCGCACCGTCCTCTTGGTCAGCTCTACCTCGGTATACCCCATGCTGAACCGTGAGGTGACTGAAGAAGATGCCGATTCGGGCAGTGCCGGTTCAGCGGCCGGAGAGGCTCTCCTGCTTGTTGAAGAGATGCTGATGCAGGAGCGCTCCTTCCAGACTTCAGTGGTAAGGTTCTGCGGTCTTGTTGGTTATGACCGCTCACCTGCAAACTATCTTGGCAGGATGGCTGAACTTTCGGATCCCGGCCAGCCGATGAACCTGATCCATCGGGATGACTGCATCAATATCATCACCGAAATAATCCGTCTCGGTCAGTGGGGAGAGGTCTTCAACGCCTGCAGTCCCGGCCATCCATCCCGTATCGATTATTACTCGAAGGCGGCGGAAATTGGCGGAATCGAACTGCCTCCTGTCAATGAAGGGGGTGAGCCGTCTCCTTTCAAGATCATCAGCAGCAGTAAACTCGAAGGGGCTCTCAATTACCGGTTTATTCACCCCGATCCGCTACAGTCACTTTAGAGAATAAACTCCAGGTCCGCCTCCTCCTTGACGGTAGCGCGGACAAACAGGCTGAGCTCATTGAGAAAAGAGAGAAAACGGTTCGGGTCAATTTCTCGAAGAAAGGCGGCAGGCGGCTCCTCCTGCCATCCAAGAAGAATGGTCTCAGGGTTTTGGGGATCAATCTTTTTCCTCTCCCCGGCAATGATGTTGAGCATCGCTTTCAGGCTGCTGCAGTGCAGGAACGCCTCGTCCCAGCTGTCGAGCCCGTTGCCGCTTTCCGACATGAACGGAAGGCTGCCGAGCGCGTCCGCCAGCCCGTAATGGAAAAGGGCCGCGTAGTTATGTGCGTCAATTGCAATGGAGCTGTAGACCCTGTAGCCGCTGTCTTCCAGCATCACACGATTGATGGTGCCCTGCCTGTAGATGGAGAGCTCCCGGTGCCGGGGGTCGGCATCGTCAATTAGAATATAGGTGACCTTCATTGGAACGGCAGATTGAGAACCTTTTGCTCTGTTGCAGGGTTTTTAATGATGAAGCGAAAGAAATGAGACACTGCAGCGTCAAATGAACATAAGGAGAACGGCGCGGACGAACAAACGGCCTTGACTTATGAAATGAGAAGGGCTGCGTCAAGTTTGTTTTTCCGAGAGAAGGAGATTGTTTTTCACTCGCTATCTTTATATAATTCTTGTACGCGACAGTTCTTGCGTACAAACCCTATAGCACAGCACACAATAATGGAAGGAAATTTCTCAAACAGGGTTCAGGATGTCATCCGTCTCAGCCGCGAAGAGGCTCTTCGTCTCGGACATGACTATATAGGCACTGAACACCTTCTTCTCGGACTTATCCGCGAGGGTGAGGGGATTGCCGCCAAAATCCTCAAGAACCTCAAGATAGATCTCTTCAAGCTCAAGCAGAAAATAGAGGAGAGCACACGGCCGAAAGTGCCTGCAACGCAGATGGGCAATGTGCCGCTCACCAAGCAGGCTGAAAAAGTGCTGAAAATCACCTATCTCGAAGCAAAAATCTGCAAATCAAGCATTATTGGAACGGAGCATCTGCTCCTCTCCATTCTGAAAGGTGAAGACAATATAGCTGCTCAGATACTTGAGCAGTATGGCGTCACCTACGATCTCGCGCGCGATGAACTTCAGGCTATCAGCGGCACCACCGGCCCCGGCGAGCCGGAAGACTCTGGCATGGAAGAGTCGTTCTCTTCGGGTGGAATGGAGCGCCCTGCCAGAAAAGGCGAGAGCCGTAAAGGGGAGCGGACCAAAACTCCCGTGCTCGACAATTTCGGGCGTGACATCACGCGCCTTGCCATAGAGGACCGGCTTGACCCCATCATTGGCCGCGAAAAGGAAATTGAGCGGGTTGCCCAGGTGCTCAGCCGTCGCAAAAAGAACAACCCGGTGCTCATCGGTGAGCCTGGTGTGGGTAAAACCGCCATTGCAGAAGGGCTTGCACTGAAAATCGTGCAGCGCAAGGTATCGCGGGTTCTCTTTGATAAGCGGGTGGTTGCGCTTGATCTCGCTGCCCTCGTTGCCGGCACCAAATACCGCGGCCAGTTTGAGGAGCGTATGAAAGCTCTCATGAACGAGCTTGAAAAGTGCCGTGATGTCATCCTCTTCATAGACGAGCTTCACACCATCATTGGTGCAGGCGGGGCATCCGGATCGCTTGATGCCAGCAACATCTTCAAGCCTGCGCTCGCTCGTGGTGAACTCCAGTGCATTGGTGCCACAACGCTTGACGAGTATCGCCAGTACATTGAAAAAGATGGTGCGCTTGACAGGCGGTTCCAGAAAATCATGGTTGAACCGACCTCTGTTGACGAAACCATTCAGATTCTCAACAACATCAAGTCCAAATACGAGTCGCACCACCATGTAAGATACTCGGAAGACTCCATTGAAAAAGCGGTCAAGCTTGCCGAGCGCTACATTACCGACCGTTTCCTTCCCGACAAGGCGATTGATGTCATGGACGAGGCTGGTGCGCGCGTGCACCTGAGCAACATTCATGTACCAAAGGCGATTCTTGAGCTCGAGAAATCTGTTGAAGAGGTCAAGGCCGAGAAAAATCAGGTCGTGAAGATGCAGAACTTCGAAGAGGCCGCAAAGCTTCGCGACAAAGAGAAAAACCTTCTGGAAGCGCTCGGCCATGCCAAGCAGGAGTGGGAAGACGAAGCGGCTGAAACCGTGTACGATGTCACCGATACCGACATTACCTCTGTTGTCTCCATGATGACCGGTATTCCCGTGGACCGTGTTGCCCAGTCTGAATCCAAAAAGCTTCTCACTATGGAGGCCGATCTCCAGAAAGAGGTCATCGGGCAGGACGAAGCGATCAAAAAAATCACCAAGGCGATACAGCGGACCCGTGCCGGTCTGAAGGACCCCGCCCGTCCCATTGGCTCATTCATTTTCCTCGGCCCAACCGGCGTCGGTAAAACCGAGCTCGCCAAGGCGCTCACCCGTTACATTTTTGACAGCGAAGACGCCCTTATCCGTGCCGACATGAGTGAATACATGGAGAAGTTTTCCGTCAGCCGTCTTGTTGGAGCGCCTCCAGGATATGTAGGCTATGAAGAGGGGGGCCAGCTCACAGAAAAAGTGCGGCGCAAGCCATACTCCGTGGTGCTTATCGACGAAATTGAAAAAGCTCACCCTGATGTGTTCAACATCCTGCTGCAGGTGCTGGACGAAGGCGTGCTTACCGACGGTCTTGGCCGCAAGGTGGACTTCCGCAACACCATCATCATCATGACCTCCAATATTGGAGCCAAAGACATCAAGAGCTTTGGTGCTGGTTCAGGAATGGGATTTACATCCCCCGACGACAGCACAGGCAGTTACAAGGCCATGAAGTCGACCATTGAGGACGCTCTCAAACGGGTGTTCAACCCCGAGTTCCTGAACAGGATTGACGACACCATCGTCTTCCATCAGCTTGAAAAAGAGGATATCTTCAAGATTATTGATATCACAGCAGGCAAGCTCTTCAAGCGCCTGCACGACATGGGCATTGAGGTTACCCTTGACGAGCCGGCAAAGCAGTTCCTTGTTGACAAAGGGTACGACCAGAAATACGGAGCCCGTCCACTCAAACGGGCCCTGCAGCGCTATGTTGAAGACCCGCTGGCAGAAGAGATGCTCAAAGGCCGCTTCAGCGAAGGCAGCAGTATCCGCATAGGTTTTGATGAAAAAGAGCAGGCTCTGCAGTTTTCCGATGCAGCCGAAGCTCCGGCAAAAAAAAGCCGGCGTCAAGAGAAGCTCGATAAAGAGTAAGTTTTTTATTCCCCCATACACGGTTACGGTTCATGTTGCTCCGCTCCTCAAAGCGAGGGCGGCGTGGCCGTAGTTTGAACAACCAAAAACAACCAAAAAAGGGGAATACTTATGATGAAATCAACGCTTTTCGCCATTCCGATGCTCGCAGCATCACTCACCATCGGAACCGGCATGGCCTTGGCAGCTGAAGGCGCAGCGCCTGCCAAAGCGCCCGCGGGAGCCGCCGTCCAGCAAAAAGGCATGGCCCCGGAGGCTGCCCCTCAGGCGCCTGCAGCTGAAGCTGTTTACGGCAGCGAACTCATGAGCAAAGAGGAGATTGCCGACTACAAGGTACAGCTCAAAGCCTGTAAAACTCCAGAAGCACGCACCAAGCTTCAGATGGAGCATCATACCCGCATGCAGGAAAGAGCTGCTGAAAAAGGCGTAACCCTTCCCGATTAAATTAGGGAGAGTTGGGGACACTCATGACTGAGTGTACTAATTAGTACACTCAGTCATGAGTGTCCCCAACAGTTTTGATGTGCATGACTGAATCGGATTGCTAATGCTTAAACCTTATGAGCCATGAAAAAGAACAATGAGGAATCTGTCAAGATGTCGCCGCAGCAGCTCGAAGAGCAGATCCGGCTTGCTGCATACTATCGCTGGATAGAGAGAGGCTGCCCTGCCGGCGAGGGAGTTGAAGACTGGCTGGAAGCGGAGGCTGGGCTGACATCGCAGTCAGAAGAGTTGGAAGGGGCCTGAACGCCTGCTGAAACAAACTGAAAATACACAAGCCATTCCTGCGGGAATGGCTTGTGTATTTGGTTACAAAAGGTCGGGGGCAGTTTCTTTTACAGCCTCAGGCTACAGGAGGATGGTCTTTCAGCGCATCGAGCGATCGCTGGAGCATCTCCTCGGGCAGCGGATAGTCGCTGATTTTCCCTGACATGAATGCGTCGTACCCCTGTAGATCCATCAGTCCATGCCCTGACCAGTTCATCAGAATCACCTTCTCCTTCCCTTCCTCCTTCGCTTTTTTGGCCTCGCGGATGGTTTCGGCAATGGCATGGGATGTTTCAGGCGCAGGAATGAATCCTTCCGTATGAGCGAACAGCAGTGCTGCCTCGTAGCACTCGGTCTGCGGCAGCGAGTTCGCTTCAATCAGCCCAAGCTGGCGCACATGGCTGACAAGAGGCGCCATGCCGTGGTACCGCAGCCCACCTGCGTGAATGGCCGGAGGAATGAACCCGTGGCCGAGGCTGTGCATTGGCAGGAGTGGTGTCATCTTTGCAACATCACCCGCGTCATACACATACGGACCCCTCGTCAGTGTAGGGCAGGCTTCAGGCTCTGTGGCAATGATGCGCACCTCTTTCCCGTGAATTTTGTCGCAGATGAAGGGGAAGCTGATGCCGGCAAAGTTTGATCCACCCCCTGCGCAGCCAATTACCACATCCGGATATCTCCCAACCTTTTCCAGCTGCTTCTTCGCCTCAAGCCCAATGATGGTCTGATGCATCATGACATGGTTCAGCACACTGCCAAGCGCATAGCGGGTATCCTCGCGCTCCACCGCCTGCTCAATTGCCTCGCTGATGGCGATAGCAAGGCTGCCCGGCGTGTCGGGCATCTCACTGAGAATCTTTCTTCCGACAGCCGTCTCCATGCTCGGGCTCGGAATGCAATCCGCCCCCCAGGTTTTCATCATGATTTTGCGGAAGGGTTTCTGATCAAAACTGATTCGCACCATAAACACCTTGCACTCAATCCCCACAAGCTTACAGCTCATCGCCAGAGCGCTGCCCCATTGGCCGGCCCCCGTTTCCGTGGTCAGGTACTTGATGCCGAACTGTTTGTTGTACCAGGCCTGCGCCACAGCAGTGTTCGGTTTATGGCTTCCCGCGGGCGATACCCCCTCGTTCTTGTAATAAATCTTTGCAGGAGTCCCCAAAGCCGCCTCAAGGCGCCGTGCCCTGTACAAAGGAGAAGGGCGCCACAGCTTTAAAATCCCCTGGATTTCATCAGGAATATCAATCCACCGCTCCGTACTCATCTCCTGTTCAATCAGGTTCATCGGAAACACCCGGGCCAGATCGTCCGGCCCTATCGGAACGCCATTCATCCCCACAGGAGGAGGAAGCGGAACCGGAAGATCAGCCTGAATGTTATACCACTGACGCGGCATTTCATCTTCAGTAAGGAGAATCTTCGTCGGTTCAGTGCTCATGGTGGTAAATATTAATGTTGCGGGCAGAACGGGCAAGGGATGTTGTAGACCCCGCAAAAGCGGGCTCATACTCAGTGTGTGGTGCCGAAGACGGGAATAGAATCTTCAGTATCAATAGGGTTCTTATGCTATTAGGCCCTCATTATACCCCTAAAAATGCCCCTAAATTCGCGCCTCACTCACTCACTCAATCAGTTAAAAATATATCTAAATGCTGGCCAAATCCCTCCATTATGTATTTGGATCAGTCAAGACCAAGTGCACACCCCGACGCACCCCACCGTTCATCATATTGTTACGCCGTCGTGAGATCAATGGCGATGACCGATAATGGGCCAAAGAGACTTCGTGACGCTTGTAATCACAACAATAAAGCGCCTTATTACTATGGGAATACATTGTAGGTAAATGTAGGGTAGTATAAGGAGTGCTATTGAAGTTATCGTGCAGCAACTGTATGGCGTGGGATCCTGACGCGTCGGCCTCCAAAGACGATGAAGGCTTTATAGGATATTGCAGAGTAAACCCCCCAATAATGACAGATGACAACTTAATCGCAATCTGGCCGAAAACATACCATGATTGCTGGTGTCTGGGCTATGTTGCCATAAACGAAGGACTATTGACATCAAGAGATTCGTGAACGAGAAGCGTTACTCCGCCGACGGTTTTTCAGCTCCTCATACTGTTCCTGCGAAATGTCAGGTGAAGGACCAGGAGTGTCGCGCGGCTTCGGTATCACAAACGGCTCATCCTCCTTACTCTCCGTAACTCCGCCCTCTCTCGCCCCTTCCCTTAAAACAGGATAGAATGACTCCAATACCTCACTAAGCGCCCGTCCGAACTGTTCATATCGCACCGAAGCCTCACCCTGCACCCCCGACTCAGCAACCTTCATCTCACCCTTACCCGTTAAAAACCAGTTCCCATTGTAGCCCAAAGAAATAATATCCTTCACCAGATTAGACGGATTGCACCCCGCATCAGCTTTCACAAAACTCGAAATCGCCGTAGGCTTCTTGCCAATAAGCTCCGCGAACTCCCGCTGATTTAAACCCATAGAGCTAATCACAGCCTTCAGATTGACACCGATATCTCCCTCGGGTAGAATATTATTTGTCCGTTTGTTCATATTTTTTTGAACTTTCTGCGGAATTGTTCCAAATAATTGGAATAAATGAGTTATCTTTGAGTTGAACTTGACTTGTAGAAGATATCAACAAAAATAACATCAAAGTTGCAAATGTTGGACCACAGAAAAAAGCTCCGGGGCACAGTCACGCAGGTACAGCACTTACTGCGAGAGCAAGGAGAAGACCTCAGTTTGGCCGCCGTATCAAAACGCATCAAGGTGGGCACCAATGTCGAAACCATGCGCTACTGGATTGAAGCAATAAGAAAGAGAAAGACAAAGGATCAGGCAACAGCAACAGAAATCAACAAAATGCGAAGGGAGGCAACCGAATGATGGAAACAAGATTCTACCGCTTGGTGGACATTATTGGCGACCGGAAGAGGGAGATACCAGCCATCATTCCGGTATCTGCCAGAACCTGGTTCCGAGGTGTTGCGGATGGCCGGTTCCCAAAACCCATAAAACTCACCCCTCACACGGTCGGGTGGTTATCAACAGACATCGAGCGGCTTATGGACAGACTTATGGCTGAGGCCAAGTAAATCAATTGTCAAACAAAAGGCACAAGCCATGAAGCAAATACTCAGCAT
>JGI10211J34971_10001838_pt1 | contig 17453 bp, 21 predicted proteins | sample Etolagsediment_FD_34971 | JGI IMG/M metagenome (IMG submission 34971) | reverse complement strand
GCTTCAGGACGATTGTTTTTTCGTTGGACTGGGGGAGGATGAAGCCTTCATATGTGATGCCTTTTTTGTTTAGCTTTACCCGTTTTAACTTCATGAGGATTACCGAGAATGTATTTGTTAGAAAGTTTTTAATAACTCCATTGTGATGGGTTTGTATGAAGAAGTACCAGCTTACCAGAAAGCAATTTGAAAAGCTTATGGGAAAAACACTGCCAATCACTTATGTGGCAAGCATTACGCCCGTAAGGGGTTCTTTTACCCATGCTGTGGGCAAAATATTCAATGGGGAAAGGGAAGAGAGGGTCGCAAAGCTGGAAGTAGAGGTGAACAAGTTCGGGAGGGAGAAATACACTATTACTGTTGAGCTTCCAGACAAACTGCTTATGGATGGGCTTAAGGCGGTAAACGCAAAACTGCTGCCTGAACCAAAAATTGCAAAAAAAGAAGTAAAGAAAAGATTGGCAAGAAGATAAAGAGAAAAAATCTAAAGGTACATTGCGTTGCGCTCGGGCTTCTCTTCCTTTGCACACTCAGCTGCAAGCTCTGCTTCCTGCATCGTTAAGTATGAGGGGGGTTCGCTAGGGCCTTCGATTTTCTGGATTGCTGATTTCATGAGCATCTGTTCGAGTGAGCCTTCAGTAACTTCCCTTGAGCACTTGTGGAGCATCCCTAAAGCTGAGGGGTCTCCGATTTCTCCGAGCACTACTGCTGCGAGCTCCCTTACTGGAGTGTCATCCGAATCAAGTGCGTGCATAAGAAGAGGAGTGATTCTCCTGCCCATCTTTGCAAGAACAGAAACAATCAGGGTTTCCTGGGGTGAACCTGCCCCTGGAACCTCTCCTTGTGGGAGAGACTCTAGGAGCGGCATCACTGCTCCAGGTCCCATTTCCCAGAGCTTTGAGGCTGCTTTTGCTCTGAGGCCTGGTTCTTCTGATTGGAGGAGTGTAACTAGTTTGTGAACCTGTACTTGTGTCTTTTTGGGGGCTTGCATGTTATTATTTATGTACGGAAGTGTTTTTAAATGTGTTGTTATGTGGGTATGTGTGTGTAAGAAGGTAAATAAATGTGCGCCGACGATAAATGTCTGATGGCGTTTGAATTTTTGGAGAAATTCGGCTCAAAACCTGGGCTGGAGCGCATCACAAAGCTCCTGAAGCTCTGGGGGAACCCCCAAAACAAGATGAAGGTGGTGCTTGTGAGCGGCACGAACGGAAAGGGCTCCACTACAGCATTCCTTAGCTCAATTCTTGCTGAAAATAGTTTCAGGACCGGGAGTTTCTATTCTCCGCACCTCCTTAGGTTTAATGAGCGAATGAAGATTGATGGGGCGGAGATTTCGGATTCCGAGGTTGAGAAGCTGGAGGAGGAAGTGAAAAAGTGGGTGGATGAAGGAAATATCATTACGTATTTTGAGGCGGTTACTGCGTGCGCGTATAGGTATTTTGCGGAGCATGGAGTTGAGTACGCGATTATGGAAGTGGGGATGGGGGGCCGCCTGGATGCTGTGAACCCTGCACAGGAAGAAATTGCGATTGTTACTTCTATAGGGCTGGAGCATACGAAATGGCTGGGCTCGCAGGTTTCCCAGATTGCATATGAAAAAGCAGGAATTATGAAAAAGGGATTGGCGATTACTGGTGCAGGCATTGGGCTGGAAACTATTCGGAGTGAAGCAAGGAAAAAGGGGATGAACCTGCTTGTGCTTGGGGAGGATTTCGAAGGGAATCTGCGGGAGAAAAACTTGGATGGGAGCGTGTTTGATTATTCCAATGAGATACAATTGAATGGGCTGGAGATTTCAATGTTGGGGGATTTCCAAGTGCGGAATGCATCGCTTGCGGTTTGTGCTGCGGATAATTTGGATTGTTCTGAAAAAGCGATAAGGGAAGGGTTGAAGAAAGCAAAAATACGGGGGAGGATGGAGATCCTTGGAACTGAGCCGGTTGTTGTGGCGGACGTTGCGCATAACCCGGCGGGGGTGAAAGCGCTTGTGGATTCGCTTCCTGTTTTTGGAGAAAAGAAAATTGTTTGTGTATTTTCATGCATGCGGGATAAGGAATATGGAGAGATGCTGAAGGTGCTTGGAGAGAAGGTAAATGCGTTTGTGGTTGTGAAGCCTGAGGGGAAAGAGAGGGCGGAAGAGCCGGAAGTTCTTCTTGAAAAAGCGAAGGAGTATGCTGAAGCGTATACTTCTGCTGGAATAAAGGATGGAATTGAATTTGCAAAGGAGATGGCCGGGCCGGATGGAATGGTTTTAATTACCGGCTCGATTTATATGATGGAGGAAGTTTATGAAGCGTTCCCTGAGAAGTGAGATTCTTGCAAAGCGGAAGGAGCAAAGCAAAGAGGAATGTAAAGCTAAGAGCCGCCTAATTATGCATGAACTGGTTGAGCTTCCGGAATTCAGGAAAGCAAAAGTAATTGCGTTTTACCTTCCTGTGAACGGGGAAGTGGACACAACTGAGATGATTAAATGGGCGCACCAGGAGGGGAAGGAGGTATGCGTGCCTGTTGTGCATGAGAAGAAAAGGATGTGCATGGTGGTGTACGAGCCGCTAGATGAATTGAAAGGGGGAAAGTATGAGATTCCTGAGCCGGTGGGGAAACCGGAAAGGCACCACGTGGATTTGATTGTGGTTCCCGGAGTCGTGTTTGACAGGAGGGGGCACAGGATTGGGATGGGGAAGGGCTGTTATGATTATTATTTGAGAGATAAAAAATGCATGAACGTTGGGGTTTGCTTTGGATTCCAATTGGTGGATAAGATTCCTGAAGAGCCTCATGACGTGCCCGTAAATATTATAGTGAGTGAGCACGGTGCAGTCCGAATGTAAGCATGGTTACATAAACTTTTTCGAAATCTCTTTGTATGCATCACGGAATGGGGTGCCTTTTTCCACTAATTTATATGCTTCTTCGGTTGCATAAATCTCCTTGCTCATCGCTGCTTTCATTTTTTCTTCATTTAATTCCAATCCAGCTAGTACCTTGGCCATTACCTTAAGCGAACTCAAAGTTATGCCCATGGATTTTATTGCAGGGCCTTTTGTAAGCTGGAAATCCCTGTGGTATCCACTAATCAGGTTTGAGCAGATTCCCTTAATCATCGCTTCATATCCAGAAACCACATGGTAGTTTGCACGCACTAATTCCAATGGATCGGGATTAATCTTTTGGGGCATGATTGAGCTTCCTGTGCATAATTCCTTTGGAAGTTTGAAGAACCCAAACTCTGAAGTTGAAAACAGGATTAGGTCGCCTGCCATCTTGTTAAGGTCCAGCATTATGGATGTGAGCACATTCGATACAAGAAGCTCGTATTTTCCACGGCTGTTTGCGCAATGGATTGGGTTCTCCTGGGTTTTTGCAAATCCCAGTTTCTTGGTTGTGGATTCCCTGTTTATTTTGAGCGGGACTCCGTATCCTGCAGCAGAGCCAAGGGGATTTTTATCAAGTATTTTCTTTACCGATTCCAGCAAAAGCAAATCATCCTCAAGCATCTCTGCATATGCAGAAAACAGCAGCCCGGATGAGCTGGGCATAGCCTTGCGCGTATGTGTGTATCCCGGCATGGGCAGGTCTTTCTTCTTTTTCAGCTCTCCAATCAATGCATTGATTTGCAGTTCCATATCCTGGAGATTATCCTTGAAATACAGGCGCATCGCAACAAGGCACTGGTCATTTCGTGAGCGGGCGGTGTGGATTTTCTTGCCGGTTTCCCCAAGCTTTTCCACAAGATACTTCTCAATAGCCGTATGCGAATCCTCGTCTTCCTTCTTGATTTCCAGGCTCTCAAGTTTCTTGAGCTCAGCAACTATGATTTCCGCTTCTTCTTGAGTGAGGTAACCGCATTCTCCAAGCATCTCCGCATGCGCAATGGATGCCTGGACATCATAGGGAAGAAGTGCCTGGTCCAGCAGGTAATCCTCCCCAACTGTATATTCCTCAACTTCAGCATCAAGTTCGTAGCCTTTTTTCCAGAGCTTACTCATCTTCAGACACCACGTATTTTCCAAGGCCGCCCTTGTCTATCAGTGCCTTGTGCGCCTTGAGGCGAAGCCCATTTATCTTGATGAAACCTGAAGAATCCTTCTGGTCAAACCCGCCTTCAATGTCCATGCTGGAAAGTTCCTGATTATACAGGGAAGTTGGGGAAGCACGTGCAACAGGCATTACGTTTCCCTTGTACAGGCTAACCTCAACCCATCCATCAATCAGGGTTTGGGACTGGTTAAATGCAGACATCAGAAAATCCATTTCAGGAGAAAACCAATACCCATTGTAAATAAGCTCTGCAAACTTCGGGATCAGACTGTCACGAAGGTGCATAACCTCCTTGTCCATTGCAATTCCTTCTATGTCCCTGTGTGCGGTCCAGATGATTGTGGCGCCAGGAGTCTCGTAAATCCCGCGGGACTTGATTCCCACATATCTATTCTCAACCATGTCCAGCATCCCGATTCCATTCTCCGCACCAAGCGCGTTCAGGTACTGAAAAAGTTCCAGAGGTTTCTCCACCACAACTCCATTTTCTAAGTTCTCCACCTTTACGGGAAGCCCATCCTTGAAGTGGATTTTGAGTTTTGTTTCTTTATCCGGAGCGTTTTTGGGAAGGTTCGCCTTGCTGTAAACGTTCTCAGGGCAGGACTTGGAAGGGTCTTCAAGGCTTCCCGCTTCGTGGCTTATGTGCATCAGGTTATCATCTTCGCTGTAGCTTTTCGCATGTGTGGCGGTTACAGGGATTCCTTTATCCTTTGCATACTCAAGCAGGTCCTTTCTTCCCTTGAACTTTTCCAGGAAGGAATTGGTCTTCCAGGGGCTTACTACTTCCAGGGAAGGGTCCAGCGCGAAATAGGTAAACTCAAAACGCACCTGATCGTTTCCTTTCCCGGTTGCTCCATGGGAAACGTATCTTGCGCCTTCTTTCTGCGCAATCTCAACCTGCTTTTTTGCAATCAGCGGTCTTGCAATCGCGGTGCCCAGGAGATATGTGCCTTCATAAAGCGCATTCCCCTTGAGCGCTTGGAAGATGTATCCGGTTACAAATTCTTCCTTCAAATCTTCTACATACACTTTGCTGGCACCAAGCTTGAGCGCTTTTTCCTTTGCAGCCTCAAAGTCATCTTCCTGGCCTACATCTGCAATATACGCAATTACATCGTACCCTTCATCCATAAGCCATTTCAGGATGCAGGAGGTATCTAAGCCCCCTGAATAGGCCAACACAACTTTCTTATTCTGACTCATAATAATCACGGGCTTTTTGGGAAGGAATCTGCTATTTAATCTCTCTGCTCCAAACGTTACAAATATAATCTATTTGTTCTAAATATAACTTATGGAAAAGCTGAGCGAGCTTGTATGGCTCTATGTAAAGGGGAGGCCATCATTGAGGGAGGGGCTAAAATACGGGATAATAAATCATAGTGCGCTTGCACGCATAATCCTGGATGAGCTAAGCCTGCCTGAGGGGAAGTTTGATGCAGTAAAGATTGCGCTAATACGCACCTCCAGGAAGCTTGCGGAGAAGGAGATTGGAGGAGAGGAAAAAATACTCGATGTGCTGAGGGGAAGCTCAATATCAATTCAAACCAAGGTTGCAGCAGTGGTTTCCAGGAAAGAGTTAGGTGTGAAGGCGATTACGCATGCAAGAAGCGGAGAATATACGACATATATTGTGGAAGAATCAGAACTGGGAAAGGTGCGTAAAGAGCACGGGATAAAGCTACTGACCAAAAACCTAAACCTGGTAACAATCAAGAGCAAAGAGGAAATAGAGGATACTCCTGGGGTGATTGCTTTTGTCCTGAATGCGCTTGCGCACGAGGGAATAAACGTGGTGGAATTCATCTCCTGCTATACGGATACAATACTTGCAATAAAAGAGCGGGACACCTCTCGAACGTATGATTTGCTGTCTTCGATTCTGAAATGATGTATGTAACCATGGTTACATAAACTCAAAAACCATTTAATTCTCTTGTTAGCTAAGTAAAGTTATGATGAGAATAGGTGTTCTTGCTTCAGGCCGAGGTTCTAATTTCCAGAGCATTATTGATGGGATAAAGGAAGGGGACATAGATGGAGAAATAGTTGTGCTTATTTCGGATAAAGCGGATGCGCATGCGCTTGAGCGCGCCAAGCAGAACGGAATTCCCACTGAAGTTGTTCACCCAAAGGAGTTTGAAAACCGGGAAAAAATGGATGAACGCATTATTGAAATTCTGAAATCCCGGAATGTGGATCTGGTCGTGCTCGCGGGATATATGCGCATCCTTACGCACGGGCTGATTGAAGCGTTCAGGCAAAGGATGATAAACATCCATCCCGCGCTGCTTCCTTCGTTCCCTGGGCTGGATGGGCAGGTGCAGGCCTTTGAGCATGGAGTAAAGGTTTCCGGGTGCACAGTTCACTTTGTGGATGAAGGAACAGATACTGGCCCGATTATAGAGCAAACCTGTGTGCGCATAGACGACTGCAAGAATGCACATGAAGTTGCTGAGAAGATTCTTCCCCTTGAGCACCAAACAATGCGCAAGGTAGTTGCTAATTTGTCCAAAGGAAAATACATTGTTGAAGGAAGAAAGGTGCGCTACGAAAAATTATGACTTACACACTTAGTTCGCGCACGGGCCTGTTTTTTTCATCTACCAGGATAATCTTTGGATTAGGTTCCTTGCCCTCCTCCAAAAACTGGAACGCCATTATAATCACGAGGTCGCCAATCCGCATTTTTTTCGCTGCTGCCCCATTAAGACAAATCTCCCCCGGCTTTCCCTTGATAACATACGTTTCCAGTCTTTCCCCATTTGTGATGTCGCTTACAAGGACCTTTTCAAATTCCTTTATCCCAGAAGCAGCAAGCAGCTCACTGCATATGGTGATGCTGCCCATATAATCAGGATTGGCTTCGGTAATAGTTGCACGGTGGATTTTAGCCCTTAGGAACTCAAGCATTTTGCAGCCTCCCGCATAAATTAAGTGTACAAAACACTTTTACAACCTTCCATTTGATGGGAGAAAAGGATTAATTGGTTCTCCCCGAGTGAATTTCCATGTACGAAGTATGGGGCGGCTGGGTTATCACTTCAGAAGGAATAAAGGAGAATTATTCACTCGTTGTGGACAAGGGCACAATCGTGGATATGGGGCCTCGGGACGAGATGCGCAAAAAGTACAAGTTTGATGATTCCATAGGAAAATACTCCCGTATTGTCTGCCCCGGATTCGTGGATGCGCACATGCACTCCTACCAGATTGCAACCAAAGGGCTTACTGCAGATGAGAGCCTGATTGAATGGCTCAAAAAGTATATCTGGAAATGGGAGGGGGAACTCACAAAGGAGAAGGCAAAAGCCTGCGCAGAAGCCGCATACCTGCACATGCTCCACTGTGGAGTTACCTCCTTTTCTGATTACACCTCCGTGCACCATGTGGACGAAGCGTTCAAGGCTGCAAAAAAATTCGGGATGCGTGCGGTTATCGGGAAAACTTTAATGGACCGCAATTCCTCTCCAGAATTGCAGCAGGATACGGACACCTGCCTGAAGGAAACAGAATCTCTTTTGAGAAAATGGAATGGGAAAGATGGAGGAATGCTCAACTATGCTGTTACCCCTCGTTTTGCAATCACTGCAAGTGATGCACTTTTGCGCGGCTGCAAAAAGATTTGCAACAAATACAATGTTCTCTTCCGCACGCACACTGAAGAGAATAAAGATGAGGTTAAATGGGAGAAGAAAGCCTACGGGGAGAGCATCATAGTTCATTTGGACAAGCTCGGGCTTTTGAATGAACGTACGCTGCTTACGCATTGTGTCTGGACTTCTAAAAAAGACATGGATTTAATTGCAAAAAAGAAGGCTTCTATGGCACACTGCCCGGGTTCCAATATGCTTCTTGCAAGCGGAACACCGGATATTCCCTACATGCTCAGGAAAGGAGTGAATGTATGCCTTGGAACTGATGTTGCAGCATACTACAATTTCAGCATGTTTGAGCAGGCGCGCCTTGCGTGCCTAATGCAGAAAGAGGAAAGGAAGGACCCGCATGCAATGGACCACCTAAAGGCATTTGTTATGGCTACAAAGAACGGGGCCAAAGCGCTGGGGCTTAATGACACCGGAGAAATTAAGATCGGGAATAAGGCGGATGTTATCCTGCTCTCAACCACGCACCTTGCGTTTTCCCCGCTCAATGATGTGATAAGCCAGATTGTTTATTCAACGTTCCCGTTCGCAGTAAGCACGGTAATCTGCAATGGGAAGGTGTTGATGCGCGAAAGAGAAGTGCTAGTTACGGATGCACGAAAAATCATGTACCGCGCAAAGGAGATATTGGGTGTAAAGAAGTAGTTTCATACATCGAATAGGATGTTGAAGTGCCAGTCCCCGCCTTTTTGCTCAACTTTTAGCAGGTGATAAGTTACTGCTTTTATTTCGTTTGGGGGAACAGCGGGCTCTCCGCGGATGAGAATTTTTGCAAATGGCTCATTTTCATTTACTCCCAGCACCGTTACTCCGACCGGGGAAATCTCCCTTATTTCACATTGCACAACTACCTGCTGGAGCAGGTCCACCACCAGGTCCTTCAGGGTTGGTGAATGCACCTCTATTTCAAAATCTGCTTCCTCGTTTTGCCCTTTCCCTATCAGGTCAAATGAACCCAGCACAGCATCATGCAATGCATCGCTGAGCGTAGGAGCCTGCACTTCAAGAAGCTCATCCGCAGTGTGCTCAAGGTAGCGGTACATAACAAAAAAATGGAAGAAGGACTTTTTAAGGGTGATACCAGCTAAATAAAAGCATGAGTTTCAGGAACGTGGGTGAAGGAACCGAAATAGCTAATGCAGAGTGCATTATTTCCAAAAGGATGAGGTCCAGGGGAGGCTCCATCTACAAAATTACTGATGGGGAGGGAGAGCTTGAGTTTGAAAGCCATTCACATTTTGATGTGGGTGAGGGCCTCAGGGTTTCCGGGAAAGTGTATAACGACCGGGGATTTATGAAGCTGAATATTTCTTCGCTGGAAAAGAGCGAAGGTACATACTCGAAAATCCTTGAGAAGATTGAAGCGGGTGTGGAGGTAAAGGAGGTTCCTCCTCTTGTATCCGGGAAAATCATGGATAGACTAAAGGAGCGGATTCTGCTTTGCGCAAAAAAGCTGCTTGCTGCGAAAAAACTTGGCAGGCACATTATTCTCAGGTTCCATAATGATGCGGACGGGATTTCCGGGGCTCTTGCGATTACGAAAATTGTGCGCGCATATACTTCCCAGCAGAACTCCGCAAATTACACTGTATATGATGCGATGCGGGATATAGGAAACCTGCAGGGGGAGAAGAACCCCCTGGTGATTCTTCTGGACTTTGGATGTGGGGTAGAAAGTGCTGAAGGCCTCAAAATCCTAAAGGCGAGCGGGGCGGAAGTAATGATTATTGACCATCACCCAAACGAAGGGAAAGCAGAGGAGAATTCACATTTATTTTTGAGCCCCTGGATTGTAAGCGATGCTGAGAATGCTTCTTCATATGTTGTAGGATACCTTGCAGTGGAGGTTGCGCGTGCATGCGGGATCCCTGATGTTGAATACCTTGCGCCAATTGCATGTGCAGGGGACAAGAGCTCCATACTCCCGGTTGAGGAAAAAGACAGGGAGATTGCAATCGTAATTGATTATATGGCTACTTACTCTGGTTTTGGGAACAAGCTGGATTTCTACAAGAATGCACTGGAGAATAAGGAACTCTATGCTTCCGTGCTTGTGCAGGCAAGGGAATCCCTGGATAGGATTACAGAAGATGTGAAGGCAAATATGAAGAAACGCCTTGATGGGCCCATTTCAGTTTATACTGTGGATGCGGACCGGATAAAGAGCAAGGAATTCCCGGGAAAAGGAAAGATTACTACGCGCGGGTTTGAGCTTGCAGGAGATGCTCCTGCAGTTGTGCTTGGGGTCTGGAAAAATGGCTTGTCCTTCAGGATTAATGATGGGGCAATAGACAAGGGAGTGCACGCAAACGAGATAATTGCTTTGCTTAAGGAGGAAATGCCTGATTTTATAAATGGCGGGGGGGGCCATGCACGTGCCGCTTCTTTGAAGATAAGGGAAGGGTTCGTGGGCAGTGTAGTGGATAAGATAATAGAAAAGGTTAAGGAAAAAAGCTAAGAAGCTCCGCAGGCGCTCCAGCCACAGGAGAAGCATGATTTGCACCCTTCCTGGAAAACAAGCCGGGCATCACAAACAGGGCACATGCCTTTGAGTACTTTCTCCTCCGCTGTCATCTGGTCACCAGTACACACATAGAACTCAACCAATAAAAGCACTGTTTTTCACGTCATGAATGGTTTTTAACAGAAGTTGATTTTCAGCAACATATAGAACGCTTTGCAGAAGTAAAAAATTATTTGTTGAAAAACAGTTTTGGAAACCGCTTTTTCATGCGGGTATTTTTAAAGACTTCTCACAACTATTTACTCCTTGGGAGGGGTCGTGGCGTAACTTGGTAGCGCGGCAGGCTCCAGAGGGCAAAAGCCCATTTCAGAAGAAACCTGCATGTTGGGGTTCAAATCCCTACGATCCCATGATGGAAGATGAAGTAAAAGTCGAGAAAGAAGAAAGGGTTACCTTAGCTGACAGGGGCAAAGTGACAGAGGACCTGGACGAGCTCCTTGAAGGGGAGCCCGTTTACCATCTGGACCCAGGGGTGCGTATCTATTGGTCAGTGGGTGTGATAGCTGCGGGCCTGGTTGCGTGGGTAATCCTCATGCTTGTTGCAGGATTCACAATGGATAACCTTTTTGGAGTAGACCGGGGAATGTTCCCGCTCCTCTTCTTTACATTGATTGTGCTTCTGCTCCTCCCATACCTTGTGTGGATAGAGCTGAATTATCACAATTACACCTACCAGTTCAGAAAAAAAAGGCTGGTGATACGAAAGGGTGTGCTGAACAAAGAAAGGACTGTAATCCCCTATTCTCAGATACAGAACGTAAACATCAACAGAAACGTGCTGCAACGCTCTCTTGGGCTTGCAACTGTAAAAATAGAAACCGCCGGAACAAACCCCTGGGAATCGGAGGGCATAATTGACGGGCTGGGAGATTACCACAGCTTTGTGCAGCACGCAATGGAGCTCGTAGAAAGAAGCAGGCAAAGGATGGGGGAGAAAAAGGAGAAACACGAGGAAGACACAGATATTTTCTACCTGAAGCAAATCCTGATCCAGTTGATAGAGTTAAAAAAGGTTATGGAACTTAAAGATAAGCCCGCAGAAGAAGCTCCGAAGCCAAAGCTTCGGGACGAAATAGGGAAGCTTATGCGGGGCAAGAAAAAGAAATGAGGTTGATCTTCTTGAAAAATCTAAACGCATTTGAATTTGCAAGAATAGTGGGTGCTCGCGCTCTCCAGCTTTCTTTGGGTGCGCCTCCCCTCATAAAGGTAACTCCTGAGCTTACTTTCATAAACGTAGCTAAAGCGGAAATCGAGAAGGGAGTAACTCCCCTTGTTGTTGTTAAGTAGTTGTTTTCTTTTTACCCTGTCGTACGCCATAATAAAGCGCTTATGCCGCTTCGTGCGCACTTCAAGATGTCGGGCTTGTAGCTCAGTAGTAAGAAATAAATGTCTTTACTGAAATATCTAGTTATGGGCGACAGGGTGCAGTTTGACAGGAAAACTCTAGATTTGATATTCTCTCAGCTTGACCTCACTCTGGAAGAGCTCTCAAATAAGACTGGTTCGAAACCCCGCGCAATCAAAAATTGGAGAACCGGCAGCTGCACGATGCCTCTTTCATTCTTCCGTAAACTATGTGCTATTGAGCCTAGGATTGAACATTTCCTGAAAGAGGGGAAAGACCTCAATCGCAATTGGGGAAGTGTCTTGGGCGGAACAAACGTTATCAAAGGATTAACAAAACAGAAAATGAAAAGGCGCATGCAGAAAGCGAGGAGTCACATAACAAGCAAGTTTCCGGATATTGAAACCCTAGGTCTCTCTACTCCAGAGGCGCTTGAATTTTATGGGGCTGTGATGGGAGATGGCTGCGTATCCAGATATCGCATTGGTCCAGGAAACAGGCATAGGACCGAAGTGCGGATTACTGGAAATGCTATGAAGGATAGGGAGTACCTCAATGGCATCTTAGCGCCAATGCTGAACAGGTTATTCGAAACCAACGTAAAGGTCAGAAAAAGAAGGGATGCGAATGTAGTGGATTTAGTATCCTGCGCATCCCACGTTTCCAGTTGGCTGATAAAACACGGTTTTCCAATTGGAAAGAAGGGGAAGGGGCTGCAAATCCCCCAAAGCATTATGTCCTTGCCCAATGAAAAGATTAATAACGTACTCAGGGGGTTACTCGACACTGATGGCTGCATTGCTGCAAGAAAAGATGAAGGATACAAATATCCTTACATTTTCATATGTACAATAAGTGAGAAGTTGAGGGAACAGGTTAAAATGATACTGCGGGAACAAGGCATTCCTGCATACATCCATGGAGATACTGTGGTTGTACGCGGTTGCAATAATTTTAAAAAATGGTTTAAGAAAATAGGCAGTAGCAACCCAAGAAACCTCAACAAATATCACGAGTGGCTATTGACTGGCCAGATTAAACCAATGGGCTTGTAGTCTAACGGTATGACACTGCCTTCGCATGGCAGAGACTCGGGGTTCGATTCCCCGCAAGTCCATGAAATTTTTTGCTGCTGCATTAAGCTGTGGTAAAAATTTCATAAAAACATGGGCCGTGATAATATGAAATTCGTTCTTTTCGCTTTGGTTTTAGTTTCCCTTTCTTTCTGCATTGTAACCGGGCAGCAGGATTCCCCACAGCCGCGTATTGTTTCCTGTGAAGGCCACCGGCAGTTCGACCAGGTATTCTATGATGTTTATTTTGTAAATGATGGAGGGGTTTCCAGCAACTTCCACATCGGGGATACGTATTCCAAGAATATTGAGCCCGGGGAACAGGGAATGATGACCATTGCTTATCCCCTTCCCCTGGAGCAGCACACGCATTCTGTAGAAATCCAGCTTTGCGTTGGAGGATACCTTTCTTTTGAGCGCTGTGTTTCACATACTTGTGTTTATGCTGATGGGCCTGCGCCCGAATCCAGCGAGGATTTGCTCAGCACTGAAAAGCTTGAGGGCGTTTGCCTCCCTGCATTTATTCTTCTTGGACTTCTTGGATTGGTTCTAAGAAGTCTTTAATTAGGTTTTGTATTAGTAAATAGATACTCGTTTGCTGGGGTCGCCTAGTCCGGTAGGGCGGCAGACTGCTAATCTGTTTTCCGCAAGGATTCGTGGGTTCAAATCCCTCCCCCGGCGTTTTCCTTTATTGTTCTGTGAAAAAGGACACATGGGTTTAAAAGAAGATTGCAATCATATTATTCTCAGGCATTCTGCTTATTTTGTGCCAAAGTAATAGATAGGTGTTCCCATGCAAAAAATAACCTGTGCCCATTGCCTGCGGGAAAGGTCCCCGAATCTAATGCACCAGTGCAAGCTTTGTGGCAATACCTACTGCATCAGCCACAAGATGCCTGGGATGCATAATTGCACAGCCAACATAACCAGGAAATACCTGACTATGGGAAGTGAAGTGCATGAAGAAGAAAGCAGGAAAATGAGCAAGGCGTACGCACGGGCAAAAGAGATAAATGAAAAAAGGAAGAAGAGGCTCAAGGAAAACAACGGGGAGGGGGAAGAAGAGGAAGCGGGCCTGATGGCCTGGCTTAGAAAAGTTTTGGGCGGAAACAGAGAATAGACTGGTTTTTAAACATTAAGTTGCCTAAAATCAATAATTGTGTGATAATGATGGATCAGGCAGCCAAAGCAATGGAACCCAGGAAGCATGTAAAGAACGTAAGGATTCCAAGAAAGATACTAGCGTTCCAGCAGATGGCTGCAAAAGGAGAAAGAAGGCTTGTTGAATGGTTCGTAAATAAAGAGGGAGTAAATGTGGATTCCAGAGACGGGAACGGGAATACCGCACTTGTTTGGGCTGCATCTAATGGGGAAGACGGGGGCGTAGGAAGGCTACTGATGCTTAATGCTGATTCCAATGCTGTGAATAAGATTGGGCAGACCGCACTCATGTTTGCGGCTGCAAACGGGCATCTTGGCACAGTGAGGATTCTCCTTGAATACCGGGCAAAGGCATACCTGAAGGATAATAAGGGAAAAGCTGCTTTTGATTATGCAAGGGAGAATGGACATTGGCAGGTTGCAAGGAGTATAAAAAGTAGCCTCAACATGCTCAACAGGGAGGCCAAGAAAGCTAAGGTTAAGGGATCTGAGGGGGAAGTCAGGTATTACATTTCAAAGGGCGCAGATCCCACTGCCTTGAGCGGCGCTTAATTTTTAAAGATGACTTTTGAAAGAGGAATATGGCGACCAAAAGGGCAACGTTCGTACTTGTTTTGTCTTTAGCAGCATTGCTGCTTGTTTCAGGCTGTGTGCAGGAAGAAGTCCGGGAAGAGCCAAGGGGAAATCCCCCATTCCTGTACGATCAGCCGAGCTATCTTTATGAAGAACTCTACCAAGAACCTGACGATTATGAGGAAGCATTTGGATGTGACCCTCCGGAGATAAGTGACCACTGCGAGGGAAGCCTGCTTTACTACGATTTCCAATGTGTAGATGGGGAATGGGAATACCAGACGCATGAGTGTGTATATGAATGCAAAGAAGGAGCATGTGTAAATACTGGATGCCCGCCATGTGCGGACGGAGATCCATGCACTACTGATTTCTGCTCAGGGGGACCGGATTATGAATGCATCCACATCCCCATATCAAATTGCAACGCATCTGATGCTCCAATAAGCAAAAAATCATGCATCCCAACAGCAGGTCCAGGAAGCTACGTAACAATAGAGGTTTACCCGGCAGGGGTTCCTGCAAGCCAGGCAACAGAGCCCAGCATGACAGGAACTATCTACTCAGGTCAGACTATGCAGATTGACGAAGATGACAGCATCAGGCTGGAAGGCTTCTGGCTTGAAGGGAGCTGTCCGGAGTGCTATTATACCCCTGTGCTCAAGTTCCCGCCCGAAGCAAAGCTCTCAACAACAAAGGACCTTTCAGGGGTGAAAGCGAGCTACTACAAGGGGGAAGGGGAACTAGGGTATATCTGCATACAGGGCACATGCAGGAATGCAATAACTTCAGGGTGCACAGATTATGTGTGCAATCAGTCCATGAGGTTTGTGGTCTCGGAAATAAATGTGGACCTCACCTGCAGCTGATAGAATTAAAACATCTTCCAAACAATCCATTTACGGGAGGAACAATATGAAAGAATTGAGCATCATTACGGACAACAGGATTGGTACTCTGGCAAATGTAGCTGAAGCGCTCGGAGGAGTGGGAATCAACATTGAGGCAGTCGCTGCCTATGAACAGGGAGGACGGGCAGTGTTCAGGGTCCTCACTAATGATGCCACAAGCGCAAGAAATGCATTGGACAAGACACAGGGTGTAAATGGAATCGTTGTTTCAGATGTCCTCGTAACCAGGATGAACAACAGGCCAGGGGAGCTTGGAAAGCTCACCAGGAAAATGGCAAACCGGGGAATTGACCTTGAAAGCGTGTATATTGTAAACAAGAAAGAAGATTACACTGAAGTTGCAGTAAAGCCTATTGAGGAGCATATCTCAAAGGTAAAGGAACTGCTCAAAGTGTAAATTTTCCTTCTTTTTTATAATTTTTCAATTTTTCCGCAAGCTCTTCTTTCTTTATTCGTTCCTGCTGCCCGTCGTTCCTGAATCTTATCGTAACCGTTCCATCTTCCAGTGTATCATAGTCTATTGTTACCGCATATGGGATTCCCACTTCATCTGCGCGGGCATACCTCTTCCCTATCGAGCCCACATAGGAAAACTGGGTGTTGAGACCCGCATCCCTAAGCTGTACGGCAAGCTTTCTTGCAGGCTCCCTGAGCTCGGGCTTCTTCATTAAGGGGAATACTGCAACTTCATAGGGCGCAACTGCAGGCGGGAAATCAAACCATTCCCATTCCTTTTCTTTTGTTTTCTCCCTGAACCTGTGCTCAAGCAAGCAGAAAATTAACCTGTCCACTCCCATCGAAACTTCAACCACGTGCGGAAGTATCTTCTTCCCTTCATCCTGGATAAAGACTTCAAGTTCCTTTCCGCTGAATTTCTTGTGCTGGGACAGGTCATAGTCCGTGCGGTATGCGTTCCCGGAAATTTCCACTACTCCATAAGATGTTTCAACTTCCAGGTCCACGTTGCTCTGGGAATAATGCGGGGTTTCGTTTTCCCCCAGGTGCCTGAACCACATCTTCTCAGGATTAAGCCCCACATCAACATAATATTCCCATTGCTTGATTATGAAATAGGCCATAATTTGGTTTGCAATCCCTTCAGTGGTCATCTGCGTTCCTGTGATCCACTCGGGCTTTTCCGCTCCCCTCCTGAGCATCCTTACCTTCTTATCCTTCACTCCATCAAATCCTTCCATTTCAATGTTTGAGGGATTGAAGAAAAACTCCAACTCCATTTGGGTGAATTCCCTCATTCGCACCAGCCCCTTGCGCGGGGAAACCTCGTTCCTGAAGCTCCTTCCTATTTGCCCTACGGCCATGGGAAGTTTGGAGCCTTGGTTCCTGAATACACGCTGGAAAGAGGTAAAGATTCCCTGGGCAGTTTCCGGCCTGAGGAATGCATGCGCAGAATCCGCGCCAATCCCTGTTTCAAACATCAAATTAGTGTTATAGGCATCGGAGAGTTCGCCTTCCTTGCACGCGGGGCACTTGAGCCCATTGTCCCGGATAAGATTGTCTATTGATTCAAGCTTCATGTCCCACTTTACATTTAGTGCACGCTCAACCAGGTGGTCCGCACGGAGCTTTGTGTTGCAGCTTTTGCAGGAAACAACCGGATCCGTAAACTTATCCACGTGGCCGCTTGCCTTTAGCACAATCTCAGGGGTTACAATCGTGCTCTCAATCTCAAGGAAACCGTCTTCGACCAGGAATTTTCTCCTCCAGAGGTTTTCCAGATTTTTCTTTATCTGGCATCCGATTGGCCCGTAATCATAAAACCCGGAAACCGAGCCATAAATCTCGTTTGAGGGCATGAAGAATAACCTGTTCAGCGCAAGCTCGAATATCGTTTCGTGAAGCTCCATAACTATTACCTTAGGTTAAATTAGGTAAAAATAGTTAAAAAGAAGAGGTTTAGAAGTCCATCAGGCTCTTCTGCCCCTTTACTGAGTACGCGGGCTGCTCAACTTTGCTGAAGGAAAGTTTCCCAAATACTCCATCATAGCCTGGCCTCCAGTGCACCTTTCCTTCACGCGCATCCACGATCGCATCCGCAAGCACCTTGTCTGTGGCGAGGCGCAATTCCTCCTTGGGCGCTTCAAGTGTCTTAAACTCGGTTCCGAAGTAGTTTATCAGCTTGAAGTATTCATCCCGCAC
>JGI10211J34971_10001836_pt1 | contig 17476 bp, 10 predicted proteins | sample Etolagsediment_FD_34971 | JGI IMG/M metagenome (IMG submission 34971) | reverse complement strand
TTAAACTCATACAGAGGTCTATGATCAACTTTTACTATAACATCTGTTATATGTGCGTCGATGCACTCCACTAGGTTCTCATTTTTCTCTATCATATTGCCATTTAAAATCATTTTAATCGTATTTATAATATTATCTTTGTCATATTTATTGAGAGTTGACGATATAACAAAGTGCAACTTAGACTCTTTAATGTAGCCATACTTGATACTTTTTTGGATAGTAGGGAGCATAACAGACTTTAATTTTTGAACACACTTGTGTTGTAGTATTCTCTTATACTGAGGTTTGTATTGTATTATATTAATAATCTGGCTCGAATTTTTCATCTGCTTATTATAGCAATCTTTCTGTTAAGTCTAAGTGCTTGTGGCTACAAAGCACCTCCTTACTATATGCAAGACCCATTAGTAGAAGATGAGAATGTAGAGTTCATCCTCAAAGAAAAAAATCCAACAACGATAACTAAATGACAAACTATGATGTAATAATAATCGGAGCAGGTGTAGCAGGGCTTTATGCTGCTATGAAACTACCAAAAGAGAAAAAAGTTCTCATCATCAACAAACGCGAAACTTTTAAATGCAATAGTTTTTATGCACAAGGTGGTGTAGCACTAGCACGTGATGAAGCCGACATTCCTTTTCACATAAAAGACACACTAAACGCAGGAGATGGTCTTTGTAGTGAAGAAGCAGTGAATGTCTTAAGCAATAACTCCCGTATGGTCATTGATGATATCATAGACAACGGCTTTGAGTTTGATAAGGATGATAAGGGAAATCTCTTGTATACAAAAGAGGCTGCCCATTCATGTGAACGCATTCTTCATGCTGGTGGAGATGCAACGGGGAGATATCTTCACTACTTTTTACTCAAACAAAATCAACATTATCTACTTAGTGATGCAAGAGTAGTAGATTTACTTATAGAAGATGGTGTTTGTTATGGTGTTACAGTTTTAGACCACAGAGAGAGTAGAAATCTCTATGCTAAAGATGTTATTATCGCAAGTGGAGGGCTTGGCTCACTTTTTGAGTACCACACAAATGCCCCATGTATTAGTGCTGATATGCAAGGCCTGTGTCTTATGAAAGGAATTCCATTGGAAAATATGGAGATGAATCAGTTTCACCCAACTGTCTTTGTAAATAGTGATAATGCACAAAAAATGCTTCTCACTGAGGCTCTTCGTGGTGAAGGTGCTACTATCGAAGATGAAGACGGGAGACGATTTCTTTTTGACTATGACGAAAGAGGTGAACTCGCTTCACGCGATATAGTCAGTAAGGCTATTTATGATTACAAGAAAAAAACTGGCTCAAAAGTCTATTTGGCTTGTGCGAACTTTACCAATGAGTACTTCATGAAGCGCTTTCCAAACATACACCAAAACCTTCAAGCTCTAGGCTATAATGTACCCTTGCAGCGTGTACCAATTTCACCTGCATTTCACTATGCTATAGGCGGTATAAAAAGTGATCTCAATGGAAGAGTTCCTAGTGTTGATCATCTCTATGCCATAGGTGAAGTTGCATCTACACAGGTGCATGGTGCAAATAGACTTGCTTCAAACTCTCTTCTCGAGGGACTTGTCTTTGCCAAAAAAGCAGTGGAAAATATCTTAGCAGATACAAAAGAAAAAACTCCTCGAGAGTTCACACTTAAAAATGATGTGATGAGTATGAAAGACGACAAAGAGAAAAAGAATGCTCTACGTCAAATTATGTGGAAAAATGTCTCCATAGTCAAGACAAAAAGCGGATTAAAAGATGCTTTAGACAACATTAATGCTCTTTTAAAAGAAAATATAGGTAAACTTCTTAAATTTCGTTTACTCACAGCAAAAGAGATTGTACTCGCTAGTTTAGCAAGAGAAGATTCTGTTGGGGTTCACACAATAATCAAGGAGAATTAATGGAACATAGTTCAGTAATGCAAGCTGTAGAACATGCAGCAACAGATGTCAATTTGGCAACAACATGGGTAGGTTGGTTAAGTTTGGCTGTTTTTATAATAGCTTATTATTTTATCGCTACAGAAGATAAATATGAGGTAAACAAAGCAAAACCTGCTCTTTTTGCTGGTACTTTTATGTTTATGCTTATAGGTATATACTATGCTATAAATGGTATGAATCCAGATTCTCTTCATGATGAACTTGAGCTTCTTATTTTAGAGATTGCAGAAATTTTCTTCTTCTTACTTGTTGCTATGACATTTATTGAAACACTTATTGAACGTGGTGTTTTTGATCTGATGAAGTACAAGCTTGTTTCAAAAGGCTACACATACAAAAAACTTTTTTGGCTGACTGGTCTTTTAGCATTTTTTATCTCCCCGGTTGCCGACAACTTAACAACAGCACTTATTCTCTCAACTGTACTATTTACAATTGACAAGAAAAATCTCGCATTTTTAGTTCCAGGGGCTATAAATATCGTTGTTGCAGCAAATGCAGGTGGTGCTTGGTCTCCATTTGGTGATATTACAACACTTATGGCTTGGACTGCAGGGAAAGGTGAGTTTATAGACTTCTTATTTTTATTTCCAGCCTCAGTTATTGGTTGGTTGATTACTGCTGCTCTGCTAAGTATGTCTATTCCAAAAGGACAACCCCCATTTGATGCATCAACTGAAAAAAAACCAGTTGTAGCTGATGGAGGAATGATGGTAGCTTACCTTGGTGTAACTACAATTTTAATGGCTGTTTTAGGTCACCAATTTTTCCACTTCCCTGCAATGTGGGGTATGATGTTTGGTATGGCTATACTTAAACTTTACTCTGTTCAGCTCACAAAAGCTGGAAAAAATAGTTTTAACATCTATGTAAATATGCAAAAAGTTGAAAATGATACACTTCTTTTCTTCTTTGGTATTTTATCCGCTGTTGGTGCTTTACACTTTTTAGGATTCTTGCACTACATTCACAACCTTTATGAATCTTTTGGACCGACAGTTTCAAATATTGGTGTAGGTTTCCTATCTGCCGTAGTTGATAATGTTCCTGTTATGAGTGCTATTTTAAAATCATCTCCTACTATGGGACTTGATCAATGGTTACTTGTAACACTTACTGCAGGTATTGGTGGAAGTCTTATCTCTTTTGGTTCTGCTGCAGGTGTTGGTGTTATGGGTAGACTCCATGGTATCTATACATTTGGTGCACATATGAAACATTCTTGGACTATCCTTGTTGGTTACATCGCTTCAATCGCGGTTTGGTACTTTCAATTTGAGATTTTAGGTCTTTACTAAAATCTTGCATCCTCGCGTTTACTAATGTAAACGCGATACTCTTCTCGTAAATCAAAAATTAATCTTGTTTTTGGTATTCTTCCAGTAATTAATTACTTCATTCTTTTAAAGGTATCAATATGACAAATGTTAGCATTATTGTTCTAGATTTCGGTTCCCAATACACTCAACTTATAGCACGTCGACTTCGCGAAGATAAAATCTACTGTGAGATTTTACCTTACCACACAAGTGTAGAAGAGATCAAAGCAAAAAACCCTAAAGGACTCATTCTTAGTGGTGGTCCATCTTCAGTCTATAACAAAGATGCTTATGAAGTAGATCAGGGTGTTTATTCGATGGGAATTCCTGTTCTTGGTATCTGTTATGGTATGCAAAGAATTGCTGTTGACTTTGGTGGAAGTGTAATCCGCTCTTCTCATCACGAATATGGAAAAGCAGAACTCAAAATAGAAACAGACTCTCCGCTTTTAGCAGATTGTGACGATGGGCGAATTGTATGGATGAGTCACTCAGATAAGGTCGATACACTTCCAGAAGGCTTTACTCCAATTGCAACTTCAGCGAACTCTCCTTATGCAGCTATTGCAAACGAGGAAAAACGTGTATATGCAATGCAGTACCACCCAGAAGTGCAACACTCTGAAGAGGGTTACTTGATGCTTCGTAACTTCGCAAAAAATATTTGTGGTGTAACTGAAAAATGGAAAATGGAGCACTTCTTAAAAGAGCAGATTAAACTCATTCGTGAAAAGGTAGGTGACTCTAAAGTACTTTGTGGTTTAAGTGGTGGAGTTGATAGCTCTGTTGTTGCTGCTATGCTCTATGAGGCAATTGGTGATAATCTTATTCCAGTTTTTGTGGACAATGGATTACTTCGCAAAGGTGAACGCGAACAGGTTGAAGAGGTATTTAAAGTAAATCTTAAAGCACCACTTATCACTGTAGATGCTGTAGATAACTTTTTAGGGAAACTTGCAGGTGTGAGTGACCCTGAACAAAAACGTAAGATTATTGGACACACATTTATTGAAGAGTTTGAAAAAGAGGCAAAAAAACATGATGGTATTAAGTTTTTAGCACAAGGAACACTCTATCCTGATGTCATCGAATCTATATCTGTAAATGGTCCATCTGAAGTTATTAAGTCTCATCACAATGTTGGTGGATTGCCTGACTGGATGGATTTTGAGCTTATCGAGCCACTTCGTGAACTCTTTAAAGATGAAGTGCGAAAGATTGGTTTAGAGCTTGGTCTTCCAGAGTCTATGATAAATCGTCATCCATTTCCTGGTCCAGGACTTGCGATTCGTATCATGGGAGATGTAAATGTTCCTGATTTAACACTTCTTCGTGAAGCAGATGTTATTTTGCTAGATGAGCTAAAAGCGAGTGGCTACTATGCAAAAACTTGGCAAGCATTTGCGGTTTTACTTAATGTAAAATCTGTTGGTGTTATGGGCGATAACCGTACTTATGACAACACTGTTTGTGTCAGAGTTGTTGAAGCTGTTGATGGTATGACAGCAACATTTGCACACCTACCACATGACTTGCTAGAGAGAATCTCGCGCCGTATTATTAATGAAGTTGATGGTATAAACCGTGTTGTTTACGATATCTCCAGTAAACCGCCAGCTACAATTGAGTGGGAGTAAGCCCTGGGCTTATTCTTATGTCAAATCCAAGTTATCTCTTTTCTCTCTCAACACACTCACAGACCATAAATGTCAAATCGCTAGATGTAACATTTTTTAAACCAGACATTGACTTTAGTAAGTATGACTACCTAATTATCACATCTAAACAGACACTTCAAGCACTTAAACAATACAGAAGTTCAGAATATCTCTGTAAAAAAGCAATTATCATTTCAACAAAAACTGCACAAGAGTTTGAGGACTTAGGTGGTGAAGTTCTTGAACTTGGTGAGGGATACGGATCAAATCTTGGTGAAAAGATCAGAACATACCCAAAAAAGACAAAATGGCTCTACTTAAGAGCAAAAACAGTTGCCTCAAATTTTGTTCAAGAGTCTATTGATGAGGGTTTTAGTATTGATGAGTTTATTCTTTATGAAACCCAATGTTCTTTAGATATACAAAATATCATAGTTCCTCAAAATGCCACTTTAATTTTCACATCACCTTCTAGTGTAGAGTGTTACTTAAAAAACCATCAAATCTCTGAAGGAAATAAAGTTATTGTTATTGGCTTGACTACGGCAAATAAGTTACCAAAAGGCATAGATTATCTAGTACCAAGTGAAACTACTATACAATCGTGTATAGATTTATTGATATGAAAATAATTTTTTACTATTATTATGTTTACCTATTTACCATATAAGGACTCCCTTGAAAGCCATTTTTATTATTTTACTCTTTTTTATCTTCTCAACACTTCTAAATGGGGCTTATTTACGAACGATTCGTGTAGGAACATTTTTAAACCCTGAAGATGCACAGGATGCCCTTCTCAAGTTAGAAGTATTTGTAAACAAGCATAACAACTTACAAGAGTTGCAAAAAAACTCAGCTTTTGAATTAAAGTTTCGTAGCTCTGGAGATTATTATATAACACTTATTGAACCTTTTACTCAAAGGGAAATACTTCAAGAAGTACTAGACACACTACGTTTAGAGTACACAGATGTTTATGTGACAAAACTTTCTAAAATGCCTCAGATACATGATAATGATAATGATAAAAAACTTGATAGTACACCCATGGTAGATATACAAGAACAAAAACCGAAGCAATACGAAGAAAAGAAAGCTCTAACCAAAACGGAAAATTTTTCAAAAGATACACTTAAAGAAAATCAAATACCTATACTCAAGAGTACCCTTAAAACAACAACTCCTCCACAAGAAACAAGAATAGTAAAAACACAAGAACACGAACAAGCTTATTTTTGGCAAATCTTATCTTTTGTACTTTTTTGTGCTAATATCCTTCTCGTTGCTCTATTGTTTAAACTCAAAAAAAAGAATGAGCATTACCATGAGAAAGATTTAATACATCGCGAAAAGATTAAACAGGTTCAACACTCGCTAGATACAAAAGAGCAGTTTTTATCTCATAGTAGTCATGAACTTAGAACTCCAATGACTGCGATACTTGGACTTACTCATTTAGTCCTAGAAAATGAGCTTCCAAAATTTCAAAGAGAGTATATTCAAAAAATACAAATATCAGCGGAACATCTTGTAAGTATCATTAATGACATCCTAGATATTTCAAAAATTGAAGCTGGTAAACTCAAACTTGAACAAGTTGAGTTTAATCTCAATGAAGTTCTTGATTATGTGTTAAATATTATCTCTATGCAGACTAAAAAAAATGATGTAAAGATTAAACTTGAAGTTGACAATGATGTTCCTTCTATGATTATTGGGGACTCTCTACGTTTAGGACAAATACTTGTTAATCTACTTGGAAACTCAGTAAAATTTACTATGGAGGGTGAAGTAGGACTCCATATAAAACTAGTTTCGAATCTTGCCGACACCCTTACACTTGAGTTTATTATTTCTGATACTGGAATAGGTATGAGTGAAGATCAGATAAAGCATGCTTTTTCCTCTTACAATCAAGCTGAAATCTCAACTTCAAGAAAGTTTGGAGGTACTGGACTTGGTCTCTCTATCTCCAAACAACTAGTAGAAATGATGCATGGGAAAATTAAACTCAGTAGTCAACAAAATGTTGGAACAACATTCAACTTTCACATACCCTTTAAAGTTAAAAATCCTCAAGAAAGAAGATACTATCGTCTTCCATCAAAAGAGCTACTCGATAAACGAATACTTATCGTAGATGCTTCTCGCTACAACACGAATTCACTTTTAAAAGCATTCTCTTACTTTAACTATAAATGTCATATTATTCCAGCATTTGAAGAAGCAGTGCTAGAGTATGCTATGCATTTTCACATCATAGTCATCCACCAAGATAGACTCTCTAACTTTGCAATTAGAAAGATTCATGACTTAAAGAAGAATGCAATAGGAGAAACTAAGCTTGTCCTTTTAAATGATATACACAGTAGCTTCAACTCGCAAATAGTAAAATCAATAAAAATTGATGCTTTTTTCAAAACTCCTTTTACCCAACAAAGTATTTTAGAATTAATAACAGACTTATATCTCAATAAAGACTTTATACCCTCCATTAATCAAACAAATATGAAAGACAAATTAATAGAGTTAAGTCCTAAAAAAGTCTTAGTAGCTGAAGACAACCTTCTAAACCATAAAGTGATTGCTGGACTTTTAGCTAAAACTTCAATAGAGTTAACATTTGTAGGGGATGGTCAAGAGGTGCTTTCTTTAATAGAAAAAGGTGAAGTGTTTGATCTTGTTCTTATGGATATTAACATGCCTAATATGAATGGTTATGATGCAACAAAAGAGATTCGTAAAGATCAAAAAAATGATAATCTCCCAATTTTAGCACTTACAGCGGATGTAATGACTGAAGCTATTGATAAGACATTTGAAGTTGGTATGCAAGGCCATATTTCAAAACCTATAATCGTGGATATATTTTATAAAAAAATTCTCGATTCACTAACAGTATCCACTAACATACACTCAACTACTAATGCCAAAAATACTCAAGCTCCACTCCAAGAAGATTTGTCTATAACTATGGGCCTGAACCGTTGTGATGATGACATTGAGTTTTATAAGTCTATTTTAACAGAATTTAAAACGATCTATCTTAACTCAGCTGTTAGTCTGGAGGAGTTATGTCATAATGGTAATTTTAAAGAGGCTAGACAAAAAGCAATGGACATCAAAGATGTAGCACTCAATATAGGTGCATATAACCTCTGTGAAAATGCAGCTGCAATGGAGTATGAGTTTGAAAAAGGACCTCGAAGTAACTATCAAGAGCTTATCTCATCTTATTCTGATTCTCTCGATAGGCTCTTTACAGATATAGACAAATATCTTAAAAAAAGTTAATGTTTCTTTTTTTTGTAGTATAATATTTTTATTAGTCTGAGTAGCTCGTGTCAACACGTATATGAGGGTTCTACATATTCAAATTGTGAACAGGTAGAGTTCTTGTGTGCCGATGCTATCGTTTGAGATATGTTCACTCTGTCGAGATAATGTCGCCGTTAAACTACTCTCTCTTCACCCAAATTAGGCTTTTAGAACCGAGCCAATTGTGTGACGACTATTTGGACTAAATATCCCCTCCTCAAATTAAATCAAGTAAGATTTTTGTATAATCTCTTTAAATATTCCCTAAATATTTTTTATTAAATTTGGAGCAATGCATGAAGATTTTGATTTTAGGAAGTGGTGGACGTGAGTACTCTATCGCAAGAGCTATAAAGAATGAACAAGAAGATCACGAACTATACTTTCAACCCGGTAATGGTGCTACAAGCCAATTAGGTACTAATCTCAATATCAAAGATTATAACGAACTTGCAATGTTTGCAAAAGAGAACGAAATTGAGCTTACTATTGTTGGACCTGAAGCCCCACTAGTTGATGGTGTTGTAGATATTTTCAAAGAAAACTCTCTTACTATTTTTGGTCCATCTAAAGAGGCAGCACAACTTGAGGGCTCAAAAGTTTATATGAAAAACTTCTTAGCAAAGTACAACATTCCTACTGCAAGATACATAGAGACTGCTTCAATTGAAGATGCTTTTAAATTTGCAGATACACTCCAAACGCCAATAGTTGTAAAAGCCGATGGACTTTGTGGTGGTAAGGGTGTTATCATCGCACAGAGTCATGATGAAGCAAAAATTGCAATCTCTGAGATGTTAAGTGGAAAATCATTTGGAGATGCAGGACTTAAGGTAATCGTTGAAGAGTTTCTTGATGGTTACGAGCTTTCTATGTTTGGCGTTTGTGATGGAGAGGACTACATCTTACTTCCAGCTGCACAAGATCACAAACGTCTTCTTAACAATGACCAAGGACCAAACACAGGAGGGATGGGTGCTTATGCTCCAACACCACTTGTAGATGAGGAGCTTTACCAAAAAGTAAAAGATAGAATCATTCGTCCAACTCTTGATGGTATGAAAAAAGAGGGAGCACCTTTTGAGGGTGTTCTTTTTATTGGAATCATGGTAGTAAATGGTGAGCCAATTACACTAGAGTTTAATGTACGTTTTGGAGATCCTGAGTGTGAAATCCTTATGCCACTTATGACTTCAAGTGTAAGTGATATGTTTTTAAAAGCCGCTACAAACAGACTCTCTGAAATAAAAGTAGAATTTTCAAAACAGTATGCAGTTGGTGTTGTAATGGCGAGTGAAAACTACCCTTACTCAAGTTCAAAACCTGCTGAAATAATCGTAGATGAAGTCCACCATGAAGAGATAGAGAAAAATACTCATATCTCATTTGCAGGCGTGAGTGAAGATGATGGTATTTTATATGCAGACGGTGGTCGTGTTTTAGTCTGTGTTGGTCTTGGTGAGAGTATCAAAGAGGCCAGAGACAGAGCATACATGAGATGTGGTCAAGTTCACTTCGCTGGTAAAAAAATCAGAACCGACATCGCATACCAAGCACTTTAGGATAAAGCATTGAATGAAGAGATAGAGAGTTTACTCCATCGTGAAGATCTTAGTTTAGCTTCTATAGGCAAGAGATCGATGGCGTTTTTTATAGACGAAATGCTTCTTTCACTTCTACTAATACTTGCTCTTTGGGACTCTTTTGTTAATGCACAAACAATAGAACAACTCATAGAAGTTACAAATAGTTTTGTTTTAGAATATATTGCCATGAAGATACTTTATCAAGCATTTTTTCTTATGCAGTACGGTGCAACACTGGGAAAACTTGCNATGAAAATTCGTGTTATAGAAATTAATACACTTGAAAATCCTAATGTACTTGTCGCGTTAAACAGAGCAATTTTCAGAGTTATTAGTGAGATGCTTTTCTACCTTGGATTTTTATGGGCAATGCTTGACCCATCTCGTCAAGGTTGGCATGATAAAACAGCAAAAACTCTGGTTGTAAATGCTTAAACTCACTCTTCTCATTTTTCTGATGTTTCTTCCACTCTTGGGGAATGAAAAAGTAAAAATATATGCTTCTTCAATGCAAACGCAAGGAGACATTGTTAGAGCAGATGATGGTATAACTGTCATATATCAAGGCTACATTCTTACAGCTAAAAGTGCTAAGTATGACAAAAAAAGTGGGGATTTAGAACTCTTTGATAACATACGTGTCAACAAAGACAACGAGTATAAAATTCTTGGAAAGTATGCAAAATTAAACATTGCAAAAAAAGAGAGACTTTTTCAGCCTTTTTATATGTTAGAAAAAGAGTCCCAACTTTGGTTGAGTGCAAATGAGGGAAAAACAGAAGCGGAGGAAGTTGAGATATCCTCTGGTACTCTTAGTGGCTGTGACCCCATAGACCCTATCTGGACACTTGACTTCTCATCCTCAAACTACAACACTGACTCTAAGTGGATGAACCTCTACAATGCTCGTCTCTATATCGGAGATATTCCTGTTTTATACACTCCCTATTTTGGTTACTCACTAGATACCACAAGAAGAACAGGTCTTTTAATGCCTCAACTTGGTCTCTCTGATAATGAAGGTCTTTACTATGAACAGCCAATTTATATTGCTCCGCAAAACTGGTGGGATTTAGAGCTAAAACCGCAGATTAGAACACAGCGCGGAGAGGGTCTCTATCAAACTTTTCGTTTTATTGATGGAAAAAATTCTCACGGTGAAATAAGAGCGGGTTATTTTAAAGAAAAAAAATCTTACTTTTTGGATAATAACTTACAAAATGACTCTCACTATGGCTTTAATATAAAATATGAGAATGATGATTTTTTAAATCAATGGCTAGGAACTAACTTTAGTGGACAATCAGAAATCTATGCCGATATGAATCATATGAATGATGTTGATTACATTAACCTAAGCTCAAATGACACTGAAAATCAAAATACCGCAAGACAAGTTCTCTCAAGGTTAAATATTTTTTATAATACACAAAACCACTATATTGGTGCATATTTTAAATACTACCAAGACTTAACCCTTGCGAGTAATGATGACACCTTACAAAAACTACCAACACTTCATTATCATAGTTATTTAGACACACTTTTGCAAGATCATCTTTTGTACTCTCTGGATGTTCAGTCCAACAATATTCAAAGAGATATAAACACAAATGTCATCCAAACAAACATCAACCTCCCTATAACACTACAAACTGCACTTTTTGATGAGTATCTCAATGTTTCATACAAGGCAAACCTTTACATGCAACACTCTCAATTTAGAGGAGAGGAACAAAATCCAATTCCAGGTGTAGAGTATGAAAATGGTTACTATGCAAGAAACTACCATACTTTGAGTGCATCTACACAACTTACACGTGGGTATGAGTCTTTAAGCCATGTCATTGGATTTGGGATGAGTTACAACAAATCAGGGACTAATGCCAAAAGTGGCTTTTATGAAAATTATGCAAACGCAGACACCACTACACAAGATGAGTATAACTTTTATCAGATTTCTGACATAGTTGATGCACTTCAAATGGACTTTATTCAGTATCTTTATGATGACAAGGCAGAGCAAATCTTTTTTCATAGAGTTGCTCAAACTATCTCCTATACTGAGAGTGGTGAAAAACCAGGTGAGCTTGAAAATGAGCTTGAGTATAAGATAACAGCGTATCTCTCACTCTACAATAATATGTTTTACAACTATGATGAATCAAAATTTTCCAAAGTTTTTAACTCTTTAACAGTGAATAACTACGGTGTTAACCTCTCTTTATCTCATCTCTATAAAGACTCTTTTGAAGAGGCAACCCTCACGACTGAACAGTTCACAAACTATCTTACTTCCAGTTTAAGATATGAGTATGACAAGCACTACTCATATTCAGCCATCTACAATTATGACCTCCAAGCCAAACAGCAAAAAAACCTCACTATAGGCTTTATGTACAAAAAAAGATGTTGGGATTTTGGAATCAGATATAGTGAAAATAGACGTCCTGTGCTAACAAATAGTGGTGCACCAGACTATATAGACGATCAGTATATCTACTTAACTATAGTTTTCAAGCCGCTTATGCAGTCAAGTAATAGCTCATCATTTATATCTTATAGACTTCCAGAAAACTAAAAAGGATAAGCTTTTATGAAAAAATATAAAAATATACTTGCCAATAGAGGAGATGCCTCTACAAAACTTATGGATTTGATTCCTATGCAAAAACTCAAAGATGAGCAGTGGAATATTGTTGCAGTCTCAAAAGGTGGTCTTGCACTCGGTGCACTTATAGCAGCAAAGTACAACAATCCTCTTGAAGCACTCTTTATGGCTCCCATCATGACACCAAACAATCCAGAGTGTGAAATCGCAAGGGTAAGTGAAACGCAGGAGATAGTCATAAACGAAAACCTTGTGAGTGCATTTGAAATAAAGTACGATTATATCTATGGAGAAGCTCATAGAAAGCATGAAGAGGATATACTTAGCTACATTTATCAGTACAGAAAAGGAAGGCCTTTTCCATCTATGAACAAACAAGTTGTTTTACTTGTAGATGATGGCAGTGAGACAGGCAGTCGTTTTATGACTGCACTCAAAACTGTTCTTGCACAAAAACCAAAGGCAGTTTACATTGCTGTTGCAGTTTTACCAACTGATGTTTTAGAGCTTTTAGAGCCCTTTGTTGATGAGATATTTTTTCTATACGATATAGACGACTTTGTTGAAACAGAGCTTTACTATGAAGATTTAGAAAAGATAGATGATGAAAGTATAGAAAAACTACTAGAGGAAAATAGATGAAATATGATGTAAGTTTAGAGTTAGAAAATAGAGAAGAGTCTTACTCTTTTGGAGATGTTGCCAAACAGGCAAATGGAAGTGCATGGATAAAGTCAGGTAAAACTGTAATACTGGCAACTGTAGTTATAGATGAGACAGAAATAGTAAAAGATGACTTTCTTCCTCTTACAGTTCAGTATATTGAAAAAACATATGCAGCTGGAAAAATTCCTGGTGGTTTTTTCAAACGCGAAACAAAACCGAGTGATTTTGAAACATTAACATCACGCATAGTAGACCGCTCACTTCGTCCTCTTTTTCCAAAAGGTTTTGGTCATCCAACACAGATAACTATAATGACTTTTTCTGCGGATACAGAGTCTGACTTACAAGTTCTAGCACTCAATGCAGCATCAGCAGCTCTTTTTACATCTGACATAGATATAAACACCTCAGTCTCTGCTGTTCGTGCTGCAAAAATTGATGGAGAGTTAGTACTCAATCCTACACTCTCACAGCTTGCAAGTTCTACTCTTGATTTGTATCTCTCAGGAACAAAGAATGACCTACTTATGATAGAGATGCGCTCATTTGGAACAAACAAAGTAGATGTAAGCGATATGATAGTTGACCCTATGCTTGATCCTACGATGGCAGGAATGGTTGTAAGCTCTCATGTCTCAAACGCTATGAGTGAAGATGAGCTTATAGAAGTTTTTACCAAAACACAAACAGAACTCTTTAGCGCAAACACAAAGTATGAAACGGCATTTACTCCTCTAAAAAAAGAGGTAGTAGCACTTGACCTTAAAGCACATACACTCAATGTAGAGATGCTAAACTATGTAAGAGAAAATCATCTCTCAGATATTGCAAACGCTATGAACCAAATGGCGAAATCAGAACGTTCAACTGCCCTAAGACAACTCAGAAAAAGCATACTTAGCACAAAAGAAGAGTGGGCGAATGTAGAGTCAGAAGTAGAACTCAAAGATGCCATAGAAAAAGTAAAAAAAGATCAGGTACGTTCTCAAATTTTAAATGAAAATGTTCGTGCTGATGGCCGTTCTCTTACAGAGGTAAGACCAATAAGCATAGATACAAATGTTCTACCAAACGCACACTCTTCATGTCTCTTTACTCGTGGTCAAACGCAGGCTCTAGTAGTTCTTACTATGGGTGGGCCTAAAGATGCACAGATGTTTGAATCACTCACAGATAGCGAAACACAAAATGAAAACTTTATGGTTCACTACAACTTTCCAGGTTTTTCAGTAGGTGAAGCATCTCCAGTTATGGGTACAAAACGCCGTGAACTAGGACATGGAAACCTAGCAAAACGTGCCTTAGAGCCTATAGTTGACTTAGATGGGCAGACTGTGCGTTTGGTCTCAGAGATACTTGAATCAAATGGCTCTTCATCTATGGCAACCGTATGTGGTGGCTACATGGCGTTAAAAGCTGCTGACATCGATACTAGTGATACTGTCGCAGGTATTGCAATGGGTATGGTAAGTGAGGGCGATAAGTATGCAATCCTCTCAGATATCATGGGTCTTGAAGACCACGATGGAGATATGGACTTTAAAGTAACTGGTTCTAAAGATGGAATTACAGCTATGCAAATGGATATCAAACTCGGTGGAATCTCTTTAGATATTTTAAAAGAAGCCCTTTACCAAGCAAAAGAGGGACGCTCACACATCATCGACATCATGTTAGCAGCCCAAAAAGAGATAGAGTACAATGATGGCGTTTTACCAAGTGTAGACTTTTTTCACATAGACCCTAGTTTCATTGGTGAGGTGATAGGTCAAGCTGGAAAAACAATTCGTGAGATGATAGAGAAGTTTGAAGTAGCGATTGATATCGATAAAAAAGATGGAAAAGTAAAAATCACTGGTAAAAATAAGAGTGGAGTAGCTGGTGCTCGTGGACATATAGAAAACATAGTCAACACTCCAAAAGTTTCTAAAATTAAGTACGAAGTTGGTGACAAGTATGAAGGCACAGTGAAACGTATAGTAGATTTTGGTGCTTTTGTTGAGCTTCCAGATGGAACAGATGGGCTTCTTCACATCTCAAAAATATCAGACCAAAGAGTTGAAAAAGTGAGTGATGTAGTGAGCGAGGGTGAAAAAATAGCTGTTGAAATTTTAGAGTTTAAAGGAAATAAAATCTCTTTAGGTCGCGCTTAACTGCTAGATTACACTATTTACTAAAGGCTAAGATATGAGACATTTATGGCACTCTTTAGAAGTAAAAAAAATTTTAGAAATACTAAATGTTGACCCACAACAAGGTCTCTCAACTCAAGATATTGAGCTGAGGCAGAGTAAGTATGGAAAGAACAGACTTACGACGAAAAAAAACATCTCTCCTCTTATACTCTTCCTTTTACAATTCCATCAACCTCTAGTCTATATACTTCTTGTTGCTTCTATTGTTACAGCATTTTTAAATGAGTGGGTAGACTCTTCTGTCATCTTTGGCGTTTTACTCATAAATGCCATCATTGGTTATGTCCAAGAAGCAAAAGCAATGCGAGCTATAGATGCACTCAGTAACATGAGTCAGCATAACTGTACTCTTATAAGAGATGCTAAAAAGATAGTCATAGACTCAAAAAACATAGTCGTAGGCGATATAGTCATCCTAAACTCAGGCGACAAAGTCCCTGCTGATATGCGTCTCTTAAACGCTAAAGAGCTACAAGTTGATGAGTCCTCTCTTACAGGTGAATCACTCTCAGTTAAAAAGCTAGACAAACTCTTTAAAGAAGAGACACTCTTAGCAGATAGAAAAAATATGCTCTACTCTTCTACTCTTGTTACTTATGGACATGGTGTAGGGATTGTTGTTGATGTAGGAGATGCTACAGAGATTGGCCATATTAACAATATGATAGCAAACGCGGAGATACTTCAAACACCACTCACTCAAAAAATAGCCACTTTCTCTCATATACTTCTCTACATCATCTTAGCAATGGCAGGAGTTACCTTTGTCGTAGGTATGCTTCATGGAGGAAGTGCTGTAGATATGTTTATGGCATCCGTTGCTCTTGCTGTAGGAGCAATTCCAGAGGGATTGCCTGCGGCTATGACTATTATACTTGCTATTGGTGTTTCAAAAATGGCTGAAAAAAAAGCTATCATCCGTAAACTACCAGCAGTTGAGACACTAGGAAGTACAAGCGTTATCTGCTCTGATAAAACAGGCACACTTACTCAAAACGCCATGACAGTACAACAGATATATATAGATGGAAATTTTTATGAGCTCTCAGGTGTGGGCTACACTCCAGAGGGCCAAATCACAAAAGACAATCAAGTTATCGACATAAATAAAGAAGTACTTCTTAAAGAGTTACTTATAGCAGGAGTGATGTGTAATACTTCAGACCTAGTCCAAGAGTCACAAAACTATAAGGTAAATGGAGACCCTACCGAGGGTGCACTTATAGTCTCAGCACTTAAAGCAGGAATCACAAAAGATGAGCTTGAAGAGAGTATGGTACATATTGACACACTCTACTTTGAGTCACAACACCAGTATATGGCATCACACTACCATAAAGTAGATAAGAAGATTTTTTATACCTATGTCAAAGGTTCTTTAGAAAAAATACTCCAGCGATGTAGCAGTGCACTTAGTAGTGATGGCGAAATAGTCTCACTTGATAAAGATGCGATTCTCCAAGCAGCTGAATCTATGGCTAAAAAAGGGATGAGAGTCTTGGCATTTGCACGTTTAGATCACATAGAGAGTCTAGAAAAAGTTGAACATCATCATCTTGAAAAAGATTTGATTTTCTTAGGTCTACAAGCTATGATAGACCCTCCAAGACCAGAGGTAATAGACTCTATTTTAAGTTGTCACAATGCAGGTATAAATGTCAAAATGATTACAGGTGATCACTCCATAACTGCACTGAGTATCGCTCAACAAATAGGTATAAAAACAGAGGGAGAGATAAAAAGTCTCAATGGGCTAGAGCTAGAAAACATGAGTGATGAGGAGCTTGCACTTGTAGTAGAAGAGGTAAATGTTTATGCGCGTGTTGCACCTGAACAAAAGCTGCGTTTAGTAAAAGCCCTGCAAGCAAAGTCAAAAGTAGTTGCTATGACGGGTGATGGAGTAAATGATGCTCCAGCACTCAAACAAGCAAATATCGGAACAGCTATGGGCATTACAGGAACAGAGGTAGCTAAAGAGTCTGCAGATATGATTTTACTTGATGACAACTTTTCTACTATAAAAGATGCTGTTGAAGAGGGACGCGGTGTTTTTGACAACATAGTAAAATTCATCACTTGGACACTACCTACAAACATTGGAGAGGGTTTTGTGATAATGTTTGCTGTCTTTTTTAAAGTCGCTCTTCCAATCTTACCTGT
>JGI10211J34971_10001833_pt1 | contig 17484 bp, 21 predicted proteins | sample Etolagsediment_FD_34971 | JGI IMG/M metagenome (IMG submission 34971) | reverse complement strand
CCATGAAGTCATGCAACAGCCAGAGATGTTGCTGTGTGCCTGGTTCAACTGCCTGCTGTCTACCACACCGCCCCTATCCCGGAACCGAATCATCTCCAGCACAGAATATTGCTCTCTAAGTTCGTAAAAAAAGTCATACCATTCCTGCATGCTTTTCTGCCTATAATATCTATTTTCTTTCGGGATAAAAGAGAAAATGCCTGCCAATAAATCTTCTATATAACGAGCCATATTACAAAGAATAATCTTGAAATATTAAAATTTTTCTACTATTTCATCTTCTTCGTTATCAAGATGTCTTTTCCGCATTTCTGGCACTGGAATTTGACAGCATCCATTGATTTCTTCTTCTGTGCTTCTTCATCAAATACCTGCACTTTTTTCCGTTTGAAAGGCACCTGCAGTTCTCCTTTGTTTCCGCAGTGCGGGCAGGTATACTCAATATTGCAGGTCAAGGTCTCTTCATATGCTTTTTTCTCAACAGTATGTCCGCACTCAGGACATACATATTCTTTTGCCCTGATTTTTACCTTGCCGGTCTTCTCGTCTTTTGGCTTGCCCATCTTTGCCTTTTTGCACTTAGGACAAGTCTCCTTGAATACCCATGCAACGACCTTGCCGTCTTTTATTGTTCTTCGAGTAAGATAGACGCATTCTTCTGCTGATTCTGGGAAACGTAAAGCCATATGATCACCTCTGAGAATTGGTTTTTCTTTTCTGTATTTAAGGGTTTTGGTATAAGTCTTCCAACGAAACTTCCAGCCCTAAATCATAATAAAAAACTTTTTGTGCAGCCTTTCCTGCAAGTTTAACAAATTCATCATTAAATGCTTTCTTGATTTCTCCTTTCCTGCGGCTGGTAATTCTTGTAGGGCGTTTTAATGCTTTGCTGCCAAGCTGTTCCCTGAGCGTTTCTAAAATCAATTCCAGTTTTCCAGCGTCTGTTTCCCCGAATGTTACTGTTTCTTTGATATACTCATCTTTCCAGACCGGCTCAATTGTCATGATGTAAGGCTCTTTAAGTTCTATTTCACCTGTGCCTTGGTTAAGTTCTGCTATCGGGATTATCCATCTCAGCCTTTCCGAATCTCTCCAAAGCACGCTTCTATAGCCCATCACTTCAGACTGGCCGCCTTGCGCTGTAATGCTTGCACCGCCGCTATAAAAATCGGTATGGCCGTGATTATTCTGAAACAATAATACTTTAGCTGGCAAGAATATATGCTTTTCGCCATTGATAGAACTAATGCGATTATCTACTGCATTCTGCTGTGCATGTCTTTTTTCTGGATTTGTTCTTCGCATTTTTCGTTAATAAAAAATAGTCTCTTTTTAAAGTTTCAGGTTCTCTTAACCTCTATAGAAACAGCATCGCAATTTACGCGGATATATCGAGGACAGATTGTATAAGGCAGTTTGTTCTCATCGCAATATTGTATTATTTTCTCTTTCTCTTTTTCATCCTTGAATCTAACAACAACATTTATTCCTGTCTTGTCTTTGTGGATTATGTCAAAGTCTTTCAGGTCTGCCTTTATTTTCCAGTGCATTCCGTTCCATCTTAACTGTCTTGCAAACAGTTTGTCTAATTCTTCATCCAGCGCATCTGATTTAGATGGATCAAACTCTCCTTCAAAAGAATAATCTTCATCAAAAGCAATAAAGCCGCCATAATGCAGATTGACTGGCTTGTCTTTCCCAAAGCTTCCTATGATTATGTCTCCGATCTGGGCCAGTTCTGTTCCAATGCTTCCAGAGGCATCATTTACCAGCAAGCATTTTTTTTCAGCACAGATTTCTGCAATCTCTTCCATTGGCTGCTCTGAAAAATAGCCGTTAAGAGAATTGACCAATAGCACAGATTTCTCATCTGCATTTTCTTTCAAATCTTCTAGATCAATTATTCCATAATCTGTCTTTAATTCAACTTTCTCAAGACCTGCTTTTTTAGGATAATCACGGTAAGTCAGCCATCCGCCTTGGTCTTGTATCAGGACTTTTTCCTTTCCCTGATTCTTGCAGAACTTCAGCACAGAAAGTATTGCGTGGTCGCCTGACTTTACTAATTTAATCTTTTGTTTTCCTGTTAATTCCTGCAATTTTTCCTGGACTTCCATAACTGCAGAGTATTCAACAAAGTATTTAAATTGATGCGTTTTAATGCCGTAAATGGCCAATCACATTAAAGTGTATCTTATCCGCCATGGGGAGACATTTGGGAATGTTAAGAATGTCACGCAAGGCCATAGTGCCACAAGGCTGACTGAAAAAGGAATAAAACAGTCTGAAAAAATTGCAGAATTCTTCAAAGATATTCCTTTGGCAAGGATTTATTGTTCTCCTTTGTTCAGGGCTAGGCAAACGGCAAAGCGGATATTAAAGCATCACCCACCATCCAGATTAGTCAATTGGCAGGAATTTGTAGAGATAAACAGCGGTGAACTAGAGGGCCTCTCTCGCAAGAAACAGCGCGAGTTGTTTCCAGAAATGCGGCAAACGCAGATGACTTCTAAACGCCTGGACTGGCGCCCGCCTAATGGAGAGTCTATTAGAGAGTTGTATCAAAGAGTAATAAAGGGTTTTGATAAGATGATAAAGCTACATAAGCCTGGAGAAAATATTTTAGTAGTGTCTCATGGAGGGGTCTTGCTTTGTCTTTTGCTTGAGTTTCAAGGCAAAAGTGTTAAGGATATTGCATTTAACAAGCGCATAGATAATTGTGAAATTATTGAGGTTCTCTGGGACAAGAAACCAAAAAGAATACGGCACATAAAATGAATTACTATGACGAGACTGCAAGAGGATATGATGAACTGCATGGAGAAGAGCAGCTAAAGAAATTAAAAATAATAGCTGATGAAATCAAAGCAACCAAAGACACAAAACTGTTGGATGTCGGATGCGGAACAGGCTTGTCAGCAAAAGTTTTCAATTGCAATATCACAGGCATAGATCCTGCAGAAAACCTTCTAAAACAATGCTCTTTCAAAACTATTAAAGCAAAGGCAGAATCTCTTCCTTTCAAAGACAATTCTTTTGATGTTGTTATTGCAGTAACATCAATTCATAATTTCGATGACATAGAAAAAGGATTAAAAGAAATCAAGCGTGTCGGAAAAGACCAATTTGCCTTGACTGTCCTAAAGAAAGCAAAGAACTGCAATGAAATAATCAATAAAATCAAGGAATTATTCAAAATCATAAAGGAAATTGACGAAGATAAAGACAAAATTTTTATACTTAAATGAAAATTTAATGCACAATGCATAATATAATACGCATAAAAGAGGTGTTGAGTAGCTTAAGCGCATTAAGAGCAGATTATATGCAGTGTGAAGACCTTGAAAAATTAAGCAAAGAGTTGGGTTCTGTCAAGGCAAATCTATTAAAAACATATGACAACAAGGTTTCAGAGCGCTTTGCGAGCCTGGATCCTAAACTGCACGTGTTGTTCAGGCAGCATTTCAGCTCCTTGATTCTCTCAATAGGGGACTTGCAAAAGATGCATGACCAGCACCGCATAGAGCCTGTTTATAATTTTCTCACGCAATCACACCCATTGCTGAATAAATTAAATCAGCAGATACAGGCAATCCATGCAGCTTTGCAGGGATTAGGGATCGCTGCCAAAAGAAATCCTTAAATACAACCTATAATCAGCATAATAAAATGAAAACACCGAACTTCATCAAGGACATAATTTACTCATTCAATCCAAAATACTTAGATAAGCTGACAAACGGCACGTTTGGTCATGCTGTGGGATATTTCAGCATGATTCTTGCTTTTGCATTTGTCATAATGATGGTCCTATATGCTCCGCAGGTTGGTTTGCTTCCTGGCTATGTTTCTGAGCAGATATCTAAGTTTGACGCAATTAATGTGTCAGGCACTGCAAGCATGAACACAGCAATACACATTCCTGAAGATAAGCCAGTACTGACCATAGACATGACTGGGCAGGAAGTTAAGCCCACAACAGAACGGGTTGTCATAACAAAAGAATATGTATTATATAGCCTGCTCAAAGGCCCGACAAAAGTGGGTACAAAAGAGCTTCTAGAACCTACTGAAAACAAGCCTATTGTAAGCCAGCTATTGGCATTGTTCATAATCTTCATCCTGCCTTCAGTTGTCTTTTACTCTTTTATTGCATTGTGGATAAAGTATTTCATACTTATATTATTAGCAGGGACAATAATATTCTTATTAGCAGAACTGACTTCATACAGGAAAAAGTGGACTAAGACAGTCAAGCTTGCCTGTTTTGCAGCAGGACCAGTGATAGCAGTTGAAGTCATCTCTATTTCATGCAATACAGACTGGCTTGTTCCTTTGATACACGTTGTGGGAGTTCCTATATATCTAGTCGGCTCAGTTGCATTGCTGATTCTTACTGGAATAACTGTTGTTTTAACTCATTATTTCAAGGCAAAAGATGGTGCGCATAAATAATCCAAGGCAGACTGTTCTTGTCAGCTGCCGGGGCCCTGCAAAACTATTGGGTGTTGAAGAGGATATAAACGATATATTTCCCCTTGACTGGCATTCTCCTGCTTCTTATGAGCCAAGGATGTATCTTATACTGGTCAGCAAGAAAGCCCCTGCCCTTGAAAGGATTAGAAGTTCTCAGGCTTTTGTTGTCAATTTCATGCCATTTGATTTGATTGATAAAATCATAGCCTGCGGCAAGGAGTTCAAGAAAGATGAGTTCAAGCAGGTCGGATTAACTGAAGCTAAATCTGAAAAGCTGATAGACTGCCCAAGAATCAAGGAAGCAATTGCCTGGCTTGAATGCGAAGTAAGGAATGAGATTGACGCAGGAGACCATGTATTATTCTTAGGACAAGTAATGCACGCAGAAGTCATTAAGGAAGCCAAAAGGCCGTTTCATATTGATGGAGAATTGTATACAACTACTTTGGACTAGAAAAATTAAGTTAAATATGGTTTATTAGAATATAGCGGCATGTCGTATTCGGCATTATCTTTTTTAGGTTCTGGTGATGGTATTTGTTTACCTGCACTTACAAGAGTAATCCAAGCTTGATTTGCTGCTTCATCAACAGCACTAAATTTTGATCGCGGCAAACCTCTTGCTCTAGGTAAACCTTTTGCCTTTGGCAATCCTTTGGATTTAGGTAAACCTTTCGCTTTGGGTAAGCTCTTTGCTTTTGGTAATCGTCTCATAATAAAATGTAATTTAGCGCAGTATATAAAGCTGCGCCTAGAGCTAACTCGCGCGACATTGTGAAGGCGAGAGAAGGGCAAAATTAATATACCCCATATCCTAACTTCTGCTCATGGACCCAGAAACTGCTCAAAAAGTAAATAAGCTTGCTCAGAACCTGAAAGAGCTTCACATGGCTGCGACAATGGAAGAAGCCACTGAAAGAGCTAAAGAAATAATTCTAGGAAGCCAGGATACCAACAATAAAAGCATTCAAGAGCTTATGAAAGAGGTAGATGAAGAGAAAAAAGAGCTCAAGAAAGAGACAGAAGAGCTAAAAGAGCTGGAAAAGGATATCAAGGAAGTAAAAGAAATACAGGAAAAAGACGAGGAATTGCAGGAAGAACAGACAGAGCTGCTTCAAAAGGCAGAGAAGGACTTGGAAGAGGCTAAGAAAGAGACCGATCTTGTGAAAGAGAACATCAAAGTGGCTGAAAAAGTGCAGGAAGATGAGTAAAGTTTATATATAGCGTAATCAAAAATAGCACCATGGAAAAGCTGAAAAGGTTCCCGACAACATGGGTTATTGGATCCATAGCACTGGCAGTGTTATTAGCAATCTTTCTTATAAGAAAAGCAACAATCACAGGCAACGTAGCAACAGGAGGAACAGCCAGTTCCTTGGCAATATCCCCAATTTCTGCAGGGATGGTCACAGTGGTTGCAGTGTCTGCGCTTATCTTGATAGTGATATTCGCAGGAATAGGGAAAAAAGAGCATTAGGCTGTTTTTGCCTAAAATAAAGCATATTCTGCAAAATATATATTAAAATACCATAAGCTTTATATATATTGTGACTACTCTAGACTAATAACACATCATGTGGGGGGATAAGTCATGAAAAAACAACATGTACTGATTGTATTGATGCTACTTATGATAACTCTGGTAGCAGCAAGTGCAAGTGCACTGCAGATTACAAGCGCAACTATTGGAGACGATGATCAAGATCGAGTAAAGAATGTTTCTGTACAGGTAACTGTAACAAATGATGGAAACACCACGCTAAATGATATCAGTCTAGGTAAAACTGCAGATACCAAATACAATATAAGATTCAGTTCTCCCACAATCACAACATTACAGCCTAATGGCGGATCTGCAACTGTGACTGTTATTGGAGATATCCCTCTAGACTTTAATGCAGTTGATACTGACGAGAATTCAAATGATTACATGAAACCAGTCGCTCTGAAGATTGGAACAATAAGCGCTAGCGCAACAGGAGCAACACCAGCAACAGCTGACCTGAAAATGCAGGCAGTTAACCAGCTGGAGCTTAAGAAAGCAACTCTTGAGTGCGGCGACACCTCAAAAAGGATTAAAGACGGAACTGACTTTGAAGACCTGAAGCCAGACACAAGCTGTTCAATCGTGGTTGAAGTTGAGAACAAGTTCAGCGACAAGGACAGTGATGATGACAAGACAGGAGATATTGACTTTGACGAAGCAGATGTAGAGATTGAAGTTGATGATTCTGACTTTGATGTTGATGAGGATGATTCAGTTGATCCAGACCCAGATGACACTGACGAAGTTACTCTGGACTTTGATGTTGATGAAGATGTCAGCGATGGAAGCTATGATTTGATCATAAGAGTCATCGGCCAGGATGATAATGGAGCATGGCATGGAGAGCAGTGGGAAGCAAGCCTTAAGATTGACAGGCTGAAGCATGACCTTCAGATAAAGAACGCTGTCATGAATCCAACAAAGATGGATTGCGAGGGCGGACAGGTAAAGGTTGATGCTAAGATAATCAACTTAGGCAAGAGAGACGAGGATGATGCTGTTGTTGAATTGACAATACCAGACCTTGACTTGATAACAAAGAAATCAGGACTTTCTCTTGATGAGGATGACTACACAAGGCTTTCATTTGCTTTGACAGTGCCTGAAGATGTTGAGGAAGGAGTCTACCTGGTTAACCTGAACACATACTTTGACGGAATTGCGCCAAGCAATACAAAGGTATTCAACCTTGCTATCGAAGCATGTGAAGTTACAGAGCCAGAACCTACAACAACCACAACAACTACAACTGTTACAACAACTCCAACAGAGCCTGCTGACACTACACCCGCAGCAACCACACCAAGCGCAAGAGTAAGAACCACATCTGAAAAGAGTGACTTCTGGGACTCAAGCTCTTACCTATGGGTACTTGGAGTACTGATTGCAGCGATTGTTATCATAATAATCGTGCTGATTGTTGTTTTGGTTAAAAAGCCTAGATAAGGCTTAATTTTTATTTTTCTTTAATGTTATTTTTCCTAAATTCTCGCAAATCCTCTGATTCTTATCGATAAAACCCAGAAGTTTTTCAATCCAATCAAAAATATTTCATGTTTGCAAGAATATTTCCGGCTTTTTCTCAGAAACTGATTTTAAGATTGGANTTTATGTAAAAAAAGAAAAAACCAAGGNCGCATAACCGCGACCCTCCCCTGGGCAGTATTAAGTAATTATCACAAGTATATAAAGTTTATGCCGAGGTCGCATAACCGGGTATTGCGAGGGACTGAAGATCCCTTCGGCCCTCCCCTGGGCTCTGCGGGTTCGAATCTCGTATTTGATTCGAATGCGGGCGAAAATCCCGCCCTCGGCGCACAATCAAACGAGGTGAAAAAATGAAAAAACAATTGCTCACACTTTTGCTGGCATTAATCATACTCCCAAACCTTGCATCTGCTGTCTACATCAATCAAGTATTATATGACCCGGAAGGAAGCGAGACTTCTTCTGAAGCTATCGAGTTCTACAACCCTCAACCCCATGATGTCGACATCTCTGGCTGGATCATTGCTACAGAGACTTCTTTGAAAGATGCAGTGATTCCAGCCAATTCTATCATCAAGGCAAAAGGGTATTACTTGATTGCAGATACTGGTTGGAATAGTTCTGGCTGGAGAACTGCAGATCATGAAGAAAAAATAACCATGAATAACGATAACAGCGGTATCGCATTAAAAGATACAAATGAAACTGTCATTGATGCTGTTGGCTGGGGAAAAAGTTCAGAAATAAAAGATAACTTGTATGAAGGCACTCCTGCAAGTGATGTTAAAGAAGGAAAGGTTTTGCTGAGAAAAAAAGACACTGGCAATAATTCTCTTGATTTTGTTGAGGCAGAGCCGGATTTTGCTGACCTTAATTCAATCAAGATTATTGTCAATGTCACAAACTCTACTGGAAATGTTTCTAAGGCGCAGATTGATGAAGATGATGATTCAGAACGAGAAGGAATTCAGATTAGGCCTGTGGGCGGCGGCAAACGCAGGGTTAAGGTTGTTGCAACTGCTTCTGAGGAAGTGACTGCAACATTCCTTAACCAAACTATTGTCTTGGAAAAAACAAGCAACAACACGTATGAAGGCTTTGTAGAAGTGGATTATGATTTAGAGCCTGGCAATTATTCAATAAGTGTTGCAGGATACAAGATTTTCTTTGAATATCTAGAGCTATTAGACTTCACAGTGACTGCAAACAAGGTGCAGTTCATTGCTCTGCCAGGCAAAGACACTGCTGCAGAGACAAATGCTGTGATAAAAAACACAGGCAATGTTGACTTGAACCTGTATCTTGAGGCCAATGACCTAAAATTTGCAGATAATAGCATTGATGCAGATAATATCAAGATAAGCACTGACAATGAGAACTTTGGAGCTCTGGATGAGACCTTTGTTTTAAATCCCGGAGAAGAATTAAATATTTACTTCAGCTTGTTTGTCCCTGCAAAAACACAGCTCGGAAGCTATTATTCAATTGTTTCTTTGAAAGCTGAGAAGGTTTAATCTTCTTTCAATCTCTTGAAATAGTCTTCCCACTCTTGATCAGAGAATCCTTTGTCTTCTTTTGATTTTTTCTTGAATTTAGTGCCCACTTTTTCTTTTGCAATCCTGTGTACATGGCCTCTTATCTTTGCATTAGAATAAGCAAGTGTTCCCAGTCCTAGAAGGAATAATACCAATGCTATCCATGTTGTCGGGCCTCCAAAGCCTACTGCAGAGCCGGTTATTTGGTTGCCTGGCTTGCTTAAGATCTGGTCAATAACTTCTTCTGGAGTTTGCTCTTCTTCTATCTCCATTGTTCCTGCATCTTCTGTTACAATCGGTTCTGGCTCTGGTTCAGGCTCTTCTTCCATCTCCATTGTTCCTGCATCTTCTGTCTCTTCTTCATAGCCGCCCCAATCTGCGCCCCATCCACTGGAGTGGCTCACAGGGTTAGTAACTGTCAGTTTCTTAGTTTCTGAATAAATATAACCGCTATTTGCATAAACTCTTACATGGATGTTAGAAGTGCCGGTATTCTGCGGAGCATTGAAAGTGTGGCTGAATGAGCCGTTTGTCAATGTTACATTTGTCTCTGTTCCTTTTGCAGCAATTGTAACGTGATTTTCTGGGATATCAGAGCCATTTGCCAGCTTTACTGTTCCGCTTACCTGAACAGCTCTTCCTGGTTTTGCATTGCTTGGCTTTAAGGTAAAAGTTATGTCATACACAGGAACCAAAGTGAAATTAGTTATTACAGAACTGTTGACATTTCCTTTTGTGTCATTTGCAACAAATCTCACAGTGTATGTGCCTTCTAAGGCGTTTGCAAATGTGTTTGCATAATTGTCAGTGCCGCCAGCTTGATTCAGCGCCAATATTGTTGTTGTTCCGTCAGGATAAGTGATGTTTGCATATACTTCATCTACTGCAGTTTCATTGTCTGTCACATTTGCAGAGATGTCAACTGTGTCTGTCACAAGATAGATATCTCCATCTGGTTTTGCATCAAATACTGCTGGAGGAATTCCTGTAAAGTATATCTTGCCTGCCGCTGTTGCAGTTCTGCCCACATTATTTGTCGCAGTTAAAACATAGCATGCATGGTCTCCTTCATTAAAGCTTGAGAAGTCTGCAGTTCCATTGCAGTTATTTCCTGAACAGTTCAGTGTTATTGTCACAGTGGTATTTGCTGTGCAGTTTGTGCTGTTTGCTGTGCAATTGCAGTATGTGTAATTAACTGCTGCAATCTGCGACTCATTTTCTTGTATGTTTGCAGTGATTAATCTGTTTGCATTATTTGAAGGGATGCCTGTGCCATTTGCAGGGTTTATGCTTATGATTGCTGGCGGTGTGTCATCGTTAAGTATCGTAATTAAATGCACTTCTGATGCATTGCTGCCATTTTCATTTATTTTAGTAACAGTATAATTAAATGAAGTATTTGCTAAAACAGCAGGCACATCAGCATATGCTTGAAATAAGATGCCTGATATACCGATAGATATTTTATTGCCATACCAGTGCACATGATTTGCAGTATGATTATTTTGCCAAAGCCAGGTAGAAGCATTTGTTATAATTATTCCAGGCGCATCTAAAAGCACATCTGTAACGTTTTGAGGTTGGAATAGATTATTTATTGTAACATTAATAGTAAGATCTGATCCTTCGTAAAAACTGATTGGTTTTAATGTCGACCAAGCACTCACACTACTCGCCAAAAGAACTAAGAACAATACTAACATCAACCCTCTTTTTTGCATGAAAATATCACCAATTGAATTAGTATATAAACTTTTTTATTTTTTATTCCTAAATCTAACTAAGCATGATTGTTTAATCCAGCAATTCTCGCACTGCTTGCATTTTTCGTACTTCTCGCCAAAGCAGCGATCAGACTTTAATTTAAGCATCTTCACTCCGTCTATAATACCCATCCATATACCTATTGGCTCACCCTATTTAAAACTTTTCATATTATCCTGTTTAATCACTGTCTTGACACTAAATCAGCTGTTTTAACGCAGGAGGGGGGTTTTCCAGCTCTACCCTCAGAGGATTAGGTATTCCTGCAACTGCAATATCCCGTATAGAATGAACCTGGCAGTCGCATATTGCCTGGCCGTCTTGGTTTACAAACTTGCAGTCCAGCGAGGGTGTGGCAAACCTGCCGTGATGTACATAAAAGAACTGGTTTGTTATTCCGTACAAGTCCATGTTATAGAATGTCTTGCGGGTCTCTTTAGGGGTGCGCACGACTGCTTCTGTGTTGATGCTTATCATGCTGTCTGCATATGGGTCATCAATAATTGATGCTCCTTTAATCATGTCAATTGTGCCGAAATGCCTTATCCTGTCAAGAACAAAATTGACTGTCGCTGCCCTGCTTGGTCCCTCTGTCTTAAAGCCGACCATCTCATTGGCTGGCGTGCTTATTGTGCTTTCATAGAGCCCCTGCGCAATATCACCGCAGTTTCCTATTGGAAAGACAACACCGCCCACTCCAAAGAATTCATGCACCCTATCAGCAGGCGTGTTTGCATATCCTGCATCTCTTATCACAGAACCACCTGTTATTGATGTGCTGCCGAGAACTATTATAAGTAAAATAAATGATTTTATCAAGAGCAATGCTGCAATTAGCTTGTGCTTCATCTTTCCTCTTTTTTGAATTAACAATTCTTAAAAGAATATATAAACTTGTCTATTTTTTCCTTATTTTTCTTTAGTTTCTTGTTGCACTCTTCAACTAAAGAAGCAAGATATTCGTCAGAAACAATTATTTTCCCATTTTTAGCCAAAATTGTAGAGACATTTTCTGTGCTGATAATCTCAACAACATATCTCTTATTCACAGAAATCATCCCTGTTCTCTTGAAGCCAGAATTCTTTGCCAGATTAACAAGTTTCTCTGCAGATTCAATATCTTTGCAGCACACATGCAGTATCATCCCTTCTTCTTTCAGCCAGACATCTTTGTCAGACTTCAAAGAATCCTTTATTTCTTCTACAGTCACAGCAGCGTGCTTCACCAGCAGCCATCTTGATTCGTCTTTTCTGCCGGACTCTGGAATCTCTATCACAACAATTCGTCCAGAACAGGAACTGGTAGTATAATATTCTTCTTTAGAATTAATCAAGTCAACTAATTCTTGGATATCTTCATCTATCTCTCCTTTCCTGGACTTGTCTATCTTTCCTAAAACATTCTTTTTGTCTAATTCAAATGTCATAAGGATTAATAGAAAAAGATTCTTTAAAAAACTATCTCGCTTCAACAACCTTCTTCATCTCTTTCACAAAAGCTTCTGCTTCTGCCTTGTATCTGTCATACTCCTGTCCTGTTATCTTCCGAACCTGCCGGTGGGTTATTTTTCTGCTCATTTTATAGAAAAAGTCCATCACTTTTGGTGCTTTTTTGGATACTAACTTCTTTTTAGCTAGTTTTTCATAAATCATGTCAGACATGTGGCTCGGGCTTGGAGGGATCTCTCCAACTCTTATCAAGGCAGCATGTCCTGCATCAATGACTGCCCAATATAAATCCAAAGTTGCCTGCAAGACATGCCAGTCTGCATTGACCAATGTTGCAGGCGCTCTTGCAAAATAGACATACATGCTCTCTCTTGTCGGCCGTATCCTGCCCTGGAATAACAGCATCTGCAGGGGCTCAAATATGCCGACATCCAATAAAGGAACACCATCTCTCAGCATGTTAACTGCAAGAGGGTCTCCATTTCTTACATATTCCCAGAAATTTGTCAGCTTCATTGTTGTTACATGCAGCCTCTTCGATACTTTTGAGGCAGTTCTTTCTGTTATTACCCTGTAAGCTTCTACAACCTCTGGACTCAATATAAGAGTCAAGTCATCTACAAGCATCAAGATATCAATATCTCTTTCATAGAGCGGTCTTTCTTTTCTTGCTGTGCTTCCAAACAGAATCGCAGATTTAAGGAATTCCCCAAGCTCCTTTTTCATCGCGTCAGCGAATTTTACTGCCAGTTTATAATCCGCAGTTGTATAGTTCTTTATGTTTGGATGTTTTCTTTCCTCAATAGTAAAATCCATATTCATTTATTTTTTAACAGCGTATAAAAGGTTTTATAACTATTAGAGAATAATTACAGGTTCTGAAACTATATCTTTGAACTACGAAAAGTATAAAAAGAAGTGCAAAAATAAATTTCTTATGACAAAAAAGAGTGATTGCATCTCCGACGATTACAAGGTTGAGATTGAGCAGGCATTGGAAGAAGTGATTCAAAGGCCTGTCGGCTCTGATTCTTTGGAGGCAAAAGTCATTGATGTTGTTCCAGACACTGTCGAGCAGTTATTGGAATATTCAAGGCACTCTTCCCAGACAGAATATGTTCCTGAAGTCAAGATTTATGAAGATTCTGAAGAGACAAGCACAAATTATCTGTATGATTCTGACAGCCTGCCTGAACAAGTTGAGACAGACGGCTCAAATACTGCAAGCTATACTTTTTCTGTGCAAGAGACTTTGACATTGCAGAGTGCTGAATCAAAGATTGCAGATGCAATTCTGCAAAACACATTTGGGGTTAGTGATGCGTCGTTTTATATGAGTCCTGATGATGCTGCGCGGCTGGAGGACTTCAAGAGATTCCACAGGACAGATTGGATTTTCATGTATCAGGCAGCTTCTTGGTGCGTATTTTAGCACCACTTTGTAGTGACTAAATTTCCGATAACTTTATATACCCCCTCTACATATTAGTTCTGTGAGTGAAGATGGGAGAACAGGATAAACGCGAGTTAAATGGAGATTTCAAGGAATTACTAAATGGAGATCTATTCACAAGTGCAATGAATACCAGGATAGTGTTTAAAAATCAGGAAAGAAAAAGAAAAGAGCTTACGCCTGAAAAAAGAACTGCAAGAGACCAGCTGAATTATTCTCAAGACATCATACACTTGTTTCCAGAGCATCCAAAAGCGCCATACATGCAGGAAGACACAAAATATTCTCAGTATCCTGTCAACATAGCATACACAATTGATTTCATTCTAGACGTGAAAGCAGATAAAAAAGGAGAGCCAAGATGTTCTCCAGAAGCTTTGACAGAGAGAACATACATCGCATTGATGGCAAGAACAAATATAGATTATGCAGATGCACCGCGAAAAAAAGAAGGAACATTGAACATGCTCGAGGATGCAATAACCCCGGATATTGCTGAAAGATACGGCTGGGAGCAGGAATATGTAAGAAAAGGTATACTGGATAAATGCGTGGCTGCAATGATTGATGCATTTACACAGAAACCAGAGCTTCTCAACATATTTAAAGGCGCCATGAAGAGAAATGGCCAAAATTAAGTATTTACTACCTTCTGGTGATTAAAAACCGAAAGCTTTATAAATGACTACTACAATATATACATTATAATGGCACAAACCAAAGAGGTCATTGGCGGAGCATAGCAAATCCCCCTGTTTCCATTCGTGGAAATACCTTACCCCAAAGATTTCTTGCTCTGCAAATGACTTTCTTATTTTTTAGAATTCTAATTATTCAAATGGAATCTCTGACCATGGCTTGTATTCTCCAAATGGAGGAACATAACTGCCGAACATCATTTTAGGAGAATAAGATCTTCCCTGGTATCTGTTGTGAATGTCTGCAAATCCTTGTGCAGGAGGCATTCCCGGGCCGTATTTTGATTCAAACGGGGCATTGAATGCTTTCCATGTCTCGACTAATATCCTGCCTTCATTGAAGCTCTCTTCCTCATGACCCTCTGAAACCATGAACCCTGTGAATCCTTGTTTCTTGAATTCTTTTGCAGCCTCTACTACTGGAAATATTCCTTGTCCAGGAGGCAAATGACCGTGAGCCCCGGACTGCGAATCAACTAATTGTATTGAGCCTACAACATCTGATTTTGCGAGTTTCTTGACTTCATCCATGTACCATTTGTTGAACTCTTTAACTCTTTTTTCCCACGGAAGCTCTGGCTTGAAATGCTGGAGCCACATTCCCATGTGAGACGTGTCCAGGCATCCTTTAACGTGCTTCTTTGCTGCCTCTTCTGCCTCTCCCCGGCTCATGCCTGGCTCGTAATAAGGGTTCTCAATCCACTTGTCTGGATTCTTAGGATCTGGCACTTTCTTGTCTGTCAAAAGCTTGATCATCTCTTGTCTGGACCGCTCTATCAATTCCTTGAATTCTTCTGGGTGAGAGCCAAATGCATGAGGCCACCCAAGCTCAGGACCGACGTATAATGGTGATTTTATGTTCTTGTTGTACAAGGTCTCTTGTCGTGCAGCAACTCCTAGTTTTGCATAAGAATTGACTGTTCTTTTCATTGCATATTTTCCTAATGGCACAAAAGCGTTAGCCATCTGCTCGTTTTCAGCTGCCTGCTGCTCATAAGATTGTATTGTGTCAACTTCCTGCTCATATTTTTTCTGCAGGTCATAAAGATCTGCTTCAATTTTTTGCTTTTCTGCTGCAGTCTCAGCTGCTTTAAGTTCTTTTTTCAGATCTTGGATATTCCCATATGTTCTTTTTGCAGAATCCTTATATGTTGTTGCCCATCCTCTTGCCTGCTTTATCTGAGCCTGCACTTGCTCTTTTGCAAAATATTCTTCTGGCGTGACTTTCTCTCCTGTTTTTTCAGATTCTTCTTTTGCCCATTTTCTATAATCATCCCATTTCCATGGCTGCAGCCTGTCAACACAGGGAATCTCTTTTCCATCCTGCTCTACAATAAATTTGCCTTTGCCAATCGGCCTGGTAGTATAAGGCCGGTCTTTGTCTATCGGCGCAAATCTTCCGATCTCGTGCACAAAAGCATAAGGTTTTCCTGTTTTAGGGTCTCTTGCAACAGGGATTCTTTCTATCTGGTTTATGCGCCATTGGCTTATTCTTCCTGTTCTTTCATCAACTACTTGCACAACTGGTTCTCCAGCCTCTTCAAACAATTGGTTTCCTTTTCTGTCTTTCTTATTCCAGTCTGCATTGAATAAAGGCCGTGCATATTCCCAGGATACTATGTCAACACCCCCGCCTTGGCCTACGTCTGATGCAAATTTTATCGCGTCTTTCACCTCATCCATGTCTCTTTTCATCTTTTCGTCGTCAAAAGTCCCTCTTTGAGGGTCATAGCCAGAAAGATTGTTGATGGAAGTAGGCATCTCAACTCCAGAAAGTATTGCCTCATTTGCTGCGAAGACATCTCTTAATGCTTCTCTCACTTCAGTACCATATCCCTTTGGCCTGCCGCCTATTGCAGATTCTGATGGCACGTTGAACATTAATTGAATTTTTCCTGCGCCAGCTCTCATCGATGCCTGCGCGCTTTGTATTACGTTTTTGAATCTTCCTGCAGGGTCACGTTCTGGAACAGTCTGGCCTAGTTCAGAAATAGGGATTATTGGCTCTTCTATATTCGCGTGAGAGCTAACTGGATCTACCTCAATTGTCTCATGGTACTGCCGGTCCATGGTATGGTATGGTTGTGCTGTCTTGAACTCTGCCATAGTATGACAAAAATGTCTCAGTAGTATTTAAAGTTTACCCTTTTAAATACTGAATCAGCCGCTCCCCGGCTGTGAGTGCCTCCTCTTTTTTAGAGCCAGATACATAATCTCCGTGCGCTCTTTTCATTTCAAATGCCTGTTCTGCAGCATTTACAAAATTTCTTTGGTACCAGGTCTCTACGCCCGTCTTTGCAACATCCTGCCGTATCTCATAAAGCCTGTTTTGGATATTGTCAACAGACATCTCGCGTGCCATGAATCGTGCATAATCTGCCTGTTCTGGGGGAGGCCTTGCGCCAGGAGCTTCTTCTGCAAGCCTTTCTAATTCTGCTCTTTTTTCAACTGGCCCTTCTTTTCTTTCAAACAGTTTTTCCACTTCAACTTTCTTGACTTTAGGAGTCTCTATTTCCTCTATTAATTCCTGCTCATGCTTTGCTTCTTTCAGCAAGGCTTCTGCTTCTTCTATCTCTTTCTGTCTTGCCTTGATTAACTTGTTAAGTTCTGCCTCTAGTTTTTGTATTGCCTTTATCCTCAATTCAGGAGGCAGCTTCTTTAGCTTAGAAAAATCCAGTTTAGCCATGTAAATACCTATGTGTCTTGGCTATTTAATGCTTTCTGTCCCCACAGAAGCAAAGCCCTATGTTCTTGACAAGACGACCATTGTCTGTGTCTTGTCAACACCTTCCACTTTTCTTAATTGCCTGACTATGAAATCATTTAATTCTTCTACATCCTTTACGCGAACTTTGACAAGGATGTCTGTTCCGCCAGCCATGATCTCGACTGATTCAATTCCTGCAAGCCCCTTGATTTCTTTGGCCACGTCTTCCTGGTGTATCTTTATTCCGCTGGGAAGCATGTAAATCACAGATACAAGCACATAAGCTGCAATTGGCTTGTCCAGCTTCTTGTAGTCCAGCTCTACAGTATATCTCTTGATTATGCCTAGTTTTTCCAGCTTCTTTATCC
>JGI10211J34971_10001830_pt1 | contig 17489 bp, 14 predicted proteins | sample Etolagsediment_FD_34971 | JGI IMG/M metagenome (IMG submission 34971) | reverse complement strand
CCCGTTTTACCCTCAAAGGAAAGGGTTCACGAATACACGAAACCACATCCTGATGATTGTCCCATCCCATCTCTGTATAGGTTAGCAATCGCAAATCGGGTAATTGAAGAAACTGGTTAGCTACCCATGAAGGCGCTACAAAAGAAATGCCATAATCTTCTCTGCCTGGGTAATTTATATACCAATACCCAAGCCGCGCGAATTTTTTAAGTAATTGCTTTTTAGAGGATTTATCCAAGTTGTACGAAACATAGCCTTCGCGAACGGCGTAGACGCAGGAAATACCATGCAAGGTAAAAATTAGGATACCGTTTTCGGATAATAGTGAATTAAACAAACGAAGAAATTCCGCAGAACCATTTTCGTCAAGATGGGTTAACAAAGAACCACACCAGATGAGATCATATCCGCCCTTCAGTTTTATCTGTTTCGGTTGCCGTTCAGAATATACCGGTTTCGCACCAAACAAAAATGCACAATAATCAACCGCTTCCCGCACCAAGTCACTGGCGGTGATCTCAGCTTCCGGAAATGCTGCTTTCAAGTATCTGAGGACTCTACCGTGCCCACAAGGTAAATCTAAAATTCGTCGAATGCTGGATTTGGACTTTCGTGCAGCCAATAGCGCGAGTTCAATGGCTTCAAGGGCAGATTTCCCAACCGAAAAATAATGCCGCTCATCTCCCGTGTACATTTCGTCATGTTCCGAAATGTCTCGCAACACCTTCTCTATCTTTTTGTCGATGATATCACCAAGTGCATCCAACGGATTTCAGGCAACCTAACACGATAATGGAAAAATACGGGACCACTGAAGGCGCAGATTTCATAACAATCGGGTGGGGAACGCCTTGATGCAAAGGGCGCCATTCCCGATAGCGACGGGGTGAGCCGGAAAACCCTTTCCAGGAAAAGCCTGCTCCAAGAATGGACCTGAAAGGCAGTCCATTTGAGGAGCAGGCTTTCGCTTTCGCTCATTTGGGTTGGAAAATTAGCGTTAACACCTTGACACAGAATTTTGAAAACGCCCAACTATTTTGCTTTCAGCTCTTTCTTGATTTCACCCAATTCCTTTGAAAGCCCAGCAATTATTTCCTGCTGTTCCTGAACCACCTTGGTCAAAACCGCCACCACATCCATGGAACTCATTCCTTTTCTGTCCTTTGTAGCCACAAGTTCAGGGACATCTTCAGCAATGAATCCTACGTGCTTTTCGTTTTTTTCAGCCTTGTAGGTGAATTCAACAGGTCTGAGTTGCGTTAGAGTATCCAGAGCTTTCTCTGTTGTGAGCTGTTTGATATCAGTTTTATATTCCCTGCTGGATGCATTGGTCCAAACTCCTCCAGTTGAGCAATAGGCTCCGCTTCCCATGTGTAAGGGTTGCGAAGGGCTCTTGGTCCCTATGCCCACATTCCCGCCATTTGGCAACAAAGCCAGATCCATCCAGGCGATACCCTCTTGAAGGGCAGAAAGCTCGGCGTACTCATGTGTTTCACCCGCATTCCAGCCAAAATAAATATTTTTGGGATTGCTGGCTGCCTTATCCGTTATAACAATCCCCATACTATTCACATCCTGCCCGAGAACAAAAGGTGCCAATCCCCATCTTGAAGCGCCATTGGCCAACAATTGACCGTTAATCTGCAGATATCCGGCGGCAAAGTCGCCATATATGAGGGGACTGGTTGTGCTGGTATTGGCAATGTAGAGTTTTTCGGAACCGGCCTCATTACTTCCTGCCTCAGCACCTATGAAGACGTTCTTAGAGCCAGAGCGGTTTTCTACCCCAGCACCGTATCCAACAAAGGTGTTGTGGGTACCGGTGGTGTTCCAATACCCGGCCAGAGACCCGAAAAAAGAGCACTCGGTTCCGGTGGTAATGTTAATACCGGCACCGTTGCCATAAAAAGTGTTTGTTGAACCTTCGGTTCCCAGCAAATCGACTATGTCTTCCTGAAAAGGTTCCCCCGCATCCTCCGCAGCGAAGGAAGCGCCTCCTCCCAATACAAAAATCGCCACCAATGCCAGGTAGAACATGATTCTGCTTTTCATCTCTATCTCCTCCCGTTTAAAGTTTACAAAAAAACCAACGCACTCCAACAAGGCAACAACACCGCTGCCACAAGACACAAAGTTGACCTTCAACATTCTCATAACGGCTTAGTTGAATAATTATATTCCGGTGATGATAATACTGACAGCGTTCGCAGTGCAAGTTTTTTTGTATCCTAGTAGTTCGTTTCATTTAAATATTTACAATTAGACAATGCCAAGATCGAATTTTTTCCACCGGAATAGGACAGGGGCAGCGTTCATTTCAGCAATGCCTTTAAGTATCCGGTCTTTGAGTTCTTCCCTGGAAGAAACCCTTATATGTCGCAGAAAGGTTCTGGCCATTTTTGAAAATGCAGACTCGATGAGATTTAACCATGAACCATGTTTGGGGGTGTGAACATATACAAAACGGTTGGGCCTGGATGCAAGATATTTCATTGTCTCTTTTGAGACATGAGCGGAGTGATTGTCCAAAATTATCCTGATGGTGCTTTCCTGAGGATATGTGGAGTCAAGTTCCTTAAGTAGCTCAATAAATTCTCTACTTCGATGACGGTCATGAACTTGGGCAATCATTTTCCCGTTATGCAGATCAAGGGCTCCAAGAATTGACAAGGTTCCAAATCGCTTGTATTCATAATCGCGCCCCATGCTATTGTATTTTTCCGGTTTTGGAGGAAGGTCAGGGGCAACAGTCCCGATGGCTTGGACACCGGGCTTTTCGTCTATTGAAACGGTTATTACTTTGGGAGGCATTTTTTCAACACCGGACATGGCCTGATCATTCTGAAGATTAACTTCCTGGTAAACCATGAGTACTTCCTGCATTTTTTGTTCAAATTCAGGATCTCTCTTTTCCAGGTAGTATTTAACTTTGTGTGGCCGAATGTCATTCTCTGAGAGTATGCGCCAGATCGTCGCTTTCGCTGCATTTGCAAGGCAGAAATGGCCTGCTGCGGGGGCATGTTCTCGCGTATATCTGGCAAGCTCCTTATACGTCCAAAGTTCAGCCGCCAGATCATGCTCTTTAGGCTTCGTGCAAGCCAAGTTGACTACCCAGGCCTTGGCAGCGTCATCAATGACGGGATCAAATGGTCTGTGATAATAATCCTTGAGACCGGTTTCAACTCCGGCTGCCAAGGCCTTTTCGATGCATTTATAAATTGTTGGTCTGCTCACTTTGGTCAATTGCTGAATACGGGTTATCGGATTTCCATCGGTATAAAGCAACAGGATTGTCGCCCGTTGCACTTCCCTTAAAGGCGCTGATCTGGATCGGCTGATTGCCTTAAGTTTTTCACGTTGTTCAGGTTCCAGAAAGAGTTTCGCGAGTTTTGTCCTTCTTGACATGGCTACTTTCCTCCATTCTTTTGGGGAAAGCTTTATGGTAACCAAAGCGAAACTATTTGTAAATATTTTATTGAAACTTTATACTAGTTGGAAAAAAGGGTCGGGATAGATGCCCAATAAGGTACCTCTGCACCTGTTCGTCGATCCTCATGCCGTCGAGCCTGTTTATTGTGGGCCGCAAAGATGTATTTTGCACACCTTCTACATGAGTCAGATCTCCAATTCCCAGGTATTGGGTGGCCATTGTTTTGCCTTTAGAATCCGCAAAATTGTACAAGGGCTGTACAAGAGAAGCCTGGAAACAAAAAAGCACTCACAGCAAAAACGCTGCAAATGCCATTACTACTGGTGCCCCCGGCGCGACTCGAACGCACGACACCCAGATTAGGAATCTGGTGCTCTATCCACCTGAGCTACGGGGGCAATGGCGTTTCTTTTATCACAACCGCATGTGATGTCAAATGAATTAAACAAAAACATCAAAAAAATATTGATTTTCTTCGTTAGCTGTTTATAATATGCAGTTCTATGTTGAATCCGGCATAGATCAGCCGCATCAGATGGACAAAATATTGTCCCTTTCAAGTGGGGGTGTAGCTCAGTTGGGAGAGCGGTACGTTCGCAACGTACAGGCCAGGGGTTCGAATCCCCTCATCTCCACCATTATCGTTGCTGGAAAGAGTGGGATTGATGAATAGAAAGGCGACTATAGAACGAAATACCAGAGAGACGGAGATTTATCTTGAACTCGATCTCGATTGTTCAGACCCATCTAAAGTAGACACCGGAATTCCCTTCTTAAACCACATGCTCGATTTAATGGCTACCCACGGCTTCATGCAACTTATCATAAAGGGCCGTGGTGATACACAGATTGACGATCACCATACAGTCGAGGACCTTGGAATTTGTCTGGGGATGGCCTTTAAACAGGCGCTGGGTAAAAAAGAGGGAATAAGGCGTTACGGTGAAGCGACCGTTCCAATGGATGAAACACTGGTCCGAGTCGTTCTGGACATCTCCAACCGGCCTTTTCTCGCCTACAGGGTTAATTTAAAAAAGAATACCGCTGGAAACTTCGATGTGGGTTTGATCAAAGAGTTTTTCAGGGCCCTGGCGTTTAACGCCGGAATCACGCTTCATATCGATCTCCTTTCCGGTGAGGAACCTCACCACATTTCTGAGGCTGTCTTCAAAGCATTTGGGAAAGCCTTCGACAAGGCCACCCAATTGGAAGATCGACTAAAGGGAAAGTTGCCGTCTACCAAAGGGCTCCTTTAGCATTTTGACTCATCCTTAAGTATGGATCTGCATCTTCAGGCGAGGTTTCCATGTTTGAAAGAATTTTTCGAATATCCGGCCGTCAATCGTTATGGCTTCTCACTCTCTTTTGCCTCCTTCTTGTTTGGGGCTGCCATAAAGACACAAAACCCGCTGCATATCCGTCCCGTTTACACCAGGAAATAAAAAAGGTTGTGGTCATGGGCTTTCGGCCCGCAATGGTCAAAGGCGCAGGGCCTAATCTTGTCCAAAACCCTATTACCGGCACTTCATTTCTGGCTGAGCCCGTTTCCGAAGACGCGGTCAGAGAGATGAACCAGCTCTTATTCGGTAAGCTCATGGAGGGAAAAGAGTGGACCCTGGTGTCTCCCGGCCAGGCCAGAGGGGTCATGGCAAGCATCATTGACGGAGACAAAAAGATGGAAAGATCCCCTCTGGAAATGCTGCAGTCAGTGGGAAAAACCTTTGAGGCGGATGCGGTTCTCACCGGCTGTATTTATCGCTGGCAGAAACGGGTTGGGAGCGATTATTCTGCGGAAACACCCGCATCGGTATCGTTTGATCTTGTCCTGGTACGACCCTCAAACGGGGCCATTTTATGGCGCAGCCATTTCGACAAAACGCAGAAGTCTTTATTTGCGGATCTCTTTGATTTTGACACCTATGTGAAAAGTTCGGGAAAATGGCTGACTGCTGAGAAACTGGCCGACATCGGCCTTGAGAAACTCATTAAGGAAATGCCAGGGATCCCAAAACCGAAAAAAGAGGTGAAAAAGGAAACCAGTGCTGATCATTCCGGCAATTGATATCAAAAACGGCAAGTGTGTCCGGCTCAAACAGGGCCGAATGTCTGATGAAACCATCTTTTCAGACAAACCTGAGGAGATGGCGAAAAAATGGTTTGAATGCGGGGCTGAGAGACTTCATCTGGTGGATCTGGATGGCGCGGTCAGTGGAAAGCCAGTCAATCGAAAAACCATTCGCCGTATCGTTCAGGCGGTTCCCATTCCCGTAGAACTGGGTGGCGGCGTGCGAGACATGGCGACGCTTCGTGCCTACTTTGATCTTGGGCTTCAATATGTAATTCTCGGTACAGTAGCTCACAAAAACCCGGACTTTGTCAAAGAATCCTGCAGGTTGTATCCGGATCAAATCATTCTGGGAATTGATGCACGAAATAACCGCATTGCGGTCGAGGGGTGGACGGAAGAAATAAACCTGACCCCCGCAGCCCTTGCCGAAAAGTTTGAAAATGATGGCCTGGCGGCGATTATTTACACGGACATCAACCGCGACGGCATGAGAACCGGCTGCAATGTGGAAGCAACGGGGGCCCTGGCCAGAAAGACCAACGTTCCGGTTATTGCGTCCGGCGGCATTTCTGAAATAGAGGATGTGTTGAAAATCCTTCCCCTGGCCGCCGATGGGGTTATGGGCCTGATCACTGGCCGGGCTCTTTATGATGGCAGCCTTGATCTGGCCGATGCCATAAAGGCCAGTCGATAGTACGCATAGAATAAGGGCCTAGAAATTGTCGGGTTGACATTTTGCCGACGCGACATAACGTTTGAAAATATTTGATAGTCATAGGAACCTGAACATTTTAATTTTCGACTGCGGTCGTGAGCAAAATCAATGTCCCTTAATGAAAGAATCGTTGAAGACCTGAAAATGGCCATGAAGAAAAAGGACACCGTTCGCCTTTCCTGTTTAAGAATGCTGAAAACCGCCCTGAAGAATTTACAGGTGGACAAACAACGGGAGTTGAATGACCAAGAGATTCAAGGTGTTATCTCCTCTTTAATTAAAAAGGGCAAGGAGTCCGCAACGGAGTTTCGAAAAGCAGGCCGAGAAGATCTTGCCGTGAAGGAAGGAGCAGAGGTAGACATTTTTTATGGCTATATGCCCCGGCAGTTAACGCCCGAAGATATCGAAAAGATTATTAGAGAAATAATTCTTGAATTGTCTGCGGAAAAACCCTCTGACCTGGGAAAGGTTATGAAAACAGCCATGTCCAGAATGGCCGGAAAAGCTCAGGGCAAGGAGGTCAATGAAATTGCCAGAAGGTTGTTGACCTGAATGCCGGCCCAAAAATGGTTAAACGCTTATGTGTTGACACGGCCTGTACGGTAAAATAATTCCGTCGGGCATTTTTATTACTAAATGGGTCGTTCATTGATCTTAATTTGCACGGTTTTCCGGTTTTCGCCAAAAACACCTCATCTGCTGTGCGGTAGGGAATAAGGAAAAGCCATGATGAGTTATCAGTCTGCTAAAGAAGAGATAAAGCAGGCGGCCGATATCGTTTCGGTTGTGGGCCAGTTTGTTCAACTCCGAAAGGCAGGGAAGAATTTTATGGGGCTTTGTCCTTTTCATGGTGAAAAGGCCCCTTCTTTTACGGTCAATCAGGATAAACAGATGTTCCATTGCTTCGGATGCAAGAAGGGTGGGGATGTCTTTGATTTCTGGATGGCTTATCACTCCCTCAGTTTTCCCGAAGCCATGAGAGATCTGGCGGATCGATACAATGTACGGCTGCCCGAGAAACATTTCACAGCGGAAGAAAAGAAGAAAGCGGATTACAGAGAAAATCTTTACAAAGTCAATGAGCTGGCGGCTGCCTATTTTCAAAAGGCGCTGGCGCACCCGGCTAAAGGAAAAGCCGGGCGCGATTATTTTAAAAAACGGTCCATCTCGCCTGACATCATAGAAGAATTTCGCCTGGGCTATGCACCAGAAGGGTGGGACGGTTTGAAGCAGTTTCTTTTAGGCAATAAGGTATCACTGGAAACGGCTCTTGCCGCGGGCGTCCTGAAACGTAGTGAAAAGGGGCACTATTACGACATGTTCAGGGGAAGGGTGATGTTTCCCATTATGGACCTGACCCCGAAAAAGCGGATCATCGGTTTTGGCGGAAGGGTTCTTGAGGACACCCTGCCAAAATACGTTAATACCCCTGAAACCCCGCTTTTTCACAAAGGGACGTGTCTGTACGGCTTTTCTGCTTCCCGGAAAGCCATTCGAGAAACAGGGCGTGCCGTGTTGGTTGAAGGCTACATGGATTGTCTTGCGCTTAGAGGACATGGCCTGAAAGAGGTGGTGGCTACCTTGGGCACCGCCCTCNCCGAAGCCCCCGTTCGAAAGCTCAAGGGGATCGGTAAAGAGGCCATTGTGGTGTTTGACGCGGATGAAGCCGGAAAAGCCGCAGCNCTCAGAACCTTGCCNATTTTTTTAAACGAGCAGCTTTCAGCAAGGGCCGTTGTTCTGCCCAAAGGGCATGACCCNGACAGCTTTATCAACAGCGAGGGCAGGGAGGCTTTTTCAAAACTTCTGGACGCGGCTCCTTCACTTTTTGATTTTTACGTGGACCAGAAGCTTAAAAGCGGCAGCCAAAACATTGAGCGGAAAGTCAGCATTCTGGAAGAGATACTTCCCATAATGGCAAAGGTGCGCAATGAAACCCAACGGGCTTTGTATTTGAAAAGATTGTCTGAAAAAACCGACGTTGCGGAATCGGTTCTCCTTTCCGCTCTCAGGAGCAAACAATCCGTAGTGAAAGATCACATCAAAAAGGACACAAAGCATCAGTTTGCCGCCGTAAATGTGAAGCGGTCCATTGGTGAAATTCAATTGCTCAATCTTCTGTTACATTACCCTGAAACGGTTGCCGACTTGAAGGATCGACACTGCAGGATGTTAATCTCTGACCCCACGATCCGACGAATTGTTGATATTATATTTGACGTGCACGGCCACTCGGAACCCATTACCTTTGAGACCATCCAGGAGCGCCTCGATCGTGACGAAGACCGCATATGGCTTCGAGAATTTGGTTTTCGACCTGCTTTTTGTTCAGACCGGGAGGTGAAACAGGCTGTTTGTGATTTTATTGCAAAAGCACAAGAAGAGGGAATTGCGAATTCATTCAAAAAGGCCATGGGAGATCCCCAAGCCATAAACGAAATTTTGAAAAGAAAAGTACAGGCCGGCAGGGCCGTTGAAAATTGAATCATTCAGGAGGCCATATGATGGACAAAAATGCAGACATGGTCAATCTCAAGAAGTTGATCAACACTGGAAAAAACAAGGGGTATGTAACCTTTGAAGAGCTGAATGATGACCTGTCTGAAGAAATCATTTCCTCGGAAGAGCAGATTGATGATCTGATGATGATGTTTGAAGAACTGGACATCATGGTGATTGACGAAAACACCAAGAAGAAGATTGAAAAACGAAAAAAAGCCAAAAAAGAAAGGATTAAACAGGAAGACAAAAATGCCTCTTCCTTTGATCTGGCGGATTCAACATCGCGAATTTCAGACCCGGTCAAGATGTATCTAAAGGAAATGGGCCGTATTTCACTCCTCACGCGGGATGGAGAAGTGGAAATTGCCAAACGGATTGAGGCCGGCGAAAAAGAGGCTCTGGAAGCGCTGCTGGCCTGCGGTATCGGCGTGGAACATATTATTAAACTGGGAGATTGCCTCAAGGAAACAGAAGTCAAACTTAAAGATGTGATCAATGACCTGGAAGACGACGATGCTTTTATGCAGATGGGCGAAAAAAGGGAATCGTTGATTGGCTTGATTGACCAAATTCAAGAACTCAATGCCAGCATTCGCCATAAACGGCGTGCTAAGGCGAAACGGCGCTGTTCCGAAGAAATGCGCAATAAACTCAATGCGCAGATCAGAGAAGATCAAAACCAGATTCTTTCGGTTGTAAGTTCCTTCAGCCTTGAAAAAAAGCAACTCGAAAACATGTTGGAAGGTTTTCGAGAAGTTCTAAAAACAGTTGAGGCCGCGGAAAAAGATATTGCTGAATGTATGCTGAAAGCCGGCGGAAAGCCCATCAGCTATTTGAGCCGATGCATCGCGCAAATCCCGGAATCGGCCGGTGATGATGATGTCATCGATCCTGTCAATATGACAAAATGTGAACTGATGTTTTTAAAGGCAAAAGCCGACGCATCCCGGCGGGTTATCAGACAGGTCAAAGAAAGAACCAACATGATGCCCAGGGAATTGAAGGCCGAGTTGGAACGGGTGGAAAGGAGCCTTGAAAAAGCGAGCCGGGCAAAGTCGGAACTCATTCAGGCCAACCTGAGACTGGTGGTCAGCATTGCCAAGAAATACACCAACCGCGGACTCATGTTTCTGGATCTTATTCAGGAAGGCAACATCGGTTTGATGAAAGCCGTCGACAAGTTCGAATACCAGCGAGGATATAAGTTCAGCACCTATGCCACCTGGTGGATACGGCAGGCCATTACCCGTGCTATTGCCGACCAGGCCAGAACCATTCGCATTCCGGTTCATATGATCGAAACCATCAACAAACTCATGAGAACCTCCCGCTATCTGGTTCAGGAGCACGGCCGGGAACCCACAAGCGAGGAAATCGCCGAGAAGATGGAATTTCCTTTGGACAAAGTGCGAAAGGTCCTGAAAATCGCAAAAGAGCCCATTTCTCTTGAAACTCCCATTGGAGAAGAAGAAGACAGTCATCTGGGAGATTTTATAGAAGACAAGAATATCCTTTCCCCGGGAGATGCCGTGGTCAATTTTGGTTTGGCCGAACAAACCCGGAAAGTCCTGACCACCCTGACGCCAAGAGAAGAAAAGGTCCTTCGCATGCGCTTTGGTATTGGTGAAAAGGCCGATCATACCCTTGAAGAAGTGGGAAGGGATTTCAGTGTAACCCGCGAACGCATTCGACAGATTGAAGCCAAAGCCCTCAGAAAACTGCGGCATCCCAGCCGAAGCAGAAAGTTGAAAAGTTTTATGGACAATAACTGATTTTCAACCCGTCCGGGTTTTGCCGCTTTTTCCTTGACAAATTCCGGCCGGATGCTCATCCTATTGGGATTGCTGTTGCTAAATTCTGCACCGCGCCAAAAGTTTGGGGAAATGCATTTGGCGTTCCGTGCATTTGGAGGGCCCATAGCTCAGCTGGAAGAGCCACCGGCTCATAACCGGTAGGTCCCTGGTTCGAACCCAGGTGGGCCCACCACAAACGATAATCCTGTAGTTTTTATGCGTATGGAAATGTTTTACCCGAATCGGTAATGAAGATTTTAGGAAGGGCGTATCCTTAAGGCAGGATACGCCCTTTACCTTTTGAATAAGGAGCCAAAGGCAGGTTTTGATATGATACCGACATTGGGAGATTTTCTGCGGCTGATTGAGCGCATTGCGCCCATGAGGCTGGCGGAACCATGGGACAACCCCGGTCTTCAAATCGGGGATTCAGGGCAGCAGATAAAAAAAATCTTTTCTTCTCTGGATCCCACCCTTGACGCCCTGAAAAACACTTTCAAATCCGATGCTCAGGTTCTCTTCACCCACCATCCCTTAATCTTCAAATCTGTTTCCCATATTGACGTCAACACATACCCCGGGCAAATCCTAGTTCAGGCCGCACAAAAGAATATTTCCGTTGTGACCGCACATACCAACCTGGATGTTGCCAAAGGAGGTATCAACGATATTCTGGCGAATCTTTTGGGCCTTCAAGATGTGGAAATTCTACAGCCTCATGAGGACGGGTCCGGGATGGGACTCGGAAGGGTCGGTGATTTATCCGAGCCCATGGATCTTCTTAGCTTTTCAAAGATTGTGAAAAAGAGTCTTGGCGCCGATCACATTCGTCTGGTGGGTCAAGAAGCCGTGCCGTTGCGGCGTATTGCCGTGGTGGGAGGTTCAGGCGGCAGTCTGGTATCAACGGCTGCAGAAAAAGGGGCTGACGCGCTAATTACGGGAGACGTTGGCCATCACGCCGCTCTTGAAGCAGAATCCCTTGGCATTGCGCTTATTGACGGGGGACATTTCCACACGGAAAAAACTGCGTTTAATATATTTTGCAGGAATTTGAAGGATTTTTTTAGAAAAGAAGGTTGGGAAGTTGGGGTCGAAATAGATAGCACCCAGGTGGACCCCATCTGGATGACGTCCAGCGTTTAAACGGCAGGAAAATCTGACGGGACTGCCTAAGACAAACACCCCGCAAACCAAAAACACGTCGTGAGAGGTGAGAACTTTGGAAGAAACGATTAAGCATTTGATTGGTCTTCAGGCTTATGATATCCGCATAAAGGAAAAACTGGCCCAAAAAGAAAAGGGGCCTGTAGCGGTGCAAAAGCGTAAAGAGGATCTTGAAACAGCCCAGGCCCTATTGCAGGAAGAAATGGACAAATTGGACTCCCATGACAACTTGAGGCGGGAAACGGAACGGGAGATTCAAGACCTGGATGACCGTTTGAAAAAGGCTGAAACAAAATTATCGAACATCAAATCAAACAAAGAATACAAGGCCGCGCTTAAGGAAATTGACGGCATCAAGCGTGATAAAGAGGTGCTGGAGTTAAACGTTATTGAACTGATGGAGCAGAAAGATGCGCTGGTAAACGTCTGCGATGACAACCGAAAAAAAACTGAGGTCATGAAACAACAATTTGATCAGGACCGGAAACAAATCCTGAGAGACATGAAAATTCTGGAGAAGGACCTTGAAAAACTTGAAAAGGATCGTCAGAACTGCTGCAAAGCCACGGACAGATCGCTTTTGAAAAAATATGACATTCTCAGAGGCCACAGAAACGGTATCGCCATTACCCCGGTTATCAACGGGGTTTGCCAGGCATGCCACATGGCGATTCCGCCCCAGAAGTTCAATGAGTTGATCCGCGGGGACAAGCTCATGAACTGTCCCAATTGCGCACGGATCATGTATTGGGGAGAGGACGAACGTTATCAGGACGATCAAAACAGTCAGGGAAATCCTGAAATCCAGCATTGTCGTTTTTGATTTTGATTTTAAACCATAAACTTTACGCCATACGTTAACCCGGGTATGCCGAAGTAAAACAAATGACCGCTGCCCATGTCATTCACATGGGGGGAGGAAAGTCCGGGCTCCAAAGGACAAGGCGCTGGGTAACCCCCAGTCCCGGCGACGGGAAGGAAAGTGCAACAGAAAGGAAACCGCCAGGCACTCAGTTACCGGTTAACGATCAGCGAATTAGCGGAATGCTTTTTCAGAATTTTGACACCTGATTGCTGACAGTTAACTGAGTGCCTGGTAAGGGTGAAAGGGTGAGGTAAGAGCTCACCAGCTCCGCCGGTGACGGCAGAGGCTTTGTAAACCCCGCCTGGAGCAAAACCAAATAGGGGAACGTTGTGGGTGGTCCGCTCGAGTTCCCGGGTAGGTCGCTTGATCTCGCCGGCAACGGCGAGGCTAGATGAATGGCCATTGTTTCGAAAGAGGGTGACCTTTTCGAAAAACAGAACCCGGCTTATGGATTGCTTCGACATACCCGGGTTGGCGTATGGTTAAGAATTGTTTACGGTTTGCAGTTGCCGGTTCATGGTTTTAAAAAAACATTTTTCGATTCCTGAAGGGAGACATATTTCATGTTTGTTATCGGAAATTTTCTGGCGGCCATCGCCAAAATACTCGATATCGCTTTAACCCTGTACATGTGGATCATTATCGCCCGCGCCGTGGTTTCCTGGGTTAACCCGGATCCGCATAACCCCATTATACGTTTTTTGAACGCTGTCACCGAGCCGGTGCTCTATCAGATCAGGCGACGGCTCCCGATCAGTTTCGGTGGAATCGACTTTTCTCCTATTATCGTCATTCTGGTGATTGTTTTCATCCAATCTTTTCTGGTGCGAAGTCTAGCGGAAATGGCAATTCGAATGGGCGGGTAGTGAAACAGGCGCCCCGGGCAAAAGCATGGAGACGGTGATACAGGTAAAGGTGGTACCCCGTTCTTCAAGGACTGAAATAGCGGGTAAAACGGACGGCGTTTACCGAATAAAACTCACCGCACCGCCCGTAGAGGGGAGAGCCAACAAAGCACTCGTCAATTTTCTTGCCAAGAAAACAGGGCTTCCCAAAAGAAAATTCCAAATCATCTCAGGGGAACATTCAAGGAACAAAACCATCCGTATTCAGAACGGTTCCTCCGAAAACATTCTCAAACGCCTTGAAAAAAATTAGCCCTTCCTGTTAATCAACGGTTTCGAGCCGATGTTGCGGACCGCAGACTGTTGATGGCGGCTCGTTCAATGGCCAGGCAGCTCAACTTGCCAAGGCTGTTCAGNAATTGGATATCNTCCTGTGTCGGCACCTTTTTTGCGGCAAAGTAAACCCTCAGAATCGTATAGGTGGTTTCATTTACGGTGAANGGCAGTCCAATNACCGAATTTAAACCTTCTTTTTTGGCTGCACTCAGGTTTTGAATTCGTGAATCGTTTTCAAAGTCGTTGATGATAATAATATCGCCGGCCAGAATTTCGGTAACACTTTTGCCAAAATCAATGGCGCCTGAATTCAGATAGGCTTTCGTGAGACCATAAGAGGAAGCCAGTTTCAGATGGAAGGTCCCCTGCTCCAAAATCCTGATGGTGCTTCCCCGGGCACCCAGGACTTCAGCAGCCAGCGAAACAATAAAGAAAAGGATGTCACCGATGTCCTCTTCATCCCGATATATGACATCAATGACCCGGTTCAGGGCAAAAAATGAAGAATCTGCGAAATTTTCCTGCATGGCCCACCTACGCTTCCCGTAATCAAGATTCGATTCAAACGCCCGCGCATCAGATTCAATTTGATTTTTTCTCTTTCACTGTCTCATATAACCGCTTTGGGTGCAACCGTAAACCGAATGTTCACACAGCCCCATTATGACGGCATTTCAAAGGAAAGTACGGTAAATGTAAACAGATTCAAGAAACTTTTTCCCGGGGCCCTGCCACATGGAGCGGGACTTGAGCCTCAGAAAGTATCCCGCAAATCTTTTCTTCCGGCCTTTGGTCCGTAAAAAGCCCATCGATATCCCGAAGGTTGCAGAGGCGCACCATAGCCTCACGGCCGAATTTTGTGTGGTCTGCCACGAGGTAAACTTTACGAGAATTTAAAATGATGGTCTGCCCCACACCGACCTCCTGATAATCGAAGTCCAGCAGACAGCCTTCCGCATCAATACCGCTGACGCTGATGATGCCGAAATCGATTTTAAACTGCCGGATGAAGTCCACCGTTGCTTTCCCCGTAATCCCCCTGTCCCGGCTCCGCACCACGCCGCCGGCCACTATGACTTCAAAGTCTTCATTTTCACTTAGAATGTTGGCCACATTCAAATTGTTGGTGATGACCCTGAGGCCTTCGTGATGAATCAGGGCGTTGGCCACTTCTTCAGTGGTAGTTCCGATATCGATAAAAAGGGATGCATTGTCGGGGATGTGCCGGGCCAGCAGGTGAGCGATTCTCCTTTTTTCCGGCATGCACATCACCTTGCGGGTCGTATAGGCCACGTTTTTGACGCTGGAGGGGAGGCCTGCCCCCCCGTGATGACGTTGGAGCTGCCCAGCCTGGGTCAGTTCGTTGATGTCTCTGCGGATGGTTTGGGGTGTCACCGAAAAATTAGTTGACAGGCTCTCAATGGATACAAACCCGAGGGACTTGACGAGATCAACGATCTTCCTTTGGCGGAGAAGAACTGATTTTCCGCGGGCTTTGTTTGGGCCATTGGCCCTGTCTTTGTTTTCCAGCACGTCGCAATCTCCCCTGCCCGGCTTTTTCGTGAAGGTATCTGGGCTTTTCAGACCTGCTTTTTTTCTCATGGTATCAACAGAATCAAAAGGGATCAAGCTTTTCAAGAAAAAATTTCACAAACGAACATTTTTGTCGCATTTTGATAAAAATGCCTATTTTCAACGCATAAATCTTAAATAAACCGCTCAAAAATTTCATTAGCGAACACGAAATTAGAATAAACGTATGAAACCGCAATTTTTTCTTGACAGTCAGTTTTGTTCCAGATAGGAATTTATCTACGGGTTACAAAACACAATATTCACGATTATTCCAGCAGATGGTCTTCGCAGCCCGGCAGAGGAAGTCTCAAGATGGAGGAATTTTTGCGAACACAGGCACTCATCATCGGAGGAGGCGTTACCGGCACCGGTCTTGCGAGAGATCTGGCACTGCGAGGAGTGCAGATCCTGTTGGTTGAACAGAGAGATATCAATGCGGGTGCCTCGGGCAGAAACCACGGATTGCTCCATAGCGGTGGACGGTATGTTTCCACCGACCCGGCGGCAGCGAAAGAATGTCATCAGGAAAATGAAATACTGAAGCGAGTGGCACCCCACTGCATTGATGACACCGGCGGGTTGTTTGTGGCCGTTGAGGGGGATGATGAGGCCTATGCTGCTGAATTTCCCTCCCTTTGCCAAAAGTGCGGCATTCCCTGCCAATGGATTGACCCTAAAGATGCGGGAAATCTTGAACCATCCCTATCGAGCAAAATCATCGCCGCATACAAAGTGGATGATGCAGCCATAGATCCTTTCCAAATCTCCCTTGAAAACATAGCCCATGCTCAGGAATTGGGCGGAACGCTCTTGTGCAACACCAAGGTAGTCGACTTTCAAATAGAAAACCGGCGAATCAAAACCGTTCACTTGGCCAATAGGGTCACCGGCGAAGAGACCCTTGTTCAGCCTGAGCAGGTCATCAACGCCGCAGGACCCTGGGTCGGAAAAGTGGCTGCGCTGGCAGGACTCGATATCGAAATGCTGTATTCCAAAGGCACGCTATTGGTTACCGCCCACAGGGTCACAGAGCGTGTGGTCAACCGGCTGCGCAGCCCCGGAGACGGGGATATTCTGGTTCCGGGTGGGACCGTTTCACTTTTGGGAACGACCTCCGTCAGAATCGATTCTCCAGACCTGATCACCCCGACCATTAAAGAGGTGGACTTGATTGTCAAAGAAGGATCTCAAATGATCCCCACCTTGAAAGGCATTCGCTATATCCGTTCCTATGCAGGCGTTCGGCCGCTTCTGAAAGTGGATTCAAAGCTTGATGACCGTTCCGTGAGCCGCGGTTTCACCCTGCTGGATCACGTTTCCGATGGTGTTGAAAACTTCGCCACCATCCCTTCTGGAAAATTGACCACCTTCCGCTTTATGGCGGAGAAAACGGCGGATCTGATATGTGAAAAACTGGGGATCCACGAACCGTGTTTGACCCGCACCGAACCCCTTCCATCTTCTGCTTCCGGAAAATGGACCGAACCGGCCCTGGGCCCCAAACACTGGTTCAAAAACCATAGTAACGACCCGATCCTCTGTGAATGTGAGATGGTACCTGAAAGCACCATAAAAAGCATTGTTCAGGCCGTTAAGGATAAAGACGGAGATCTCAACCTGCTGGCCATCGGCCTTCGAAGCCGGGTGGGAAAGGGTGCCTGTCAGGGAACATTCTGTGGAAAGCGGGTTTCAGCTTTTTTAGAGGAAACCGGTCAGATGGACGACTATGACAGTCTCAACGACCTTGGACGCTTTTTACAGGGACGATGGACGGGTGAACGGCCAGTCCTGTGGCACGGACAGATAATGCAGGCAGAACTCAAAGAAGCCCTTTATTGCGGCGCTTTTGATCTGGAGACCTGTGGGTGATGGTTACATCGATGATGACAAAAAATGCGCCAGCAACCTGTGACCTGACCATCATCGGGTGCGGACTTTCAGGCATGGCGGCAGCCTTTTTTGCCGCTGAAAAAGGGTTTTCCGTTGCTCAGGCCGGCGTTTCCGGAGGACTGATTTTTGCCACCGGTCTTTTGGATCTCATGGGAACCCATCCGGTTGAAAACGCCCGTCGATGGGAAGACCCATGGGCTGCCATTGGTGCTGTTTCAAACGATATCCCGGATCATCCCTATGCACGGATGGATCCTAACGTCATAAAGGAATCACTGGCGAAAGTGGTTTCCTTTCTAGAAAAAAACA
>JGI10211J34971_10001828_pt1 | contig 17490 bp, 17 predicted proteins | sample Etolagsediment_FD_34971 | JGI IMG/M metagenome (IMG submission 34971) | reverse complement strand
GGTGGGCGTAAACACGCCCCCATAAATGCCGCCGATGATGATGATGATGAGAAACAGGCCCCAACCGGCCTCTTTGCCCCCGGCGAGAAACTCGGAAAATCCACGCCATTCCCCGGCGGGAAGATTTTTAACGCGCGCCATCACATAAATCGCGATCATCAGCATCAAGCCCGCGACGGCTCCGGGGATGACGCCTGCCAAAAACATACGTCCAACCGAAACGTCGGTGGCTGCCGAATACACCACCATGACGATGGAGGGCGGAATCAAGATGCCCAGCGTGCCGGCGTTGGCGATGATGCCCGCAGAAAATTCTTTGCTGTAACCCACCTGGCGCATGCCCGCGATGGCGATGGAGCCGATGGCGACCACGGTGGCCGGCGAGGAGCCTGAAAGGGCGGCAAACAGCATGCAGGCCAAAACGCTGGCCATAGCCAGACCGCCGCGAAAATGGCCGACCGTGGCGATGGCAAAGCGAATGATCCGCTTGGCGACCCCGCCCGTGGACATGAACGAAGAGGCCAAGATGAAAAACGGAATCGCCAGCAAGGTGTAATTCTGTGACGCGGTGAACAATTGCAATGCCACCGACGACATGGAATCGTTGGAAAAAAACGCGATGATAAAGAGGCTGGACAGCCCCAAAGATACGGCAATGGGCACGCCTAAAAACAGCAGCACCAACACCATGACAAAAAGAATGATCGGTTCCATGGTGCGTCCCCTAGTCTTTCATTACGATTTTGTTTTCGGCCACAAGGTCTTCGGCCTCATGACTGGCGACGATCATGCCGCGTTCGCCGCGCCAAATTTGCACGGTCGCTTGCACACACCGATACGCAAACAACGCCAGACCGAGCGGCAACATCAAATACGCCACCCAACGCTGAACGCGTTCTTGTTGGCCGAACATCTCTTGAAACCACACCGGATAGCGCAAATCATCAAGACCGATCCCGGCGTTATAGAATTTGGTCCAGTAGACCAGCGCACCGCCCTTGGTGTTGGCGCCAAAAAACTGCAGCCAGTCGGCCGACAGCAACACCACACCATAAAGAATGCCGCACACCGCACCGAACAGTGCAGCCGTTTTAAAGACGGATTTGGGAAACAGGTGGATCAACGCATCGACACCAAGGTGTGAGCTGTTTTTGATGCCATAACTCATTCCGAACAAGATCATCCAGGCAAACAAGATGCGGGTGAATTCAAGTGCCCCACCCCAACCCGTGTTAAATCCATAGCGTGCTATGACTTGTGTAAAAGAGACGAGGGTCATCGTCGCCAGCAACAGCGCCAGAAAGTTTTCTTCGGCGCGTTGAACCCAGGCGGGTCGAACGCGTTCGGCAACGAACAGCAGACCCAGCATGACCAAAATCACCAGCGGCATAACCATGGATAAATCCCCTCACCCCACCTGTAACAAGAAAGAGAAGTTGAGCGTAAAGTGCTCCGCCGCCCGGACTCCCATCCGGACGGCGGAACGTGCTCTTTAGTCGTTCGACGACACAGCGGCCTCGATCAAATCAGCCCCGATGTCGGCTTCGAACTTGGACCATACCGGCTTCATGGTATCGACCCAGGTTTTGCGTTGCGCAGGGGTCATTTCCCGCACGACACCACCCGCAGTGATGATGTTTTGACGGTTGGCGGTTTCTTTTTTGCCCACATCGGCGTTGGCGGTCAGCGTCACCTCATCGGCGATGGTCAAGAACTGCGCACGTACATCGTCGGGCAGGCCATCCAGCCATTCCTTCGACGTCACTAAAAGATAAGCCAAAACCTGGTGGTTGGTTTCGGTGATGCCGTCTTGAACTTCGAAGAATTTCTGGGTGTAGATGTTCGACCAGGTGTTTTCCTGGCCATCCACAACGCCCGTCTGCAATGCGCCATAGACTTCTTTAAACGCCAGCTTCTGCGCCGATGCGCCCATAGCTTCGATCATGGCAACGGCCACATCGGACGTTTGCACGCGGAACTTCATGCCATTGGCGTCAGACGGGACGTTCAGGGGCTTTTTCGCCGAAAACTGTTTCAGGCCGGAGAACCAGTAGCCTAAACCCTGGTAGCCGTTGGCTGCTGCGGCACCCAGCAATTCCTTGCCTTTGGGGCCGGTGGTGAACTTGTCGAACGCCGCTTGCTTGGAAAACATGAACGGCAGATCGAAAACGCGGTATTTGAGCGTATACGCTTCAAACTTTGACAGCGACGGTGCAGCAAGCTGGACATCGCCCAACAGCAGGGCTTCCATCACTTTGTCATCGTCATACAATGTGGAGTTCGGGAAAACCTCCATACAGGCTTTGCCGTTCATTTCTTTATTCACGCGGTCCGCCAACAAAGTCGCGGCATCGCCCTTGGGGTGGCCGGTTGCGGCAACCACGTGGGAAAATTTAATGACGATCTCGCCTTTGTCGCAGTCGGCCAAAGCGCTGCCAGCGGACGCTGCAAAAATGGTCGCAGCCATTGTGGCGATACTGATAAAACGCATAGTGGAAACCTCCCTGAGATTATTTGTTTAAGAGCTTGTTTGATGGTTCGAAGTCGAAAAGTCTCGAAAGTGTGCCTCTCCAAGTTGAACGCAACATCCAGGTCCGCCGACAGCCCTGTGCCGCCCGCGGGTGTGGATATGTACTCAAAACGCATGCCAGCCATGCACCATGAAGATGAAATGGGAATTAGGGATATGAATTCAAAGGAAAGATTTATGTATCAGCCCAGCACGGAGCCTTTTGTGCGCAGGCACAAACCCTAGATTTGTGCGGGTTTCCGCACAGCAAGATTTTAAGAGTGTGCGGATTTCCGCACAGATCAAGTCTGGACTTAAGAGACGAAATCTTCCCGTTTCAGGCCATATTTCGTGAGCTTGTCATACAGCGTCTTGCGCGGCACGCCCAAGCTTTCCGAAGTGCGGGTGACACAGCCGTTGTTGGCGCGCAGTTCCATTTCGATCATGGTTTTTTCGAAGCATTCAACCCGTTCGTGGAGGCTGGCGCCTTTGGCACACGCCACCTGGGCCGCGCCGCCGTCACCATTACCCATATTGGGGATTGGCGGTAAATCCAAAACAAACCGTTCCGCAGCATTGCGCAGTTCGCGAACATTGCCACGCCAGCTGTGCTGCATCAAATGTTGGCTGGTGGTGGCGTCCAGCATGGGGCAGGCCCGGCGCTGGCGGGTGGCGGCGATACCGGCAAAATGCTGGAACAAGCTGGTGATGTCGTCGCGGCGATTGCGCAAAGGGGGGATGTTGACCGTCATGACGCTGAGACGGTAATACAAGTCTTCACGAAACCGACCCGTGTTGCATGCTTCCAGCAAATCGACCTTGGTGGCGGCGATGACGCGGATGTCCAAAGGCACCGATTTGTTGGCCCCCAAAGGCTCAACCGTGCGTTCTTGCAATACCCGCAACAGACCAACCTGCAAATCCAAAGGCATGCTTTCGATTTCGTCCAAAAACACGGTGCCGCCCTGGGCGTGTTCAAATTTGCCGACGCGGGTTTTCGCCGCCCCGGTAAAGGCTCCGGCGACGTGGCCAAAAAGTTCCGATTCGATCATCGTTTCGGGCAGCGCCCCGCAGTTGATGGCGACGAAGTGTTTGTTTTTGCGCGGGCCAAAATCATGCAGGCAGCGCGCCACCAGTTCTTTGCCCGCTCCGGTTTCGCCCATGATTAAGATGTCGGCGTCGGTATCGGCCATGGTGATGATTTGATCGCGCAATTGAACCATCGCCGAAGATTGTCCCAAGAGCACGCTGTCGACCCCGGAACGGGCATTCAGCTTGAAGGACAGGCGGCGGTTTTCCATAACCAGCCAGCGGGTTTGGGCGGCGCGCGATACGGCGTCGATAAAATGTTCGGTATCAAACGGCTTTTCCAAAAAATCGAACGCGCCGTTGTGCATGGCTTCGACCGCCATGGACACGTCGCCGTGCCCGGTGATGAGAATAACCGGAATGTCTTCGTCCAGTTCCTTGATTTTGGAGAGCAGTTTAAGGCCGTCCATACCGCCCAAACGCACATCGCTGACGACCACACCGGGGAAGCTGCGCGACAACTGATCCAACGCCTTTTCGCCGCAGTCTGCGGTATCGGGGGCAAATCCCGCCAAGTCGAGCGACTGGGCGCAAGAGCGGCGCACGTGCTCTTCATCATCAATGACAATTACGGGGGGTTTGTTGAGCATTAAGGGGTCTCTTGTGGGGCCGAATCGTGTTTGGATAGGGCGATTGAAGCGTCCCCCTCTTGGACGAGAGGAATGTTAAACGTAAACTCAGCGCCGCCCTCGGGCAGATTGTGGGCACTCAATTCACCGCCGAACTCCTGGATGATGCCATAAGAAATAGAAAGACCCAAGCCCAGCCCCAGGCCAACGTCCTTGGTGGTGAAAAACGGCTCGAACAGGTGTGAGATGACGTCATCGGGAATGCCGGGGCCGGTGTCGCGGACCTGCACGATGGCGTCTTGGACGTCGGTGATGGCGATCAGATCGATGCGTCGGGGACGGTCGGATTGATGGGGCGAATCGGGCGGGCCTAAGGCGTCTATGGCGTTGTTGATCAGGTTCACCAGCACTTGTTCCAGGCGCACGTTGTTCACCAGAACCCGGATGTCGGGGCCGGGAACGTCGATGTTCAGCTTGACCCGGTCCTTTTTCAGGCGCGGTTCGACAATGCGCATGGTGTCGCTGATGACGGTCTGCAAAACTTGTGCATTGCGTTCATCGGAGCTTTCACGGGCAAAAATTTTCAGGCGCAAGATGATGTCGCCCATGCGTTCGCTCAAAATGGATATGAGCGTCATATTTTCGCGGGCTTCTTCAAGGCGACCATAATCCAGCAGCTTTCCCGCGTTGCTGGCATAAGAGCGAATGGCCGTCAGCGGTTGATTAAGCTCGTGGTTGATGCCCACCGACATTTGCCCCAAGGCGGCCATTTTGCCCGCCTGAACCAGTTCGTTTTGGGTGCGCTTCAAATCCATGGTGCGCATTTCGACCTGGCGTTCCAGTTCCTGAGAAGAATTTTCCAGAACCTGACGGGCGCGCTGCTGAACCGAAAGCGCGCGCAACAGCCCGCGGCGGCGTTCAATCAGGCTGACAAAGGCGACGACGCCAAAGGTGATGACCAAGATGATGGTGCCCGCATACGCCAAAGCGGTGTTCAAAATCGGCGACGTATTGGCCAAAATCCACACCTGCCACTCGTCGTCGTTAATGTCTTGATGGGCCGCCAGATAGCTTGGCCCGTCATGAGGAACGGGGCTGAAGGTGGCCTGCCAGGGGTGTGCGGCGGGGGATATTTTAAACGGCAAGCGGCCGATTTTTTTGTCGGCATAGCGGCGATTTTGCCCCAGTTCAGCCAGGGCCTCACGGCTGGGATCGCCGAGCGCGTTGTACAGCCAAGCGGGGCGCGACGCCAAAAACACGATGCCGGCGCGATCTGTGACGATGACTTCGTGGTCGGGCGCATTCCACCCGGTTTCCGCCGCCGCCACGTCCACCTTGACGACCATGACGCCGATGGTCGCGCCCTGCTCATTGGTGATGGCGCTGGACATGTAGTAGCCACGCTGAAACGACGTTGTGCCCAGAGCAAAAAAGCGTCCCCGCCCCGCGCTCATGGCTTCCAGGAAATAGGGGCGGTAGTTGAAATTGCGCCCCACAAAGGTCACGTCTTGGTCCCAGTTGCTGGCCGCTAGGGTCAGACCGTTTGTGTCCAACACATAGGTGTCTGCAGCTTGCGACATGGTGTTGTAGCGTTGCAGCAACAGGTTCACGCGTTGGCGCAGGTCGCCATCACCCGGGTGTTCGAGCATGGTGCGAACGGTTGGATGTTGGGCATAAATTTCGGGCAACACCCTGTATTTGCTGAGCAATTCTTCCAGACCCGCAACATAAAGGGTGAGTGTTTGGCTGGAACTGGCGTGCAGGTTTGTCGACAACCATCCGCGCATGCCCGCATAAAGGCCATAAAACAAAATCGGCAACAGCAAAAACCACACCAGCGCGGAGCGTCTGAAAAACCGAAGTTGGGTGGAGGCATCTGCCATATGGGGACTCTGTAGTGGAATGATCAGGTTTCATTCTAGGCGTTTTGTTCGCTGTTCGGAAACCCCACGTGGGGACAAAAAAACTTTCCTTAAAGGGGAGGCTTGGATAGGCTTAAAAAGGTCTTATTTCAGTGGTTTGATGAACATCAAGGGTTTACCATCAATTTGAGGTGTTTGCGGTGAGTTTGTTGAACAATCAAATGTTTGGACTGGTGTTGGCCGGGATCGTGGTCGCGGGCTGTCTGGTTGCGCCTCACGCGGTTCACGCTCAAGACGGTGTTCCTGCATCGGAGCCTTTACAAGGCGCAGGGGCCTCGGCCACAAGTGCTCAGGGCGCATCATTGGGGGCGGCGCAAGACTGTACCGACTCCTCGGTAAATTATGAAGATGACCCCACCTTGACCCCGGCGGAAAAAGCCGAACGCATGAACCAGGCCTTGTTTCGCTCTTTGAGCCACTTTGATGCCTGTCAAAGCGCGGCTGAGGGCGGCGGCGGCGGTGCAGGTGGTGGAGCCGGAGCGGGCGAAGGTGAGGGCGAAGGCGAGGGTACTGGGGGCAATGGCGCAACTGGCACTGGTGCAACTGGCAATGGTACAGGGTCCGTCGCCTCGACGGGCATGAGCGGCACGGAAAAAACCTCGGCTGCAGACCCGGGTCAAGAGGGTATGGGCGCAGATGGTACGGGCCCAGATGGTACGGGCCAAAATAGTGCAGGAATGTCTTCCGGTTCCGCCAACACCGGATCGGACACTTTAGAGCCCGGTGACTTTGAAAGCACCAAGGGCGAAGCCCCGGGGACCAGCGGAAAATACGGTCCCGGCGGAAAAAATTTGGGCAACGGCAAAGTTCCCGAAGACATTCCCAGCGCCAATAACGACAGCGTTCTGGAAGGGCAAATCCGTCAAGCCGCGATGAACGAAACCGATCCCAAAATCAAAGCCCAGCTGTGGAACGAGTACCGAAAATACAAAGGTCTTCCAGCCGTTAAGTAATCAGAGGTCAAAAGAGCCAAGATGTCGATTTTTAAAAAATTTACCGTTTATGTGGTGTGCAGTGCGTTGATGTTGTCGGGGTGCGTGACGCCGTCTGGCAATGGCTCGGGCGCAAAAGTCGGTCCGCAGTTGTCGTCGCAAGTGAATCAACAACACGCCCTTTTGGCTCAAGAAACACGCCCCAAAATCGATGTGATCATTCCGGTGTTCGATCCCGGTTTGCCTGAAGACACCAAAACCTATGCCGAAAATCACATCTGGCCGGAATTGCGCCGCGCCGAAGCCAACCGTTTTGCCGTGAAGCTTAAAGATGCACTCGACGCCACCGGGGCCTTCGGCGCGGTGCGGGTGACGCCCGACAACTCCGCCACCGGGGACCTGTATGTGTTGGGCAAAATTGTGAAATCAAATGGGGCTGATGTTGAAATCGCGTTGGACGTTTTGGACATCTCGGGCCAAACTTGGTTTGGTAAATCGTTTGCCCATGAAACCGACGCGGGCTTTTTCCAAAACATCCGCAACAAAGGCAAAGACCCTTATGATCCGGTGTTTGAGGAGGCCGCCCAATATTTGGTCGAACAGCTGAGCAAAAAAGACGACAAAACATTGGCCAATCTGCAAAGTCTGGCCGACTTGCGCTTCGCCGCCAGTTTTTCCGAAACGGCATTTGCCCAGCATCTGAACATCCATGGCGACCGTGTTGAACTGGCAAGCTTGCCCAGCGACAATGATCCCATGCTCCAGCGCGTCAAAGCGATCCGGGTGCGCGATCAGTTGTTCATCGACAGGCTGCAAAGCAACTACCAAACGTTTTCGCACAAAATGGATGACAGCTACGCCATGTGGCAGGAACAAAGCCAGATTGAAATGGCCGCCGAACAAGAAGCCAAAAGCAAAGCCCAGGGTCAAGCCGCACTGGGCATATTGGCCATCGGGCTGGGGGTGTTGGCGGCTGTTTCAGGGTCCAAGTCGAAATCGTCAGCGGGGCGGACGGCCGGCATCACTGGGGCTGCGGTCGGCGGCATCGTTGGCGCGACCATGATCGGGAAAAGTTTTCAAACCAGCGAGGAAGCCAAAATTCACCGAGATGCCCTGGCCGAATTGGGCCAGTCCGTCGATTTGGAAATGGCCCCGCAGGTCGTCGCCTTTGAAGAAAAAACTGTGGAGCTGACTGGCGACGCCAAAGAACAGTTTGAGCAATGGCGGACATTCTTGAAAAAAATGTACGCCTTGGAAAACACGCCCAACACCCGGCTTTGATTTTGGTATTCAACATGTCACCAATCGACCAGCAAGACAATCCCCAAGACGGGCTGCACAACAAGCTCGAAACCGCCAGCCAGCAAGCCGCCAAGAAACGTTTGCAGGCGATTGCGTTGGTCGGGGTTTTGGTGGTGGCTGGCGGTGGTGTTCTGGCGGGCCTAAGCCTCGTTGTGGGCGGGCGGCAAGATACGCCTTCCCCGGCTTCCATTGTAGAAGAGGTCCCCACAGAAGCCGAAATTATGGCGTTGCGCGAGGCCTTTAAAGCCGCCGTTAAAGCGTTTGAACATGACTTGGAAGCCGACGTGTTGTCGCCACCTTTTGGCGTCTGGAATGCAGAGGCCCAACACGACATCAAAACCGCCAAGGCGCGCGCGATCGATCTGTTCAGCGGTGGCGATTACGCCGAAGCGGTGCGCGAAATGGACAGCGCCAGCACCAAGGCCAGCCAAGAAATCAGCGCCATGAACGCGGCGTTCGAAGAGTCGATGACGGCGGCGCAAAAGGCTTATGAGCAAGACGCATTTGATCAGGCCAAGCTGCACATCACCAAAGCTTTGAGCCTGCGTCCCTCTGCGGCGAACGCGCAAAGTTTGGCGCAAAAAATCGACACCCTGCCCCGGGTGCTGAGTTTGGTGAAAGCGGTGCAAGATGCCCGCATCCAAAACGATGTGGAGGGGGAAATCAAAAACCTGCGGGCCTTGCTGGCGTTGGACCCAAACCGGGAAGGCCTGAAAGCACGCCTCGATGACTTGATCATTCAAACCATGGAGCAACGTTTTGCCGGACACATCAAAAACGGATTGGCGTGTGTTGAAAAACGTGACCTGGCCTGTGCGCAAACCCAAGGTGCGGCGGCGCAAAAGATTTTCCCCAACCGCAGTGAAGGGGCGTTGTTGGCAACAAAGATGTATGCCCTGGGGCAAGAGCTGAAAGTCGAACGTCTGTTGGCGGATGCGGATGCGGCAATGAACAGCGATCAGTGGCCTCAGGCGCTTGGGCTTTTGCAAAATGCCAGTGCCATCGATTCCGCTCAGAAACGCATTCGCGATGGCCTTGAGGTGGCGCAAAAGATCACCACATTGGATGCGCAGATGGATCGATATCTGTCTGCTCCAGATCGCTTGAGCGCGGACAACGTCGCCGCGGGTGCGCACCGGGTGGTGAGCGAAAGTGCGGCGCTGTCATCAATGAGTCCGGCGCTGACCAACAAGGCACAAAAGCTCAAAGACGTTTTGGCGGGCTACGCCACCAAAGTCTCCGTGCTGGTGCGATCTGACAACTTGACTGAAATCAGCGTGCGCGGTGTTGGCCAGGTGGGTCGCACCAAAGAACGCGCCATTGAATTGAAACCCGGAACCTATACCGTGGAAGGCATTCGCCCGGGTTATAAAGCGACGCTTAAAACCTTGGTGGTTGCCGTCGGCGCCAAGGACGTGAGTATAGAGGTGGTGTGCGATGAACAACTTTGACGGCGCGCTGAAAAAAGCTCAAGTCCGACAGCGCTGGGTGTTTGCGCTGGGGGGGCTGGGACTGCTCGTCGCCGTGTTGGTGGTGTTGGGGATGATCGTCTTCACCAATGGCACAACGCTCAAGGTTCTGCCCGATGATGCCGCTCAAGAGGCCACATTAAACGTGGTCGAAGGTTTTGGCTTTAGTGTCGGCGATGCCGTCTACGCCATTGCCAGTGAGCCGGTCGTACGCGTATCGGCACCGGGCTTTAAAGCGGAGCAACGGAAAATTTTGTTCAGCGAAAAAGGCACGGCCGTGACGGTCACGTTGCGCGAACTGCCCGGCCAGATCACCGCGACGACGCAGCCGGAAAACCCAAACACGCAGTGGTCCATCGACGGTGATCGTGTGGAGATTTCTCCATCTCTGTCACGCGCCGTCGAAGCGGGGGAACACGTGATTGGCGTCAGCCATCCTTACTTTGTCGATGCCAACCAAACCATCATTGCCAGCCGCGGCAGCACCCACACCTTGGTGTTCGACTTAACGCCCGTGCAAGGCCAGTTGAGCGTGCAGATGGTGCCAACGGATGGTGAGCTGCGCATTGATGGCCAACCCGCACCGCTCACCGTTGCAAAACAAGGCGGCGCGTATCATGTTGAAGTCCGCCATCCCGATTATGTAACGCTTACCGACACCGTCGAAGTCACCCAGGCTGAACCCACTGTGGAGCGCACCTATCGGCTGAAGCGAAAGTCCGCAACGTTGTCATTTGATCTCACGCCCAAGGGTGGAGAGTTGATTGTCGGTGGCGCCAAGGTCTTTGGCGATGGCCCGGTGCAGGTGCCCTCCAAAGTCGAAACATCCGTCGCGTACTTCAAGCCGGGCTACTTTTCACACAGCCAAACAATGACGCTGCAGCCGGACGAAAACAAAACGGTGAGTATCGAATTGCAACGCGAAGTGGGCGCCGTTGAAGTGACGTCACAGCCTATAGCAGACGTAAAGGTGAATGGTCAGGTGGTGGGCAAAACACCGCTCACCTTAAAACTGCCCGCCGTGGCTCAAACCATCGAACTCAGCAAACCCGGTTACCGCACGGTTTCAAAAACGGTGACACCTTCAGCGCAAAAAACGGTGAGTGTGAAAACTCAGTTGCAAACCGAGTTGGCGGCGCGATTGGCGGCGGCGCCTGAGCACTACACCAACAGTGCGGGCATCAGCTTAAAGCTGTTTCACCCATCGGAAACAAACCGGGGGGATTTCAAGATGGGCGCACCGCGTTCCGAATTGGGCCAGCGCGCCAACGAGTTTCAGCGCATCGTCAAACTCACCAAGCCGTTTTATGCCAGCACGTATGAAATCACCAATGGTGAATATGCCAAGTTTAACGCCGATGTTTCCGGCTCCGGCGCAGACAACTTTCCGGTGACGTCGGTGTCGTGGTCGGATGCGGCGGCCTATTGCAATTGGCTGAGCGCACAAGAGCATCTGCAGCCCGTCTATGTGTTGCGTGGTGATGTTTTGGCAGGGGTGAACAAATCGGCAGACGGATATCGGTTGCTGACGGAAGCCGAATGGGAATGGCTGGCGCGCCGTGCGGGTCGCAAAACACAAACGATTTTTCCGTGGGGGGACAAATCCATCGTGCCGCCCATGAGCGGCAACATTTCTGATGAAAGTGCGCGCGGGCATGCTGAATTTTATGTGCCCAAGTACAACGATGGTTACGCCGAGATGGCCCCCGTTGGCAGATTTCCCGCAGAGCCATCTGGCCTGTTTGATTTGGCGGGCAATGCCAGCGAATGGGTGCATGACTATTATTCATTGGTACCGCCCAATGCGGGTGACGTGGACGTCGATCCGTTGGGGCCGGACTATGGCGATGTCCATGTCGTGAAAGGGTCCAACTGGCGGTCCGGCACGCGCAGCGAATTGCGCGGCGCGTATCGAGACGGCTTGAACGGTAGGCGCGACGACATCGGATTTCGCATCGGTCGGTATGTGTATGGAGGATCAAAATGAAGCAACGGAAAAACATCGTCAAAAAATCAATTGTGATTGTGTCCCTTTTTATGCTCAGCGCAGGGTTGATGGGCATCGCCTATGCACAGTCCAAAGGCGGCAGCGATTTCAGCCTGAATTCTCCCGCCTCTTTTCCCGTGGATATCTGACATGACCCCCATGATCAAAAGTCTCATTGCGTTGGTTCTGTCCATCATTGGCGTTCACTTGGTCTACATCGGCTACGTTCGCCCCGAGGCCCAATTGGCCTTGGAAGCCGCACGGCAAATGGGCCAATCCGCACCCCGCGATCTGGTCGTCATTTTGAAAGATTACGAGCAGGAAATTTGCCTCATCTTGATGTTCTGGGGCGCGTTTCTCATCTTGGAAAAATGCATCGCCATTTTAAAAGACCGCTACTTGTTCACCATCGATTTGCTGGACGGCGCGTCAGAGCAGGTTGAAGATTTAAAATCGGTATTGAACGCCTTGGGTGAGTTGCCCGAAAAAGTGAAAGACACACCGCTGGTGCGCACCTTGATGTCCAGCGTGCGCCGATTCTTGATCACGTCGGACGTGCACAACACATCCGAAGCGATTGAATCGAGCGTCGAAACCCTGGCCGTCAAGCAAGAGGCGGAAAACTCCATGATCCGTTATCTGATCTGGGCCATTCCTTCGATTGGATTTATCGGCACGGTGCGCGGCATTGGCCAAGCCCTGTCCATGGCCGACAAAGCCTTGGCCGGGGACATTGCGGGCATGACCGACAGTTTGGGCGTGGCGTTCAACTCCACCTTGGTGGCGTTGCTGATCAGCATCGGTTTGATGTTTTTGCTTCACCAATTGCAGCGCTTGCAAGATGGCTTGGTGGTGGACACCCAAGCCTATTGTGAAACGTTTCTGCTCAACCGCATCAGCACAGTAGGTTCAAACTGAAACGGCGGCGTTCCATCGAAGGGTTAAATCTGGCCTTTTTGGACATCATGTCCTGCGGGCTGGGGGCCATTATTTTGGTCTTCATGCTGGTCAAGCACAACGTCGACAATTCATCCGTAGAAAGCGAGTTGCTCAGTGCCGATTTGAGCCGCTTGGAANGCCAGCAAAAAGCCTTGCGCGACAGCTTGGCGGATGTGCANGGGCAAACGGCTGAGGCCGAAGGCGGNGTCGCTGCCAGCTCTGCGGAAATTGCCCGCTTGAAGGCCGCCATCGCCCAGCAAAAATCAGCCAACGCAAAAGACATGGCGCAGCTGAAACGCCTAGAGCAAACCATCAAAACCACCGAAGTTGTCAAGCCTGCGGACGTCATCGCCAAAGACGCCGTGGGGGAACAAAACTACGTTATGGGCTTGAAGGTCGAAGGTCAACGCATCGCCATTTTGCTCGATGCCAGTGCATCGATGACAGACGAAAAATTGCTCGACGTGATCCGCCGTAAAACCGGCTCGGATGCCGACAAGCGTCAGGGCCCAAAGTGGAAGCGCAGCCAAGAGATTGTCAGGTGGTTGCTGGCGCGCTTGCCCAAAGATGCCGACGTTTCCGTCATTGCCTTTAACGACAAGGCTCAGGTGATGGGGGCAAAAGCGTGGGTTCCGGCCCAGGATGCCAATGCCCTGGGCGCGATTTTTCAAAGTGTGCAAGCGGTGGTGCCCAGCGGTCCAACCAACCTGCAAAAAGGCCTGATGGAACTGACCGCCCACAAGCCCAGCAATGTCTACATCATCACCGATGGCCTGCCGACGGACGGTGAATCCAATTACCGCAGCCTCAATCCATTCGCCAGTTGCGGTTCGTTGCTGCGCAAAGCGACCACCATTTCCGGCGAATGCCGGGTCAAGCTGTTTCGTCAAACTTTGGCCGAAAGTGCGCCGCGACCGGGCGTGGTGGTGAATGTGATCTTGTTGCCCATCGAAGGCGATCCCGAAGCCTCCCCGGAATTTTGGGTGTGGACGGCGGAAACGGGTGGACTGCTCATCACCCCTGCGGAGAACTGGCCATGAAAGCCAAACGCATTCCGCTGGAAATCTTCAGCTTGTCGTTCTTGGACGTCATCTCGTGCGGTTTTGGCGCGGTGGTTTTGTTGGTGTTGGTGTCCAACCATGCCGACAGCATCACCTCGTCCAGCTCAGAGCAGGCCGAGGTCGCGCTGAACCAAGTGCTGAGCGCCGAAGACCAGGTTGAGGCGTTAAAAAAACAATTGAGCGCCGAACAAGATGCGCTCAGCGCCAAGCAAATCTTGATCGCCCAGTTGCAGCAAAGTGCCCAGCAAGCCGCAAGCCAGTTGTCGGATGACAAAAACCAAAACGAACAACTGCAGGTGAATTTAACGGGTCTGTCGCTGGTTGAGACCGCACTTAAAAAAGCCGCCATCTCGCAAAGATCGACCATGGCGCGCGACGAAGAAGTCGGCGGCATTCCGGTCGACAGCGACTACGTGGTTTTCATCATCGACACGTCCGGCAGTATGAGAGAAATTTGGAATCGGGTGGCGGCGGAAATTGAAAACGTCATCAACATCCACCCCAAAATCAAAGGCTTTCAAATCCTCAACGACAACGGCGTGCATCTGGTTTCGGCCTATCAAGGACAATGGATACCTGACACCCCTGCGCGCCGCGCCGGGGTCATCAAATTGTTCAAAGGCGGATGGAACAGCGCGTCCAACAGCAGCCCCGTGGAAGGTTTGGAAGCGGCGCTCAAGCTCTACGCCAAGTCTGATCAGTTGGTATCCATATATGTGTTTGGCGACGATTATACGGGCTCGTCCTACGACCCAGTAATCGACACCCTGGTCCGGCTGAACACCAATAAGGTAACGGGCAAGCCCTTGGCCAAGGTCCACGGGGTTGGCTTTATGTCCAACTACACCACCAACCGTTTTTCCATTTTGATGCGCGAAGTGGCGAAACGAAATGGCGGAACGTTCTTGGCGCTGCCGCGCTGACCGGATTGGGGTCAGCGCGGGGCATTAAAGTGCGGCCAGTTTTTCCGCCTGGGCCGCTGCTATCTGGCATTCTTCAAACACATGCGCTTTGCAAGTTTCGCACATGCCCATTTTGCAAATCTTGTTGTACAAGGTGCGAATGGCATCGGACTTTTCGTCAAAGAAATGGTCGCTGTGAATTTCGCGCATGAAATGCATGTTGCAGAGCTTTTCATAAACACGCGGTTTGATTTCGGCAAAATAAAGCCCGCCGCCCAGTTCTTCCAAACGTTCGGCCTCGTGGTGGAGCATTTCCGCACCGGACAAATCGATGAAGTTCACCCCGGAACACAGAAGCAAGATGTTGCTGATACCTTCCTTGGCGGTGATGCGCTGCAATTCGCCCTGCAGGTGATTGAGCGAGCCGAAGTAAATCGACATGTCAAAGCGAATGATCTTCAAGTTCGGGCATTCGCTCACCGGACGGGTGGAGGTGTCGACCAGATGCTTCTTTTTGTAAACCGGGTCATAGCCGGGAGCCAGCGAGGTGATTTCCGGGTACGATGTGCGACCCAAGAAAATCAACAGCGACAGCAACACGCCCATGTAAATGGCGAATTCCAGTTCCATGAACAAGGTGGCGCCCAAGGTGGTGAGCAAGATCGAGGTTTCCGATTTGCTGGAGCGCAACACGTGAGCGATTTGTTTGAAATCGATCAAGTTGTAAGCGACCAGCAAAATCACCCCGGCCATGGCACCGATGGGCAGATAAACAGCCAATGGGGCAATCAACACCACCACCGCCATCAAAATAACGGCGGCGAAAATGGCGGACAAGGGGGTTACGGCGCCAGCGGCGTAGTTGACGCCGGAACGCGTGAACGAACCCGAACCCGCATAGGACGACAAAAAACTGCCGGCAATGTTGGACAGACCTTGGCCGATGAATTCCTGGTTGCCGTCGATGCGTTGGTGCGACTTCGCCGCAATGGAGCGGCTGATGGAGACGGCTTCGATCAGACCCAGCAGGGCCACGGCGAAGGCTTCCGGAGCCAACATTTTGATCGAGGCGAAGGAGATGTCGGGCAAGGACAAGGGGGGCAGTTGTGCGGGGATCGCGCTGACCATAGTAATGCCGGCCGCTTCGCCGCCCAAAAGCTGTGCCACCACGCCGCCAACCAAAAGTGCGATCAGCAAGTTGGGTAATTTGGGCTTCACTTTTTTGATGGCGATGGCCAGACCCAGGGTCACCAAAGCGGTGATGAGGATGTTGATATGGATCTGGTTCACTTGCAGGGCAAGATCATACCAGGTCTCAATAAAGGATTCGCCTTTGCCCACATGCACGCCCATGACGTTTTTCATCTGGCTGGTGGCGATCAGAACCGCAGCGCCAGCGGTGAAGCCCACCACCACGGTGTGTGACACAAAGTTCACCAAAATGCCCATACGCGCCAACCCGAAGACCAACTGGTAAACCCCGGCCAAGAACGTAATGGTCAAAGCAATCTGCACAAATTCTGGTGAACCGACTTCGGCGTGGCGGCTGACGGCGGAGAAAATAACAATGGAAATGGCAGTGGTTGGGCCTGAAATCAAATGTCGCGAGGAGCCAAACAGGGCGGCGATGATCGGCGTGATCATGGCCGTATAAAGACCGTATTGCGGCGGCAGCCCGGCGATGATGGCAAAGGCGACACCTTGGGGCAGAACGATAACCGCACCGGTCAGGCCAGCAAGTAAGTCGGCGCGCAGGGTATTTTTATTGACCAGATGAAGCCAGATAAAAAACGGAAAGAGGGCTTCCTTTGACGGACGGTGAAACCAAATTTGAGAAAGGGCGCGTGCGACCATGTTGACAACCTCGATAAAGCCGGGCCATGCCTGTCCCGATTATTGTGGCCACTTTAGAGTTGTCATTTGGGGTGCCGCCGCCTGAGGGCGCACGCCGCATGCGGCTCGCGGCCTTGCATGTTGTGACGGTGGTGTATAGTAGTTTTTTCGAATATTCAAGGGTACTCTTGAATGATCACAAAATAGTGCAATTGACGGGCGCTCTTGGGGGCTTCAGGCAAAAAGTCTCATGAATTAGAGAGTTGCGGGCGTGAACTTTGTCAAACTGGCGCAAAACGCGGCATGGACTCGCGTGTTCTCAGGGCCAACGGAAGAAATCGTCTAGAGGCTTGCGGGTCGTCGTTTTGGGCTTATCTTTCTGCAAGTCATCCCCCTTCTTGCATACACTTGGTGATCATGATGTCTGATACATTTCACGCCGTTTGCCCCCACTGCTCCACGACAAACCGCCTGCCCAAATCCAGGCCCGCTTCAGCGGCGAAGTGCGGCAAGTGCGGTGCGCGCATGTTCGAAGGGACCCCCTTAGCGCTGACAGCGAAAACCTTTCAACGCCACATCGCGTCAAACGACATCCCTTTAGTGGTGGATTTTTGGGCGGATTGGTGCGGTCCGTGCAAGATGATGGCCCCGGAATTCGCCAAGGTCGCCGCTGCCCTGGAGCCCCTGGCCCGATTTGCCAAGGTTGATACGGAAGCCGAACAGGCCATCGCCGCACAATTCGGGATCCGTAGTATTCCAACGTTGATTGTGTTCAAGGGCGGAAAAGAAGTCGCTCGTCAGGCTGGTGCGATGCCCGCTGAACAGTTAAAAGCCTGGGTGAGGCAATTCACCTAACGCCGCTTTGAACATCTGAGACACTTATACCTGAATCACTTACACCTGAGGCCCAACAATGCCCGAAACCCATCAAACGGCCTGTGCAAAATGCTCAACACCAACCCGGTTTTCCCCATCC
>JGI10211J34971_10001826_pt1 | contig 17492 bp, 21 predicted proteins | sample Etolagsediment_FD_34971 | JGI IMG/M metagenome (IMG submission 34971) | reverse complement strand
GGAGGTTTGTGCCGTCTACCTCAACGTAGAAATCCTGTGCAACCTGCGCTGCAAATGCGGCCGTTGGCACGACAAGGGCGCTGTAGGGGTCGCTCTTGGCGAGAAGGTTCGGGGTATAGACACCGGCAAGCGAATCGCCGGGCTGGAGCTCCTGAATTGCCGTCCCGTTCAGGACAAGTGGATACCGTGATGCCATTATGCTACCTGGTTGAGCGGGACACTTACTGTGGAGCCCGCGTTATTGAGGATGGAGATGTATGTGGTCGCTACGCCGACCTGCACGGAAGATCCGCCGTATACCTGAACAAACAGCGCCCGCACAGCACTCTGCGCCTCATCGCGAGCGGTCTCTGCGGCACTCTGGGCAGCCTCGGCTTCGTCGGCGCTCGATGATGATGCAGCTGCCTGCGTGGTGGCGATACCAGCCTGCGTCGTCGCTGTCGTCGCATAGGTTCCGGCGGTGTCACGGTACCCCTCTGCGAGATCCCTTGCGGTCTCTGCGGCTGACTCTGCGCTCTCCGCATTCGCCTCTGCCGTCTCCGCCCCGGACTTCGCCGTCTCAGCGGCGGTTTGGTAGGTAAGCGCTAGGTCACGAGCGGCCTCTGCCGATGACTGGGCAGACTCGGCATTATTCTCTGCCGTCTCGGCGGCGGTCTTTGCCGTCTCGGCGGCGGTTTTGTAGGTAAGTGCATTCGCCTCACTTGCGGCGGCATTCGTGGCGCTTGTTGATGCACTTCCGGCACTCGATGATGCCGAACTTGCGCTTGATGAGGCGGCACTGGCGGACGATGATGCCGATGATGCGGAACTCGAAGCGGCACTGGCGGAGCCTGAAGCGGCTGCTACGGCAGCGGCGACATCTTCAGTGCTGCCGTAAATCGCCAGGGTCTCATCCCTTGCAGTTTCTGCGGCACTTTGCGCGGCCTCTGAGGCGGTTTCAGCGCCCTCGGCAGCTGTCTGCGATGCATTTGCGGAACTCGCATAAGTCCCTGCGGAGTCCATGTAGGACTGTGCGGTGTCACGGGCGCTTTCAGCTGATGTTGCAGAACCCGATGCGCTCGACGCAGACGCCGCCGCCGCCGTGGCGCTTGACGCAGCACTGGTCGCTGAACTCTGTGCGCTATCCCTGGCGGTTTCTGCATCAGCCAGGATGGTGTACATGGCGGGATTCACGTTGCCGGTGTCGCCTTTTTCACCGGGCGCACCTTTCGGGGCCACCTCGATGACGACTACCTGCGGATTCCTGGCATCAATATCAGGCATAGGTGATGTCTTTTAGGACTTGGAAAGTACCGGCCACATATGTCCGGGTCTGGTCGGAAGTGGTGATCTCCCAGTCGTAGATGTAGGTGTCGGGAGTGTACTCGGCTGTCGTGGCGCTCGCAATGACCCAGTTGACTTCATTGCCGTCGACTGTGAGGCCGTCATCCTGCGTGAACTCGTCGAGCAGTCTGCCGGAGCGGTCGCGCACCTGGACCCGCATCGTCGCGTTTTCGAGCGAGAGCGCCTCCCCTTCGGCGGTGAAGGTGAAAACCTCGGAATAGTAGTCGCCCCGAACAATTCCGGTATTGTAGATTGCGGGGACGTAGGCGTTATTAGTCTGCATGTCGGGGCGTTTTCCCGTAGTCTACTGACAAGCGTGCGGAAATTTCGGGGGGATAATGTAGCTTTAAGGAAAGGGGGGTTGTATGAGCGAGCTTACCGTGATCTTCGCAACTGTCGCATTGTACTTCGCGGCGCCTTTCTTCTTCCCGTGTGAGGCGAACTTCTACGCCCACCTCCCCGAACGACTATCAGTGACCGTCCTTCTCTCTCTCTTCTGGTGGGGCGCAATAATGGCATACAGGAAGGCTGCTGGTTACTGATCCTGCGCCTTCATCCCGAAAGCGATCGGCATCAGCATACGGGCCACATCCTCGGGGCGCTGGTCGATTGCCGCCGCCAGAGTGCGGAACGCCGTACCCGTCACCATAATCTTCCCTGCAGTCTCGGCGTCACCGATTGCGATTGCCTTCATAGCGGTCATCAGCTCCGGAGATGCCAACAGGTTATCGAGAGCCTTCGCTGGTGGCGTGTGGAACTTCTCAAGCAGCGTGCCACCGACAAATCCCATCACAGCATTGCCAGGGCCGGAAGACATGCCGACAGCACCTCCCGCAATCTTCCCGAGTTTGAGGATCGCCTGCATTGTGGCGTCGGCATTCTCGATCTGGCCCTTCACTTCCGCTATGCGTCCCGTCGAGATGAACTCTCGCTGCGCCTGTGCAATGCCGTCGGAGACCTTGTGGAGATTGTCGAGGTAGCGCGACATGCCCTCGGGAAGGTTCTTCATCAGGGCATCATATGCGACGGTGTTCCGCTTGAGGCTGGCGTACCAGTTGGCGTACCGGCGGAAACTGGTCTCTGGCGACATATCGCGCTTGCCGAGCGCATCAAACAGACTCGACGCCACAACCTCCTTCCGCATCTCCTGTGGGATAGCCTCGATGGTTTTCACAAACTGTGCGTCGTCTCCCTTTGCAAGGCCCTTCGAGAGCGCGTCGATACGCTTGACGAGCGAGTCCTCGAGCTTCTTACCGAACAGCGTCTTCATCTGGTCCTGGACCTGCTTCTGCTTGATGACGGCGTCCTTTGCTTCTCTCAGTTCGTTGCTCATCCCGCGCTGAGTCGCCATGCGGTCTAGATCCTCCGATACGACGGCGTAGAGCCTCTTCAGCGCCCCGACCTCTTCGTCGCGGAACGGTCCCTGCTTCTTCCCGAGCGCCGCACCGATATCCTTGCGGAAATCGTCCAGTCGGTGGTACGTCGGGCTCTCAAGAAGCTGGTTTGCCAATTGCTTCTCCGGGCCGGAGAGGTATTTTAGGCCGTTCACTTCGGCGATACGTTTCTCAAGGAACGCCCTTGATGTCGTCTGGTTGAACGGGGTGGACGACGGGATATTCTGGCGGATTCTTGCGTATCCGTCATCAACGAGGCGCCCAAGGGTAGTGTTCTGGTGGTCCATGAGGTCACGCACACGGCTGTTCAGCAGGCTGTAGTCCTCCGTCGCACCGAACCGCGCAAGATCTTCATCGATTCGTGCAGCGAGGTTGCTGAGGTTCACCCTCTCTTCCTCTCGCAACATTGAACCAGGGAACGACTTGACGCCCTGGGCAAGCTCACGGAACCTGCCGCTTCCTGAGACGTGGTCCGGGTGCAGCAGTTCAAGCACCTTGAGGTCCTCGGCGGCTTTCACTTTCGCTGCGTCCGGCTGTATAGTGGCAGCGAAGTCCGCGACGCGCCCCTTCTTTTTCGACGCCTTCATCGCCTGCCTGACGAGCTCTTTGTCGGCAAGCTCCTTTGCGGCGTCGCCTTTTTTCCCACCCGGCACCGCCACCCCTGCAGCCAGCGCCGCAACCGTCTGCTGTGCGGGCGATCCGCCCATAGTCTTTACAGCTTCCGGTGCAAGCGCACCCGCGACGTCGGCGCCAAGCTGCTGCGTCGGCTTCTCGGAAAGCACACGCGCTACCTCCCTACCTACCGTCCGCTCAAGCGAAGGTGCGGCAGCAATGAACCTATTTGCCGCGCTGACCTGCATGCCTGTCGGTGCTACGACCTCGACGATATTACCGACCACCCGCTCCATATCTGTTTGCGGTTTGACGACGCCGGCTGCGTCCAACCCTTCGTTCAACAGCCCTGCGGTAGTCGGCGCTTCGCCACTTCTTCCGAGCAATTGATGTTTCGCCGACATGTACGGGTCGATCACCATGCCGGGGATATTGGCAAGTCCAGTGGCGGCGGATCGCCCAAACAGGCCGACCTGGCGCATGAGGTCGTTGCCGAGACCGTAGGACTTTACAGCATCCTCGACGGGCGCCGGACGGGCCTTCTTTGCCCTGGACCCGCCTTTTGTCGAGATGCCGGCGAATACGTCGTCGTCATGGTCGACTGAAGGTTCCGTTGCGTTACGGCTCGGCTGCCCAATTCCACTGAATATGTCGTCATCGTTGTCGGTCACTGCGCTTGGCCTGTATCCCATCACCTTCCTCACATAATTTTGCGTTTCAGCGAACGGGGGTACACCTCCGTACTTCCGAACATTGCCGGGACCTGCGTTGTATGCAGCCAGCGCAAGCTGTGGCGAGCCAAACGTGTCGAGCTGCTGCTTGAGATAGGCTACCCCGCCACGGATGTTCTCATACGGGTCTGAGGGGTTGACACCGAGGGACTTCGCCGTGTCCGGCATCAGTTGCATCAAGCCGATCGCACCAGCATCCGATATGCTGTCCGGGTTCCCGCCGGATTCCGCCATCATCAGGCTGTAGGCGAGATTCGGGTCGACACCCTGACGGGCCGACTCCTGCTGCAGGTACGTTCTGTAGTCCACGCTCACTTGTTTATGCGGTCGTAAAGGCTGCTGTAGAAGTCCTTCCCGGTTGTCTGGTTCGGGGTATCAAGCGATCCGTATTTTGCTTCCCACGCGTCTGCCGCCCTCGAGTACGTCGCATTCGTCTTGAGTTTGCCGGACACCTCCTGCTTCGCACTCCACGCACTCTCGAGACCGGAGAGCGAGCCTTTCCGCTGAACGTACCGCTCGGCATACTTGAGCTTGTCCTGATGGGTCTTGAGGTTGCGCCTGAACTCTTCACGGATACCCTTGTTCGCATCGCCATACTTGGATAGACTCGGTACTGCGGTCAAATAGAGGCGCAGATCGGCATCAGATGTACTTCCAGCTCCCACGGGCCGCTGTCGCGGCGCCAGATTGGCCGTGATAGCATTCATCTGCTGCTTATTGGAGTCCCACAGATCGCTGAACAACGGGTTGTTTATTCCGAACCCCGTCGCCGTTTGCCGGTTCAACTCACCGAACCGATCCAATTGCTTCATCACTCCCTGGTCTTTCGCGACGGCCTCGCGGAGTGTCGACATGTATGAGGCGGCATCCGCAGCATCTTTCTTCGCAGCCTCGGTCTCGCGTGCTACCGTCGCCGGGTTGCGCTCCGTAAGGACGCCTCCGCCATAACCACCACCAATCGACGAGCGCGGGATGCTGTACTGGTTTCCGCTCGCGTCGGTGACATTGACCATCTCGAGTCCGGCGTTGTGCGCTGCGTTCTGGCGCTGGCGGGCCGCCTGACGATCGGCATTCTGATCCTGAAGGGCTGCCTGGTTGGCGTCGATCTGTTGCTGCTGGACAACAGGGTTCACGCCGCTCTGGGCGGGCGCCTGCCCCCCGACAACTGTAGATAGGGGCACTTTATAGGTGTTCCCGTCCCCCCCGACGACCTCGACAAGCTGATACTCCGCCTTTGCAGCCTCCTCCGCAAGGCGCTGATCGCCGAGCGCCTGCGCATAACCGCTGACGTTCGACACACTGCCGTCGTCATTAAATCTCATCCCTTCACCGACTTTCGGCACATATACCCGCTTGCCTCCAGGTGTAGTATAGTAAGCCCCACTTTCCTGCTTAAGCCCCTGGTTGGCCACCTTCCACGGTTCCGTCAGGTCAACACCAAACATCCTGTACATGGCGACCTCTTCCGGGGTCATCCCCGTAAGCCCACCCTGCGATCCCGCAGCCGTTGCGGTCGCCGTAGGGCTCTGCCCGGAACCAAGACCGAGACGCTTGAACAGCGACTCCTGCATAAGCCGTTCTCGAGCCTCCTTGTCGCGCTTCAGTTTCGCGTCCTCCATTGACTGGCCGGTCTTTATGCCGCCCATGTAGCCCTGCAGGCCCTGTCCGAGCGCTTGGCCCATATTGATTGGCGTGGTGGTTTCACCGCCTGCATTCAGCAGCGCGGCGCCCATGCCGAGAATCCCCATCTCTTCCGGGGTAAAGTCGAGAAGTCCTGCCATCACTTGAAAAGTTTATAGGCTTGTATAAGGTTCTCTGGCGACCATGATCCGCTTCGCGCTGGGTTCAGGAGACTGAGTGCGGTGAACGTCTTCTCTAAGCCGTCCATATCCTCCGCCTCAGCACCCTCTCCTCCGAGCAGCCCATTGCGGACACGGTTCATCTGCCCAAGCCCGACACCCATGCCGCGACCGAACATTCCACCCTGCCCCATACCCATGCCGCCCATTCCGAGGTTCATAAGGCCGTACTGCACGGGGATGCTGTCAAGAAGCATATTCTCGTTCATACTGTTGCGAGTTCGTAGTTGACAAAGTCGATTCCGCCGTGGTTGGTGACAGCGTCGGGATGCAATTCTTTGACCTCATCGGCCATGCATCCGACCTGCACTGTTGATGGGTCGTGCTTGTAACGGAACGTGTAGACCGGCAGACCATTATCGAGCGTGCCGATCCGCCTGATGTCCTTCTTTGTGCGGCGGTCTGAAAGCAGAGAGAGGCCGGCGCCAAGTGCCGATCCGCCGAGGCTTGAGACTCCGGACCCAAGGATCTTCGGGAAAAGGGTCGACCCCAGAAGACCACCGCCCAGCAAACTGGACCCGATATTACTACTGGTAGGTGTGGTGGAGGTCCCTGTCGTGGTGGTTCCGTATGGCATACCGGACATGATGCCTGCAAGGTAGCTCGCCTGCTGCTGCGGGAACATCGTGTTGTTGTAGTATTGCTCCCAGTTTGCCGAATCCGCCAACTGGTTCGTAGATTGCAGGTCGCTGCCGATCCCGTATGCCCCAGTAAGTGCGGAGTTCTGGGCGTTGAGGCCGAGATTTGCGAGGTTCGACTGCTGGCCGATCTGGTTGTAGCGGTTCGTAATGTCCTGCTGTGCGGCAGATTGGGCGTTCGTGTAGGCGTTCTGGTAGAGATTGGCTGCGGCATCTGCGGCGAGATCTCCGTACTGGCGGTTGGTCTCGCCCTCGAGGATCGCCTGGCGGTCTCCGCCGAACGCTCCTGCCGCCTGCGCCTGGTCGCCGACACCCTGCAATGCCTGCTTGCGGCTGTCGTCGATTGCTGAGAGACTCCGGTTGACGACCTGGTCGGTGTAGGGGTTCATGTACGCCGACAGGTCGGTCGATGCGATACTTCCAATGTCCTGCCCAAGCTGGCTGTTCAGCGTATTGTAGTAGTTGATCCCCTGGGCGTTGTCGAGGTTGCCCATCGCATACCCCATCGCCGTATTCTGCGGGTCGGTGAACCCAGCGACCAACTCGCCACCATAGGTGCTGTAGGGGTTGGCGGTGCTGTCTGCGGCGGATGTGGCCCGACTGTAGACGTCGTTCCATTTCGCCATTACCGCTGGATCGATGGTGGTCGACTGCGTGTTGGTTGATGTCTGGCTTCCACCCTTACTCATAACCGTTTCCCTATTAGGTTTTCGTCGATATATCCCCTTCCGGAGAAGATTTTTTTCCACCCCGGGCGCCCAGAGATGTACATTTTGACGCATCCGGATTCCCTGGCGAACCCCTCGATGTCGTCGTACATCCTCAGCAGTTCCCGAAGATCCCCCCCTGCGTGGGTGATCGTGAGGCAGAGCCCAATGTCATTGCTGAACACTTCAGTCGTGATGGCTGACTTCTCGCCTGTCCACACCATCCACTCGCCAGAAAGAACTTTTTCCTCGACCTGTTCAACACTGTATGCCCCGTGCCGACATGCCTCTGTGATGTGCTTACTAGCAAATTGCCACGCCTCATCGACTTTTTTCGGGGGGAAACTCGTCATATTACCGATTCCGTCGAGAGGACTCCCGAATTGTCGACCTTGATGCGGTATTTCGTCCCATCAGGGGCGATGAGGACTAGTTCGGTGTCGACCAGATTGCCGACGTAGATGCGCTCCTGCCTTTTCAAGCAGCGTTCGATCTCGATCCCGACCTCGGACATCGCCTGCCGCATCCAGGACTGATTATACTCTACGGGTGCATCGATTAGGATCATCTTTTCCCTCGCTTTGTTATGTCGGCCCGCAGGGTACCGATACCGAAGTCGCGATCCGTCGGTCCGGTGATCGTCACCTTGAACTGTCGGGCTGATGCCCTGCAGTCGATTTTGCCGGAACTCATCTCGTAGGGGCCGAACTCTTCGCTGTCGCACCCCGGAAACATCTGCCCCGTCAACTCGTACACGAGGCCGTCGGGGTTGACGAAGGCCTCGTCAGGTATGAGGCGATGCACCATAATGACGTCATTGCCGTCGGCCACATCCATCGGGGCGCTCTCGAGGTACGGCTTCCTTGCGCCGATACCGTATGAGAGATTGAGTGCGATGCTTTCGTGCTGAACGATGACGCCGGATGTGGTGAGGGCGAGCGGGAAACGGAACGCTCCGCTGTCCACCCAGGCACTCCGGCCCATGTACCCGACCGACCAGATCCCTTCGGTATAGTTCCAGATCCCGCACCGGTTCGGCGCCTGGCTGTCGCCGGTCGGGAAGAACCACCAGATCTCGTCGTTGAAACTGTTGTGGCCGCCGCAGACTGCCCCGATCGCCTCCATGTTCAGGTCTTCCTTGAAGAAGTCCCAGACCGGGCAGGGAACAGGTGTCAGCGACCCGTCGTACCGCATGATGCCGCCGTGCGTCACCCATACAACCGCTGCGGACGAAGCCACTGTCGCTCTCGGGGAGACCGGCGCCGAACAGGATGATACCTTCGAGAAGCCATAGACGAGCGGGGCGCCGAGGTAGCGCATCACATGGATATCGCTCGACGTGTAGATGATGATCTGGCCGCGCCACTTGACGGCATCGATGATCTTCGCACTGGAGTTGATGTTCTGGCCGCCGGCGAGGTTGGTCGGGGCTGGCGTCCAGGTGGTATAATCCTCCCGGTCGCACCACTCGACCCGGTTGAAGTCGCCGTCGGCACCGAATGCGACGACGAACCGCTCGTCAGTCACCACCATTCCGGCGCAGCTTGTCGGGGCGTTGGCGATGAGTTGCATCTTGGCGTCCCCGGTGCCGTACTTGTAGACCTTGCCGTCGGAGTTGCAGCAGGCGATGAGCTCGTCACCCCATGAGTCGAAGAAGTAGTGGTAGATTGGCGGGTACAGCCCCGTCTCGCTCCGCTCCGTACCGTATTCCTCGTCGCTGTAGCCTGAGGCGCCCCAGCCGTATCCCGTATTATCGTTTTCTGCGGGCGCGACGAACCCGTCCGGCGTGATGTCGGTAAGGGACCCGTCGTAGTAGTAGATGCCGGTGGTTGTGCCGATGACGAGCGCCGGGATACCGCTGTTGCGGCTATAGGCGAACGCCTTGAGCGGCGTACCGCTTACTGCTGTCGAGATGAACCGCTCCCACCCGCCGACAGGGTGCGCGATGCCTTCTACCCACCGAATGAGGTCGGAGTCGACCCATCGACCACGCTGGCTGTACTCCGTGCCGTTTGTGATGACTCCCGGCGGAGGTGTGATCGGTGCAAGCATCAGGCAGTGCGCCTCCAGAGATAGACGGTGGTATATGGGGGAAGGTTAGCTCCAGTCCCGTCAGAGCCAGCAGTAGCAACAGAAGTGCTTGTGGATGTTGATGCGGTTACACTAATGCCTGTTGTTGCTGAGCCAGTGCTTGAGCTGGACTGATACAAACCTCGTCCAGCTCCATCGCCATCGGCGTTCGTATTGTTCGGTCTTGTATAGGAGTGGGAGTGTCCGGGGTCACTGATCGACACACTCGTGCTTGAAGACGACGTGGCCGTGTGGCCATGGCTTACAGCGATAGCGTTAGCAGATCCGCCAACCCCTCCAGCTGTTCCGAAGTAGGTACTGCCGTCCTCGTATCCGGCAAGCATGGTCGATCCTATGGCTGACCATGTGCCGAACCCGAGCAAGTCAGCAGGGTTCGTGCTGTCACTGTAGTTCGAGTAGATGGAGCCAACAGGGTAAAAGTATTGGGCCATCTGTAATGCGAGATCCTCAAAACTCGACAGCGACGTACCCCAGAGGCCGAGCGTCTTTCCTTCGCCGACATTCATACCGACCGATGTACCGGTCCCGCTATCGGCGAAAATGGCGTCGATCGTGTCGAAGTTGCTGTTGCATTTCGTGCCCCAGGTATCGACGCTGCCCCCGACTTCCGGCTTCGTCAGGGTGATGTTGCTCGTATAGGTATCTGCCATCGTCAGGATTTATTTATGTCATAGAGGTAGGTCTGAGTGCCGAGCCGCCCGGGGGTGATCTCGGTCGTCAACACCTGTTCACCCTTCACGCGATCTTCGGTGCTCTGCACGTCGAGCATCGCCCGCTCAAAACGGCCATCAAAGACAGCCAATAGGCTGATGTCCTGCAGGAACGGCCCGCTCTCGCAGAGGGCACCGTAGAGGTAGACGTCGGGGTGCTTCTGCAGGAGCCAGTTACTCGTGATGCTATCACTGAGCGTGAAGTCGTTTCCGCCCGTGTACTGGTAGATCTGGATGTAGTCGATGCGGAGGCGGCGATTGATTCGGGCCTCTGCGAGCTTGATGAAGTCCTTGATCTCGGACTCGATGTCTGAGCGGTTGCACCAGTTCGCAATGGAGGTCTGCAACTCCGCGTAGGTGGTGAGAGCCATTTACTTAGGAGTTTTTGGGTTTTCGGGCGCGCTTTTTCGGCGGGATACCGGAAGCGATGATCTGTACCACCTTTTCGCCTTTCGTTGTATGCCCTGGGGCTTCGCCCCACTCGAAATACTGGCGGCGTTCTGCCTCATCGGAGACAATCCTAGCCTCTCCGTCGAGGTAGAGCCATTTCGGGTACTCGATTTTCTCTTGCATAGTGGTGGCGTTTCCAGAACAATACACTTGCATGTGCAGAATTTTCGGGGAAAAAAGAAAAGGCCCCCGAAGGAGCCTCTTCTCTGCCATCATAGGATGGTTTAGCCGTCGGCGTGGATACGCGCGGCGAGCTGGGGGCGGATCGCCTGGTAGCCGTACATGACATCGATACGGCAAGGGAACTTGTCGTTGTTGATGTCGTAGGCACGGACGATACGCATCGAAATGCCGTCGAACACTTCGCGTGCGGCGAAGTCGATCCCCTTCGGCATGACGAGGTCAGCCGTTGCGAAGGCGAAGGCGTCGCGATGGTAGACCATCGATGTGTCGAGGGTCTCGCTTGCACCAGCACCGATCTTGACGATCGCAGCGTTGTCGGCGGGCGAGCCAGAGACATTCTGGCGTGCGCCGGAGGTGGTGATCGCCGGGCTGATGGCCAGCGAGGTTGCCGATGCTCCACTATCGGAGGTCACGACAAACTGCTGTAGGCTGCCCGTGGACACCTTCGTCTCGGGATGGACCGAGTACACGCCCGCGATGGTGATGACGTCACCCTCGAGGAAGGTGGTCGTTCCGCCATCGACGGTAAGGGCTGCGCCGGTCTGCGATGCACCGTTGACAACGTAGCCGGTGGTCTTGGCCGCCGTGCCGGTGGTGTGCTTGCCGACATGGGTGGACTCGCTGAAATCGAAGCCCGAGGTGCGGCCCATGTAGCCCTCGCGGTACTGCTTTGCGACTGCCGAAGAGTCCTGGAAGAGACCCTTGAGCGCATCGACGATGGCGACGTTGTGAGTCGTGGAGAGTATCGCGGTGCGGTTGTTGTCCATCGGTGCGAGGCTGTCGTTGAGCTTCTTGCGGCCATTGAGGATGTGCGACAGCGCCAGGCTTGCGCCGTCACCGTCGACCATCTGGTAGACGTTCTTATACATGCTGTAGGCATCGGCCTCGATAGAGGCGGCAAGAACGGCCATTGCGGGCTCGAGGATGCGGTCGCTGAAGTCGTCGAGGTCGAGGCTCAGTTCGGCGGAGCTGAAGTTCACATCGACGCCCTTCTGGGTTGCGACCTGCAGCTCGACGTTCTGCTCCTGGGTATCCTGGGCGGAAAGCGTCGCTCCGGTCCTGACGGTGTACTGGTTCGGGGTGCGAATCTTCAGCGTGTTGCCGATTTTCGCGCCGCTCTTTGCGTACGATTCATCATACGAGCGGTTGATCGAGCCGACGAACGAGAGCTTCTGGTGCAGTACACGCAGAGCCTCACGGGTGACGGCGGTAGGGGTAAGAATTGAGTTGGACATGGTTATTTCCTCTTATTGAGTTGTGTGTTACGCGCCCTCATCCACTCTTCGGTGCTCATGCGGCTCATGTCTTTCCCGGCAGGGGCTTTCCCCTTTACGGTCGAGACTGGTTTTGCTAGCACCGATTCGGGAGTCCGGCTTTTGGTTTTCTGGACGGCGGCCTTGCCGATCTTAGCCAGATGCAACAGTTTCACCAGTCGAGGGTCGTACACTTGGCTCAACTCTTGAGCTGTGAACCCGAGCTCCTCCTGTGCGAAATTGTTGAGTTCCTGGGCCTTCGCCGAGGACCAGTCCTTGATGTCGCGTGAAAGCACCGCACGACCTTCTTCGAGTTGCTTGGCAATAGACTGCTGCGCCTCGAGGGTCGCCTGATACTCTTTCTGCTGTACGCCTTGCGCCAGCCTGCCACGTGCATCCTTAAGCTGCTGAAAACGCATCCACTCAGACTGTGCCCTGACGGGATCTTCCTGCATCATCGCCTGCCAGTCGTTGGCCTCGAGATCGGTAAGAGCCGCATCGACGGCATGAATCTGAGCGTACTCCTGAATGTTCGCCTTCATCGTTTCAGCCTGCTTGGCAATCATTTGCTGACGCTCGTCAAGTGCCTTGCGCTGTGCGGCGACATCCTGCGTTTTCTGGGTGTAGTCCTTGTGGCGCATGAGCGCCTCCTTGAGCGCCTTCGGCACCCGATACTTCTTTCCGTCCTCCCAATCTACATCTTCCTCGGAATCAGCGCCTTCCGCATCATCCTCGTCGCCAGCATCCTGTTCGTCCGTGTCCTGCCCTTCGAGCTCCGTGGACTCGTCGGTTTCGTCGACAGCAGGCTCCTCGTCGACTCCCTGAGGCTCCAGATCAGGCGCCTCCAAAAGGTTGGTCTCTTCATTCATCTTTACACTCCCGGTCGGGTTAGTGTTGGGGTAATAGGACCGCCGGCCATCTGAGGTGTCGGCGGCTGCGGCTTCATTGCCACATTCTGTTGCCCGGGTCTGGGCATATTCGGTCTTCCCATCGGAGGTATCGGTCGCTGAGGCATCTGCAGCACATCCGGCGACTGCAGCACCTGCATGATTGTCTGCTCCACCATCGTCTGCACCTGATCCGGAGACATTCCGGTCTGTACGGCCTTCAGGCGGTTAGTTTCGGCGTTGTAAGCATCCACCTTGATTTTTTCGAGGTCTATGACGTGATCCTGCTTGACACTCTTGGCTTCAGACTCCGCCTTCCCGAGCTCCTGCTTGAGCTGCTCGATCAGCATCTGCGCCTGCTGCAACTGGGGGTTCTGGCCCTGCAACTGCTGCGGGAGCATGGTCTGCAAGCGCTTGGCGATCTCATCCGCGCCGGGCCAGTCGAGATTTTTGACAAGCAGGTCGCCGATAATCGGGGCGATCTGCGGGTTTGCCCGGATCAGCTCGATCATCTGCGTGGCGGCCTCTTCGCGCTTTGTCGTGAACGACGGGCCTGCCTCGACGGTGATGTCGTATTTCCCTGCGGCGAGGTCGTAGATTCGCTCGGTCCCATCCTCCATCCTGACGGGCCGCTTGAGCGGGACATTGGTNGANGAATCGTCCTGGCCGAGCACGCGGATGATGCGCTCGTTGCCGTATACGCTCGGAATCAGGTCAACGAGAATCCGCCCTGTGTGCCGGATGGCCCGTGAGAGGTTGTCGATATAGTGGTACGTCGAGACGTCACCCTCCCGCTGCCTGGCGAGGATGGCGCGGCCCGACGTTTCGTTGCTCCGGGCGCCGAGGGCTGCGTCATACAGGCCGACGACGCTCTTTATGTCATCACTGGCGTTGAGCGCCTCTTGCAGTGCGCCCGCCGGTGGTCCGGCGAACGGCTGGCGCTGCGGCGGCACAGCCCCGTCATACTCGATGAACGAGTGGTTGGAAATATTGGCCGTCGTCCACTTCTCGATGTCGGTCGAGAACGACCCTTTCGGACCGACCCACGGTGCCCTCGGCGCCAGGGCGACCAGTTCGGTGGTGGTGGTGCGCCAGTAGTTGTAGATGCGCTGCGCGTCTTTCGCGTCCCGGATCAGACTCCTGAAGTAGCGCTTCCCTTCGACGTTGATCTCATCTCCGTACACGGGGATGATAGGGATATACCTTCCAGCCCAGTCGTTCTCTTCGAGCACTTCGGCGCCGGTCATGATGCGCTGGACGACCTTCCAGCTCTTCGTATCGCGCTCACCGACGACCTGCACACCGACAGCGTCGAAGATCTCGCGGTTCTTCAGGTACAATGCTGCCTCCATGATGGAGCCGTCGGAAAGCCTTACGATGGGGCGCACGACTTCGCTGCGGCTCCAATACTCCGCCACCAGCACCTCCTCATCCTCGACCCAAGGGTCGGCAAGGGTCCCGTACCCGAGCTCGTCCCAATTGACCTCCTCAGCCCCCTTGTACCGGGAGCGGAACGCCTCTTTCGACAAGCGGTCCACGACGAACGCGCTGTCCCAGTCGCTGGAGTCGGCTGCAGCGCTGTGCGGGTCGCCGTAGACACTGAAGGGGTTTGCGATGCGCTCGATTTTGATGTCGAGATCGAAACTGTCGTCGTGGGCATAATCGATGCCGACTCTCCAGTACCCGAACCCCATCGTGACGGCATACTCCATCGCCGTATCATAGGCGACCTCGGCGTTGGAGGTGTATTCAATATTACGGATGAGCCCGTTGAGGATGTCTGCAGTTGGGGGATCGGCGACATCGTCTGCCGGATGGCACTTGATCGACGGCTTGTTCATCCGTGCGTCGTTGACCACCTGGCGGATGAAGGTCGGCATCCGGTTGATCGTCAGGCACGGACGCCCGTCACTTTCACGCTGGCGCTTGGCTTCGTCGGGCCACTGTTCGCCGAGCCGGGCGAACCGGAGGTCGTCGAGCGCCTCTTCGCGGTTGTCGCTTTCGGCGTCGTAGGCGAGCTGAAACGCCTGTTTTGCGTCGGAAAGAATCTGGTCGGATGTAGCCATAAAGTGCCGGCATTAAAGGTTTACCAGCACATTACGGTGACGGGCGCAGAATTTTCGGGGGGAAATTAGTTCTCTTTATACGCGACGTCATCACTGAACCGGTCGTTTAGTGCGTCGATAAGGATGTCGGTCGCCCTGACCGTGTAGGTGTCGCCGTCTATCGCCAGGCACACTTCGGTTGAGCTGAGGGTGTATGCGGTGTCGACCCGGCCGATATCGAACCAGAGCACTCCGTATGCGTACTCCTCCGGCACCTTGATGCCGAGCGCCTCGGCGTCGGCTATCTCACTATGATTCATCGTGATCTTGATCTTGGCAATCATCGTGGTGTGTTATGGTTATCCCATCCAGCCGACCGAGAGGCCGGGCGTTGGGGCGTGTCGCGCTGTTTCGTCCCTGATGGCGAGCGCCATGTAGCGATACGCATCGGCGAAGTGGCTTGCCCAGTCGTGGACCGGTCTNGGCTTAAGCTCTCCGGTACTCCTATTCTGTTCCCACCGGTAGTGCTGCAGCGCTTCGATCAGCAACCGGCACTTGCGCTCGTCGATCCACACTCTCGGCGTGATCATGCGTGCGGCGTGGATACCATCCTCGAGGGAGACCTGCGGCGCCACTTCGAAGGTGATACCGAGGCTTGCGGCGGTCTCGATGCGGCTCCGTCCGCTTCCGATCTCGCGCACCCTGATGTCATGCGGAGCCCAGTGCGTGCCGTAGATGTACCCTTTCTGCTGCAGGATTCCGGCGTAGTGAGGAAGACCCTCGCCGCTGGCCTCGTAGCAGTCGATGACCCGCACCTGGAATCCGTGTTGCTGCCAGAAGATGATACTGGTTGCATCTCCGACACCGAGATCCCATGCGGTATGGACAGGGATGCTGGGGTCGTGCGGTATGGTCGTGACCCGGGCGTCGCCACGCATCTCCTGTAGCTCTTTCGTGTAGATCGCGCCGATGATGGCAGCCTCGAAGCTGCACTCGTATTCCTGTGCGTACTGGTCAGCAGTCATCGACTTCTTCGCGTCGTCAAGCTCTTCGGTCGCAAGGATGCCGGTCTCCGACGCCCGGAGCGCTAGACGGAACCACTCATCGCCCCGCACTCCTTCGTAGAGGTCGTAGAAGGCGTTGTGCCCTTTCGGCGTACCGATGAAGACGGCCCAGCCGACGCGATCGGAAAGAGCTGGACGGATGATCGAGTTGAATATGCCTGGTTTCCAGTCGGCGTACTCGTCACAGATGACGCCGTCGAAGTAGAGACCACGCAGGGCTTCGGCGTTGTCGGCACCGAACAGTCTGATGCGGGCGCCGTTGATAAGCTCCACCCAGAGCTCCGAGGCGTTGGCTTGCCGGCGAATGGGCTGGGAGTATCGGAGCAGGTAGTCCCAGGCGACACTTTTGGCCTGGAAGTAGTACGGGGCAATGTAGGCGTAGCGCCCGTCGCGTTTCCCGTCCTCGATGGCCCGGCGGACCATATCGTTGATGCAGGCGACGGTCTTGCCGGCACGGCGGTGGGCGACGATGACCGCCCATCGGGAGGTGCGGTTGTGGAATGACAGGAAGTTGCCTCTCGGCGTATAAGGTATTTCGACTATTTTTGCCATGTGACGACGATCTCTCCGTTGTCACCCGTTCCGTTGAGCGTAATCGGCAGCACTTTTCCGACGAGCGTGAGGAACGCACTTGGGTTGGCGATCGCTTGCTCGGCAAGATATTTCTGGCCGCCGGCGTCGTCGAGTGCTCCCAGGATCATATCCTTCAACTGCCTGGTCATCTTGTTCGTCGCACCTTTCGGCTTACCGGGATTACCCTTGCCGAACTGCCCCGTATTTTTCGGGTCTTCCATCTTTCGTTTTCCCTGTGCCATAATACACCTTACGCCTTCCTTTCGTTTTTTTCATAGTGTAAGCCATTTTTTCTCCCGCTCAACAAACTTCTTGATGATGCGCCTGACCTACTACTCCCTTCTGTACCTGCACAACTCCTGCATCTTACGGAGGAACTTCTTGCTGGTGATCTTCTCCTCCATCAGCCAAACGACCTCCTCTCTCGAGTCCCCGCTCACACCGAAACCCTTGATCCCCTCGCATCCTGACCAGTCAGCGACCCAACCCTTCCGGTACATCGCATTCCGCGCTGTGTTTCGGGTCCGGCGGTTGTCATGCTCGATGCTGTCGTGGCATTGCTCGACGACGACCTGCTCATCCCCGACCCATACAAGCTCGGCGCGGTTGTTCTCGGTCGCAGATTGTCTATCCTGGCTCATGGGGTGAGGTTTAGTGGTTCCATGCATCCATCACTTCCTGGTGCCGCTCCCGCAGGGGGTCCTTGTACTCGATCCTATCTCCCATCCGGTCATGGCATGCCCGGCAGAGGCCTATTAGATTATCCGGCTTATCAGCCTTCTTGCCCCCGCCCATCCCTCTCCGTTCGCTATCCTACACACATCCGGCGGGGGAGCCACCCCTCTTATCCATCAGCGTGTCTACACACGCCTGCTCTGGAAGCTACCCAGAGACACTGTACTTGCCGGACACACTCCGGTGCGCTTCCGGAGCATCAACAAATAATACGCAAAGCACTGATTACTTCCAAGT
>JGI10211J34971_10001822_pt1 | contig 17498 bp, 10 predicted proteins | sample Etolagsediment_FD_34971 | JGI IMG/M metagenome (IMG submission 34971) | reverse complement strand
CTGGGACGCGACCGCGAAGCAGTACCCGGAGGACATCGACATCGTGCCGATCGAAGACGCCAACTTCCATGCTGTTCCTCTCGCGGCGGCCGTCCTCAAAGGCGCCAATCCCATGGCGAGCAAGTTCGTCGATTTCGCGTCGAGCGAGGGCGGAGCACGGATCTTCCGCAGGCAGCACTACCACGTGCCAGGTCAGACGTTCCGGATCGGGTGCGGGTCGTCGATGCGTTTGGTCCTCGAGGATCTGGTCGAGCTGTTTCGCGCCGAGACCGGCCGTGAAGCGCTCTGCAGCTACGGTGGCTCCGGTACGGTGCTCCTCCAGATCCAGGAGTCCAGGGAAGGCGATGTCTACCTTTGTCATGACCCCTTTGCATACACCTGTGAGGCGCGCAAATTGTCGGAACGCTGGCACACCGTGGCCCTTATCGAACCGACGTTGGCCGTTGTGAAGGGGAACCCGAAGAACGTGCGAGGTCTGAAAGACCTGCTTCGCGAGGACCTCGACGTCGGACTCCCGCACCGGGAGTACAGCACACGAGGTCGAATCCTGTGGACCATGTTTGACAAGAACGGTATGACAGAGGCCATGAAGAAGCGGAAGAACGTCTACGAGAGTCGCACGCACGACCTGGTTAATCAGCTCAAGCTGAACGCTGTCGACGTCGCTGTTCTGTGGGATGCGCCGGTGAAGGCCATGCCGGATATCGAGGCCGTTCCCGTCGAGGAAGACTTCAAAGTGGATGCGATCACGTCGGCCACGACTGGACGGACGTACAGCATGAGGCGCGTGAAGGTGACCGCGGTCCGCCTGAACATGAGCAAGGAACCGCTGCTGGCCGCGCAGTTCGTCAAGTGCTGCCTTTCCGACGCAGGTCGCAAGCTGTTCGAGAAGCACTGCTTCGGGTTGCCCCCCAGGTAACGCCGGATGAGTACTTCCCCACCACGACACCGCACGATGCCGTTGCTGGACGTTGCGTTCTTCGCAATGCTCGGCGTATACACGGTATTCATTGCCGGAATCGTGCTGGCCGACGCGGGTCTGGTCGCCTTCACCTCACAGGGACGGCTGCAGTTCCTGGAGTCTGTCCGCAATCCGGACGTGTTGCACGCCGTATGGTTGAGTCTCTGGACATCCACTGTTGCGGCGGTCATTGCGCTGGTGTTCTCGGTGCCGTCCGGATACGTCTTGAGTCGATACCGTTCAGGAGGCGTTCGTCTGTTGGATGCGATTGTCGACATTCCCATCGTTCTCCCACCCCTGCTGTTCGGGATCAGTTTGCTTGTCCTATTCCAGCGGACCCCACTCGGCCCCACGCTGAAGGCGTTGGGGATGAAGTTCGTGCACGAGCCCAAAGGCATCGTTCTCGTCCAAGTGCTTGTCGCCGCCGCTTACGGCACGCGCATGATGAAGGCTACGTTCGACGGCTTGGATCCGCGTCTCGCCGCGGTCGCCGAGACTCTCGGGGCCTCCCGTATCCGGGCGTTTTTCACCGTGACCCTCCGAACCGTGCGGCCAAGCGTCATCTCTGCGTTGGTGATGGTCTGGGCACGTGCGCTGGCGTTGTACGGTCCGATCATCGCGTTTGTCGGTTCCACAACAAACTACACCGAGGTGCTCCCGACACGGATGTACCTCGAGATGAGCGTCGGTCGCCTCGAGGCCGCGTTGGCCGTGTCGCTCATGATGATCGTCATTGCCGTAGGCGTGTTGTTCGTAGTGAAGCACTACGGTCGCAGCGACCAGACGGCCCGGATGACGAGGATCTGATGCCATGCTGGTGATCGACGACCTGCGTACCACTGCCGGAGAGTTCCATCTCGAGGGCGTCTCGATCACGGCCGAGGCCGGCTCTTACGGGGTGTTGCTCGGGCCTCCCGGTTCCGGTAAGTCGGTGTTGGTGGAGACGATCTGCGGACTCCGCACAGCCACCTCAGGCATGATCGAAATCGACGGGGAAGACGTGACTGGGCTCCCCCCCCGGCGTCGATCGGTCGGCTATGTCCCGCAGGACTATGTGCTGTTCCCCGCAGCGCGTGTGATTGACAACATCACGTACGGCGTCCGCGTGCGGGAGAGAGTCTCCCGGAAACAGGCGGCCGAGAGTGTCAATTGGGTTGTCGACCTGCTCGGTATCGGGGATCTTCTGGAGCGTTGGCCGGAGACCTTGTCCGGAGGAGAGAAGCAGCGTGTGGCCCTCGCCAGGGCGTTGGCGATTCGGCCCCGTCTGCTCCTGCTGGACGAGCCCGTGAGTGCCTTGGACGAGGGGTTGCGCGAGCGCGTGTGCCGCGACTTGCGCCACTTTCAGCGCGAGCTGGGCATCACCACGCTGCATATCAGCCACAACCAGGAGGAGGCCCTGGCCGTGTCCGACTGGGCGGCAGTGATGAGCGGTGGGTCTATCCTGCAACGTGGGACTATGCACAAGTTGCTGCGGCGTCCGCACAACGAGGCAGTAGCTCGCTTCCTGCGGTCCGAGAACATTTTGCCGGGAGTTGCGGAACCCGCACCGGACGGCGGCGGGGCGTTCCACATCGCCGGGCATGTACTCCGGGTCCCGCAGGAGTGCCGTGGGGATGCAATGCTCGTGGTCCGTCCCGAGTCGCTCAAGGTCGCCGAGGCCGGTACAACGTCCGGGAACGCCATACCCGCGAAGCTGATCGATATCGCCGATCGCGGCATCTACATGCGCCTCGACCTGGATGCAGGTGTCCCGCTCGTGGCCTACGTGGTCATCCACGAATGGCATCCCGAATTCGTGCCCGGCCGGGAATATGCGGTCGTGTTTCCTCCCGACAAGCTGCACGTGATCAGTGCGTGAGCGATGTCGGCGCAGAGCCGGAGAGACGGACTGAGGTCTGGTCGTAGCCGACTCTTGGTGTCCCTTTTCCGCGATTCGCGACGTATCTATTCGAAATGGTTGCTCCGCCGCGCATGGGCTGACGCGGTGCGACTCCACGCAACCCGTTGGTACGTGCAGTGAAGCAGCGAAAGGAAGAGCAATGAAGGGTCGTGTCGTTTGTGTTTGTCTAGGAGCCATCAGTGCAACGGTATGTGGGGCTCCTCCGGAACCTCAGGCGAATTCGCCCCTCGTGATCATGGAAGACGTTGTCGTTACGGCTACACGGCGCGAGATGTTGCTGAGCGGCGCCCCGGATGTTCTCCAGGTCATCACCCGGAAAGAGATCGAGGAGTTGAATCCGTCGTCGACGGGGCAACTGCTGGAACACATTACGGGGGTCAGCATCGAGACGGGCACCGGTAGCGGATTTCCCGACCGCAGCATCGTGGGTCTGAACGGTCTACCTGCGAACTACACGCTCGTGTTGTTGGATGGCGTGCGCTTGCTGAGCGAACACATTCACACCGGGCAGAACCTCGAACACATCCCGCCCCAGAGCATCGAGAGGATAGAAGTGATCAGGGGGGCAGCTGTGGCGCAGTACGGCACGGACGCGATCGGCGGCGTGGTGAATATCATCACTCGCAAGTGCGGCGACGACAGCGCGTCCGGCGTGGAGTTTTCGGGCGGCAGTTACGACACGTACGAGGGAGGTGTGACGTGGTTCCAGCCCGTGAGTGATCACTTGCGCCTGTCACTGTTCGTTCACCGTGAACAGAGCCACGGTGTGGACATCATCGCGCCGGCGCACCGGGCCGGTAAGATGGGGTACGAACGTACGAGCGTGCTGGCGAGAGCGGATCTCAGTCTGGACGAGTCGACCACGTTCTTCGGCTGGATTGACTGGGTTGACAGCACGATGGACTGGGCCGACTCGGAGTCGGACAGCTACCTGTATACCTCTGCCATCGGGATGTCCCGTCAGCTGACCGAAACGCTCAGGCTGTTCTCGCAAGTGTCCTATGCGAAGTGGGACGCAGAGACCAGTACCGAGACGAACAAACGTCTCCAGCCCGAAGCGTATCTGACGTGGACGGCTTCCGAGCGGCACGTGGTGACCGGGGGCGTCGACATGAAGCACCACGAGTTCAGCCGTTCGGCGGTGGAGGATACGCCGGACCAGGACGCGTACGGCGCGTTTGTGCAAGACGAGTGGCAGTTGACCGATGCCTTGACGGTGATGGCAGCACTGCGCTATGATGACGTCGAAGAGATTGACGGCGAGTGCGCGCCGAAGCTCTCGATGGTCTACTCCCCGGCCATGCCCGTCCGGCTTCGCGCTTCCGTCGCTCGCGGCTTCCATGCACCGACACCGCAGGAGTTGTACGAGGTGGGATACGGTCATGGAGGAGCGGCGTTGCGTTTCGGGAATCCTGATCTGCAGCCCGAGTACAGCACAACCTACGCGCTCGGGGTCGAGTTGATGCCCGGCGAACCGTTCGAGCTGATGCTCTACGGACACTACAGCGAGATCGATGACATGATTGTGCCTGTCTACGAAGGACCATGGGCCGCGGATCTGACCAAGGACGTCTGGCGCCGTACCAATATCGAGAATGCCGAGGTCTACGGCACCGAGATCAAGGCACGGTACACGTTGCCCCGTGGCCTTCGCCTGGAAGCGGGCTACAGCTACACCGAGAACGAAGATGCGGACACCGGGCGGCAGCTTCCCTACGACCCCGGCTCATCCGCGTTCGCCAAGGCCGTGGTGGAGGGGAAACTCAACACGATGTGGAGTTGGTCCGGGTTCCTGGCCGTGAAAGCTGTCTTTGGCCGAAGCGCCTGGAACTGGAAACCTGCCGCCGGGGCGCCTGTCGGTGATCCGTCCGGCATGACGACCGAGCTTGACGACTACGAAAAGCTCGACGCCGGCGTGACTCTCAGGTACAAGGACACATACGACCTGTTCGTGAACGTGGAGAACATCCTGGGCCAGAACATCGAGAATCTCGACGACGCTCTCATGGTCGTCGACGGCCGGCCCACGTTCGAGATCGGACTCAAGGCCAGGTGGTAGAGGTCAGGCTTGCCCGGCGGCAATTGCCGTTGGGCAAGAGAGGAGGTAGTCGAGCAAGTCCGCCAGGTTGCACGTGGCCAATCCAACGTATTTGTCCGCGCCTCCGTAGTAGACGAAGAGCGTCTCGCCTATCACGATCTTGCCGCACGGGAAGCACACGCCCGGGTAGAATCCCTGTAGCTCGTAGTCTTCCTCGGGCTGCAAGAGCCAGTCACGTGAGCGGTAGCGCACGATGCTCGGGTCTTCGAGGTCGAGCAACATGGCCCCCAGGCGGTAGAGGCGGTCCGTGCCCACGGCGTGGTAGAGGGTCAGCCAGCCGTGCGGGGTCCGCAGAGGCGGAGTGTTCCCGCCGATCTTCTTGTTCTCCCACGGGAACACGGCTGTCGCGAGGAGCTTGGGGTTCTCCCAGGCCAGCAAGTCTGCTCCCGTGCTGATCCACATGGCGGGGTACTCCGTGCCGTACTCGGGGCCGACCCAGTCCATGGGGCGGTGCATCATGACGAACCTGCCGTTGATCTTCTCGGGAAACAAGATGACGTCGCGATCGTCCACGCCGGGATTGGTGAGCCGGCCGGCTCGGTACCACGTGCGGAAATCGCGCGTCAAGGCGAGGCATGTGGCCGTGGCATTCTCCCGGAGAGTCCAAGGGAACTCCGGCGGGCAAACCGGCGGTTTGACGGGACGACCGTCTCCGAGCCAGTATTGGCCCGGGGGAAAAGGGCGGGCCGCGTAGGTGACGTAGTACCAGTCGCCCATTCTGACGATGCGTGGGTCCTCGACGCAGCCGCCGTCGAATCCCTCGGGACCGGGCGAGAAGGCGGGTCTGTCGGACACTCGCGTGAAGTGATAGCCGTCCCTGCTTGTGGCGAGGCCGAAGTGGATCTTGTGTGCCGGGTCATCTCCCGCGGCACGATAGAGCAGCAGGACTTCGCCACGCCCGGCATCGTACCAGGCCCCGGGATTCGTGGTGACCAGGGACTCCCAATCATTGTCAGGATTGGGACTCAGAATCGGATTGTCTTCGAAGCGCCGCAGCTTCATACGCGGTGTCTCTTTCTCTCGTGTCTTGCGTCGAGTCCTGTGTACCCCGGCAAATATAGCGGCGATGTTCTCGCGTAGTGACTCATGTTCAGGTGCATGATTCACATGTCACGATCATTGCTTTTTCGGAGCAAGGGACTACTCTGCGGATCGACACGACGTGTCCTGTCAACCGTTTCCCCCCCCGAAGTCCCGAGAGCAAACCTGGAAGGAAAGTCCGATGAAAACACCTGTGATGAACGTCGTGCGCCTGTCCGCCCTGTCCGTGTTGGTGTCGGTCGTCTTGCTGAGCACGGCCAGGGGGGAGCCAGTCATAAGGGAGGGAGACCGTGTTGCCATTGTCGGCGATTCAATCACCGAACAGAAGCAATACAGCCGCTTCGTCGAGGACTATCTGCAGATGTGTGTGCCGCAACTCGGTGTGACCGTGTTCCAGTTCGGCTGGTCGGGCGAGAGAGCACCGGGGTTCGCTAACCGGATGGAGAACGACATGGTGCCGTGGGCGCCAACCCTGGTTACCACATGCTTCGGCATGAATGACGGCAGCTACCGGCCTTATGACGAGAATATCGGCAAGGCCTACGAGGGTGGCACGCGTCGGATTCAGACGTGTGTGAGAGAGATGGGAGCCCGCATGGTGGTGGGCGGGCCGGGCGCAGTCGATGTCGATACCTGGCGGAGAGACAAGCCGGACGACGACCAGTACTACAACGAGAATCTCGCACAACTCAGCGCAATCGCCGCCAAGGTGGCGAAAGAGAACGGTTTCGTATACACGAATCTGCACGCCCTGATGATGGACGTCATGGCGAAGGCCAAGGCGGCAAACGGTGCAGGATACCACGTCTGCGGCGGAGACGGTGTCCACCCGTCTGCAAACGGACATCTGGTTATGGCGCACGCGTTCCTGACGGGGCTCGGGCTGGACGGCGCCATTGGCACGATCACTGTTGACATGAAGGGAGGGGTGACGGCCTCCGAGGGGCATGAGGCGACAAGCGCGAAAGACGGCGCGATCGAGATGGAGAGCAGCCGTTACCCGTTCTGCTTCTACGGGGGCGAAACGGACGTGAATGGGACTCGGAGTATTCTGCCGTTCCTGCCCTTCAACGAGAAGCTCAACCGGTTCGTGCTGGTCGTGAAGAACGTGGAGACTGCGCAGGCCGATGTGACGTGGGGGGCGACGACGTGTACGTTCACACGGGAGCAGCTCGAAGCGGGTATCAACCTGGCCGCAGAGTTCCTGGAAAACCCATTCTGCGGCCCTTTCCGGGCGGTGGACGCTCTCGTATCCCGGAAGCAGCAGTACGAGACCCGTATGATCAAGGGCATGGTCACCAATTTTCGTCACATGCGCGGCGAGATGGGCGACGACCCGGAGTTCGGGGAGTTGCTGGAAAAGCTGTACGCCAAGCTTGCGGGCAAGGCGGCCGAGTATGCGGGCGAGGTGAGGGCTGCCATCAAACCGGTCAAGCATACCATCACGATCCGTCCCAAGCAGTAGAGCCGGAGCAAGGAGGAGTTCATGGGCGTCATCCCGTGCAAGGACAAGAATGTGATCCGTGATTTGGTGACGCGATACCTCGCCGTGGCGAACGATCCGGTGATGGACGCACGCCGGGAGCAGTGGCGGAGTGTGAACAGCCTGCGCTCGGGACGTCCCCCGATCTACATGCGGGGCGGACGTGTGTGGAACGAGGTTCCGGAACTGGAGTTGCTCGAATGTGAGGACCCGTTCCTGCGTGGACACGAACGTGGACTGCGGCTGGAATTGTATCGCGCCGGGTTGAACGACGACACAGTGTTCACGCCGTGGCTCACGGTGCGGCCCGTGTTCGAGTGCGGCGGCTGGGGTGTCTCCGGCAAGCGTGAACAGCCCGAGATGGCAAAGGGCGCCTGGAAAGACGAGTACCCGTTGCAGACGCTCGATGACATCGAGAAACTGCGTGAGCCCTGGCACGGGATTGACGAAGAGCGCACGGCCGAGCATGTCGCGATCATGCAGGACGTCTGCGGGGACCTGATCACGATCGACGTGAACCGGTCCCCGGCGTACCTGTCGTTTGCCGGCGACATCTCGACGTCCCTGGGGCGTCTGCGTGGGATCGAGAATTTCATGGTGGACATGTATGACAACCCGGACTGGCTGAAGAGACTGTCGGAGTTCCTGGGCAAAGGAGCTCTGCGCACGCACGACCAAGCCGAGGACGCGGGTGACTGGGGGCTGACGTCGCACGGAAACCAAGCCGAGCCCTATGTCGATGAACTCCCTGATCCCAAGCCAAACACGAACGGCGTGAAACGGTCTCAGCTCTGGGGCTACTTTGCCGCGCAGGAGTTCGCGTGGGTGTCACCGGAGATGCACGAGGAGTTCCTGCTGCAGTTCCAGATGCCCATGATGGAGACGTTCGGGCTCGTCGCTTACGGCTGCTGTGAGGATTTGACCGAGAAAATCGACATGCTGCGTAAGATCCCGAACCTGCGCCGGATCGCCGTCACGCCGCAGGCCGACGTCCGACGGTGTTCCGAACAGATCGGTACGGACTACACCATGTCCTATCGTCCGAATCCCGCTGACATGCTCTGTTGCGGCTATGACGAAGCGAAGATAGAGCGGATTGTGGGCGACGCCCTGCAGGTCTTTCGTGGCCAGTCCCTCGATATCACACTGAAAGACGTGGATACGGCACAGTGCGACCCGGATCGCCTGGGGAAGTGGGTTGCGCTCATCCACAACGTGATCGACAAGTACTGGGACTGAGCCGTCAGTCGAAGGCGGGCAAGGCACGCAACGAGGTGCGGGCGCGTGTCGATCAGCCTGCCTCGATGAGGGCGCGAAACGCAGCCTGCAGTCGACGCGTGACCGGGCCAGGCTTGCCGGTGCTGATGCGGCGGCCGTCTACGGACACGACGGGCATGACCTCGGTGGTCGTTCCCGCCAGCATCAGTTCGTCAACGTTCTTCAGCGAACCCTCGCTGATCGGGAACTCGCGCACCGGGATTCCCAGATCGCGACACAGTCGAAGTACGACCTGCCGAGTGATGCTCGGGAGCACGGTGTTTGATTCGGGTGCGGTATGGAGCTGGCCGCCCACGACCGCGCAGACGCTCGTGTGAGAGCCCTCCATGATCATGCCGTCCCGGACAAAGACGGCTTCGGACGCGTTGGCCTGCGCGGCGCGTTCGGCGGCGAGCACGTTCGGCAGCAGCGCAATGGACTTGATGTCGCATCGTGCCCAACGCGTGTCCGGGACCAGGATCACGTTGACGCCGGTTTCCTGGGCTGCACGCGACGGGGCGTAGGGACTGGCTGCCGCATATACGGTCGGGGAGACGGAGTCATCGGGGAATGCATGGTTGCGTGGCGCCACGCCGCGGGTGACCTGGAGGTAGACCTTGGCGTTGCCTTCGAGAAGGTCGTTGCGGCGCAGCAACGTCATGCAGAGCTCGCGCCAGTCCTGTCCCTCGCACCCACGGATACTCAGCTCGTGCAGGCTCCGTTCCAGGCGGCGGATGTGGGCCTCCGCCTCGAACAGGCGTCCGTCGTAGCTGGCGATGACCTCGTAGACGCCGTCGGCAAACAGGAAGCCGCGGTCATCCGGGGAGATGCGCGCCTGGTCTTTCGGAAGATATTCGCCGTTGAGGCTGACGATCATGGGCAGTCCGCAGACTTGGCTTATGCACAACCGGGGCCGGTCATTCCCGCGCAGGCAGGCGGATGACGGTCAGGGAGTTGGCAGGGAAGGTATGCCGGAGAGTCGTCTCGGTGACCGGAACCGTGCTTTGGACGGGGGCGACCCTGGTGGGTTGCTCCAACGAGTTCTCGTCCGTGCCGCTGGCTGACGTTAGCACGGTCATCCGGGCAATGGCTCCCATCAGCTCGACGCCGCGAACGTCGACCTCTCCCTCTTGAGCCACCTCGACGACGTTGACGACCTTGAGAACAACGTCGTTTCCGGCGCGGGTGGCGGATGCGTGGAGCGGTTGCTGACCCGCGATGGCCACGTCGTGCACCAGCTTGTCATCCAGGTAACAGCGGATGCCGGCGCCTTGGAGTTCAATGCGAATGTCGTACCAGCGGCCGGTCTCGATGCTGCCGTTGACAGGCGTCGTGGACACGCCGGCCATTTCGACGCTGTGGCGTTTGTTGCCCCATCCGCCGATGTTCCACCATGCTTTCGCCCCCTCGTCCTGTACGCGGAAGGAGACCAGGAAGCCCTCGTTGCCGCCCAGTTTGCGGGCTTTGAGTCGGAGGGTGTAGCTACTCCAGTTGTGGTCGCCGATGAAGGCACGGACATTCTCGTCCTCGGTCGTCTGTCGCAACACGCCGTCCTTGGTTTCCCAGCGACCGCCGTGCAGTCGCCACCCTTCCGTGCCCTTGCTGAAATCGGACTCGAACAAGACCTCGTCTCCCCGGGTCACCCGGAGGTCCTTGAATTCCGCCTGCGTCAACCACGTTCCGACACCGATAGCGCCACCCTTCACTGCGGGCATCACCGGTTCGGCGGACACCGTCACGGGCAGCACGACGTCGCCGGGGTTCTCGGCGAACATCTGTTGGACGTAGTACGACGGCAGGCCGTAGACGCGGGAGCTGTCGAAGTTGATCAGGTCCGGGTTCCAGCGTCTGTGGTTGACGTTTACCAGCAGGGGGGCGTAAGCAGCCATGGTCACCATGTCGGAGTTCCGTTCCAGGCCTGTCATAAAGGCCGCCTCGCCGATGGCACCGCGCAGATTCCCCTGGCCGCAACCTCGGGTCACGGCGTATTCGCCGACGAATACTTTGGGGCCGTTGCGGTCGTAGTCATCGTATTTGTTGGTTTGTCCGATGAAGAACTCGGGGTCGTTGTAGTAATGCTCGTCAATAATGTCGGGCATGGGGTCCTTCGGGTAGCCGCCCCACACACAGGCAACGAGCTGAATCTCGGGGTACTTTGCCTTGATCGCCCGGTGGAAGAGCGCCCAGCGCTCCCGGTACGCCGGACCACCGTTCTCGTTGCCGATCTGGAGGTACTTCATGTTGAACGGCGCCGGGTGCCCGGCCGCGGCCCGCAACGCGCCCCACGTGCTGTCAACCGGACCGTTGGCGTACTCGATGGCGTCGAGCGCGTCCTGCACGAACTCGGCCATCTTGTCCATGGGCACGACTTCCTTGTGCGACATTCCGGCATTGACGCAGAACATCGGTTCGGCGCCCAGGTCTTCGGCCAGTTGCAGGTACTCGTGGTAGCCCAGACCGTGCGTCGCCCAGTAGCCCCAGATGTTCCACAGCGGCTCGCGCTCCGAGACGTCGCCGATTGTCTTCTTCCAGCGATATGCTTTGTCCATCGTATCGCCCTCGACCCAGCATCCTCCGGGAAAACGGAAGAACGCCGGCTTCAGCCCTGCCAGCATCTCGCACAGGTCCGGCCGCAGACCGTGTCCTTTCCACGTGTTCGCAGGCATGAGGGAGACCATGTCGAGCCAGCAGGTTCCCGCCTGGTCCATGCGGATCTCCAGTCGCGCTTTGGGATCGGTCCCTGTTGGGATCAGGGACAGCCTGAACTGGCGCCAGTCGTTGTCCAGCGCGCCGATGGCGCCGCGTGCGTATTCCGTACTGCCGTCGTAGTTCTGCAAGCGGGCGCTCAGCGTCCCCGTGCCGCGCGCCCAGAGGGTGAGGACCATCGGTTCGTTCGCCCGCAACGCCATTCCCCAGTAGCCCCCGTTGACCACGCCGCCGTCGGGAGCCGTCGTCGTCAGGAGGAGACAATGCGGGTTCCTGGCGCTGAGCGGACGACTGTCGTCGAGTGCGATCTCCGCAGCCCCGATCGGCAGCCAGTGCTCCGGCCTGTCCGAGTCCTCGAACGACCGGTTGCGCACTTGCTCCGGGTAGATGCCCCCGTCCGTGGACAGGTTGATGTCCTCGAAGAACAGCCCCCACAGCGTGGGACTGACGGCATGCCCGGGCGAACTGGCATCCACGTCGATGCGGGCCGGCGCCGCAAGTGCCGCTGTTGTGACAGCCGCTGAAATACAGCCCATTGCTCCGATAACTCGCTTCATTCGCATGGTATCTCCTTATCTGCTCGACTGACTTGAGCTTCCGCGCAGCATCCGGCAGCCGAAAAGACCGCCGGCCCAGCTGTCCGCGTGGGCCTGGAAACGGATGTTCACCTTGTCCTTTCCACGGGTGATGTCTTCGGGGAGCGCGTGCGCGACGTCGAAGAACGTGCCGGGCTGGTTGCGCAACAGTGTCTGGGTGGCGATCCGCGTGCCCTCCACGAGAATGTCGAATACGCGTTGGCCGCCCTCATCGCCCCAATAGGTCAAAACCAATTCGTTGGTGTTCTCGCTGTCGATCTTCATGTCGAAGGCGAACCAACCACCGTCCGTGGCGTGGCGCCACTTCCTGCCGCGGAACTGTCCGGCGCCGGTCTTGTCACCGGTCAGGTTGTGATCGCGTTCGGGTTGCATCTCGCCGATGCGGAGAAGGTCCACCGTGCGGGCGGCAAGGAGTCGTTCGCGTTCCGCCGCTGCCTTCAGTTCGGTCTGGCGGGCGTCCCACTCCTCGCGCGTGAACACGTCCAGATACGCGGTGTACCGGCGGTCGTGCAGGCTGTGGAACGGTACGAGCGTCACGTCGCGGGGTTGGCCGACGCCGATAGTCCTAAACGTCGATGCATTGTCGGCAGGCGAGTCGACCCATTCGGCTACCGGACGGCCCTCCGTCAGGAGTACGGGCACGTAATCGGCTTTGTCGGCTTCGGGATCATCGACTGGTCCCAGGTCAGCGGCCAGCAGCGTGGGGCCGTAAAACACGGCGATGCGCCGCGGATTGTCCGGCATGGACTCGGTGCGGAGCGCCATGGGAAAACGGACGTCCACGCGATCTCCGCTTCGCCAGCGCCGCCGGACCGTCACGTACCCCGACGCATCCGCCGCAGTCTGGTCTGTGCCGTTTACAGTTGCCCCGAATTGGTCCCCGGCCCAGTGAGGCCGACGGAAGCGCACAGCAAACTCGCGTTCGTCCTGGCAAGAAACCGTGAACAGTGCACGGTCTCCCTTCGGCCACTCGGTGTCCTGGCGGAGTCTGACCGCGCCGTCCTGCCACGTCAGTTCGGACGCGATGTACAGGTTCACCCAGAGCGTGTCGTCGCTCTGGCAGTAGATCCCTTCGCCGTACCTCACGTGGTTCTCCAGTCCGGTCCCGACGCAACAGGTGAAGCCGTTGTAAGGCGACTGGTACTCCTTGTGGTGTCCGGGCAGCAGGGAGAGGTTGTAGATCACGCGGCCGTCGGGGTGTTGGGTTGCACGGATGTGGTTGAGCAGTGCCCGTTCGTAGAAGTCGGCGACGTCCACTTCCGGGCGCCATCCGAACACGCGGAGCGTCAGTCTGAGCATGTTGTAGACGTTGCACGTCTCCGTGGTCATGGTGCTGAGCCGGTCGTTCAGTCGATCGGGTGATCCGAAGTGTTCGTGGTCGCAATGCCCGCCGGTGACGTAGCTGTGGTGGTTGACGACACGATCCCAGAAGAACTCGGCCGCGGCGCGGTCGGCCCGGTCGCCGGTCACGTCGTAGCGCGCCGCAAGCCCTGTGAGTTTGGGGATTTGCGTGTTTGCGTGTTTGCCCGGCAGTATGTCCTCCGCATTTGAGAGTGGCTCCAGTATGGCCCGGTGATGGAAGCGACGCGACAGGGCCAGGTACCGTTCGTCGCCCGTGTCGACGTGAAGGTCGACGAACGTCTCGTTGATGCCACCGTGTTCGCACGCCAGAACACGCTGCATCTGTTCGTCCGTCAGCTTGGCGTGCGTGGTCTCGAACCAGTCGGCCAACCCCCGGGCCACTTCCAGAGCCTTGGCGTTGCCGCAGAGCCGGTATGCGTCGCGCAATCCGGCAAAGAGCTTGTGTAAGGTGTAGTTGGGGACCCAGCACCCGTTCAAGTCGAAGCCGCCTGACCGGATTTTCCCCATTGCCACGTCCGCGTAGACACGCTTCCCGTTCGGAATGGCAGCAACATAGCCGTTGCCGTTGGCACGCTGGCACTCGGCCAACTCGTCGACCATGTAGTTCACCCGATCGAGGAAACGCGTATCCTCGGTGGCAGCGTAGGCGAGCGAACAAGCGCTGACATAATGCCCACCCGCGTGCCCCGAGACGCCTTGCGACTCCCAGCCGCCGTAGTGTTCGGCTTTCGGTTCCAGCCCCGCGTCCTTACGGAAGTTGGCGAGGAACCGGTCCGGCTCCAGCGACAGGAGGTACTTGACGGCGACGTCCTGCCCGGTCTTGAACGGACCGTCGAGCAGGCGGACGTCACGGGGCCGCACCGGCCGCGGCCCAACTGCAGCCGCGACCGCAAGAGTGGTTATGGAAGACATCACACAGGCCTTTCCCAAGATTGCAGTCACGTTTGCCTCCGAATCGTCGCTTGGCGCACTTGCCAGAGAGTTCGCGAGAACGCCTAACATAGCGTCCATCAGTCGCGGGCGAGGCAGCGTCCGGACAGACTATCGTCACTCCGCGGCGCGCCCGCCGTGCTTGACGATGCGGTCCACGATCTCGCACCGTCTACGGTGTGGTCAGGATCTGGAATTCCTGGAACGCCGTGTTCTCTCGGAGAGGCGTCACGGGGATTGTCCGCCAGAGCAGCCAGCGATAGGTTCCCACAGGTCTGTGGTCCGTGCGCTGCAGAGACGTCGCCAGAAAACGCGCGGCAGTGGGAACGTCGATCTCGGCAATCGGTGTGATCCGTGTTCGGTCGTCAGTACTCCACCCCGGGTCCTGTTCGGACGCGCTGGCGAACAACACGACGTGTTGGGAACCGCGGTTGTTGTTCTGGTTGAAGGAATACGTGCGGATTTCGCGTACCTCGACGGTGCGGCCGAGGTCCACCTTGTATATCCCGTTGACTTCGCCGTTGCCGAAGACCGGGCCGTAGCTGGCGGTCAGACGTCCGTCGCTCAGCGTGGCGGGCGGGGCGTTTCGAGTTTGGGGACGAGTGGTGATGGCCTTGATGCTCGCCACGCCGGTGTCCGTAACCGGACCAAGGATCTTGAACGTCTCGCTGCCTGAGTTCTCCGATGCCGTGAACACGTAGTCCCGCAGGACCGTCTGCTGTTCCGCCTGGTTCCGGACGAAGCCGACCGACAACGGCTCGCCATGGCCCGCGTCGGTTGCCCGAAGCAGTCCTGTTACACCGTGTGTCGCCTTGCCGTTGACCTGCAGAATCACATCGCCAACACGCAGCCCGGCGTTCGCTGCCGTGCAGACGTCCGAGATTTCCGTGATCTGCACGCCACCCGCATCTTTGCTGATACCGAACGCGGAGTACTCGTCACCCGTCAGTTCTCTGACCGTCGCCCCCTGCCAGTAGTGTTTCACGACGATTGGTTCGGCCTTGCCGACATCCCGCGACCGCTGGCCCGGTTGCGGCAGGTCCGGTGTTCGCGCGATCTTCCGGAGGGCCGGTTTGCGGACGCCGAACCGGTCCATCGGGAAATTCTCAAATCCGAGCCTGAGGGCAGGGGAGCCTTCCTGGACCCGGTAGTCACCATTGGCCGGATCGACGAACAAGGGATCGCCGACCAGCGAGTTGGCATCGCAACCGTGTGCGGCGAAACGAGTGCGGTCCGCTTCCGACGTGGTGAAGAGGTTGCGATCCACCTCCTTGCCCCATTTCCCTTTTGGCATTCCGCCAGCAGGACGGTAAGCGCCCATCCAGATGTTTGCCGTCACCTCGTCGCCGCTGTTGTCATACCACACGTGGGGGTGGAAGGTGTTGCCCACGGCGATGTTATTCCACACCTTCCGATGGAATCCCTCGCGGAGCTTGAGGCCGCCGTGCAGGAACAGGTTGTTGGTGATCTCGTAGTTGGACGACCCGTCATCGAGATCGACGTCCCAGCCGTGGTCGCAGCGCCAGCGGTTGTTGCGGATGATGGTGGTCTTTGCCGCATCGAGCAGCGCAAGCTCGGGGAGATCCTCGGCCGGCGCGCCCTTCAGATGCCAGTAGCGATCGCGTCCCCATGAGTTGAACGAGCCGTGGTCGCCGGTCTCCCGCACCGTGTCAAACACGTCACAGAACTCAATGAGGTGTCCGCCCCACGTGCCTTCACTGACATTGATGCCCGCACGCGATGCATCGTAGATGGAACAGTGCCGGATGGTGATCCCCCGGGACATGGAAATCTCTACGCCGGTCGCTTGCTTCTCGATCAGGCCGACGCCGCGCACCAGGCAATCCTCGACCACGCAGTCGGCAGGATAGTTGTCGGATTTCGGGCCCGGCGTCCGGTCGATGTTGCCGTAGTCTTGCCGCTGACCGTACTCGAACAGCGGATTCCGCACGGCCGCGGGATCACCCACGAAGGCCACGGCGGTGGCCCCGGTGTCGTGGATGTCGCAGCCCACGATACGGACACGCCGGTTGTGGTTGTTGACAAAGACCGCATTCCCCCCCACCTGATCGAACTCACAGTCTGCGATCGTGCAGTCTTCGCAGCCATCGAACCGCACGGCACCGCCACGGTAGATGGTCCAGTCACTGCGCAGGAGCGGCTCCTTCACGTCCATGAACGTCCGGGCGGCGTGTCGGAAAACCAAACCGCGCAGAGCCACATTCCGGGCGCCGTTCAGCTCGATCAAGTGACGTAGGCGAACGACCTCGACGACTGCCTTGCCCAGATCAACGCCGGTTGGCGGGAAGTAGTAGAGGCGATTGGCGTCGGCATCGTGGAACCACTCGCCGGGTGCGTCGAGTTCTTCGAAGATGTTCTCCACGAACCGGTGTTGGCCGTGCATACCCATCTGGCGATTGTTCTGCCAACCGCCTTCGTAGGTGACGTTGCCGTCCGCGTCTTTGCCGGTGATTCGGTAGTGGTACCCGCCCCAATGCGCGCGGTGCATGGCATGGATGTAGCCGCCGACCGGGTTGGCCCAACGCGCCGCGCGTTCCTTGCTGAAGGCGTCCGCTGCGTAGCCTCCGTACGGTCGTACGTTCGGATCGTGGTTTGGGTAGCGGGCCATCATCTGGCGGACGCCGTTTACGAACAACTGGTCGACACTCAGTCCGGGCGGCGTCTCCGCCTGGTACATGCCATCGCGCCACGGAGTCCACGTCAGATCGAGTCGCCTCCCGCCGCTCACAATGACTGTCTCATCGCCGGATGCCTGCCACGTCACGTCCGAGTCCTGAGCATCCAGAACCAACGTCTCCGGCAGATAGTAGACCCCTCCGCTAAGGTAGACCGTTGCCGGTTTCCGCGCGGAGCGTGCCGCTGACCGCGCGCGATGCAACCTCGCGAACGGTTGCTCGTCCGTGCCGGGGTGAGCGTCGTTGCCGTGCGGCGCGACGAAGAAGTCGGTCGCTCCTGTCTGTCCCTGGCCAAAGCCCTGCGTGCTGAGCATGATGAGTACTATTCCTGCGGTGAGTCCTGTTCCGATACGGCGTGTCGTGCCAAAATTGATGTCCGCTGTGTGTGGGTCAATCATGGTCGGTTCCCACTGCGTCCGCTTTGTCAGGGCCGGTCCCGGCATTGATGTCCAGAGTGGCGGGCTTCTC